>Ga0163150_10000774_pt1 | contig 57634 bp, 44 predicted proteins | sample OliLakLV19P2IB_FD_148628 | JGI IMG/M metagenome (GOLD analysis project Ga0163150, IMG submission 148628) | Freshwater microbial mat bacterial communities from Lake Vanda, McMurdo Dry Valleys, Antarctica - Oligotrophic Lake LV.19.P2.IB | ecosystem: Environmental > Aquatic > Freshwater > Lake >...
GGCACGGGCTGCAATGTCTTCTTTAAGGGGCTTGTAGTATTGGGGGTGGGTGGACATAAAGTTAATCTTGATTGGAAAGATCACGCCACCGAGATCGCGCGTGATGTCTTGCACAACACCCTTTGCCACATTGTCGTCAATCCAGTCGCTGGTGTAATGCAAGCGCGATGGATAACCGTCGAGAATTCCCTGTCTATAGCGCGTTAAAGTAATCTCGTTTATTAACGCATCGAACGTGTATTCTTTGCGCTTCACAATGCGCGCCATTCCGAGCACACTTTCAAACAGCGTCACACAGTCGAGTCCAGTCAGGTCGATGCGACACATCTCCGGCTCCCCTTCAAGCGTCCCGCCCACATACGGCGTTCCCTGCAACAAAAACGCAAGGTCGCCCATAAGCTCACCAATCGGCTTTCGATGCCAGTTGTTCTTTGCAGCCCTGCGCATTGCTTGCGCGAAAATGTACTTCGTCGTAGCGACAGTGTCGGTGTTCTTTTTTCGTGTTCTGCGCAACGATTGTGCTTGAAGCTGCACCGCAAAAGGTGCTGCTGCTATCAATGCGAGAAAATTTCGTCTATTCATGTTAGGCTTGAGATTCCGAAGTTGTGTCGGCTTCGTTATGAACCGTGCTCGACTGCATGGCTCCACCCGCGTTACGTACTGTGTCGATGCCAAGCATGGCGAGTTGAGCAGCATCGACGGGTGTCGGACATCCGTCCATGAGTGACAACCCGGATGTGGTCTTTGGAAACGCAATCACGTCTCTGATGTTGTCGGTACCTGCCAACAACATCACAAGCCTATCGAATCCAAATGCAATGCCTCCGTGCGGCGGTGCTCCAAAACGCAACGCATCGAGAAGAAATCCGAACTTGCCTTGCGCTTCTTCTCTCGACATACCAAGCAGATCGAAAATCTTCTGTTGCACGTCGCTTGTATGAATTCTAATCGAGCCACCTGCTGCCTCGTAGCCGTTAATCACAAGGTCGTAGGCCTGAGCGCGAGCACGTTCCGGACTCGTCGAGAGCAGACTTACGTCCTCTGGTAAGGGGCTTGTAAAGGGGTGGTGGCGTGCAACCCAGCGCTTCTCTTCTTCGGCGTATTCGAGCAACGGGAAATCTGTCACCCACAAGTGTGCGAACGTCCCTGCCGCAGCTTCGAGGATGCCCTGACGTCGTGCTACTTCTATGCGCAATGCTCCGAGTATAAGACATGTGCGTTCGTGTTCGCCTGCGGCGAATAGTAGCAAATCGCCGTCTTCTGCGTCTGCAGCTTGCATGAGCGCTGTTTTGTCGGCATCGGTTAGGAACTTGATGAACGAGCCCCCTACTTCGCCGCCGCTGGTCTTTAACCAAGGCAGCCCCTTGGCACCATACTTCTTAGCGTGGTCGGTGAGTTCGTCGATTTGTTTGCGAGAATACGACGCACATCCCTTTGCATTAAACACTTTTACAATGCCATTGGCAGTAAGCACATCGGCAAAGACTGGAAATGTTGTTCCCGCACACGCTGCAGTTGCATCGCGTAATGGGAGCGCATAACGTAGATCTGGCTTGTCACTGCCGTAGGTGTCCATGGCATGTTGCCAAGTCATACGCGGCAGAGGTAGCGCGATGTCGATGTCGAGAATACTCTTCCAAACGCCAGCAGTGAAGCGCTCTGCGATGGCGATGATGTCTTCTTGGTTGACGAAGGACATCTCAACATCGATTTGTGTGAACTCGGGTTGACGGTCGGCGCGTAGATCTTCGTCTCTAAAACATTTTACTATCTGCATGTAACGGTCGAAGCCAGCTACCATGAGTAGTTGTTTGAAAAGCTGCGGCGATTGCGGAAGCGCGTAGAATTTTCCTTTGTTGACACGACTCGGCACGAGGTAGTCGCGGGCGCCCTCTGGTGTTGACTTCGTAAGAACGGGAGTTTCGATTTCGACGAAGTTGTGTTCGTCGAAATAGCGATGTGTGAGCTGGTACAGTTTGTTACGGATGAGGAAGTTCTTCTGCATGGCCGGACGTCGCAAGTCGAGGAAGCGATACGTGAGACGCATTTCTTCATTTGTCTGCAAGTCGTCGACAATCTCGAAGGGCGTAAGCTCTGCTGGGTTGATAATGCCCAGATCGCTAACAAGAATTTCGATGAGACCCGTTGGAATATTCGGATTCGGGTTCGAACGCATGCGTACTGTTCCGCGCACCCACAACACATACTCACTACGAATCTCTTTGGCCTTTTCGGCAAGCTCGGGATTCGATTCTGGTAGAATGACAACTTGCGTTAGACCATAACGGTCGCGCACATCAATAAACGTAAGTCCGCCGAAATCGCGACGTCCGTTTACCCATCCGTTAAGCGTAACCACTCGTCCGTCGTCCGACGGACGTAATTCTCCGCACGTTACCGTGCGCTGTTCAAACTGCATTGTGTTCCTGTGGCATCGATGCCATTCTAATACCTGATCGGGACATAAGACGTGAATTTACGAAGCACTGACGAGTCGGGTCTCAGCAATCAACCGAGTCGGGTCTCAGCAATCAACCGAGTCGGGTCTCGACAAGAAGTTTTTCGATCGCTAGTGTGATCTCTTCGGCTGTAATGTTTGCAACGCTATCTGTTGCTGTTACAACAGGTACACTGTACGAATTGTAGGGGTGCCAAGGGTGAACGGCCGGCACTTCGGGATGGTACAGCACAACACTTGGCATCTTCCACGCTGCGGCTAGATGCACGGCAGCTGTGTCGGGTGTTACGAGTACGTGCATACACGAGAGTGCACATGCGTAGGAGTGAAACGACTTCGAAACGGGGACGGTAAATGCTTGGGTTGCCTTGCACACAGCTTGTTGCACATCGACAAGGTCATGCGTTGTAAAAATGTAGAAGTCGATGTTCGAATGATGTGCTTGCACTGCATTGATAAATGCAATCATGACTGGTGCCTCTAACCGACGCGATAACGTCGATCCACTGATGTTTACACCAATGCGAATGCGTCCGTCCTGCATTTCGCGTCCGTCCTGCATTTCGCGTCCGTCCTGCATTTCGCGTCCGTCCTGCATTTCGCGTCCGTCCTGCAAGCCGCATTCTGCTGTGCTTATTGGCAGATTTTTTTCTGCTTCTGCTCGTTCGTCTGCCGTAATTCTGTACTCCATGTGTTTGTCGATCGTTGCGGTGTCGATGCCGAACGGCCATAACAAACGCACAATGCGGTCTACGATGTGCATTGCATCGCGCGGTACACGCGGCACTACGTGAGTGTACACGCCGCGGTTTTCTTTGTCGATGCCAACCGCGTATCGCGCGTTCGACATTGTGATGAGCATCGACGACGTCGACGAAGCATTATCTGTCATGTCTACAACAACGTCGTACAAATTCGCACGCATCTGCGAGCGCAGCGTAGCAATGCCCGTGAGACTTTTTGAATAACGTAAGATGTTGTCGACATACGGCTCGTAAGCTCTACGCGCAGCAATGTTGTTGTCGCTCATCAACGCATCGATGCGGGCATGGGGGTTGCGGCCACGTAAGGCACGGACGATAGGTGTGCTTATAAGCACGTCGCCAATGCGGTCCTGACGTAGCACCAGTATCCGCGGCCTGTGAGAACCGCTGTTCGACGTAGTATCAAGGTTCGACGTGGTATCGGCAGAATGTTCAAAATCAAGCGCACCGTCCGGACCATGCACTATTGCCGGAATGCGGTCTGCACGAAACCACTTGTTGAACTGACGTCGTAATGCGAGTTCGATCGACTTCATGAGCGTTCGGATTTTGCGAATTGGTCGATGGACGAACGCTTTGTTAACACATCGACGATGGTTGCTCTTCGCACGTCATCAGTTGCAAATACTGGTGTTACAGCATACGGAGCTAACAACGATCGATCGTGCGAATACGTACGCAGCATGTCGGGTAGGGCACTCGCGTCGTAGAATATTGACGTTGCAAGTGACGTGTGTTTTTGAAAACCGCGCTCAAGCATGAGCGGTTTTGCATACGTCCATGCACTACTCATTGCACCTGTAATGCGCGATCGCACATACTGGTTGTAATCGCGGCACGCCGGATGTGTTAGAGGCAACACGACATCTGCTTCGCTAATCATCCGCGCGTACGTATCGTGCGGGATGTATTCGTCATGTACTTCAATCATCCCTGGTGGTGCTAGTGCAAGCATCTGCTGTAAACGTGGCACATCTTCGGGGTCGGCACCACCTGCAAGCACGAAACGAAGGTTCGTTCCAAGACGCATAAAGCCGTCTGCTGTAAACAACGAATCGTAGTCACGGCGGAGCCAGTTTATGCCACCGGCTATTACAACGCATAACGGACCATTTGCTCCACCCGACCCATACCGGTCCACCAGTCGTCCGGTCGACCTCTCGTGCACCATCCTCGACGTCTCGCGATAGCGCGGCTCGGCTGCCGTTGCAGTAACAACAGCCACAGGCTTTGGAAATGCAGCGGGCACAAGGTCAAGAAGGTAAGGGGCTAGGACGGTGTATGCGCTGACGTTGCGTGTTGTTACGCTCTGGTTAAAGCTCTCGGCAAGCTTCGATGCATCGTGCAGCGTGCCTATAACAACACAACGCCGCGGTAACATCACAGAAATATCGCGCAGCGTTGTACCCGATGCTGTGTTGAGCACGATGTGCGTGATACTACTCTTATTTACAAAACGACGTATCCGAAATATTGTCTTTAGACGTTTGAAAAACCCACCCGCTGCATGTGCCATTAGCCAGTCTGCAGCATCGGTAATGGCAAGACGTTTCCATACATGTGCCGGACATGCCACGTAGACTTCTGCATCCATAGATTTTAGATCGCGGTACCATGAGAGCAGCACCTCATCGTGCGATCCGCCAACTTCGAGAAGCAGAATGCGAATGGACTTGACGTTCATCATGTTGCCTCTACCGTTATGTCACTTATGGTATTGACGTTCATACCATTGCCTCCTCATACGCTCGAAGCGTAAGACGTGCCGTGTTCTCCCACGAGAATTGTTTGCCCCTTTCCAGGCCCCTTACGCGCAGATCTTCGACGAGAGCGTCGTCTTCGAGAAGTCGCATCATTGCGTCGCGAATGGCCTCTTCGTCGTAGGGGTCTACGAGCAGGGCGGCATTGCCAGCTACTTCGGGTAACGAGGAGAGCGAGGATGTAAGCACAGGACACCCACAGCGCATGGCCTCGACAACAGGGAGGCCAAAGCCTTCGGCTAGCGATGCAAAAACAAACGCGCGTGCCTCTGACATAAGCATAACAATGTCTGTTGTGGTTAGACTGTAAACTGTTTTAATAGCAGCACTTCGCAGCATGCGTTCGTTGCGCTGTTTGAACGCAGCGATGTCTTCGCGCAATCCGCTAAGACCAAGAACGAATAGTGTATTTGCACGCGTTGATTCTGGAATACTTAGAAACGCACGAAGCATTCGCTCGATGTTCTTGCGGTCATCTACACGTCCGATAAAGAGCAGGTACCGAGACTCCGACGTGATGCCCGCACGTTCGCGCAATTCATTCGTGGCTGGTGTGGGCTTGAATTCGTTACCGGCTGCCAGCGGTGTTATGCGTATGTGTGATGCAAGGTGGGGGTATCGCTCGACAATCGTTTCTGCCACGAAATGCGAGGGAGCGAGCAGCATAGATGCTCGATGTACGAGTGTGTCGAGGTAACGCTTGAATTTCACACGCCGACGTGCATCACCAATGTCATCCATGGTTAGAGGAAATAGATCGTGAACCGTTACGATAAACTTGTTTACTGGTGGCAACCATCGCCACTGTGATGTAAGGTGTACGAGGTCGACGTCGGACATCGTCTTTCGCCAGACTCGTTTTTGAATCTGACGTGTGATGGGTTCGAGGATCGGTCCTAGCAACATATCGTGTGGAAGCACTGCTCGTACATCAACATTGTGTCCGCCGGCAACAATCTCGCGAATGGCATGCGCGCAACTCTTGCGTGTAAGAACTGCATAGGTGTTTTTTGTGTCGAGTGCGACCGTATACCGCATGAGTTCGCGTGCATAACGATCGATGCCGCCATGACCAAGTATGCCGCTAGCATCGTAGCCTATTCGCATAGTCTTATTCGCATAGTCTTATTCGCATAGTCCTATTCGCACAGTCTTATTCGCACGTAGCACTTCTCAATTTGAACGAACCTCTGCAACATCGCTCAACAACTCGACTACTGCATCGACCACCCGACTTGGTTCGATGGTATCAACGTCTACTGCGCCATCGGTGATCACCGCGCGGAATGGCACACCGTGTGGCATCCACTGATTTAAAAACGATGTCTTATGTGAGTAGATCGCAACGACAGGAATACCAAGTGCTGCGGCGCCATGCACGATGGATGTATCGGGCGTTATAACTAGGTCCGCGCCGCGCATTGCTGCAATCGAATCGAGCACGTCGTTGAACGCGGGCAGCAGCTCGGTATAACCTAAAAACTCTTTCACAAGCTGCTCTGCCATCGGTAACTGCTTTCCGTGTGCCATGAGCACTACGTGTGCTGTCGGAAACTGCTCGCGCAACAGTGTCAGAAACTGCGCGTTTCGTTCATGCGACCACATGCGATATGCGTTTCCCGATGACATGTTCAACACGATGCGGGGATGACCGGCCCATGCAACAGGTATGGTAGGGGGCAAATGAAGGGTCAGCGGATAGTCTTTTGCATGTACGTCCCATCCAAACACTCGATTTAGCAACTGAACCTGCATGTCTGCCATGGTTGTGGCGTCGCGGTTAACGTCGACCTGCGCACTGAACCAGGTTTCATACGAACGGGTGCGCGAATCATGAGCAAACGTTACCGTCAAGGCCTCACGTCCAGCCCAAAGGTTCGCATACAATCCGCCCTTCGTTGTCTTGTGCAGCACAAGAGCAATGACGAGGTCGTAGTTCTCGCGGCGTGTAGATCGACGAACGGCAAAGAGCGACTTTATTGAGCCATCAAATACAAATATTTTACGAACGCGAGGATCGCCCTGGATGACAGAAGCATTGCGGGGACTTGCTACAATGTCTATTGTGGCGCCGAGACGTTCTTTCAGTACGGTGAGCATTGGAGTCGTAACGATCATGTCTCCAATGGCATCGGTTCGCAGTAGGAGAATCTTCTGCACACGATTTTTATCGAGTGGCAAAGACACAGGTCTGCGACGAAGCCACAAGCGCGCTGGTGCGTACACAAGTCTGCGAATGATGTCATCTGCACTTGACACGGTACCCTACTTAATGATGTGATGGTCGCTTATCACGAACGCTCCCCGCAATGCAAAGGGAGCCACTCGGGCTCCCTTCTCAAAAAACATTCGCAGCCAGAACAACTACTAATCCACCTGCGAGGAGACATCATACGTGATGTCCTTTGCAAGCGAATAGATTTTGTCTATGGCACCAGAAATTTCTGTGATTGTCTCAGGATCATCTGAGGCATCGTATGCTTCCTGCGAAGGATACACGTAGACTTCTTGAAAATGATTATGACGTCCCTTCGACTCGAAGACCCCATACTCAACCCCAGCTCCACCGTAGTATTCGCGGAGTTTAGAGATTGCCTGAAGGTAATCGCCTCGTTTGCCGTCTGGAATCGAGTATGTTATTCGAAATTGGACCTTAGCCATACGTAGAACGCCTTGCAATGCGGTGTTAATACACTTCCTAACGGGAAAAATACGGAACGTCTTTGATGTAAACCGTTGCTAATTATCAACACTAGAATGCCATTACGGTACGAATAGCGGCTGCAACCTTCTCGGCATCGGGTAAAACCGCTTTTTCAAGGGTTGGAGCGAAGGGTGTCGGACTGTCAAAGGAAGCCACCCGTTTTACAGGGGCATCGAGGTACTTAAACGCTTTATCGGCGATCCTGGCCGCTATCTCGCCTCCAAAACCCGCAGTGAGCACGGCCTCGTGGACGACCACAGCCCTACCAGTCTTCCGGACAGATTCGAGCACGGTCTCCTCGTCAAACGGCACAAGGGTGCGTATATCAACAACCTCGACGTCGATGCCCTCTTCGGCAAGAACTGTAGCTGCCTGCAAGGCCATGTGTACGGCGCTGCCGTAGGTGATGACGCTAACAGAGGCGCCCTGGCGGACGACGCGGGCGAGGCCGAGCGGGACAACATATTCGCCTTCAGGGACATCTTCCTTGATCTTGCGATAAAGCCCCTTATGCTCATAAAAGACAACGGGGTTGTTATCGCGCATCGACGCGGTGAGCAGCCCCTTAGCATCGGACGGGAAGGCCGGACATACCACTTTTAGTCCGGTCGCATGCACAAACCACGCCTCTGAATTCCTCGAGTGAAACGGGTTGGCGCCAACACCACCACCAGACGGTCCACGTACGACCATGGGAAGACCGATCCCCCACCGATAAGCTGTTGTGCCTGCTACAGTAACGAGTTGGTTAAAGCCGTTGGTCACGAAATCCATGAACTGCATTTCGACGATCGGACGCATACCGTTGAGTGCTGCGCCGATACCTGCACCAATAATTGCTGACTCTGAGATTGGCGCATCTATAACACGCTTAGCACCAAACTCTTCAATGAAGCCCTTGGTGAGTTTAAATGCGCCGCCATACGTACCGATGTCTTCGCCAATCATAAACACACGCTCGTCCTTGCGCATTTCAATGCGCATGGCGTCGGCAATGGCCTCGAGATAGGTCATCATTGCCATGCAATGGACTCAGAAATTTCTAGGGTGTTCATGTTGGAATCAGGACTCGATAAAAACATTGCGGAATCCTTCTTCTGCTGCAGGCCATGGCCTTTCGAGTGCTCTATCGATTGCGCCGATCATTTCTGCAAGGGTCGACTTCTTCATGTTCTCAACATCGGCTGCTGTTAACACACGGCGTTCAACAAGGGTCTTCGCATACGTTTCGACTGGATCTTTTTTTGTCCATTCGGCCAGCATTTCCTTCGGCACATACGCATAATCGTCGTGTTCTGCGTGACCTCGCATACGCATCGTAAGTGTTTCGATAATAGAGGGTCCGTCGCCCGCACGCGCACGCTTTACCGCCCGCGCACACGCTTCGTATACAGTCTCGACGTTTGTACCATCGATAGTCTCGCCGTGTATGCCATAGCCAATGGCACGATCGGAAAGTTTTGCGCAAGCAAATTCGAGTTCGTTCGGTGTCGAGTATGCGTACCGATTGTTTTCTATGATAAGGACAAGGGGCAACTTGTGCACCGATGCAAAGTTCAGCGCTTCGTGTACTTCGCCAACCTGTGCGCCACCGTCGCCGATATACGTCATGGCAACACAATCTTCGCCGCGCATGCGTGCAGCTAGTACAAAGCCTGCTGCCACGGGAATCATCGCACCAAGGTGACTCACATTGCCGTAGATGCGCAGTTTTTCATCTGCATAGTGTCCCGTTCCATCCGTCCCGCGCATCTGACTGCCCTCTCGCGCAAGATGATTGACCATCAGTTGGTCGAGGTCGGCGCCAAACACAAAATGTCCGCCAATGTTTCGGTGCATCGGAAACAGCACATCGCGTTTCCGATCGAGTGCATAGGCCGAACCAACACTTGTAGCCTCGTTGCCGAGCTGCGAATACACACCACCAAATGCTTTGCCCTGACGGTACAGACGCAACATGGCAGCGTCGAATTCACGGGCCATGATCATGTACCGTAGAAGCAGAAGTGACTGTTCGGAAGTGGGTCTCAACGTTTTGGACACGCTTTCCTTACCTCTGCAACAGAGACGGCACCCTTGCTGTTGCCAAACGATGTAAACACGTAGGTAAGCACACATGCAATGTCGTCGCAATTGTACTTCTTCGGCATAGGTGCCATTACACCATTGTACACCTTGCCATTCACCGTAATCTTACCGTGTTTGCCGTTCACGACTTCTTTAATAAGCGTGACCTTTGGTGTCGCTTTGATATAGTCGCTATTGGCAACTGGTGGATAGACCCCAGGCATGCCCTGTCCATTCGGCATGTGACAGGTCTTGCAGTACTCAAGGTACACCTTTTTACCCTTGGCCAACGCTGCGGGGTCCGCACCAAAAGCAACAGCGTATGTGCACAAACAGCTGGCGACGATGAGCGAATAAAATCTGATCGAAAGCATTTGCAAATTTACCATAGGATTGAGAATTAGCCTTGCCTATGTTCGCTCATCGACCTCACAATTCGCGGAAATGCTATGCGGAAACACCTCTATCGTCACGCTCTCCAAACAGCCCTGCTGTTGTTTATTGCGGTTCAGTCGCAAGCAACCGACCTAACACCAACAGCTCTAGTATCACCTCGTCAGACACCAGTCAAAAAGGTCTCAGTGCCAGTTCAGTTCGTCGTTGCAAATCAGAATATTCAGGTAGCTGACGACTATACAATTGATGTTACCATTCGAAACGCTTCGAATCAGTTGCTGTTGTCGGAGGTTGTAACTGGCAAACGCATTCTTCCGCTTACGAATGTTATGCATACCGCAATCAACACATGGACGCCGTCAGATACAGGTAGATATACAATCCGCGTTGCTATCGCATTTGCCCAGGACATCGACACAACTAATAATGTAAAAATTTTTACTGTCAGAGTTGTGCCGGCATCGTACACCCTTTCTATGTTCGATGAACAGACGAACGATGCTGATACTGTGAATGCGCAAGATTGTCGCGTGGAGTATATATCGAATGCATCTTCGGTTTGGCAATTTCTAAATCTGGGTTATGTAACCGGCTCAACAATTCAATGGGTTTTGCAGAATATGCCCCTGCCTCCAAGAGATTTTTTCTACGTGTATCATACCCTTATTAACCTGCCAATTGTTGGTGTGCATCCACCACAAATTGTCATCGTCCCCTACCTCACCACCCAGCCCCTTGATTCCTTTCCCATCGACTTATCCGATACTGTTCGAATCGATTATGGAAAGGTTCGTGTGAACATCGGCGACAAAGGCCTGCAGGACACATCTAAAATAACGGTCATCGATTTTGTACCGCCTCCAACAGTGCCAACAACTGCACCCATTACCGAAGCGGCAATCCGAAGTTGCGATGTGCCGAACATCGACCTCGACTCGGCGACCTACAATGCGACAACGGTGCCCGGGTACGCGGGCGACATGAATGCATGTGCACCAACAGCGTGCGCCAACAGTATGCAGTGGCTCGAAAAACATTTTCCTATCAACACGGGGCTTTCGCACCGTCAGAAACTGGTCGAACTAAGCAAACTCATGGGTCGAGAAAACAATACCGGTGTGTGGTCAGAAGATTTTATTCGTGCTAAGCTCGATTACATCAACAAATACAACCTGCCGATAAAAGTAAAATTTCAGTTAAGGGGCTTGACGAATGACATCGCAACATCTCCCGAGAGCGATTACGAAAGCAGTGCATCGAATCAAATTGAAGGCGCATACCCCAAGTGGGAATGGCTGAAGAAAGAAATGCACGACAGCGAAGACGTCGAGATGTTTGTTGAGTATCACGATCGAAGTGGCGATACGTCGATCGTATCCGGACGTCATGTCATCACCGCCAGTGGCGTAGCAGAGGCAGCCGGACAACATCGGTTCTGGTATAAGGACGATGCCGATCAGGCAAAAGCAGGCGGCACTCGCGAGGTCGCGAACGAATGGAGATTGCGTGGTGGTACAATTCCTATCATCGACCATGTCGATTGGTCGCCAACGACATCGAGAACAACGGTTGTGTACGGCGTGATTTCTGAGTCGTACGATTCGACTGTAAGGCGCAAAGAAAAAGGCTTCTTTGAAAAACTTCGCGATCGCACCGTTGGATGGGCACCCAGATATGAACACGACGAAGCAGTCGATTGGGTGAAATCGCATCCGATACGGTTCGGCAACATGTACACACGCCTGCGCGATGGTGTGTATCAGCCTAACGAATGGCGGTGGGTGCTGCGCAATCATCCCATTGGTGGAGTATTTGACGGTGGCACATCGACAATCCTCAGCCATTATACCCTTGGCATCGACACAACACGATTCCCCGACCCGATAGAAGTTCGCATTCTCTATACAGACGAGCCAGTAAAAGAACAACCTCCGAATATTGGTCCTGGTATCCTCTATCCTGTTCCACCGACAATCGGCAACTACGCACAAGGTTCGCCGAACCTCACAACCATCGAGCCACCTCCAACAACGCACAAATTTCTCGAGTATCCACCGGTAGATGGGTTGCCCTTCAAGGTCGATACTGCCATTATTCACAAAGACGTACCTGGTGCCGATGTCTCTGCAAATGACACAGCCATGGTGGGCGAGTCGTTCATACTTCATGCGGCGGCTGCAATGTCATGGCTAGGCGCTCATGCTCCAGAAGTAAATCTTAACCGTAGCAACTCGACGTTGCGTAAAGAGATTGCTGAACGTCTTCAGTTTCTTGCGCCAAATTCTCAGTCGCCACAGATCGAAGCCCTCTTGCGAGAAACACAGAGTGGCTATATGCAAATGAGACCATCGTTTCAGAGCTTCAGACTTCCAGATGAGGATATCGTAATTTCTTCAATCCCAGAAGGTCCGGTCTACCACGCTAAGAACGTTAGCGTCGACCGCAAAATCGAATGGACATGGCTTCGTGATCGGTTAAAACGATTTGGTCCGATGCCCGTAGAAATCGGTTACTACAACGCCGACAAACGCACGCACGGAACGTGGGCATTAATCATCGGCGTGGTTGAACACAACGGCCTCAAGCGCCTGATTATGAATGTCGACATGGAAGAAGATGCTCCAGGCGGACAGGAAAAACTTGTGCATACCGTACAGACATATAACGGCTACCACTACCTTGTCGAGCAATCGTCAAACGTCAGCAGGGCCTACATCGAAACGGTCCTCTCTCTTGAGTACGATCCTTCGATGGTCGATGTGAAGGCCCAGCCCCTTACCGAAGTGTACAACCTTCGTGTTGTACCACAACCATCGGATGACGTTGTCTCGGTCTCGTGGCAACAAGCCTACACAGCGGGTGCAACAATTAGTGTTATCGACTTGCTAGGTGTCGAGCGCTTGCGTGCAGATGTTCCGAATGACGGCTCTGCCACGTGGACAACATCGACGTCGATGTTATCGAACGGACGTTACACCATCGTGATTTCCACAACGCTGGGAAGAACATCAATACCACTCATTGTAATTCATGAGTAAACTAATGTTGCAATTGACGATCAATCGTTAGGTTCGCGTACCATTCTAATAAACTAGGACCACATGAAACCACTTGCAACTATAGTTGCGTTGCTTTTAGTAACTTATGTTAGCGTCTATGCGCAACAGAAAACCATAGAGACTACGACAACGGTAGATTCTTCTGCAGCAGGCAAAACAACATCAACGCAGACCAGTACGAAGGTTATTCAGGAAGTAGACGTGCCGCGTAACAACATGATTACGATTAACCCGTTAAAGTTTTTCATCTTTTACAACTTATCGTTCTATCATGCCTTGTCTGATGTTGTCGTTATTGGCGGTGGTGCACAAGTACCAACGCTTAGCGCCATAGGTGGCTTTGGCCTAAATGCTGAAGCTCGATTTCATCCGTCTGCACGACGAATGCGAGGTTTCTACGTTGCGCCTAACATATCCTTCAACACGCTCAATAGTTCGAGTTCTTCGCAAGACGAAACCGCCACTGCTTTCTCTATTGGTGTGCTACTTGGATGGCAGTGGTTTCCTGGAGATGACTTCGCAATGGGGCTTGGCCTCGGCGTGGACAAGTACTTCCTTTCCGCATCCAATTCTAGTGGTACTGTAGACATCTTCAACGCATTCAATGGCGTAACTCCGGCATTCCGTTTCGACATCGGTTATGCCTGGTAAGTCGTCGAGTATTAGAGCTTGGCCAGACTTAGTATAATAGTTTGTATTTGGCCGGATTTGCCTCATGCATCATAACATGCGCTGCATCGAACACATGTTCGGCTTCTGGTTTTGACCAGTAGTTGCCGTCGGTGCCATACGCAGGTCTGTGCTCTGCAGCAGTAAGAGTACGCGGCGCAGAATCGAGATGGCGATAGCCGTTTTGTTCTTCGAGGATATGACGCAACATGAACGACGAAGTACCCCCTGGGATATCTTCGTCGAACACCATAAGGCGATTCGTTTTCTTGAGCGATTCAACGATAACGTGGTGTTTGTCGAACGGCAAGAGCGTTTGTACATCAACGATTTCTAGATCAATTCCTACTGCTTCTAACATTGCAGCTGCATCGAGCGCAACGCGAACACATGCACCATACGTAACGAGTGTAATGTCGTTACCGCTGCGCACAATTTCGGGGACACCAAGTTCAACGGTGTATTCGCCAATGTTCGACGGTAGTTTTTCTTTTAAGCGATAACCATTCAACACTTCGACAACAAGGCCAGGGTCGTCGCCCTTCAAGAGCGTCGCATACATGCCTGCTGCTTGCGTGAAGTTTCGTGGCACACATACATGCACACCACGCACAAGATTGATGATGCCAGCCATGGGTGAACCGCTATGCCAGATGCCTTCGAGACGATGGCCGCGCGTGCGCACAATCACGGGAGCTTTCTGTCCGCCCTTCGTTCTCCAATGCACCGTAGCAAGGTCATCGCTCATGAGCTGCAAGGCGTAAAGGACGTAGTCGAGGTACTGTATTTCGGCAATCGGACGTAGACCGCGCATGGCCATGCCAATCGCTTGTCCGAGTATCGTGCACTCGCGAATGCCAACGTCCATCACACGCAGCTCGCCAAACTCCGCCTGACATCCTGCCATGCCCTGATTTACGTCGCCGAGTTTGCCCATGTCTTCGCCAAATGCGACGATGCGTTTGTCGTTGCGCATTGCATGCTTAAAGAACGCATTAATAACTTCCGAACCGTTTACCGATGTCGAATCGGCACCGTATTGTGCATCCGACCCAGCAACGTTCAACGCTGAGCGTCCATCGTCCTCGCAAAACAGATGTGATGCATACAACGGCTTTATGCTCTTGTTATAGGACGTGAACCACGCGGCAAGGGGCTCAGAGCTCACGGGGCTTTGCACCTGTGCACATATACGAAGTGCTGCATGCACAGCAACCATGATGTCTCGACGGAACGGTTCGCGTATCGCTGCCAGTTCTTTTGAGCTTGCAGCTATGTTCGATGCAATGTCTGCATGTCCTGTTGTTTGCAGTGTGGCAACAAGTGCATCCAGTTGTTCGATTGCTTGCGCAATCTCGGCACGTATTGGTGCAGTGTAGGCTTCGAATGACTTTCGTTGAGCGAGACGAGCGGACTCGACTGCTTCACGATCGATCGTATCGAGTTCTTCTGCCGACGCATATCCTTTTTCGAGAATCAGTGCACGGAATCGCGCGATGCAGTCATACTCTTTCTCCCAGTCCATGCGCTCTGCCGATTTATAGCGCTCATGCGAGCCGGATGTAGAGTGACCTTGTGGTTGCGTGACCTCAATTACGTGTATGATCTGCGGAACATGTTCTGTGCGTGCTGTTTCGGTTGCCTTCGCATATGTAGCAACTAGGTTGGGGTAATCCCACCCTTTCACGACGTGTACATCGTATCCCGAGTTACTATCTGGTGTCCGCTGGAAGCCCCTTAATAGTTCACCGATGTTCGACTTTGTGACTTGAAGTTCGTTCGGGACAGAAATGCCGTAGCCGTCATCCCAGATCGAGATAACTGCAGGAGCTTTTAGCACACCTATGGCATTTACAGATTCCCAAAACATACCTTCGGCGCACGAGGCGTTGCCAATCGTGCCAAACGCAACTTCGTTACCCTTGCGAGTGAACATTGTCATGTCATGCAGGGCTTCGTTTCCTCTGTACAGACGAGAGGCGTATGCCAGGCCAACCAGACGCGGCATTTGCGACCCCGTCGGTGAGACATCTGCCGAGACGTTACGTGTTTTCGTCTGGTCGAGCCATTTGCCGTTTTCATCGATAAACCGCGTCGCAAAGTGGCCGTTCATCGACCGACCCGCCGAAGCCGGTTCGGCTTGGACGTCGGTGTGCGCATAGAGTTGGGCAAAGAATTTCTCGACGCTACTCTCGCCAATGGCAAACATGAATGTCTGGTCGCGGTAGTACCCGCTGCGCCAGTCACCGGGTTGAAATGCTCGCGCCATGGCCAGTTGTGCCAGTTCCTTGCCGTCGCCGAAGATGCCGAACTTGGCTTTTCCGGAAAGCACCTCACGGCGTCCCAACAGCGATGCCTGCCTGCTTTCTACCGCAAGACGGTAGTCTTCGAGGTAGGTCGCTGCGGCATTGGCCAAAGCCTTCGACTTCTTCTTTTCTACAGGAGGTGCGGTTGTTGACTTCATAGAACCGCGAAAATACGAAGGCTAGCTGTCGAACATGCCTTGTTGGATCGGAGACCCTTCTGAGGCGTCGGCTATAAGGGCCTCGGCGCGAGTCAGAGTGTCAAGTAAGATGTCGTTAACGATGACTTCGGCAAACTCGCCTCTGTGGCCCATTTCCATTTCGGCGCGGGCCATGCGCAAGGAAATCTGATCGTCGGTTTCGGTCTTGCGTTCGCGAAGTCTATTTTCCAAAATCTCCAGTGACGGAGGTGCAATAAAGATGAGGAGCGTGTCTTCGGGGAATGCATGCAAGAGCGAAAGAGCCCCTTTCACGTCGACGTCGAAGACGACGTGAGCCCCTCTATCGAGGGCCGATTGCACCTGCGAACGCAACGTACCGTAATAATGACCGAAGATCTCTTCGTATTCGATAAGGTCGCCACGTTCGATTGATGCACGAAATGCTTCGCGCGTAAGGAAATGATAGTCACGACCGTCAACTTCGTTCGGACGTTGTCCGCGCGTCGTTGCACTCACGCTGAACTCAAGCGCTGGAAAGCGCGTGAGTAAATGACGTGCTACGGTAGTCTTACCCGAGCCGCTGGGTGCACTAAGAACAATAAGCTGTTTTTTCATGCCACGTGTTGCACTTGAATGGACATAAGCACTTGAATGTACATGTTATTCTACGTTCTGTACTTGTTCACGCATGCGTTCGAGCTCTTCCTTCATTCCGACGACAAGGCGGGCTATTTCTGGGTCGTTTGCCTTCGATCCGATGGTGTTTACCTCCCTATTCATTTCCTGCAGTAGAAAATTCAGCTTACGTCCGACTGCTGTCTCGTCCTGCATGTACTCGCGAAAGAACTTCATGTGACTTCGCAGCCGTACGCACTCTTCCGATACGTCAAGTTTTTCTGAAAGCAGAACAATCTCGAGTTGCAGACGATGTTCGTCGACCACGGCATCATCGACAAGCTGGCGCACGCGTTCGCGCAACCGGTTGCGTTCGAATGGAATACGTTCGGCCGAGCGGACCTCGATGTCAGCCAGGGCAGTGTCTATTGCAAGGATGCGGTTGTCGAAATCTGCGGTAAGCTCAGAGCCTTCTTTCTCACGCATCTCATTGAGGGAGCGAAGCGCTTCGACGATTGCTGCTTTTAGGTCGGGCCAAGCGTCCGGACGTTCTGCATCTTCTTCTGGTCGTGCCATGACGGCATCGAACTTCATAAGCGTTTCGATCGTTACGTCGCCTTCGAGGTGTAGCTTGTCTCGCAATACTCGCAGCGACTTTGTGATACGCTCAGCAGCTTCTGCATTAAACGTCACCTCTTCATTGGCTGCTGCTGCTTCTAAACGAACGTACACAGAAATCGTGCCTCGCGAAACATGCTCGCGCACGGTTTCACGAACGTTGAGTTCTTTATTCGCAAAGTTTTTCGGAAGTCGTGTGGTGAGTTCCAGATACCGAGCATTTACGCATCGTATCTCTACAGAGCAGGGCAAACCCTGCAACATCGATTCGCTCTTGCCATACCCCGTCATGCTTCTAATCATATTCTCTGCCTTCTAATCATTTTCTCGACCTTGTAGTCATTTTCTCGGCCCTGTAGAGATATTCTCGGCCTTGTAGTCGGCAAAGATAGCGACCGTATCTTGCCATCCATGATTGAGGCACTCGCACCATATACTATCAAGGTCTGGATTGTCGCTGGTTCGGGCTTTGCCGATGCCATCATTGCGGCTCAGTTGCCTTTACTTACAGAGGTGGCGTACGAAGCGGTTCCGGGCATACCGGCAACAACAGTGCACGGACACAAAGCGGTGTTACGCGTTGTAGACTATGGTGGCGCAGCCGTAGGAATATTTCTTGGACGCCATCACCTTTACGAAGGTCACTCTGGCGATGCTTCGTGCGCACTCGTACGTGTAGCGCAGGAGCATGGAGGCACACACATTATTCTGACGAATGCTTCGGGCGGGCTCGATCCGTCGCTATCCGTAGGCGACATTGCACTGTTGCACGATGGTATCGATTTTACGTTCGAGAATGCCTCATCATCCCAACGGCAACCATCATCCCATCGACATCCATCAGCGCATCAACCGCCGAAATTCGACAAGGCATGGATAACCAAGACATCGCAACGCTGCTTTGCGCACGGAATCGCAACGAGAGAGTGCTCATACGCGCAGGTGTTGGGTCCGTCATTCGAAACACGGGCCGAAATCAGAATGCTGCGTCGTATGGGTGCAGACCTTGTTGGCATGTCTACTATTCACGAGGCATCTGCTGCGACAATCTTGGGCATGCACGTATTAGGCATCTCGTTGGTAACCAACAAGGCAAGTGATACGACGGGCTCTGCTATTTCACACCGAGAGGTGCTCGAGACTGCATTGGAAGGCTCTGCTAGACTTCGTGTGGTATTGATGGCTGCGTTAGACACAGCATAGTGCCCTACAGAACACCGCCTAGGGTCAGGTGCAGTATCTTTGCTGATATGCGAGAACGTTCTGCTGTCTGTTTATTTACTGTGTGTGTGCTGGTGATTACTACGCTCTGCACCACCTCATGTAAGCAAACTTTTTCTAGTCCGTGGAAACTGCGCGGACTTCGCGTTGACGGAGAAATTTTTCACGTCAAGGCATTTAAACTCAGCGATTCTACCGTACAGCTTTCATTTGTTGGAACGGCTAACCTCCGCACGAAGGAGGCTTCTATCCGGTACGTCGATGTAGCAATCGGTACATCGGCAGATGCCCTTCATGATACCGTTGCGTTTTCTGTAGACCACATTGAGTCGGATGGTGGAGGACCTACACAAGCCATAGGTAATGCTGTATGGGATTCGCCAACGGCTAAATTGTCGACGTCTGCCGTTGGTGATATCAGTGTGCTAACTGCGAGCGATCATCTGGTCTTTCGACAGATTATTGAGTACTCCGAAGCAGAAGGTCTATTCTTAACGCCGTTCGCAACGGCTGCCTCTGATACTACCATCGAAATTGGTGCCCTTGCAAAACGCATTTATTTGCCACCAGGTGAGTATCTGCCTTCTTCCGAAAATTTCCGCGTTATTATTTCAGAACCTAAGGGTGCAGTTGTTTGGCGCAGCGATGCGGGCATGTCGTTTCTTGCGATGGTAGGCAATGTAGAACCACGCCAGGCCAATCAGGTTCAGCGATATTCACTGCCGTGGAACGGACGTGATCTACAACAGAACATCGTAGCTCCGGGCGACTATGTAGTTGAGTTTATTATACCGGCCCGACCAAAGCCATATCAAGCACGTACAACCCTGCAGTGGCCTCCTCGATAGACGTACACGAACGATGGATGACCCATGCGCTGGCATTGGCCTTGCGCGGTACTGGGCATGTTAGTCCGAACCCCCGTGTCGGCTGCGTTATCGTTGCCGATAACATTGTTTTGGCAGAGGGATGGCACGCAGAGTACGGCGGACCTCACGCAGAAGCTCATGCTCTTGCATCGCTGTTTGCACGACCAGAATATTCCGATTCGACTTCTATGCACACACTTCCTGAAAACGCAATCGTGTACGTCACACTCGAACCGTGTTCTCATGTCGGCAAAAGAGGATCGTGTGCCGATGCTCTTCTTGCAGCGGGTGCCCGTCACGTTGTTATCGGCATGGTAGACCCTTATCCGGAAGTGAATGGTCGCGGCATACAGCGCCTGCACGACAACGGTGTTATAGTCGACGTTGGAATTTGTCAGGACGCATGTGCATGGACAAACCGCTCGTTTGTAAAATATGTTACTACTGGCACTCCATACGTCGTTCTAAAGATGGCGCAAACGCTTGACGGTTTTGTTGCCCCGCCAGATCGCTCACGCATGGCCATCACGGGCGTCGAAAGTCGTACACGTGTACACGCACTGCGTGCAGAGTTCGATGCAGTGCTCATTGGTATCGGCACGGCGCTGGCTGATGACCCTGAACTTACCGTGCGCGATGTCGACGGACGCAATCCTGTGCGAGTTGTCATGGATCGCCGCTGCCTTCTTCCAATAACATCTCGCCTCGTGCAGACTGCGCACTCCATTCGCACACTTGTTGCCTGTAATGCTGAGTACGCTTTGATCAACGCGCAGTGGATAATCGATGTAGAAGCTCATGGTATAGACGTTATTCAACTCGACAACACAGAAACGTTCGATTCGCTCTTTGCAGCACTTGCCGAACGTGGCATCGCTTCAGTTTTTTGTGAAGGGGGCGCGCGTCTTGCTGCCGCGCTTATGGGGCAACACTGTGTGGATGAACTACACGTGCATGTTGCATCATCCACCATGGGCGTCGGACATCGCTGGACTCCTGACGAGGCTTCTGCATGGCAATTACACACGTGCGAACGCGTCGGCGGCGACGTTCATCTTCTTCTCTTGCCAACATCTTCATAACTTCAGCAATGCTCAAACTATTTCTATCGATTCTTCTGTTCGTGGCCCCATTGGCGAACGCGCAGCGTACGCCAGCCCCTTCGCCAAAAACGATTCAGGACGCGTCGAAAGCACTAAGTGAAGCCCGCTTTGCTGATGCAGAGGCTGCTGCGACATCGGTGTTGCGTAAAGAACCGGGTAATGCAAGTGCGTTTCTAATTCGTGCAGTTGCTCGACTCGAAACAACGAAGTACGCCGAAGCTGAAGCAGATGCAACGTCGGCCATTCGCCTCGACGCCGATCTCATTCAAGCGTGGCTTGTAAAAGCAGAGGCACAGAAGAGGCGTAATGCCGATGCCGAGGCAATACTCACGCTAAAACAAACACAAGAGAGATTTCCGAAGTCAGATCAACCATACACCTCCCTTGGCATTTTGTATGCTCAGCGTGATAAGTGTGCCGAGGCCATCATCCCTCTAGAAGAGTCGCTTGTGAGACGTCCAGACAACTACTCAGCCACACGTCAGCTCGCACAATGTTACCTGCGCATTGGTCGCGCGTCCGATGGTGCTTCGTTGCTCGGTCGTCTTGCCGAAAGTAAACCAGGCGACGTAGAAGTGCGTGCTGCGCTTGCGGAGGCGCTTGCGGCAATGAACAACATCGATTCGGCGCTGGTGTTGTATGAGTCGATTGTGAAAAACGCGCCGACTCGGACGCAAACCTATGGTGCGTATGCTGCTGCACTTTCGGGCGTCGGGAAAGATTCACTTGCATTTGTCATGCTTACGAAGCTCACCGAGCTGTCGCCCAAGGACGCAAACGCATGGTACGGTCTTGGTGTGATTGCGCAGAGCATGCGTCGACTCGACACTGCAATTCGGTCGTACAAAAAAGCAGTAGCATTAGACCCGCGCAACGCCAATGCATACTTTAACCTTGGCATTGCAAATCAGAACAGAGGCTTTTCTGACGAGGCGTTGCAAGCCCTGCGTCGCGGTGCTGTTCTATCGCCGAGTGTTGCACCGGATGCATACAACAACATCGGCATCATCCTTCGCAATGAACGTCGGTACGACGAAGCCATCGTCGCGCATAAACAGGCAATCGCCCTTAACGACAGCGCAGTGTTGTATTACGCAGCACTAGGCCATACGTATCTCGACGGACAGAAGTATGCAGAAGGCAAGACGATGTTAGAATCGGCACTTACTAAACATGTAGACCAACCGGAATTGCTATTTGCACTCGGTCTGATTTACATGCGCCTTGGCGAGCCACAGAAAACAGAACAGATTATTACGAAACTCGATACACAACAGTCACCGCTCGCTGCTGAACTACGCACGGTGTTAAAGAACTAATGCCAAGGCTAACAAGTATCGCTTCTTGGAGGACCATTGCGAGTAGACTGGCACTCATTGTGCTGCTCGTTATAGGTGCCGTATCCGCATCGGCACAGAGGTCGATGTCCGTGCAACAACTTCGACTCCTCGACAGCGCCCTGGCGTTAATCGGTCAGCAGCGCTCCGACTGCGCCATGCCGCCAGATCTGTTCCCAGCCGACAGACATCGTCTTCCGTTTCACGATCGCTTGTTCACCGACCCGTTCTCGTCGTTCGATGTCGCCGATGACATCCGGCAGCAAACGATGTTTGCAAGCGAGAACGACATGGCTTCGTTGGCCGACACGCTCATGCATACGCTCGGACTCGGCAAGTACCGCCGACGTATCTACGACATCCGCATCCCTGGTGAAGAAATCGTACGCAAGCTCGGATCCGATCCGTATCCTAAAGCAGGATACATAGGTGCAACACTGCTACTGCGCTATGCATCGGCTGTAATTCAGGCACGCGACGGCATGACCGTGGCACACGACCGCATTATAAATCAGCCAATGCTCGTTGCAATGTGTGATTCGCTCTGGCGATTGTCGCGCGAAAACGAGACCTCATCGATTTGGGATTTGTATGATGATGAAGTGGCTGGACGCAAAAAAGCTGCTTCATTTTTTCTAGTGGCAAACCCGGGGTCGTACACCGATCTCTATGTAAATGGCCTCTCGCTTTATGAGCAGCTCCTCGACTTCGTCCGACTTAGTGCAGACTCGCGACAACTCATGAACGACAGCGTAAAGACCACTATTATCGACACGCCGTACGGACGTATTGCTGTTGGTGGTGCTGGCGATGACATCTATGACGGTACATACTTTCTAATCGTTGATGTAGGTGGCAATGACGTGTACAGGTGCTCGGACAGCGGTAAAACAGCAGCACTAAAAACGTATGTGCGATGCATCGTAGACCTCGGTGGCAATGACACGTACATCGGTGGCGACTTCACGCTCGGCAGCGGCGTTGCAGGCGTTGGCATAATTATAGACAACGATGGCAACGATTTGTATCGTGCTGGAGATTTCTCTGTCGCGTGTGGACTCTTCGGTGTTGGCATTGTGCACGACCTGCTTGGAGACGACACGTATACGTCGGGGTCGAACGGACAAGGTGCAGGAATTTTTGGCATTGGACTTCTTATCGACGATGCCGGACACGACACCTATCGCGCACATGCACAAGCGCAAGGGTTCGGCGCAACACGCGGCGTTGGCATCCTCTCCGATAAATCCGGCAACGATCAGTACCTCGCAGCAAGTCCGTACGTCGACGTTCTCCGCTACGAATCACATCAAACAACATTCACGCAAGGGGCTGCCCTCGGCTACCGTCCGTTAGCCTCGGGCGGCATGGGTCTACTTATCGACCACGGTGGCAACGATCAGTACGTGTGCGACATCTACGGCCAGGGCACAGGATACTGGTTCGGACTCGGTGCGGTGATAGACGTTGCTGGTGATGACCGTTATCAGGCGTACCAATACGCACAAGGTGCTGGTGTACACTTCGCCAGTGGCATCATGCGCGATATGCGCGGCGACGATGTGTACGTGTCGCATGGCGTGTCGCAAGGGTGTGGACACGACATCGCCTTTGGCATGTTGCTCGACGATGCGGGTAACGACAATTACGTCGTTGAAAGTTTATCGCTCGGCGGTGGTAATGCAAACGCTGTCTCGATAGCGCTCGATGAAAAAGGAAACGACTCATACAGTGCAACAAATACATCGAACACGCTTGGCTTTTCAGACTTCAGACGTTCGTACGGAATGATAGGATTGTTTATCGATGGCGATGGCACCGACACCTACGGTTCAACATCGCGCAACGAATCACGAAGTATTAAGTCTACCTACGGTGTTTTCTACGACACAAAACGCGTTGTTCGAGAAGACACTGTCGTTGAATCTCCACTGGCAACAGCAACCACATCGGTAGATCCGACACCTCTTGCAGATACGCCTGAGATGTTGTTTATTCAGGCCTCTGCTGCACCATTACGTTTTCAGAACAATGTGCAGCCAGCACGCGACAAACTCGCTGCAATGGGCACTGGTGCAATGCCAGAAATCGAAGAGCACCTCACCACACAAATGCCACGTGAGCGACTTACGCTCGAGGACATCATACCACGCATACATAAGACGTCGCCAGAAGTTGTCGAACTGCTTATTCGAGAATCGTTGCTTTCGAACGACAATGCAGAGGTGGCCCTTGCTGCTACGCTGGCCGGAAAAATCAAGGCACGCTCGGCAGTACCATCGCTCGTTTATCTTGCTACAGACACGTTGTGGCGATTGCGTCGGCTTGCCGCATTTACGCTTGGCGAAATTGGCGACAGCTCGAATGTGCCGCTCCTGCAGACCCTTATACGAGACCCTCACCCATACGTGCGTGCACGTGCAGCGTATGCGTTGGGTCTTGTTGGTGGCAACGACGGCTTCCGACTCGTGCGCGAAGCGCTTGTCGACGACGAAGCAATCGTGCGCAATTCTGCTGTCGAGGGTCTTGTACGCGGACCCAAACGTCCGATGACAGAATTAACACGCTGGATATCGAGCGTTACCGATCCGCTCGTTCTGGCGACCGGTGTTCGCGTACTTGCTGCATCTGACACAACAACGCGCGATGCTCAGGCCTTCGTTTCATTCGTACGCACCTCTCCAGAGTCGGTGCGTCGTACAGTTGATATGATACTCCCCGTTCTGCCTGCGTTCTGGCAAAAGAGTCTAACGCCAGAACTGCCAATAAAGAAGAAGCGCAAGAAACGTCCGTGATTCGTCATCCCTTCACGCTCGACCACCTTGCTGCAGCCCTTTCGACTCGCCTCTCGGGTGCCACGCTTGTAGAAGTGTACACACAAGAAAAGTTTACAATCATAATGCGTTTTGTGAAAGACAACGAGGCCGTTACCGTTCTTGCCAGCGTCGAACCACAATACGGCAGCATTCTCATTCGCGACAATTCCAATCGTGCACGTAAGAATACCATCGATGTTTTTCCAACGCTAGTTGGTCAGCGTCTAGCTACAGTAACCAGGCATCCGACGGACCGCATTGTTTCGTTCTGGTTCGAGCATGCTCAACTGCACGTGCTTTTATACGGCGGTGCAACGGGCAACATCGTTGCAACATCAGACGGCATGGTCGTAGACGCGCTGCGCGACAAACACACACTGGTGCACAAACCATTTGTTGTCCCCGAGTTCACTCCAAAATTGGGTCCGCACTACGAAGCCCTCGCCCTTGGTGACAAGCAAGCAGACACCGCTCATGTTGCTAGCACCGCTCATACTGCGAGCACTTCGCACCCAGGAGATTCATCTGCAATCATCGCTTTATGCGAAGCATCAGCAACGTACTACGTTCTCGAGCGCGAGGGTGACGTGTTGTTTTCGTTATTGCCGCTGCCGGGTTGGAATGTTCTCGATGCCAGCGATGACATCTTCGTAGCTCTTCAAAAGACCATAAGTCTACGCCGACGTTCGACGCAATTAACAACTGCTCGCTCGGCAACCGTCAAACAGCTCGAACGCGACCGCTCTAAGCTCGTAAAGGGCATCGCAGGCATGCAGAGCGATGCAGCGCAGACCGACAGAGCATCGTTGTACAGAATGTATGGCGACATGTTATTGTCCGTGCCCAACCCAAACATCAAGGGCGAAAAGCAAGCCCTACTTGCAGATTGGAACGGCATCGAACAAACCATTCCGCTCGACGATCTCAAAACGTACATCCAGAACGCCGATGTTTATTATACACGTGCTCGAAAATCAGAAAAGGCCGCAGAAGACCGTAAACGTCGTTTGCCTCAATACGTCGAACGTCTTGCGCGCATCGAAGAGCAACTCAGCAACATCGAGCACGCGCAAACACCCGAAGAACTTGGTTCACTTGTACAAACCCGCATGGAAAAACGTCCAGAACAACCAGAACCGCAACAGCGCTACCGCACGTTTGAACTCGACGACACATACACACTATACGTTGGACGTAGCGCGGCAAACAACGACGAACTCACCATGCGTTTTGCAAAGCAGAACGACTGGTGGTTTCATGCGCGCGGCGTAAGTGGCTCACATGCTGTGCTAAGGGGCGGAGAAGGGGCCGAGAAGCCCCCTAAAAAAATTCTCGAACAAGCCGCTGCAATTGCCGCCTATTACTCGCAGGCGCGCAACGCCTCATACGTACCAGTCGTGTACACACAACGCAAAAACGTACGCAAACCCAAGGGCGCAAACGTCGGCGCTGTTACGCTCGAACGCGAAACGGTAATTATGGTGAAACCCGAAGCTCCGGCTGGAGCGGAGTAACACAGAAAGACGACAAAAGTGCCTTGTGGCTCGTAGACACCTATTCGGTGTCTACTCTTCTAGGTACGTGTACCCGTACAAGCCGCTGCGATAGATGGCAAGAAATTCTTTGCCTTCGAGGACGCTAATGCGTTTTTCTTTGACGGAGGCGGAGACCCAGGCTTCCATGGTACGGACAAGTTTTTTTGCGTCGAACTGTACGTAGTCGAGAACGTCGGCAACGGTTTCACCATCGATGACTTTATCGATTTCGTATCCGCCCTTTTCGGTTACGACAACGTGCACTGCGTTGGTGTCGCCAAAGAGATTGTGCAAGTCGCCGAGGATTTCCTGGTATGCTCCGACGAGGTACACAGCCAGGTAATAGGGCTCTCCATCTGTGAATGGATGTAATGGCAGAGAGTGTGATGAATCGCGTACGCCGATGAAGTGATCGATCTTGCCGTCGCTGTCACACGTGATGTCTTGAATGGTAGCGAGGCGAGACGGACGTTCATTCAGTCGGTGAATGGGCATGATTGGAAAGAGCTGGTCGATGGCCCACGAATCTGGTAGCGATTGAAAGAGCGAGAAGTTGCAGAAGTATTTATCGGCAAGGAGTTTTTGAAGCTGACGGAAATCTTCTGGTACTTGCTTTAGGTCTACGGTTAGGTCGCCTGCTTTATGTGCAATCGACCAATAAAGTTTTTCTGTTTGAGCACGTGTTTTGAGATCGATAAGGCCCAGTGAAAATCTGTCGAGTGCTTCTTCGCGCATTTGTTGTGCATCGTGCCACGACTCGAGCATGTTGCGACTGTTCATGTTGCCGAGAATGCTATGCATGTCGCGAACAATCTCGTGGTCTTTTTTTGTAACGCGATCCTTCGATGTCCAGACGGGCATGCTCGTTGTCTCTAGGACATTAAACACGAGCACAGAGTGATGCGCAGTAAGGGCACGTCCAGATTCTGTGATGACATTTGGATGTGGCAAAGAATTCTTCGTTGCAGCATCTACGAGTGTTGAAATTGCATCGTTGGCGTACTCCTGAATGGAATAGTTGATGCTCGAAGCAACGGCCGAACGAGAACCATCGTAATCAACGCCTAGACCACCGCCAATGTCGACGAAGTCGATGTCACAGCCCATCTGACTCAACTGCACATAGAATTGCGCGACTTCGCGAAGGCCGGATTTAATCTTGCGGATGTTCGTTATCTGCGAGCCAAGGTGGAAGTGGATTAATCGGAAACAATCGAGTAGGTCGTTCTCGCGTGCAAACTCTACCGCATCGAGTAACTCAGATGCATTCAGACCAAACTTCGACTGGTCGCCACCTGACTCTTCCCATTTGCCACTGCCAGCGGCTGCAAGTTTAATGCGAACACCGATGTTCGGACGTACCTTGAGACGTTTTGCAACGGCATTAATGAGCTTGAGTTCGTTGAGTTTTTCTGCTACGATGTAGATGCGCTTGCCCATCTTTTGCGCAAGCAGGGCGAGCTCGATAAACTCTTCGTCCTTGTACCCATTGCAGATAATCAACGCTTCTTCGTTGTCCATAATGGCCAGCACCGCATGAAGCTCAGGTTTCGAGCCCGCTTCGAGTCCGATGTTGAAGCGTTTGCCGTGTCGGACGATTTCTTCGAGGACCGGACGTTGCTGGTTTACCTTGATGGGGTAGACGCTATAGTATTTGCCCGTGTAGTCGTATTCGGTTGAGGCTTTCACGAAGCAGCCCGCAATCTTTTCGATGCGATCATCCAGGATGTCCGGAAAACGCAACAGGACCGGAACCGAGACATCACGCAGGATGAGCTCGTCTACAAGCTCCTTGACGTCGATCGTCGGACCCTTCGATTTTCGAGGCATGACCGTAGCATTGCCCTTTGCATTGATACCGTAGTACCCAATGCCCCATCCCGTTACATTATAGAGTTCCGAGGAGTCTTCTGTCCGCCATTTACGCATGTATGTCTTCCACGGGCTTGGGGTGATAAACGAAGGCGCAAAACTACGAAGACTATATTTGCGGACATGGCAACGCCTACATCCGACATTGAGCTACTGAAGCAACAGTTTGCCGAATACCTTCGGCTGAAGAAATACCGCAACACACAGGAGCGGTATAAGGTGCTCGACCGCATAGCAGAACTCGACAGGCACTTTAGTGCCGACGAGCTCTATATGTACATGAATACAAAGGGAGATCACGTTTCGAGGGCTACGGTGTACTCTACACTCGATTTGCTCACGAAATGCACGATTCTCATGAAGCACAGGTTTCAGGGAGACAGCGCCCATTTCGAATTGGCATCCAGAATGCCTGATCATGATCACTTAATATGTGTGGAATGTGGACATATCGTGGAATTCAGGGAAAAGAGCATCGACGACATCCGCAACAAGGTTGCCGAAGGCCTGGGCTTCAAGCCCTTGATGCACTCCCTTCAAATTTTTGCAGTTTGTCCGGATCCCGTCACATGTGTGCACAACACAAACGAGTAACAGCGTCGGCGAAAAACAACACTAGCGAGTAAAGCGGCGGAACACTTTGTTATATAACTGCCTCACCGGAGCCGAATGAACAATCTTGTCATCGTAGAGTCACCATCAAAAGCCAAGACCATCCAAAAGTTTCTTGGGGGTGATTTTATCGTGACGTCGTGCATGGGACATATCCGAGATCTTCCGGGTAACGACAAGGCCATCGACGTAGAAAACAATTTCACGCCAGTGTATGAAGTGTCCGATGACAAGAAGAAGCTTGTAAACGACCTCAAGAAAATGGCGAAGCAGGCAGACGTCGTCTGGCTCGCGTCCGACGAGGACCGTGAGGGTGAAGCCATTGCATGGCATCTCTATGAGGCTCTCGCGTTAACCCCAGAAAAAACGCGACGCATTGTCTTTCACGAAATCACGAAGGCTGCAATTCTTAAGGCGGTACAGCAGCCGCGTCAGATCGATCTGAACCTCGTTGATGCACAACAGGCACGTCGGGTACTCGATAGGCTTGTGGGTTACGGACTCTCCCCTGTTCTCTGGCGCAAGGTGCAGAAGAACCTTTCGGCCGGACGTGTTCAGTCTGTTGCCGTCCGCCTCGTCGTCGAACGCGAACGCGAGATCCAGGAGTTCAACGCAACGAGTCAGTTTCGCATTAAGGCCTTCTTTGATGTCGACGGACGTACTCTTATCGCAGAACTTCCACGCCGCTTCGATACAGAAGAAGAGGCGCGTGCATTTCTGCAAGCGTGTGTTGGTGCGTCGTTTCACATCTCGAACCTCGAAACCAAGCCAGGAAAGAAATCGCCGGCAGCCCCCTTCACAACATCTACTCTGCAGCAGGAAGCAAGTCGTAAGCTTGGGTACTCGCTGTCGCGCACGATGAAGCTTGCGCAGGATTTGTACGAGCAGGGACATATCTCGTACATGCGTACCGATTCGGTGAACCTGTCAGAAACTGCCATTGAAGGGGCTAAGGCAGAGGTCTTGTCGGCGTACGGAACCGAGTACAGCAACCCAAAGAACTACACAACAAAGGTTGCAAGCGCGCAAGAGGCGCACGAAGCAATACGTCCGACCGAATTCGGACTGCGTGTTGCGGGCGAAAGCGACAATCATAAAAAGCTTTACGATCTAATCTGGAAGCGTACTATTGCATCGCAAATGGCAGATGCTAAACTCGAGCGCACAACAGCAACAATTGCCGTATCGACTGTCCCCGACTCGCTCGTGGCAACAGGCGAGGTGCTAATTTTCGACGGCTTCCTGAAGGTGTACATGGAGTCGAGCGACGAGGAATCGACCCAGGACGATGACGATACATCGAAGATGTTGCCACCGCTGGAGATGAATCAGACGCTGAATTTTCTGGCGATGAATGCAAACGAACGCTTTTCTCGTCCGCCCGCCCGATATACCGAAGCGAGTCTCGTTCGCAAGCTCGAGGAGCTCGGCATCGGACGTCCCTCTACCTACGCTCCAACTATCTCGACCATTCAAGCCCGCAAGTATGTCGTAAAAGAAGACCGTGATGGCAAGCAACGCGAAATACGTTCGTTGCGGCTCGAAGACTTCAACATTACACGTGCTGTAGAGGTCGAGAACACAGGCGCAGAGCGCTCGAAGCTGTTCCCTACCGATGTTGGCAGTGTTGTAACAGACTTCCTGAAGATGCACTTCGAAGGCATCATGGATTACGGCTTTACGGCAAGCGTAGAAAAGCAATTCGACGAAATAGCGCATGGTCAGCTCAAATGGACAGAAATGATCCGCGAGTTCTACGTGCCGTTCGATGCCGAAGTAAAAAAGACAACAGAAACAGCAGAACGTCAGAGCGGCGAACGTCAGATTGGCGTCGATCCGGTAAGTGGTAAAAATGTTTATGTACGCCTTGCACGTTACGGACCCGTAGTGCAAATCGGTGAAGCCGACGATCCGGATAAGCGTTTAAAGGGGCTCTCGGGGCCTATGTCTATTGCCACCGTTACAATGGACGAAGTGATGGAGCTCTTCAAGTTCCCTCGCATGATTGGAACGTTCGAAGACTTCAACATGGATGTGAAGCTCGGACGATTTGGTCCGTACATCGAGCACAACAAAGCCTTCTACTCCATCCCCAAGGAAGACGACCCATACACCATCGAGGGTGAGCGTGGAGTCGAAGTCATCATTGCACGACGTCAGAACATTCTCGACCGAACCATCAAGACCTTCGACGAAGACCCAACGGTAAAAATCATCAAGGGCAGATGGGGTCCGTTCATCTCTTACGGCAAACAGAACGTCCGCATCCCCAAGGGCACCGAAGCTGCAACCCTAACGCTCGAAGAATGTTTGCAGCTCGCAGCACAACAGGCACCCGTCAAGAAGTCGCGCAAAAAAGCAACCGAAGACGAAGACCCAGATGCAGTAAAAGCTCCAGCCTCGAAAAAGGCCGCTGCGAAGAAAAAACCTGCAGCAAAAAAGAAGGCCGCTGCAAAGAAAAAGACTGTAGCAAAGAAGAAACCGGCATCATGACAAAACGAATAGCACTTGTGCTTTCGTTTGTTCTCGGATTTGTATCCGCCATTGCTACCGTGCCGATTCAAGGACCTACTGTTGTATGCGTTGGAAGATGGCCCGTAAGCTTGCAAGCCCCCACCGGCTTCCAATCGTATCAGTGGAATACAGGCGCAACAACAAATGAAATTTTCATCACGCGTTCCGACACCTACACGGTAGTCACACGTCGATCGAATGGTACCGTCGATACTGGAACGATTATCGTTCGCGAAGCGCCGCTGCCAAAACCTTTTATTGGTAACCCTATTGAATATATATGTCGCGGAGATGCGGTCTCGCTCCAGGCGCAGAGCGGATTCGTGAGCTATTTATGGAATACTGGCGAACGCACACAAAGTATTCGCATCGATACTGCCGGATTTTACCGCGTTACAGTAACCGATACAAATGGATGCGTAGGCTCTTCCGATTCGCTTCAAGTTGTCGTTGTTGAAAGACCAAAGCCTAACATTTACGGTCCGTACACCGTGTGTAGTGGCTCGACGGTGTTGTACAAAACCGAAAACATCGCAGGTGCGATATATCAATGGACGACGGTTGGCGGACAGGTTACGGGCACAGCGCGAGGTCCTACTGTAAGAATTATCTGGCCCGGTGGCCAAGGCCGCGTAGACGTGCGTGTTAGCATGCTACGTCCGGATGGGGGCTCATGCGACACAACGGTCGGTTTGATCGTCCGTATCGGATCAAAACTTCAACCGTTGCTGAGCTTCCAATCGCGCATGATTTGTCAGGGCGACAGCACTGAATTCGATGCTGGAGGGGGCTTCTCCAGCTATCGCTGGAGCAATGGGGCTACCACGCAAAAGATCATGGTTAAAAATGCCGGTAGTTACTGGGCAGAATTAACCGATTCGAGCGGTTGTTCTGGCACCAGCGATACTGTTACTGCGCTTGTACATCCGTTACCTGTTGTCCGAATTGCGGGTGATTCGTCGTTATGCGATGGCGAAGAAATTGTTCTGAGTGCGTTTGCAACGTGGAACGATGTCATTAAATGGGAATGGAGCAACGGTCTCGTACAACGTTCGATCTTTGTAAACACACCCGGCACATACACCGTTGTTGGTACTACGGCGAATGGATGCAGAGATAGTATCTCGAAAACTATTCTACCTGCTGCGCAAGCAGTGATTACGGCACCCGATTCGCTCGATTTCGATTCGCTTGAAATTGGCAGCGGACGTTTTCTGCCCTTCTTGCTCGAGAACCGAACAGCGTTGTTAATTCGTGTCCTTAGTGCGCGTCTCGCCTCGGGTCGCACAAACCCAGCCCTATCAGTTCCTTCGCTGCCAAATCAGATTCCCGGCAATGGCGATCTGACATTTGTCTTGTCGTGGCAGGCCCTCATTGAGGGTGCGTTTACCGACACACTGCTTATAGAAATTGATGGTCCCGAATGTCCATCTACCGTTCGTATACCCATCAAGGGTTATGCCTTCTTCCGTCCGCGTGTTCCCGTCAGCATTAGTATCGGCGATACTGTTGTTCCTGTAGGCACCATCCTCGACATGCCCATCCGAATTCGAGCTACTGCGCCTCGCGACGAGGACCTCACGTTGTTTGAATTTTCTGTGTCGTGGAACGATTGGGTGTACTTCGTCACGGGACTCGATCCGGCGATTGTCGTATCAGACGCATCAATTGGAGGAATACGCACCGTACGTTTCCGATTTACATCCTTCCACTTTCCCATCGACACATCCATTGTGTTACGCGGTGCAGTGTTACTTGGATCGCCCCTACAAACCGAACTAGTGCCCGATAATGTTTCCATCACCGGTACTGGTAAATCTGTTTACGAAGTCACCACCGACCCAGGAAACATCAGCATGTTCGGCTGCTTCCTAGCCGGACGTCTGGTGCGATACCCTTACCTTGAGTCGACTACCGTTATCACCAACCTGGTTGGTGAAACAATGGCGTGTGACATAGACGAGCTGCCGAGTGGCAGTTACATTCTCACAACAGTAAGAGGCCCGACGGTGCAAAGCGCGATGATGACAATCGTCCGCTAGGATGGCGATTCATGCGTAGCGGTTTGGGCAGCTCTGCGCTGCCCGGTTTGAGCCGCTGGTCACGACGTAGCGGTTTGGGCAGCTCTGCGCTGCCCGGTTTGATCTGCTTCGCAGATCACTTCACAAACAACATTTCACGGTAGTTCGGAAGCGGCCAGTGCTCGTACGCCACCACTCGCTCGAGCGAGTCTGATGCTTTGCGCACCTCCATCATCGCGGGCACAACACTGTCGCGCATGTGATGACACTTGCTGTGAAGATCGTCGCCACCGAGATCCATGTTTGCTACGCGCAGATTTTCGATTGCGTCAGAAAGTGCATCGACGCCTTCGAGCACACGCGCCGTTGTCCTGTCGAGTGCGGTAGACCCCTTCACACCCGTTGCATGCAACTCGCGCAAATACTTTAGCGAGCTAGGCAGAATCTGGGTTTGCGCCATCCATTCTGTGGTTTCGCCTTCGATGTTTACGGTCTTGAAGTACATGTCGAGCATGACTTCCTGACGTGCCTCCAGTTCGCGTTTCGAGAGCACGTTTGCGGCCGAGAACAAGGCAACGTTTTTGTCATCTATGAGATGTTCGATTGCTTCGACAGCACTCTTGTAGTTCTGAAGTCCGCGCTTCTCCGCCTCTTTCTGCCATTTTATATTATAACCATCGCCATTAAACACAATTCGGCCATGTTTATCATACACGCTCTTCAACACGTCGCGCAATGCCGTTTCGAGAGGCTGCTTTTTCTTGATGCGTACTTCGACCATTTTGGCCATATCGACAATCGACTCCGCAACAATTGTGTTTAACACAGTAATTGGGAACGACACCGACTGCGATGAACCCACGGCGCGGAATTCGAACTTGTTGCCGGTAAATGCAAATGGCGATGTGCGGTTTCTGTCACCAGTGTGACGTGGCAGCGGCGGAAGCACTGGCGAGCCAAGTCCCATGAGGCCCGACTTCTTCTGCGCAGTACCCTTACCACTAACGATGCGTTCGTAAATGCCCGTTAGTTCATCTCCAAGAAAGATCGAAAGAATTGCAGGTGGTGCTTCGTTGGCACCGAGTCTGTGATCGTTCTGTGCCGACGAAACAGAAATGCGCAACAAATCCTGATGCATATCAACAGCACGTATCACTGCAGCACAGAAAAACAGGAATTGCATGTTTTCCTGCGGCGTATCACCAGGTTCGAGCAGGTTCACGCCAGTATCTGTCGCCAATGCCCAATTCACATGTTTACCTGAGCCGTTAATACCAGCAAACGGCTTCTCGTGCACGAGACACACAAGACCATACTTGCGTGCAGTGTTTTTTAACACCTGCATTACCAACTGCTGATGATCGGCCGCAACGTTCGAGTGCTCGAACACTGGAGCAACTTCGTATTGCCCTGGTGCAACCTCGTTGTGACGTGTCTTTATCGGAATACCCAATGCATACAGCTGATGTTCTGCATCTGTCATGTACGTAAGAATGCGCTCCGGAATCGAGCCGAAATAATGGTCCTCAAGTTCTTGTCCACGCGGCGGCTTTGTGCCGAACAACGTACGTCCCGTCATCACGAGATCTGGACGTCGGTAGAAAAACCCTTCATCGATGAGAAAGTATTCCTGCTCTGCACCAACCGTCGAACTCACCTTCGACACATCCTTTGTTTCGAGCAACTCAAGTGCGCGCCGCGATGCAATGTTCAATGTTTCCATCGAACGCAGCAACGGTGTTTTGTGGTCGAGTGCTTCACCTGTCCACGATGCAAATGCCGTCGGTATACACAACGTGGCGCCGTTTGTGTGGCGCATGATGAACGCAGCCGACGTTGGGTCCCAAGCTGTGTAGCCCCTTGCCTCAAACGTTGCGCGCAGTCCTCCGCTCGGAAACGAAGACGCGTCTGGCTCGCCCTGAATGAGCTCCTTGCCCGAGAACTGCGAAATAGCAGAGCCGTCGCTCGTCGGCGTCACAAAGCTCTCGTGTTTCTCAGCAGTCAATCCGGTAAGGGGCTGAAACCAGTGTGTGTAGTGTGTTGCACCTTTTTCCATCGCCCATGTCTTCATCGCAAGCGCAACGGTATCCGCAATCGACGAGTCGATTACAGCACTACGCTCCATCGTTGCATGCAGCGACCTCCATACGGGTTTGCTGAGGCGCTGACGTAATTCGTCCATCGTCAGCACATCACTCGCAAACATTTCCGAAATCACATCAGAAGGTGTTGGCGTCTGAATACCATCGAAGCGCCAGTTGCGCGTTGCTGCCGAGATGTCGTAGTTGATCATGGGGTTGTTTTGAATAAGTTCATGACGAGAGTTTCTTTATGCGTAGAAAGTGCGACGTTGGTTTGTGTGCGCGATACGCCTTTCCACTGCTGCACGGCCGATAGTAATTGTTCGAGTGCTGCAGTGTTTTTAACGCGTATTTTTAACATGTGTGATGCGGTGCCCGTGACGGCGTGACATTCGAGGATTTCTTTGCGCTGACGGCATGAACGACGAAAGGAGTCGTAGTGTGCGCTCGAATCGATGTCGACAAAGATGAAGGCCGTAACGTCCATCCCACACGCAATCGGGTCGAGTATTGCATGATATCCGCGGATCGTCCCCTCTTCTTCCATGCGCTTCACGTGATCACTCACTGTCGGCACAGAGGAGCCAATACGTTCTGCGATGTCACTCAGGCTAAAACGGGCGTTTTCCTGAAGAAGCGCACATATTTGTCGGTCGAGGTCCTTCATTCTTTACGATCGTAAAGTTTTGAATGACCTAACTTAACGTTCGGAAAGCACTCAGACAACAGTTTTGGGGGAGAAATTATTCACATGGTTAAGAATGTCTTCGTGTGGCTTTTCAGAACTGCTCTTGCATTTCTAGTTGGGTCGGTGCTTCTCGTGCTCATCTATCGCATTATACCTCCGGCTATAACACCGCTCATGGCGTGGCGGTTGGTGCAAGCGCCGTTTACCGGACATCGCATGACCGTTCAACATCGTTGGGTTTCCTACGACGATCTGCCACCCGCAATCTTTAAGGCTGTAATGTCCGGCGAGGACGCTGGCTTCTTACGTCACGAAGGCATAGATTGGAAGGCCGTCGAGCGCGCGCAGAAAGCAAACCCTGGACGCATCAAGCGAGGCAAGCCTGCGCTCGGTGCAAGCACGATTTCCATGCAGACGGCAAAAAATGTTTTTCTCGTGCCGTGGCGCAGCATGGTGCGCAAGGCATTCGAATTTTACTTCACGTACCTAATCGAAGCGCTATGGGGAAAGAAGCGCATTCTCGAAGTGTACGTAAACATGATTGAATGGGGCGACGGTATCTACGGTGTGCAAGCCGCATCTCGCTTCTACTTCAACAAAGACGCTTCGCAACTCACTGCCGACGAAGCAGCACGCCTTGCCGCTGTCGTCCCCAACCCTCGACGCTTTAACGCCGGTGCGCCATCGAACTACACCAAGAAGCGTCAGTCGTTTATTAAGGGACGTATGGGTGGCATCGGGCTGCCGCAAAACACACAACCATCCCCGTCAAAGAAAAAGTCTAAATGAAGCCCCTCTCATCCTAATGAGAGCGTCGCTTTGCGACGGGCTTCGTTCACCCCCCTACGAATTCCGATCTGTGTCATACTCCGCAAGCAAGAACTCTCTTGCGTGCGCCATGTCTGGTGGAAGTTCGGATTCGAACTCGAGGCGCTTGCCTGTTGTAGGGTGTGTGAAGCCCAGCGTCTTTGCGTGTAGCGCCTGACGTGGCATCATGTCGAGCAGACGTTGTGCGGTGCGGCGGTAGAGGTGGTGAATGGCAGTTACGCCCTCATCACGTCCGTTGTAATCGGGGTCGCCGACGACAGAATGTTTTTGTGCCGCCATGTGTACACGTATCTGATGGGTGCGTCCCGTTCTCAACTTGCATTGAATGAGCGATGCACATGAGTAACGTTCTAACACCGTGATTTCTGTCGCTGCGTATTTGCCGCCCCTTGGCAGGACAGCGCGGAGCTTGCGATCGCGCGGACTGCGCCCCACATCACCTTCGAGAAGCATTGTATCATTTTTTACTACTCCCCATACCAGTGCTTCGTACAGACGTGATACCGTGCGTTCGAAGAACTGGTTTGAGAGATGCAGCGATGCTTCGTAGGTCTTGCCGACGACCATGAGGCCTGAGGTGTCTTTGTCGAGGCGGTGGACGATGCCCGGACGTACAGCGTCGGTGCCGAGCACTGCGGAGTGGTCGATTGGGAATCCTTCTTCGACGTCGATTTCTTCGCGCTCTTCATCTTCGTTTACAAGGTCGATGGCTTCGCGCACACCCATGTGCCACAGCACAGCATTCACGAGCGTACCGGTTCGGTTGCCGATGCCTGGGTGCACAGTAAGTCCCGCAGGTTTGTTTACAACAAGCAGCTGATCGTCTTCATACACCACATCGAGTGGAATGTCTTGTGGGATAAGCTGGATAGGGGGCTGCTTCATCACGACCAGGCGTATGGTGTCGCCCGGACGAACCTTGTAATTAGAGCGAGAGGCGATACCGTTCACCGTTACCGTACCGTCGTCGATAGCCCTTTGCACACGCGTTCGCGTGGCATACATAACCGAGTGGGTAAGAAAGGCGTCGAGGCGTTCCGGCTTTTGTCCGCGAGTAATCACGAACTCATGCGTGTGTTCGATCTTGCCCGGTCCCGATGGGAGGTGTTCCGGGTTGTTCATTCTGTTTTGAAGGGAGTTTGTGGCTTACAAAGAGTAAGGTCACAACACCCACACTGACGCAGGAATCTGCAACGTTGAAGACAGGCCAGTGTGTGTATCGATCGCCGAACCATGAGATGTCAGGAATATCAACTTGTATAAAATCTACCACCTTGCCGAAGAACAACGGGTCCTCGTTAAAGATGACACCGTAAAAAGCTCTGTCAATTAGATTGCCAACCGCACCGGCAAGTATTAAGCCGACTGCGAGCTGAACAGACCAGTGTGCCGGACGTAGTCGTAGCAGATACCAAACAAGAAATGCCGCTACCACAATCGTCACCAGCGTTAGTACAATCTTACCCGCACCGAACTCAATGCCAAATGCCATTCCTGGGTTTTCGACGTACGTGAGTCGTACGAATTCGCCTACGAGCGGATGACTCTCGCCTAGGAACATGTTGTTCTTAACCCAGAGCTTGGTGATCTGGTCGAGCACAACAAGTACACATGCCATCACGACAAATCGATATTGAGCGAATGCGAGGTTCAAAATTTCTGACGCCTCACTTCACTGCGTCGGTATTCTTAGCCACGATTCTATCGATACCATCGACTGGACACTTCTGATGAATCTTGTACGAAGCGGAGAGCGTGGTTACTGGTACAGCGAGCAGACGTTCCTTCGCAATGAGGATACCACACATGCGACAGATGCCGTATGTCTTCTCAGTAATGCGTTGAAGCGCTTCTTCTAGCTTGCGGATATAATCTTGAATGCGCTGAATCTGAGCGTACGTCTTTTCTTTTTCGATTGCTTCTGAACCTTGTTCTGCCATGTGCATCGAATAGATCGCCGTTTCTTCTGTCGATTCGCTGCTCGTTAAATCGTCGAGACGTTCCTTAAGCATACGCAGTTCTTCGAACGCGTCTTCTTTTGAACGCTCGATATTTGCTTTGAAGGTCGCAAGATCTTTGTCGGAATACTTGAGTCCTGGCTTAGGGGCCACTGGAACCATTGGTGGTTTCTTAGGCACAAGCGGGGCTGCGTTGGGCGTAAAAACAAAAGCTGCCCCGACAGCTTGGTTAACTGTCGGAGCAGCGGGTAGTGGGCCCGAAGACTTCAGCGACTTTTTCGTCACATTCCTACTCAATGCTGGCTTTGACTGGGCAATTCGGATATTCTCCGAATCATTTTTGGACGCTGTCGCTGAGGACACAGCCTTAGTCGACACAGGAGCCGCTATCTTCGAGGAAGTCTTCTTTGGCGCCGGAACTGCCTTAGGCGTTGGGGCCGTTAGGCTGCTTTTTTTTTTGCAGCTGTCTTCTTTGCTGCCTTCTTAGCAGGCTTAGCCTTCTTAGCTGCCTTAGCCTTCTTAGCAGGCTTTGCCTTCTTTGCAGCCTTCTTAGCTGGTGCTGCCTTCTTAGCTGTAGCCTTCTTAGCTGGTGCTGCCTTCTTAGCCGCCTTCTTGGCTGGCTTCTTGGCTGCCTTCTTAGCTGGCTTAGCCTTTTTCGCTGCCTTTTTCGCTGCTGCCATAAACTAATCTCCGAACAGTTGAACATGAAAACGCGTACGCCACTTTGGCGTAAGCATCTACGATGCGAATTGCGCACCTGCGCGCTCGATCCGCACGCTGACATTTCGCCCGTTAATCTCGAGAAGCGTCCCAAAGGGACCTTCCCCCCGCTCGAGCGTATCGGCCAGCGTTTCCATTACAATCGAATTCCGCATGACATGCATTGCTTCCGTCACTTCCTCATCTGCTGCGAACGCAATATCTATACGGTCTGTCACCTCAAATCCAGAGTCCTTGCGGAACTTCTGAACCTTACTAACGAACTCGCGTGCCAAGCCTTCCTGAATCAGCACACTGTCCAACTCCGTGTCAAGCGCAACCGTCACGCCATTATCCGAAGCAACCAACCAACCTTCGATGTCCTGATTTACAATTTCCACGTCTTCGCGGTCAATCGAGACCGACTCACCGCCGACATGTACTTCCAGAACTAGAGATTGTTCGAGTTTGCGGACCTGTTCGTTATCCAACGATTTGATCGCCTGCGAAACCAGCTGTGTTTTGTCTCCATACTTCTTCCCGATGATCTTGAAGTTCGGTTTCGTTGAGCGTTGAACAATGTTCGTATCGTCCGATACATATTCAATGGCCTTTACGTTAATCTCTTCAAGAATGATGTCCTCGACCGTTTGAATTTGTCTACGCATCTGTGGACCATCGACCGGGAGAAGAATTCGACGCAGCGGTTGTCGCGTTTTGATCTTCGATTTCTCTCTCAAAGAACGTGCAAGGAAAACAATTGTCTGCGCTTGCTTCATCCGATACTCTAAGTCACTGTTGATAAGTGACGTATCGACCCCGCGCAATATACTACAATGAATGCTCAAATGTTCGTTGTGCAAACGTGCTCGTAGGAAAATCTGCTCGGCTAAAAACGGAGCGACGGGAGCGATGAGTTGCGCAGTGGTAACAATCACTTCGTGAAGGGTCTGATACGCTGCACGTTTGTCTTCGTCCATCTCCCCTTTCCAAAACCGTCGACGATTTCTTCGCACGTACCAATTCGAAACATCTTCGATTACAAACTCTTGAACAATCCTGCATGCCTTCGTTATGTCGTACGCATCCATGCTTTCGGTGTACGATTGAATGACGGTATTTAGTCGCGATAAAATCCAGTGATCGATTTCCGGACGTTCTGCGATTGGCACGATGGGTTCTTCGCCAGTGAATCCATCGATACCAGCATACAGCGAAAAGAAACCATACGTGTTTACATAAGAACGGAATAAGTCTGCTAAGACAGTCCTGGCAACGTCGTCCTCATTGAAGTTGCGCGGCTTCCACGCTGGCGCGGCGGCCATCAAGTACCAACGGATTGCATCGGCGCCGTATTTGTCGAACAACACAAACGGGTCGAGGATGTTGCCTCTTGACTTGGACATCTTCTGTCCGTTTTTGTCGAGCAACATGTCATTCACTACTACATGTCTATACGCTGGCTTATCAAACAGCGCCGTCGATATGTTGTGCATGGTATAAAACCATCCGCGCGTCTGATCGATTCCCTCTGCAATAAAATCGGCTGGAAATGACTTGTTAAACAATTCTACATTCTCGAATGGGTAATGGAATTGTGCAAAAGGCATCGTACCCGAATCGAACCATGCGTCGATGACTTCTTTTGTGCGACGATATTCGACGCCGTTTTTGACGAAGACAACGCGGTCGACGAACGGACGATGCAAATCGATGTCGATGGACAAGTTTTCCACAGGAACCTTCGAGCCGTCGTCCTGAACATAGAGTCCTTTCTTCAACTCATCAATCGATCCGACTGCGAACATGTCACTTCCATCTTCGCTCACCCAAATTGGTAATGGCGTTCCCCAATATCTATCGCGTGATAGTGACCATTCTTTTACTTCTTCGAGCCAATTACCAAAACGTCCAACACCAATTTCTTCAGGATGCCACGCAATGGTTTTATTCAACGCAACGAGTTGTTCTTTGTACTCAGGCGATTTTATAAACCACGAATCACGCGCGTAATAGATGACCGGATTGTCGGTTCGCCAGCAATGCGGATAGCTGTGCATGTAATCGAACGCAGCCTTGTATGCCTTGCCACCAATTTTTAATTCCTTGACGATGTCACGGTCCGCACCCTCTTCAAAAACGAATTCTTCGCCACCCTCTTTCGAAGGGTTAGGATACCTAAATGTCTTTACCGCACGACCCGCATAGTTCTTAATAACATCGGTGAACTTTCCTGTCGGCGTTACAGGCTGCACTACGGGCAGATTGAATTGCTTTGCAATCTCGAAGTCATCCTGTCCGAAGGCAGGCGCGATGTGCACCACGCCAGTACCATCAGCCGTAGTCACAAACGATCCTGGTAACACATGCAGCACATTTGGATGTGCAGCAGTGTCGAGCACAACGTCTGTAAAGATCTGCTCGTATGTAGAGTTCACAATCTCGCTTCCGAGGAAACGCTCGAGCTCTTCCGTTTCGCCGTCGAGGATTTCAAGACGGGACTCAGCGAGCACGACGAGTTCTTCGACCTGTGCTGCACCAACAGTTCGTGTGTTACGCACGAGTACATATGGAATGTCCGGACCCACTGCGAGTGCAACGTTTCCGAATAACGTCCAAGGCGTCGTTGTCCATACAAGAATAAAAGCCCCTTTGGCTTCGGCCCCTTGACTAGTAGCATCCGCTGCTTGAGCAGTACCAATTGACTTTTTGTCGATGATGTTTTGAAGCGAAGCGATTGGCGATGACGTTAGGCGAAGCTTTAGGTAGACATTCGGGTCACGGACGTCTTTGTAGTTCAGCGAAAGTTCGTGCGACGACAACGGTGTGCCGAGGGTTGGCGATTGCGGAACAACCTTGAAGCCTTTGTAGATGAGGTTCTTGTCGAAGAACTGCTTGAGTGCCCACCACACCGACTCGACATAATCGTTCGAACATGTGATGTACGGATTATCGAGATCGAGCCAATAACCCATGCGTCGCGTAAGTGTGCGCCACCCCGTGTCGTGTGCGATGTTGTAATCGACGAGGGCTTTGCATGCAGCGTTGAATACATCAACGCCTAGGACTTCGATCTGTGCTTTATCGGTAATGCCAAGTTGCTTTTCTACAGCAAGCTCAACGGGGAGTCCGTGTGTATCCCAACCCGCCTTACGCGGCACATAAAACCCACGCATGGTTTTATACCGACACATCGTGTCTTTAATGGTACGAGCAAACGCGTGGTGAATGCCAGGACTTCCATTAACCGTCGGAGGTCCTTCATTAAACGCAAACAGCTCGGCACCCTCGCGCTCCTTTAACGAAGCTGCAAAAACACCGTTGCTCTCCCAGTACTCAAGGATGTCTTGTTCGTGGCGGGGATAAGAGAAATCGTCGGGAAGCGGTTCAAACATGAAGGTCTAGCGTAGTTACAAAACGTCCCAAATTACGGAGCCTTCACGCATCATCAACGCTGCTGCGCTACCAGCCTGACAATGAACGTCGTGCCCTTGCCGAGTTCGCTGATGACTTCGATTTCGCCGTCGTGGGCATCGACGATCCACTTGACGATGGCGAGGCCGAGGCCGGTGCCGTATACTTCTTTCGAGCGTGCTTTGTCGACCTGGTAGAATCGGTCGAAGATGAAGGGCAACTCATTTTCCGGAATGCCAATGCCCGTGTCGCTGACGGTTAACACTGCCTTGCCGTCGACGTATTCGAGTCCGACATGTACATCGCCACCCTCACGCGTATACTTCACGGCGTTTTCGATAATGTTTAGCAGCGCTTGTTGAATGTGAATCTTGTCGGCCATGACAAGTATGCCGGGCTGAATGTCGTAGTGAAGTTCGATGCGTTTTTTGTCGGCGAGAATCATGACGTCGTCGCATACGTTTTCGACCATGGTGCTGTAGCGCACTTCTTCGCGCAAGAGAGTAACCTGACCCGAATCGGCGCGCGATAGTTCTAGCAGACCTTGCACGACCTGGTTCAATCGTTCAACTTCTTCGAGACAACTCACGAGCACCTTGTGTGCTTCTTCTGCTGTTAGGGGTCTGCGTAGTGCAAGCTCTAACTCCCCCATCATGATGGCAAGGGGCGTACGCAGTTCGTGTGATGCATCGGATGTGAATTGCCGCACTTGCGCGAACGATGTTTCGAGACGCGCAATCATATCGTTGACGGTTTCTGTAAGGCGTCCGAGTTCGTCGTCCGTGCCCTGCTTCGGTAATCGAAGCGAAAGATTTTGTGCTGTGATCTGTCGGGCGGAGGATGTGATTTCGTCGACTGGACGCAGTGATCGTTTTGCTAAAAACCATCCCGATAACAACGACACCAGAAGTGCGGCTGGCATAGACCATAACATCACAGAGAAGAGTCCGCGTAACGTGCTGTCGAGTTCACTAGCTGGATATGCAGCAACCACTTCGACTTCGGTGCCGCGAAGCAGAACAATTCTGTAACGCTGACCTCGCAATGTGTAATACGTATAGATGCGATTGTCGATTACCTGCGCACCCTGACGTTCGAAGTATGTAAAGCCCGGCAATGCCGTGTCGGCCTTCATTGCAGAATCGGTGAGCATGTTGTTCGATTTCCAAGCAATGCGGCTCGAACCATCACGAATCTGAAAAAGGAAGTTCGATGAGTTCAGTAGCATATGTTCGTACACGGCCGACCACACTGGGTCTTCCTCTACCTCTTCGCCAGCAATAGGCAGAATGGGTCCGACGAAGCGCGTCGACTCGCGGTTCAGGAATTCGAAGGCGTTCTTGGTGGCAACGGGACGTCGCTCGCGGCGGGCGGGAACGAGTGGACGTTTGGCTTGTTTGCGCTGCTGACGGATGACGGCTTCGAGCGAGGTGGCAGCACGCGACAGCGAGGCATCGAGGTTCTGGTACAACTCGGCCTGCACTGTTATATAGGTTGCCACAGCAAAGGCAAGGATGATGAGCACGACAAGCGTGCTGTACATAAGAGTGAGTCGCGCGCGAAGAGACAAGGGCATTCGTGAAAATAGCCCTGTATATTTGATAATGGTAGCGACCGAAATGAAAATTGACAAACGACCCATCGGGGTGTTCGATTCGGGAATAGGCGGACTTAGCGTCCTGAAGCACGTTGTGCAGAAGCTTCCGGGTGAGCGATTTATCTATCTGGGCGACACCGCACGTGTGCCCTATGGCAACCGTTCGGTCGATACAGTCAAGCTCTATTCACGTCAGTGTGCAGCCTTCCTCGAGCAGCACGACGTAAAAATGATTGTTGTTGCGTGCAACACGTCATCGGCAGTTGCTCTAGACGAATTGCGCGCACATTGTCACGTTCCCGTTCTTGGCGTAATCGAACCTGCGGCAGCAGAGGCTGTGCGCAGAACCCGCAACGGACATATCGGCGTGGTGGGCACACGTGCGACGATTGCATCGAACGCATACGCCACTTCTATTATGCACGCCGCTACTGCAGCTGGTGTTGCAGTTAATACGGCTACGGGTGTTGCCAGCGGCAAAGCCGCAGGCACGAACAACGTGTTCGTGCATAGTCAGCCTTGCCCCCTGTTTGTGCCCCTTGTCGAAGAAGGCTGGCTCGACACGCCTGCTACACGACTGATTGCTGAGGAGTATCTTCGTCCGCTCGTAGCAAACAAGATTGACACGTTGGTGCTTGGGTGTACACATTATCCGCTGCTGTCGCCGATGCTTCGCAGTATGTTGCCGGATGTTGTGCTTATCGATTGCGGTGCAAGTGTTGCCCTAGAGGCGCAGGCACTAAATAATGCTCAAGAGAAAAATGCTCAAGAAAATTCGGATGAAAACACATTAGCACATGAAAACGCAGCAGCACATGTAGTTTCAGCGACGCCAAAAGCCCCTTCACAAACGTATTTCTATCTGACGGATAACACGCCCCAGTTTCAGCTCATAGCGCAACAGTTTTTAGGCACAACGGTGAATGAACCTGTGCGCGTAAGTGTTGACCATTTGATTGGAGTATAACCATGGTTACGTATCTCTTGCGGAAGGTGCTCTATGCGATACTCGTCCTCGTGGGCGTTATTGCAGTCACGTTCTTTATACGTCCGCCCGGCGACCCGGCACGCGTACTGCTCGGACAGCGTGCAGATGAGCAGAGCATACGCGCACTGCGCGAGCAACTCGGACTCGATAAACCTCTGCCCGTGCAGATGGGATACTACATGGTGAATCTGGTGCAGGGCGACATGGGACGTAGCATTGCCACAGGCCGATCGGTTACCGAAACAATCATGGAACGTTTGCCTGCTACGGCATTGCTTGCATGTACATCGATGGCAATTGCAACGCTGTTAGGGATTGTACTCGGACTCGTTGCTGCATATAAACCGAACTCTTGGACAGATTCGCTAACGATGTCCGTATCACTTCTCGGAATTTCATTGCCAGCATTTGTTGTTGGTCTGTTGCTCGTGTTGCTCTTCGGCGTAGTGCTCGAGTGGTTTCCCAATAGCGGTTACGTCGATCGAGGTGCAGAATATTTAGTGCTGCCGATGATCACACTTGCAATACGTCCGATGGCCATCATCGCACGTGTTACGCGCTCGAGTATGCTCGACGTGTTGGGTCAGGACTACGTCCGTACCGCCCGCGCCAAAGGCCTCAACAACTTCTCTGTCTACACAAAACACGCTCTTCGCAATGCGCTTAACCCTGTTGTTACAACGGTGAGTGCATGGTTCGCAGGATTGCTTGCTGGTACGTACTTCATCGAATACATTTTTAGTTGGCCCGGCGTCGGACTCACCGCGTTTAATGCAATCGAAAAACTCGACTTCCCCGTTATTCAAGGCACTGTTCTCTTAACCGCAATTGTATTTGTTGTTGTGAACGTGTTCGCCGATCTTCTGTATGCCTACATCGACCCGAAGGTCCGTCTTAACTAATGAATCCCATGACCAACTTTGTTAAGGGGCCGCAAGCATGAGCAACTCTGGTAAGGGGCAAGAAGCATGAGCAACTCTGGTAAGGGGCAAGAAGGGGGCGAAAGCCTTTGGTACGTTGCGTGGCGCAGACTTCGCAAAAATCCGGGTGCAATCTTCGGCATGACGGTGCTTGCAATTATGATTGTGATGGCGGTGGCTGCACCAATCATTACTCCGTTCGACCCAACAACGCAGATTCTCGAATACGCAGTAAAGCCTGCTGGTTTTAGGGGTAACGTGTTATTAAAGAAGAATCCATCGGATGTAGATCAGCCTTCGATTGTTGCGGTGTCTACGTGGGAGCAACGTGGTGATACGGTGTTCTACACCGACCCAGCAGGTCAGCCGTACAAGGTTGCTGTGTCGGCGTTGCAAGGCACAAGCGCAAGCGACTGGCATGAAGAGCCGCTGTTTCTGTTGGGCACCGATCGGTTCGGACGCGACATGTTTAGTCGGCTCGTGTACGGTATGCGCGTATCGTTAAGTGTTGGTCTTATCGCAGAATCGATTGCGTTGTCGATTGGCATTCTGCTCGGCTCGTTGGCGGGCTTCTATAGAGGATGGATAGACGACGTTATCATGTGGCTTGTAAATGTTGTGTGGTCGTTCCCGACAATTCTTCTCGTCATTGCATTCAGCGTCATCCTCGGCAAAGGTTATTGGCAAACGTTTGTTGCCATTGGATTATCGTCGTGGGTAGACATTGCACGTATCGTGCGAGGTCAGTTCTTCTCGATCCGCGAACAGGAATACGTCGAAGCAACACGAGCGTTGGGTTTCGGTTCGATGCGTACGATTTTTAGGCACATGCTTCCGAATGCCGCCGGACCAATTATTGTGTTATCGACGGCTGGGTTTGCAACGGCCATTATTGCCGAAGCATCACTTTCGTTCATTGGCCTTGGCGTTCAGCCCCCTACCCCATCATGGGGTCAGATGATTAAAGACGGTTACGGCTACATCGCTCTAGGTACTAATTGGGGAATGACAGTCTTCCCGAGTATCGCCATGGCGCTTGCGGTGTTGTCGCTGAATTTGTTTGGTGACGGACTTCGCGACGCACTCGACCCGAAGACAACACAGCGATGAGTACGGCTAATCAGTCATCATACCAGTCAACACTATCGACGCAACGATGATTGATGCGATGATTAAATCTGGTGTCTATCCGCCAGTGCTTTTGTTGTTTGGTGAAGAGGAATTACTCGTCGACGAAGCAGCGCGCAACATCTATGCTGCGGCAACTGCTGATGACTTGAGCGGCATGAATAACGACGCTCTCGAAGGCGAAGGTATGTCGCTCGACGCCATTCTCATGATCGCACGCTCGTTCCCGATGATGGGCGACCGTCGTGTGGTGTGGGTGCGTCGGTTCGATAAAGTCATAGGAGCAAAAGATAAAAAAGGCAACGATCTTATGGCGGCGTATATGAAGTCGCCGTCCGAGTCGACGTTTCTATTGCTTACGGCGTCGCTGTCGAGCATTGACGGACTCCAGGCATCGATGCAAAAAAGTGCAGCAACAGCACAACGTAAAATCGCTGCACAAAAGCCTCCGATCGGAGCATTGTTAAAGAGTGCGAAGTGGCACGAGTTTCCTCGCATGCGCGAAGCGCAAGTGCGTACGTGGGTACGGGCGCGGGGGACTGCAATCGGACTCGCCATTGACGATGGCGCAATCGATTTTCTTTTGCTGCGATGTGGCACGCAACTGCGCGACCTTGCGCTCGAGCTCGACAAGCTCAAGACGTATGTTGGCGATCGCACTGCAGCAACACTCGACGACATTAATGCGATTGTTGGTGCGGGCAAGACGTACAACATCTTCGAACTGCAACGTGCAATCGGACGTGCCGATGTATCGAATGCGTACACCATCCTCACGCGCATGATGGAAGCCGAGCGTCAGGAAATGCTCATCATCGCAATGCTCACGCGCTACTTCCTCGCACTCTTCAAGCTCACCGACCTGCGAGGTTCTACCGACCGCGCAGACGTTGCAAAGCGCGCAGGCATCCCCATGTTTGCCGTCGGAGATCACATGGAAGCACTCGACCGACTTGGCGCGGCGCGTGTCGAACGCGCCCTTATGCTGCTTGTTAAAGCCGACGCAACTATCAAGTCGTCTTCGTCCGACGCACTCACCGTACTTCAGACGGCCCTATCGCAAATCCTCGAACCCGTCACCGCTCGATAGGCATGTGCATACTCGAATAGATCGCGGCGCCATAGACATGTGCATACTCGGACCGGTCACCGCGCCATAGGCAGACGTATATTTGCTGCGTGATGCCACTGCAAGAAGATCGCACGCCGTTATGGTGCGCGCAAGAACAACTCGAAGCGTACAACTCTCGCGACATCGAACGCTTTGCGAACGTTTATGCAGATGACGTAGAACTCATCGACCTGGCAACACACACCATTTTTTGTAAGGGTCTTGATGCGCTGCGCGATCGTTATGGGGCATTGTTTGCATCACGTCCCGACCTTCATTGTACACTCACCCAACGCATGAACTGTCCGCCATTTGTTATCGACGAAGAACTTGTTACCGGACACACCGACAGCACCATTCACACTATTGCCATCTATGAAGTCGCCGATGGCTACATCCAACGCGCATGGTTCGTAAAGGAACGTGCATGACGCCTCGACTTCAGATGTGCAAGGAACGTGGATGACCAACGATCACGTTCAGATTTATGCTGACATGCATTGTCATACGACATGTTCAGACGGACGTCTTACGCCGTATGAACTTATCGACAAGGCAGAGAAGGCCGGAATCCAGTGCCTAGCAATTACAGACCACGATTGCATAGACGCCCATCATATTCTGAAAGCCGATGGATACAACGGTCCGGTGCGAGTTATCACCGGCATCGAAATCTCCTGTTATGAAAACGGACGCGAAGTGCATCTCCTTGGGTATCACGTCAGTCCAGAAAACAAGCGCCTCGCAGAACTCTCGAAAGAATTTCGTCTCGACCGCGAACGTCGCGCACGTGAAATGGTCGCCCGTCTGCATCGCATTAATGTAAACATATCGTATGCCGAAATCGAAGACGCTGCTGGCAAGGCACCCATCGGCAGACCACACGTTGCAAATGTGTTAGTACGCCGAGGTTTTGTGCCCTCTATTCAAAAAGCCTTCGACACGTACCTCGACACCGGACGTCCGGGTTATGTGGCTCGCTCCCCCTACGCCGTAAAAGACGCCGTCGATCTCATCCATGGCGCAGGTGGCGTGGCATCGGTTGCACATCCGTCGAAGACATACACCGACCCGCGTCTTTTTCTTTCGTTGATGTCCACCGGACTCGATGGTATAGAAGTTTATCATCCGTCACACTGGCACGTCACACGCGAATACTATCGCGTGCTCGCCATTCAACACGGCCTCTTAATTACAGGCGGTTCTGACTACCATGGCACACGCGATTACGATGAACGCAACTTTGGCATTTTTGGCGTTACTGTCGAGCTCTTCGAAACAATCGAACAACGTTCGAAAAACATGCGCATTCAAAACAGTCAGCCTCAGCCCCTTACAGACTAAAGCCCCTTACGTTATGAGTACTTCTGGCGCACCTGCATATACCGACAAGCCCGATGGCAGCAGCAGGCGCATTGGCATCGTGGCTGCTTCGTGGCATAACGACATCGTTCAAATACTTATCGACGGGTGCCGTGATTGCCTCCTTAGGCACGGTGTACACGAGAACGACATTGTTATCGTTCGTTGTCCCGGCACGTTCGAGATTCCCCTCACCGCAGCCTACATGGCCGATACCGGAGAGTATCACGCCATCGTTACGCTCGGTGTTGTTGTGCAAGGTGAGACCCCGCATTTCGGCTTTATTGCTGGCTCGGCGGTGGATGCACTTCAGAAAGTCGGTCTCGACAGTGGCGTTCCTTGTGTATTTGGCGTGTTAACTGTCAACACCATCGAACAGGCATGGGAGCGGGCAGGGGGCGTGCACGGCCACAAAGGGGCTGAAGCCGCTGAAGTGGCGTTGAGAATGGCGCAGATTATCGACGATTTGACCGATGCATCTGAATAGAAGACGTTATTTGACGCAACAATTAGGATAGTACATGCTGCACCAGAATCTCTGGTTCCGAATATCGTTTGCGGCGGCAATTGCTGTGATAACGATGGTTGCATTTGTAGCGGCCGTAGGTGTTGGTGCTGCTACCGCAACAGCGCAGAGCGTTCAGGTAAGCAACTGGCGCACATACTCGTCGATGCGTGCCGTTGCTGCGGCCGATGTCGACAGCAAGGGACGCATTTGGGCCGCCACTTCGGGTGGAGTGTTCGTGTACGACCAGGCCAACGATACCGTTATCGAGTTTCGGAATATTGGTGCGTTGTTGTCCTTAGATGTCACCTCGGTCCTTTGTGATCGAAGCAATACACGCGTGTTTGTTGGTTGCAGTGACGGCGGATTACATGTAGTTACCGAAGACCTAGTCTGGACGGCAATTACAGACATTAGACGTGCAACGCAATACCCACGACGAGCCATTAACGACTTTGCCCTCGATGGGTCGACACTGTACATGGCCACTGGGTTCGGCGTTGTTTCGTACGATGTCGACAGGAATGTTTTTATCGAGACTGTAGACCGCATTGCTACGATGGGTGCGAAGACATCGGTACACGGCATTACAATGTTTCAGGACTCAATCTGGCTAGCAACCGATTCTGGTGTTGCCGTTGCTGCGAAAAACGTTCCGACGTTGCGACTGCCTTCGGTTTGGACGTCGCTTTCGACCGCAGCAGGACTGCCACGTGCGAGTGTGACGGGAGTACGAGCAAACGCAACGAACATCTTTGTGTCTGTCGGCAACGGAGTATTTAAGGCCGACGGTCACACATTTTCGCTGTTGTACGGCTCGTCCGATCCAATTCTTTCTCTGGCATCGATCAATGGCGAGCTCACGTTCTCCGACAAGAAAGAAGTTCGTACGCTCGACGCAGCATTGCCTGTTACATGGCCGGGTCCGCTCGTCGGCCACACAGCTCTAATGCTAAACAATGTTATGTCTCACGTCGCCTTTGTGCAGGATAAATCGATTGCCATTTGGCAGAACAATGTATTAACACCAGTCGAAGTCAACTCCCCCATCTCGAATCAGTTCGCAAATCTTGCAATGGATACAGATGGTGGATTATGGGTAGCTACTGATGTCGATCCGCCGCGCACCGGCGTTGGTGTTGCGTACTTCAATGGTTCGGTATGGCGAAACTTTACGTCGCAAACGGACGAAGCCATAAAGACCAATGCCTGTTATCGTGTATCGGCCCTAGCCGACGGAACAGTATGGATAGGCACGTGGGGTTCGGGCGCAGTTCGCGCTGTGCGCAACAATGGTGCAGTAGAACTAACGCGTTTTACAAGCAGCAACTCAAGCCTTGTAGGAATTGCTGTCGACAACAACTACGTACTTGTTGGTGATGTTGCTCTTGATAGAAACGGCAATACGTGCCTTGTAAACGAGCAGTCGGGCACAAAACTCATGGCGACGATTCGCACAGATGGCAGTGGAACATCATTTGAGAATTGTAGCGATCCGAGAAACAACTTCTACCGATCGATTGCAGTAGACGGTGCCGGGAATAAATGGATAGGCAGCCCCTTCGCCAATGGTATTGTCGTTGTGAACGACGACCTCTGCAACATCGTTCGCTCAAGCAACACGCAGCTTCCGGATAACACCGTAAACGCAGTACGTGTAGATCGGTTGGGCGCAATGTGGATTGGCACCATAAAAGGTGTTGCGGTAATCTCGGGTCCGTCTGCAATTACCAACACCTCGATTCCATTTCTACGACGCATAACAGCACTAACAACCGTTGTCGTAAACGACATTGCCGTTGATGCACTCAATTACAAATGGATTGCAACAACGGGTGGTGTGTTTGTGCTGAACGAAGACGGTACCGAAGTACTTGCAACCATCACCGCAGCAAACTCTCCGCTCCTCGATGATAATGTCCGTTCGGTTGTCGTGGATGATAAAACTGGCACTGCGTTCTTTGGTACAAGTGTCGGACTCTCTACCGCGCGGACTCAAAGTATACGTCCGGTAGAAACCTACGCCCTCTCCTTCTCGCCCCAACCATACCGTCCGTCGCAATCTGGTGCTCTCACCATCGACGGCCTTGCAGCCGACTCTGACGTACGCATCATGACAATCGACGGCGCTCTTGTCGCAGCTCTTCAAAGCCGAGGCAGGCAAGCCTTATGGGACGGCACAGACGTTCAAGGCCGTTTCGTTACACCAGGCGTGTACGTCGTACATGTCGTTAGCGCTTCGTCGAAAGAGTCAGCAGCGGGCAAGATCGTCGTTACGCGATAGCCGTTCCGGCATACTAACACAGCTCGTACATTTTCCGCGACCTTCTTTTTTGTCCGCCGTTTCCGATCTCCGTATCTTTGTTGCTCTGCGGAGGTGGCGAAATGGCAGACGCACTACCTTGAGGTGGTAGCGCCCGAAAGGGTGTAGGGGTTCAAGTCCCCTTCTCCGCACACAGTAGTTTTCTAAGATTTGCAGGTCTTACGCTAAACTCTAAACAAACAAGGCGCTTACGGGTTTTCTCTCGTAGGCGCTTTTGCTTTATTGCATAACATTTTATGCCCTTACTACCCGTTTTGCCCTTACTTTGTTGCCCTTACTTGCCCTTACTTGTACCATTAACGGATATTGGGGTCAGTTCAGAGTAACTACGAGGGTGCTTTTATGGGAATAGCGATACGGTATAGTGCCAGTTTTGAACTAGCGAATCCAAAGGGAAACAACCGCGGTTCTATTCGTGCAATCATCACACACGCAAAGCAGCGGTTACGCTTCCCGATTGGCCATGATAGGATCGAAGTAGACAAATGGGATAGCAAGGCGCAACGTGTAAAGGGCCACACTCGCAAGGCAAAGGACGCCAACGAGCGTATCGAGGAGATTCGCAGCACGGTAGATATGTGGTTCGAGCAGGACACACCCGGCCAACTGTCCGAACTTCAGTTTACACTTACGGGCAAGTACCCGAAGAGCGCAACGCTCGATTCGAGCGGAACACCCGTTGCACCGGGCAAAGGCATAGAGGCATTATTCAGCGCGTACATATCAGACAAAACGAAACCGGGTAAACGGGTTATCAGCATTGCGACGGTTAAGGGATTCGAGACAGTACAGAAAGCGCTAGTGCAATTCGAGCAAGGTACACGTACCACCCTCTCCCCTGCCAGTTTCGCAGTGAATACGCGTCAACAAGCGCACGACGCAAAAGAACTAGAGCAGTCCATATCGGAGTGGTTCGCAACGCAACACGTCCGACAGGACAAGAACAAGGGAACGAAGGGGCTGAACGACAATACGCGTTATCGTGCCATGCGGAGACTTTCAACCGTGCTAAAATGGGCAGAGGAACAGGGCATTGCCGGGGCAAACAAATTGCACACTCGATTTGCGTATGGCAAGGTTGAAGCATACGGACAAGTTGCTCTAACCGATGCAGACATAACCGCAATTGAGGCATTAGAACTTGAACCGCAAACCCAAATGTGGCACACTCGCAATATGTTCTTGCTAGGTTGTCGAACCGGCCTTCGCGTCTCCGATTGGCACAAGGTAGACCCTAAGCGATGGAAAGAGGAACACCAAACCATACCCACAACCAAAACAGGCGGAACGGCAACCGTTGTGCATACCGACGAAGTGGTTGCAATTCTACGACTGTACGAAACGACGGGACTACCGACGTTCCTACGACCGAACAAGAATGGGAATATCAACCACAACGCAAAGCTAAACTTGTGGATTAAGTCGTTATGCGCAATGGCAGGGCTTACGCGTCCTACCGATAAAATCACCAAACAGAACGAACGCAAGCAAGTAACGACAGTACCCTTTTACACCTTGGTTTCGACACACACCGCGCGTCGGACGTTTGTCACGCGCTCACGACTTAGCGGCCTCTCTGACGTGCTTATTGCGATGCAGTCGGGGCATGAAGACCTAGCGACACTAAAAACGTATACAAAGGCAACGGCGGATGATTTGGCGGTATTGGTGAAGGCTCAAACAAAAGCCTTAAGGTAGCTTTGTGATAGGATATATAAGGATATAGTAACATCACGTATGGTTTGTGTGGACAACTAAATAGTGAGCTACCTTGTATTTCGGGTGCGATCTATATATTTTTACAGCTGGAGTTCACTTAATGCGGTTTCCATAGGTCGCCCGCCGCCCGACCCCGGTTTGTTACGAATACAACTACTGAGCGCTTTGTCATCCTCCCCGTCGGGGAGCTGCAGAGCATTATTAGAGCCGCTGTCCTAGCCGCTCTCACAGACTCGAACGACCAACATAAGCCCCCGCCAAACTTAGCCTCAAGCAAGGTGCTATCCTTTGCCGACGTTGCCCGACGGCTTCGCATATCAGCCCCGACCTTACGGGCCATGCTCAAACGAGGAGACATTGTAGCCTTTCGTGTCGGCTCGAATTGGCGTATCACAGTAGAGGCTCTATCTGCGTACCAAAGTGGTAAGGGGGCAGCATGATCCACGACTCCGATATTCAATTGATACTTACAATGGTGCAACCGGAGATGTACGCAAAGGCAACCAATTGTCTCCATGCTTTGCAGCAACGCATAGTTGCCGAAGTCGAAAAGAGAGCCGCACGTAAGTGCAGAGACCGCGACAAGGGCACCCGCGCGGACTTGTACAGACAATCCGGAAGGCCACAACGATGACGCATGGCGATAAATTAGTCCACGACACGCGACACTTTACAAGTGCACAAATCAAGGCATGGCAAAAGGAACAGTCAGGAATGGACGTAGCGGCTTTCATTCGTGCTGGTGGATTGGAAGTAGAACGACCTGCAAGCGTTGATGCCGTGAGCCTAACCACAGACAGCGAAAGCGCATTCGATATACGACCGATGGCCGATGTTGTCAGCGACGGAGCGGCAATGCCTTTGATCCCTCAGATCGCCGGGCCACTATTGTTTGCTGGTGACTTAGGATTCCTGTTCGGTAAAGCAAATGCAGGTAAGACGCCACTTGCGTTCCTAATCGCAGAACAGTTTTGTACAGGCAAGACCATCCTTGCACCACTACAATGCGATGCGATGCGAGGCAACGCATTGGTTGTAGACTTTGAACTCTCTATGCGTCAGCAAGGCAATCGTTATCGAAGCGAGAATGGAACTGCATACCAATTCTGTAAAGAGCCCGGCTCTACATTGTATCGGGCAGAATGGAAAGGCCTTGGAGCGGCGCGTAAAGACTTCACAACGTACATCGTAGACCGAATCACGAATGCAGCCCTAGAGAAGGAATGCGCCCTAGTGATTGTAGACAACCTCAGCGCACTACGCGCCCAAGGTGAAAAATCCTACGAGGCCGCCGGACTTGTGATGTTACTCAAGCAGCGCCTTTGCGTAGAGCACGGCATAACGGTTCTTGTTATCGCTCACCCGCCAAAGATTGCGCCAACATCTCCAATCACGATAGACAGCATGGCCGGAAGTGCTGCATACGGGAACTTGGCTGACTCTGTATTCAGCATCATGCCTTCGTGCCAAGGGCCGTATATCAAACGGATTCAGCAGCACAAGAGCCGAAACTCTGCTGACTGCTCGGCCGTGTTCGATAGTCAACACAACTTGATTGTCGAAAGTAGCCAACGACCGGACGGACTAATAACCTTTGCCTATAAGGGGATAGAGCCGGAGCGTGACCATCTACCTACCCTCGCAGACACCGACGAAAACGCGGCCAAGATCGTAGCAATGAAAGCAGAAAACCCCAACCTGACCCACAGGCAGATTGCAGAACGCCTTGGCAATACGAGCCACACTAATGTTGGCACAGTTCTACGCAATGCAGCTGGAAAGTCTGGAAAGTCTGGAAAGAGCTTTCCAAGCTTTCCAAGTTTCCAACGACGTTCTAGCGAATCGGACGAACCAACACACGGAGATGTAGACTCCTGCGGCGAACCTATGCGCATTCCGGGGCTGGACGACACACCCAACCCGTTCGACGTCGTAGACACGTTTGATACGCAGCGCAGACAGTACGGCAGTCTAGGGGTGAACTAATGCCCAGACCCCTTGCAACCGTGGACGAACGCTTTGTTGAGATGCTCGCAAAACATCACCTTACGACCAAGGAAATTGCCTTCGTCATCGGCTGTTCGGTTACGACGTTGAACCATCGTTTCCGTTCAACTATTGACCGTGGAAGGGCTTTGGCGGTCGTAAACCTACGAGAGATGCAATGGAAATCAGCGATGCGGGGCAACGCTCGTATGCTGATACACTTAGGAAAGCACATGTTAGGGCAGACAGAACAGGGCTTGCGGACTCGCACCGACTACGCTAGTACCATTGGCGACTCGGAGGGCATCGTGCTGGATCGGAGGCGACAACGTACCAATGAACCGGACAACGAAGCGGACGAAATGACGGTTGCACCCCTACCGACAGAACCGGAAGCACCGCACAAAACCCCGCAAATACTGCCTTTTGTTACATCGAAAACAGAGGAATACTCGCCGATGGTTGCCAATTTTAGGTAAGTCTTTATATTCTATACACTTACGGTTTTTGCACGTGTTAAATAACGTATGTTATGTAAACTAGATACCTGAATTCAAGTTCGTAGTGCAACATGGGTAGGTCAAAAGAAAAGGGTTACTTGCCGTTGAACAAACCTTTTTTTATAGCCAACCATGGAGTAACCAATGGCAAGCAGGTATCAGCATGTAACCCAGACACAAAGGTACACGATTGAGAAGATGTTGCAAGCACGCATGACACAACGCGCGATTGCGCGAGCAATCGGGGTATCGACTACAACCATGAGTCGGGAAGTAAAACGCAATAGCGGCCTGCGCGGGTACCGTCATAAGCAGGCCCAGCGCTTGGCGGATGCGCGTCAACAGTATCGTAG
>Ga0163150_10000775_pt1 | contig 57627 bp, 54 predicted proteins | sample OliLakLV19P2IB_FD_148628 | JGI IMG/M metagenome (GOLD analysis project Ga0163150, IMG submission 148628) | Freshwater microbial mat bacterial communities from Lake Vanda, McMurdo Dry Valleys, Antarctica - Oligotrophic Lake LV.19.P2.IB | ecosystem: Environmental > Aquatic > Freshwater > Lake >...
ATGGCGGCGCGGATCCGGCTGTAGGTGCCGCAGCGGCAGATGTTCCCCGCCATCGCCGTGTCGATCTGGGCATCGCTGGGCTGGGGGGTCTTGGACAGCAGCGCCGCCGCCTGCATGATCTGCCCCGACTGGCAGTAGCCGCACTGCGGCGCCTGGGCCTCGACCCACGCCCGCTGCACCGGGTGGCTGCCGTCGGCCGACAGGCCCTCGATGGTAGTCACCCGCTTGCCCTCCGCCGCCGAGACCGGGGTGGTGCAGCTGCGGATGGCCTCGCCGTCCAGGTGCACCGTGCAGGCCCCGCAGAGGGCCATGCCGCAGCCGAACTTGGTGCCGGTGAGTTCCAGGGTGTCGCGAAGCACCCAGAGCAGCGGGGTGTCCGGGGCGACGTCCAGCCGCGCGGACTTGCCGTTGATGGTCAGATTGATGGCCACAGGACCCTCGGGATGGGAAGTGGAGCGGTAGGGAACGTCCTGATCCTCGCCCAATGTCCGAAACAGGTCAAGGGCCGGCGGCGTCGGGTACAAAATCCCGCTAACCTGAAGTAGCGCTGCGCTGCCCTACCCTGGACCGGACGCCGCATGGCTCGACGCCAGACTCCACCGCTCGCATTCCTCCTCGGGACCCTGGCCGGGCTGCTGGTACCCCGCCCGAGCCCGGCTCAGGGCGCGCCCGTGCCGACCGCCGTGATCGGGGCCACCCTGTGGGATGGCACCGGCGCCGGGACGGTGCCCGGCGCGACGGTCATCGTCGAAGGCGGGCACATCAGCTGTGCCGGGGCGGCCCTGCACTGCCCCATCCCGCCCGAGGCGGTGGTGGTGGATGCGGCGGGCCGATTCCTGATCCCCGGACTCATTGATACGCATGTGCATCTGCTCTTCCCCAGCGCGGGGCCCGAGGACACCGTCCTCGACGCCGACCTGAGCGATCTCCTGGCCCGCGGCGTCACCACGGTCCGGGACATGGGGAATGATCCGGTCCGTCTGCGGGAGGCCGTCGCGGCCGCTCCGTTGGCGCCGCGGGTGCTGGCCATGCAGCTGGTGGCAGGAGCCCGGTTCTTCTCGCAGGAGCGGGAACGGTTCTCCAACGGGCGAAGCCGGCTGCACGCCCCCGCCGCCATGGGGATGCGGCAGCTCGGCTGGTCCCCCCTGATGTTCACCACCGCCAGCAGGGCGGCGGAGCTGGTGCGGGTGGCGCGCGGGGGTGGAGCCATCGGAATCAAGCTCTACCAGGATCTGGACGCGGCGCAGGTGGCCGCCATGGTCCTGGCCGCCCATCAGGCCGGGTTGCCCGTGTGGGGCCATGCCTGGGTGCAGCCGGCCAGCGTGCTGGAGCAGTCCCGTGCCGGCCAGGACGGCGTGGTGCACGCCGCCGGCCTAGTCGGTGAACTACTCGACCGCACGGCCCGTGATTCCCTTCGGGGCAGCATTGCGCTCCTGCAGCTGACCGCCGATTCGGCGACCATCGCGGCGGCCGGCGATCCCAGGATTCTCGCCACCCTGGACACCATGGCGGCCAGGGGCACCTTCCTCGAGCCGACGCTTCACGCCACCCAGATCTGCGCCGCGCGAGCCAACAGCAGGAACCGTCCGCTGCCAACGCTCCCCGATCGGTACGCCCGCGCCGCCAGCGCCTTCGGCATCGCCGTCACGAGGGAGGCGGCGCGGCGCGGGGTCCCTCTGACCGCCGGGACGGACCATACCGCCTCGGGGCCCCCGGCGGAGCGCGCCCAGCTGGCCGACGAACTCAGGCTGCTGGTGGACTCCGCGGGCCTGGCGCCAGTGCAGGCGTTGTTCGCCGCCACGCGAGACGCGGCGCGGGCCATCGGGCCGGCGGCCAGGGACGTCGGCACGATCACGCCCGGGAAACGCGCCGACCTGGTCCTCCTCGCGGCCGATCCGCTCGGGGACATCCGCAACGTCGGCCGGGTGGAATGGGTGATGCTGGCGGGGGTGGTTTACCGGCCCGCGGATCTCCGGCGCACGGGGACCGGCGGGCCTGATTGACTCGAAACCTGAGATATGGGCGGAGTGCGCGGGTGGGGTTGCACACCGCCTTGCGGTCCTGGCGGGTCCGCCACGGGAGCGGAAGTCGATGCAGTCAGAGAAGCGAGGCCGTATCACGGGTCAGGGCTCGATCGGCAGTTCCTCCCGTTCCGACCACTGCGTCCACGAGCCGGTGTAGATCCGCACGCGCGGGTAGCCGAGCAGGTACTTGAGGGCAAAGAAGACGTGGCTGGCCTCGGTGCCGCTGTTGCAATAGAGGATGAGGTCCTTGTCGGGCGTGATGCCCTGCATGCCGTACTCCTGCCGCAGGATCTCCACCGGCTTCCAGACCAGGGCGAAGTCCCGCTGCTCCAGGTCGCTTTTCCAGGGATGATTGATGGCCCCGGGAATGTGCCCGCGCCGGATCTGCGCGCCTGCGGCCCCGCTGAACTGCTCGGGCGGCCGGGCGTCGATCAGCAGGGTTGACCTGCTTCCGATGGCGGAGCGAACCTCGGCCAGCGTGGCGGTGGGGAAGCCGGCCTTCGGCACCATCCATGGAGTGGCCGCCTCGCGCCGAGGGTAGCGTTGAGTCAGCGCCCGGCCCTCCAGCTCCCATTTCTGATAGCCGCCATCGAGCAGATGCACATCCTTGTGCCCCATGGAGGCCAGGATCCAGACCAGATACGTCGCATCTATGTCGAGCTGGTCACCTGCGCTGTAGACCACCACCGGCCGCCTGACATCGAGTCCCGCCCGCTGGAACAGCTCGGCGTATTGCGCCGGGCTCAGCGGCTGGAACGGCAGTTCGTCTCGTTGCGCCCGCAGGGTTTCGACGTTGATCCATACGGCGCCGGGAAGGTGGTTCTGGAGGTAGCTGGTCCAGGCCTGGCGCACGTCCACCAACGCGACCTGATCGATTCGGGCGGCGAGGTCCTCGGTGGAGATGAGGCCTGGAGCCTGTGCGGGCAGGCCGCTCGACGTGCAGAGAAGCAGCGCGCCCGTCCCGAGGAGGGAGCGGAGAAGGGTCCGGGGGCCGTGGGGTTGGCGGGGCTTGGCCACGGCCCCCGGACCCTTCAACGCTCCCGGCAATTGCGACTGCCTGACGGAACCGGTCACTCTTCCTCCAATCCCAGCGCTTCCCGCTCCATCTCCTGGTACACCCGCGCCGCGTTCCGGCGGATGCGGCTGTTGCGGCTCACCGCGCGGCCTTCATCGGCAGCGGGATAGGCCTCCACCGCCCGGCGCTGTGAAGTACCGCGCTTCACCTCGGCGCGCATCGAGTCACGCAGCACCGTGAGGTACTCGCGCGTGATGCGCGTCAGGTAGCGCGGATCCTGGTTCACCTTGCCGTGGCCCGGCACCACGACCGTGGGCGCCAGGGCATCGATCAGGTCGAGGGTCTGCAGCAGCGTGGCCGACCTCCCGTCCACCACCATGCTGACGCCGTCCTCCACCAGGATATCGCCGGCAAAGAGCACGCGGGCGGCGGGCAGCCAGAGCATCAGGTCTCCGCGCGAATGCGCCGTCCCCGGGTGAATGACCACCAGTTCGGCGCCGCCCAGCCGTAGAGTATCCCACCCGGTCACTGGCCGATCCGGCGCATTGGCGAACTCGAAGCCGAGCAGCTCCTGCAACCCCACGACGGCGTGCCAGTTGGCCATCATGGCGTCGGGGCCGCCTTCGGCGGCCAGGACCCGGCTGTCGGGATGGGCAATGATCGCAGCGCCGGCGCGCTTGAACTCGATGGCCCCGAACATCATGTCGGGGTGGTGGGCGTACAGGATCAAGTCGCGCAGCGGGGCCTGGGTGGTGGTCCGGATGGTCCGGATCACGGCCCGCGCCTGGGCCGGACTGGCCAGCCCACCGACCGCGGCCACACCCTCGCGGGTCACCACGAAGCCGGCGTTGGGCCTGCCTTCGGCGCCCTTGCCGGTATCCCCCTGCACCAGGTACACACCGTCGCCGAGACGCACCCGCGGGTAGAGCGTCCGCTCCGTGGTAAGCGAGAAGGCGCGCGGCGTCGGCGGCGAGGTCTGGGCCGCCGCCGGAGGTCCCCCGGCCCCCGCAAGACAAAGGGCGAGAGCGCCGGCCATGGCCGCTCCCGCCCCTCTGCCGCATTCAGGGCAGCGTCCCGGCTTCCTCACGCGGCAGCGAACTTGATCTCGGTGCTGCCCGTGTATTCCCGGTCCCGGTTATCCCGCCACACAAAGGTGAGCGGCCCTTCGCGGACGGCCCGGAGCTGGAAGCTCAGCATCGGGTCCTTGCTCACGCCGCTGGTCCACTCGAACCGGGCGATCTCCTCTCCACCGTAGCTCACCCGCACGTCATGGATGAACCACGCCGGAATGATCACGGCATTGGCATCGCGAAAGAAGCCGGTGTCCATCGGGTGCTGGACGATCACCTGCACCCGGATCACCTCATCACGGCCGATCCGCTCGGGGAGCACGATCCTGGTCTTGCCGGTCTCAGGCATATCAACCGCACCCGTTGAGGCTGGTTTCGACCTTCAGGTAATCCGCGTACAGCTCGCCGCTGCTGGTCTCGGCGATGGCCCGGATCCAGCTGGTCCGCTTCATCTTGATCCGGGTCTGGAGCTTGAGCGGCCCCAGGACCGGCGTGAAGTGATAGGCCGTGACCAGCGGGTCGGGGTTGTGGTCCACGATCAGGAACACACTCTTGAGGTACTGCTCCTCGGTCTGCGGCAGGTCCGACTCGATGATGACCGGCACGTAGCGGCCATCTTCCGCCATCAGTGGGATGTCGAGGGTGATGCGCCCGGTCTGAATCGGCCGGCCCTGGAAGCGCTCGGCGTAAATCCGCTGAACCACCTCGTTGGGAATCGGCGGCGGGTCTCCGGGATCGGCCCGGGTCACCCGCACCGCGGCCGACAGGCGATGGGCCGCGCCGCTGGCGCCTTCCACCGTGGCGACCGCGCCCAGCAGGCCGAGGGCCTGCAGGAAATGGCGCCGTTCGATCGGTTCGTTCAGGGACATCAATCCTCCTCGTTGTGCTCGTCTCAAGCTGAGGTGGCGTCTGGCATCCGTCAATCCCGCCCCACCGTGGTCTCGGCTCGACCGTTAACGATCCGTCAACGCGGCCACCAAGCAGAGCGCGACCGCGGCAAAGTATTTCACGTCCCGCCGGCTGCGGGCCACCAGCATGGCGCCTTCGAGTCCCGCCAGCAGCGCGCTGGCCGCTTCCTCGGGATGGCCTTCGAAGTGAAACGCCCCCGCCCCACGCCCATCACCGAGCAGGCGGGTCAGCCACCGCTCCTGGTCGGAGAAGAACGCGTTGACCTCGGTGCGCACCGCCTCGGGCAGCGTCGCCGAATCCGACGCCAGCATCCCGTAGAGGCACATGTGGTCGCCATCGCGGAGCGCGTCCCGGAACAGCCGGACGTACCGCATCAGCCGGGCTGCCGGGTCCGGGGTGTCGGCCTCGAGACCGGCGAGCGTCGCGGAGAAGGCGGCCCGGTACCGCGCCGCCACCGCTCGGGTCAGCTCACCCTTGGTACGGAAATGATGGTGGATGCTCGCCTTGCGGATCTGCAGCGCGTCCGCGATGTCGGCGTAGCTGTAGGCCTCGTACCCGCGGCGTTGAATGAGCCCCTCGGCGAGATCGAGGATGCGGCCGGCGGTCGTGGTAGTGGGAGCGGTCATGAGCCCAATCTACCAGTAGGTAGGGAGCCGCGGCAACCGGCGCCTCGCTCAGCGCTCCCCGATGGCCCGGACCTCTTTTTCCAGGAGACGGCGTTCCAGCTTCTCGATGGGGAGCGCCAGCAGGAGGTCGATCCGGCGCTTGAGTGCGACGTAGGTCTCACGAAACGCCCGCATTTTCTCTTCGTCGCTTCCCTCGACTTCGGCCGGATCGGGCATCCCCCAGTGCGCCAGCAGCGGCGTGCCGGGAAAGATCGGGCAGGCCTCCCTGGCGCGGTCGCAGACAGTGATGACGAAGTCCCAGGGCCGGGCATCCAGACCGCCGAGCCCCTTGGGCACGCGCCCGCCCCAGGGAATGCCATGCTCTTCCAGCACCCGCACCGCCAATGGATTGACCCGCGGCGCCGGACGAGAACCGGCACTCACCACGTCGAACCGGCCGGCACCCAGGCGCGCCAGCAGCGCCTCGGCGATCTGGCTGCGGGCCGAGTTTCCGGTGCAGAGGATCAGGACTCGATGTGGAGGCGCGGCAGGAGGGAGCGCTCGGCGCATGCACACGGCCGTTGACGGACAGATATCGTGGAACTCGCGGCTCTGCTGGATCCGCTCGGGCGCGGCCGATCTCACGCCGACGTCATACCCCAGTTTCCGGAAGAAGGACTCGGCGGTGGTGGTCAGCAGCCACAGCTCGGTGATCCCCTCCCGCGCGGCGGCGCGCTCGAGATGCGCCACCAGCGCCCCCCCCAGACCGGTACCGCGCTGTCCCGGGGTCACTGCCAGGGAGCGGAGCAGCCCGGCATGGCCATGCCGCTCCAGCCCAATCACCCCGGCCAGGGCACCTTCCTGCTCGATGCCGAAGAACCGGGGCAGCGCTGATGGCGTCAGGTCCGCCACCGGAAGCTGGCTCGCTTCCAGCAGCGCCCGGATCGCCGGGAGGCGATCCGGGCTCAGCTCGTGCACGTGCATGGTCAGTCCCCGTGGCAGCATGCCGGACCGCAGCCGCAACCCCGCAGGTCGGGTTTGGTGGCGCGGATGAACGCACCCATGATCCGTCCCTCGACCTCATCTGCGATCTTCTCCGGATCGAGTCCCGCGTCCTCCAGCAGCGTCCGGGCGTCCTCGGCCTTGTAGATCCGGGTGGCCTCGACCGAGGCCCCGATGAATCCGGCCCGGATCAGCTTGCCCACGTACGCGTCCTGGTCGAGGGCGCCGGCCACACAGCCGGTCCAGAGAGCCATGCTCTCCCGGATCGAGGCCGGGAGCTCGCCACGGGTGACCACATCCGACACCGCGAAGCGGCCGCCCGGCTTGAGTACGCGGAATGCCTCCGCGATGACCTTGTCTTTGTCTCCGGACAGGTTGATGACGCAATTGGAGATCACAACGTCCACCGAGTTGTCCGGCAGGGGAATCGCCTCGATTTGCCCCTTGAGGAACTCGACGTTGCCCAGCCCGGCGCGCTGCTGGTTCTCCCGGGCAAGCTGCAGCATCTCATCGGTCATGTCGAGACCGTAGGCCTTGCCGGCCGGACCCACCCGCCTGGCGGAGAGCAGGACGTCGATCCCGCCGCCCGAACCGAGGTCGAGCACCACCTCTCCCTCTTTCAGTTCGGCCAAGGCGGTCGGATTGCCGCAGCCCAGGGACGCCAGAAGGGCCTCCACCGGGATGGCTCCGGCCTGATCGCTGGTGTACAGATCGCTGGTGATCGGATCGGGCCCGCAACTCGAGCCGGTGCCGCAGCAACTCGCCTTGGTTCCTTCCCGCACGTTGAGCGCGGCCTTGCCGTAGCGCTCCCGCACGATGTCCGTCAGCTCCGTCATATCCGTACCTTTCCAATCAAGTTTTGTTGATCTATAGAACCAAAAAAAAGCCACCATCATCCACAGCATCGGAGTTTGACCGCCCGCACCGCCTCCACCGGAGCCAGGTCGGCGACTGCCGCTTCCAGCCCGTCCAGCGCGCCCGGCACCATTGAATAATAGGCCCAGCGACCGTCCTTCCGGTCCCGCACCAGGCCAGCCTCCTTGAGCGCCTTCAGGTGGAATGACAGCCGGGACTGGCCGGTTCCAAACGCCTCGGTCAGGTCGCAGACACACCGCTCGCCGTTGCGGAGCATGGCCACGAGGGCCAGCCGCGTCTCATCGGACAGGGCGTGGAAGATCCTGGCCAGTCGGGCCAGGTCGGCGGCGGGAGAGGCATGTGCCATGGCTCCATCATATCAACTTCCATTGATCCGTCAAGAGCCCGACTACGCGACCTGGACCGGCGCCTTCCGGCTCCCGCCACGACCTTTCTTCTTGCGGACCGGCGGCGTCCACCAGAGGCACCCCGGGTGGAGCCCCTTCTCATCATCGGGCCAGTGGCTGCACAGGTCGGGCTTGGCGGGGCGCCCGTCGGGCCGAGTCCGTCCGTGCAGGGTACAGTTTTCGGCCTCGTCATCGAGATACCGGCAGGCAGAGATCATCTCCACTTCCAGCGCCCGGACCGAATCTCGACTGACCTTGCAGAGGTAGGGCGATTGCCGTGACCGGACCAGCGCTTCCAGGGTGGTGTCCTGCTGTCCACACATGATTTCGAGCTGCATATCACGGCAGCAGGCACTGCCCAGGGTATGGTCGGCGGTCTTGCAGGGCGCGATCGAGCAGGGATTGATGTCGTCATCGCGGGTTTCGAGCACCGGCAGGCTCCGGGGCGGGAGCGGCAGCCGTGCCGGCGCCAGTGCAGCCGCCGATACCACCGCGAATTGGTCTCCGCCGAGCCGCCGCGGCTGGTCTGGCCGGGCAGATTCCGGCGGCAGCGCTCCGACGTACCCGTGGGCGGCGCAGCGACTCTCGCCGGAGGCCGCTCCGGAAGCGGGCGCGCCGTGCTTGAGGTAGCGACACTTCACCCGGAGGACGGCGTCCACCATCAGGTCATTGCCTTCGCGGTGGAGCGCGCCGAAGTCAATCTGGGCGGTATGACCGAGCAGCCAGGTCGCTTCATGATCCAGCGAGGTCGGCTCCGGCCCGAAGGCGCCGATCCGCAGGGTGACGGGAAGTTCGCGACAGTGCCGGCCCAGACTGGCGCACGGTGGTGGTGTTGGCGGCATGGGGGGGGAATCTAGGCCCTCTCGCTCTTTCGGGGACGTTGCGTTAGTATTGTGAACCTTTTCACAAGGTCTTTTTTCTCAACAGTCCTGGGGAGGCGGTTCGGAATGCGCGCGATGATCGCAGTGGCAGGTGTGGCGCTGGCCCTTGTGGCCTGCGGTAAGGGTGGGGAGAAGCCGGCGACGGATACTCCGGCAGCGACTCCGGCGGCCGCTCCGGCAGCGACGGGAGCCACCCACGAGGTGAAGATGGACTTTGACGGGAAGGCGGGAACGTTCAACCCCGCTGAGCTGACCATCAAGTCCGGCGACGTGGTGAACTTCGTAGTGACGAGCGGCCCGCCGCACAACGTGGCGTTCGCCGCCGACAGCATCCCGAGCGGCGCCGCGGCGGTGCTCAACGCGGCCATGGCTGAGACCATGGCTCCGCTCACCGGCCCGATGAAGATCGGGATCGGCGAGGGCTACAAGATCAGTTTCGCCGGTGCCCCGGCGGGCGAGTACCGTTTCCATTGCACGCCGCATGTGCCGTTCGGCATGCATGGCAAGATCACCGTCCAGTAGCGCCGGTGGTGGTGCCAGAAGAGGGCGACGGGGCTTCCCCGTCGCCCTTTGCTTATCCGGTATACAGCGCCGAGCTGCCGCGCCGCCGCTCCAGCAGGTTCCCTCCGACCACGATCACCGCCGCCAGCACTACCCCGGCCAGCGCATCCACCGCGTAGTGCATCTGGCAGTAGACCACGCCGATCGTCAGCAGCACCGATGGCCCCACCAACATCCCGCCCAGCAGCCGGGATCCCCGGAAGGCGGCCGCCGCTGCCACCAGCGTGGCGGCGACGTGGGAGGATGGGAAGGCCGCGCCGTACGCGCTCCCCCGCTCCAGGGTGGCATACACCAGGCGGGCCGCCCAGTTGTCGAGGAAGAACGGGTTGGGCCGTGGAAACTCGTAGTAGGGCCCGGCCACGGGATACGCCAGGAAGACCAGGTAGCTGACCAGGAATGTCGTCACCAGCCACAGCGCCGTCCGGCGCGCCGCCACGATGTCGCCACGAACCAGGAACACCGCCAGCGGAGCGGCGATGATCGGGTAGTAGGCGACGTAGGCGGCGTGCAGCAGCGTGGACCAGAACTGGCTCGGGTGTCGCTGCCACCACGCCCGGCTGACCTCCCCCCCGAAGAGCGCAACCTCCCAGCCGCGGACCGTGAGGTCGTGGGTACCGATCCCGCCGAAGTAATTGAGGATATCCAGGGCCGGATAGAGCGCGCCCAGCAGCAGAATCGGATAGATGTCGCGCAGGACTTCCGCCGCGCGGCCCAGCTCCGGCCGGGCGGCCAGAAAGATCAGGCTGGCGTAGAGGGCGTTGGCCAGGAGTACCCAGGCCATCGGTGGAAAGCCCGGCAGCCGGGCGAGGGCCACGACACTGGTGATCCCGAGGTAGCCGAGCAGGATCCACTCCGCCAGGCGGAGCCGGCGCCAGAGGCCTACAGCCACCCCTGCTCCCGGTACCACCCGTGGGCGGCGCGAAGGCCGCGCGCCATGTCGAACTCGGGGGTCCACCCGGTGGTCCGGATCAGCGGCTGCGGATCCCCGCTCCAGGCCGGCTGGTAGAACTCGTGCGCCTTGTCGGGGTGGAGGATGGTCTTGCGATTGAGCAGCCCCGCCACGCCACCGGCGATCCCCAGCGCGGTGACCGCGACCAGGCGCGGCAGCGGGACGAGTCGAACTCGGGTCCCGATGATCTGGCCGATCTCCCGGAGGAGCTGCCCGCTGGTGACCACCTCGGGATGATTGAGGAAGAAGGCCTGCCCTGCCGCGGCTTCACTCAGCGCCGCGTGCCGGAGTCCAGCCGCCAGGTCGGTGACGTACACCAGGGAGAGCTCCTGCGTCCCATCGCCGAAGATGGGGCAGAGGCGGTACCGGGCCAGGCGAAAGAGGGCGAGGAAGTTGTCGCGGTCGCGGGGGCCGTACACCGCGGGAGGACGGGCGATGACCCACGCCAGGCGGCTGGCGCGGACCACTGCCTCGCTGGCGAGCTTGCTCCGCCCATACATCGTGACCGGTGCCGCTGGGGCATCGGCGCCCCGCGGGCTGCCCCGCTCCGAGGGTCCCACCGCCGCCAGCGAGCTGACCAGGACGAACCGGGCGCCGGGGGACCGGGCTTCGACAGCCTGGACCAGGTTGGCCGTGCCGTCCCGGTTGGCCCGCTGGTACTCCGCCTCGTCCCTGGCTCCGACCAGCGCCGCCACGTGAAAGACCGCCTCCTGCCCGGCAGCTGCCTGAAGCAGCGCCGCCGTGTCGTGCAGGTCCCCCAGGACCAGCCGGACTCCCCGCTCCCGAAGTCCGGCCGCCTTGGCCGGTGACCGGACCAGCGCGGTCACCTCGTCTCCCGCCGCGATCAGCCGGTCAATCAGGTGGCTGCCGACGAATCCGGTCCCACCGGTGACCAGCGCCTTCATGCGGGACGGTCGTAGAGCCGGTAGGTCTTGTAGACGGTGAATTCCATCTTCTCGAGCCCGGCATTCATCGCCGCATTGTCCTCGAGAATCCAGCCCGCTTCTCCCCAGTAGATCTTGTGCGCCGCGGCGTGGGTCCAGATCCAGTGATAGAGCATGGCGTCGATGCCCTTCCCCCGGAGTTCGGGCACCACGCCGAGCAGCAGGATGCGGGCCCGGCGCACGCGCTTGAACTTGAGGGAGAACAGCAGGTCGGCCAGCAGGGCCGGCGTGAGCCGTCCCGATCGGTGCCGCTGAAAGACCTGATTGAGGTCCGGCAGGACCAGCCCGAAGCCGACCACGTCGCCGTCCTTCACGGCGAAGGGGACCATGTCGGGAATGGCCACCGGCTTGAACTGTTCCGCCAGGTGATCGATCTCGTGGTCGGTCATCGGGATGAATCCCCAGTTCTTCTCCCAGCAGCGGTTGTACAGCCGCTTGATGGTCTCCACCTCGGCGGTAAAGTTGGCCATGTCCAGTCCGCGGATGGTGACGCCCTGACGCTTCTGCAGCAGCGCCGTGCCCCGGGCCAGACGCTCGGGCACCGGCAGGTATTCCGCCATGTAGCCACCGCGGTAGACCAGCAGGTCCTTCGCCTTGGTGAATCCCGCCGCGGTGATCAGGCGCTCGTAGTACGGCGGGTTGTGAGGCATCATGAGGGCGGGCGGCATGTCGTAGCCGTCCACCAGCAGGCCGCACTCGTCGTTGGTGGAAAAGGACGCGGGCCCCCGCATCACGTCGTGGCCCTTGCCACGCAGCCAGGCGGCCGCCTCCGCAAAGAGCGCGTCGGCCACGGCATGGTCGTAGATGCTTTCGAAGAAGCCGAAGAAACCCACCTTGTCCGCGTGGATCTCGTTGTGCAGCCGGTTGGAGATGGCCGCGATGCGCCCGACCGGCCGCCCGTCCCGCTCGGCCAGGAAGTATTGGGCCTCGGCGTGCTCAAAGAAGGGGTTGGCAGCCCGGTCCAGCAGCTTGCGCACGTCCCTACGCAACGGCGGGACCCAGTGAGGGTCCCGCTGGTACATCCGGTACGGCAGGGCGATGAACCGATCGAGCCCGGCCCCGTCGGTGACGGGCCGGACCCGGACCTCGGCCGTCAGATAACCCCCAGCTCGCGCCCGATCGTCGCGAACTGCTCGAGGCAGAAGTCGATCTGGTCGGCGGTGTGGGACGCCATGAGGCTGGTGCGCAGCCGGCACTGGCTGGGCGGCACCGCCGGCGGCATGACCGGATTGGTGAAGACGCCGGCATCGAACAGCTTCCGCCAGAAGACCAGGGTGGTCTCCATCGGTCCGATCAGCACCGGAACGATCGGCGTCACGGTCTCTCCGATGTTGTAGCCCAGCCCGCGCATCCCCTCCTGCAGCCGGGCGGTGTTGACCCACAGCCGCTCCCGGCGGTCCGGCTCGGTCTTGAGCACTTCCAGCGCGGCCAGCACCCCGGCCGTGTTGCTCGGCGGCAACGAGGCGGTGAAAATGAGGGGCCGGCTGTGGTGCTTCAGGAAATGGATCACGCTCTCCGTGCCCGCCACGAACCCGCCGATGGAGGCCAGCGACTTGGAGAATGTGCCGGCGATGAGGTCGACTTCGTCCGTCATCCCGAAATGGGCGGCCGTGCCATCTCCCTTGGGGCCCAGGACCCCGATGGAGTGGGCATCGTCCAGGGCCAGCGCCACGCCATGCTTCTTGGCGATCCGCACCAGCTCCGGGACGTCGGCGATGTCGCCTTCCATGGAGTAGACACCATCCACGACGATCATGGCACCGCGGGTACCGCGGGTGCGCTCGATCATGCCGTCCAGACTGGCCAGGTCCCCGTGCACGAAGCGCAGGGTGTCTCCGTAGGACATCTTGGCGCCATCGACGATCGAGGCATGGTCCAGCTTGTCCAGATAGACCAGTTCTCCGCGTCCGATCAGCCCGGTGATGAGCCCGAGATTGGCCTGGTATCCGGTGGAAAAGACCAGGCAGGACTCCTTGCCGAGGAACTCCGCCAGTCCGACCTCCAGCTGCCCGTGCAGGTCGAGACTTCCGTTCAGGAAACGGCTGCCCGTGCAGCCCGCGCCGTAGCGATGCAACGCCCGGCTGGCGGCCTCGAGGACCTTGGGATGGTGGGTCAGGCCGAGGTAGTTGTTGGACCCCAGCATGATGCGCTTCTGGCCTTCAATGACGACGGCAGTGTCTTCGGAGTCCGAGATCGGCTTGAAATAGGGGTAGAGCCCCGCCGCCTGAATCTCGCGTGCCTTGGTGAAGTTGCGGCACTTGTCGAAGAGCTGGATGGTCTGCAGCGTCTGGGTATCCACAGGACCTCGGTGTTCGAGCGAGTGGCGCTGAGAATCATTACTAAGGCGTTACAAAGTAAGGGTTTGGCTGAATAGTGGCAAGTCGGAAATTGGATCGGAATGGGGCGACCGCCCCCCGGCACTGACCCCGCGCCCCGGGACCGAGTAACGTGCATCATGCCTTGGTACCGGCCCAGACCCCTCCGCCTCCGCCCCACGGCAGCCATGGTCGCCTGCGCTGCCGGAGCCGGCCTGGTCGCAACGCTGCTCACCGCCCAGCGTAACGATCCGGCCTACCCTCGCTCCAGAGCGGGTCTGTTCGAGGTGCAGGGGCTCGATTTCCGGGCCGATGGTGCCTGGCGGCCCCGGAGTGACCCCGCCCGTTCGGCCCGGCGGGCGCTGCTCGGTCGCGGAGCGTATGCTCGCCTGAACCAGCCAGCGGCGCCGCGGGTGGCCGGCAGCTTCCGAGTCCCGGTCATCCCGATCGCATTTGCGAACGTGGCCGCCCCCTTTCCCACCGGCGCCTACCAGACCGTGCTGTTCGACCCCGCACCCCCGGGCGCGCCGTACAGCGTCCACAGCTACTACACCGAGATGTCCCGCGGCCAGGTTGCGATCGACGGCCTGGTGTTCGGGTGGGTCACCGCCGACAGTACGGATACCTACTATGAAGACGGCTGCAACGGCGTGGGCGTGCTCGGCCCCTGCGCCCACCAGGGCAGGCCGTTCGGAGAGCTGCTGATCGAGGCGCTCCAGGCCAGCGACACCGGCACCACCGACTGGGGCCAGTTCGACAACGACGGCCCGGACGGGTTGCCCAACTCCGGCGATGATGACGGCGTTGTCGACTTCGTCCTGTTCCTGCACCCCGAGGTGGACGGGGCCTGCGGCACCACCAACATCTGGTCCCATCGGTTCGACCTGGCAGGCTGGAATGCGGGGTCGGGATACGTGACCCGGAGTCCGGTGCGCGATGCCGCGGGCCAGCCCATCGCCGGCCGCTTCCTGGTGGTCCGTGACTACACCATGCAGAGCGCCGTGGGTGGCCGTGATGCCTGCACCGCGGGCCAGCTCATGAGCATCGGCACGGTGGCGCACGAGACCGGTCACGCCTTTGGCCTGCCCGACCTGTACGACACCAACCTGCAGAGCCTGTCGGTCACCCAGGGAGTCGGCGAGTGGAGCATCATGGGGAGCGGCAACTACAGCCAGCCCTACAGCCCGGCCGGCTTCGATGCCTGGTCGCTCGCCGAGCTGGGATGGATCGCGGTGGACAGCCTCCCGGAGGGCGGGACTGTCCTCGGGCCGGTGGCCGCCAGCGACACCGTACGGGCACTCGGCGTCCCCGGTACCGACGAGTACTTCCTGTTCGAGAACCGGCAGGCACTGGGAAGTGACACGGCCCAGCTCAATCCCGCGTGCCAGTTCCGGGGCCGGAGCTGTGCCAAGGCCCCGGGCGTGCTCATCTGGCACATCGACCTGGGACAGATCGTCGCCAACGGCTTCCGTCGCGGCAACCGGGTCAACAGCGGACCGGTCCACGGAGTCGCCCTGGTGCAGGCGGACGGCCTGAACGAGCTGCGCACGCCGGGGAGCCGGAATCGCGGCGATGGCGGCGATCCCTGGCCCGGGGCGACCCAGCACACCTTCCTGGGGGACACCACCAATCCGGCGGCACTCGACAATCAGGGACTGACCGCCGGCTTCGAACTGGATTCCATTCGCCAGCTCACCCCGGGTGGGGCCATGGCTTTCCACCTGACCCGCACCACGGCCGGCGCGGTCGTGCTGACGCTCCCCTGGGCCAGGGACGAACTGCTCGGCCGCCGGCAGCTCAGCCTCCAGGCGCTGGCCCGGCTCGATTCCGCGGGCAACCGGAACGGGCGGTACGACACCGGGGATTATCTGGCGTACTATCGCGCGCAGACCGGCGCGACACTCACGGCGCAGGTGGGCAGCCGCGACCGCGCCCGCGCCCGCGCCCGCGCATCGCGCCCGGCACCCGGGCGTCGCCCGGACGGGCCGCCATGAAGCGACTCCGCGCCCTCGGCCTGATCTGCCTGACCGCGATGGGATGCGGCGAGACACCGACCGGGTCCCTTCCCGGCGTCCTGGATGTGGTGCTTGCCGGCCCCGCCGCGGAGGCGGGGGCGTTCTTGTTTCACGTCGAGGGCGGGCCGGTGGATTCGGTGGCGGCGGCGGGAGCCGTGGTCGTCTCCGCCCCGTTCACGGGGGTGCGGCGGAGAGTCCTGGTGGTCGGGGAGGACCTGGGCGGGGTGGTGGCCCGGGTGTACGTCCCGGACGTGAGCGTCAGCTACCGGATGAGCATCGTCGAAGTGGCCAATGCGCGGACCTATGCCCTCATGGATACCACGCGCTTTGCCCTGCCCTTTGTGGTGCGGCGGTTCTGACAGGAAGGGGTGCGGACCAAGGCGGCGGCGGGCGCCGCCTGAGGCGGGAGCGCCGCGGCTAGTACCGCCGGCGCGAGTTGACCCGGGAGAGCAGCGACCCCAGCGCGTCCGCCGGCCCGGTCACGGCGACCATCCGATCGGCCTGCCGGATCGTGACGGTTACTCGACCGCTCGCGTCGCGATCCCCCTCCGACCCCACCAGCGCGGCGACCCGCTGCGCCGGCCCGGAGATGGTCCGGATCAGTTCTCCCGAATCGAGCTGCTGGTCCACGGCCACGACCTCGGCACCATCATCGCCGGGCTGCATCCGCATCCGGAGGACGGCGAATCCGGGGACCAGCGGAACATTCGCCGTCGCGCCGGTGCCGGCGCGGTCGGGGGTAATGGTGCGCCAGAGTCCGGTGAGGGCCGGCTCCTGGTTGCCGACGGGGACGGCGCTCACCTCGGGGACGTCGATCCCGAGAACGGTCGCGCCGGTGGGCGGCTCCGCCGCCTGCGCCGCGAAGTAGGTCTCCGGATCAAGTTCGACGGCGTCGGCAAACCCTTCCGTGGCCGGCTCGCTGGTCGCCGCCAGCCGCACCAGCTGCCGCGGCGCGCCGGACAGGGTGCGCCCGGACGGGCGAGGCGAGGCAACACTGGAGCGTTGAGGGGTCGGAACGGGTGTGGACTGGGCGAGGATCGGGGTGGCAACGGAAGGGCCGGCAATCGCGGCCGGGCCGACCGGCGCGGGGCGCCAAGCGCTGTGCCCGGCGAGGAGCGCACCCGCCAGCCCCGCCGCCCACACCGAGCGGACCATCCAGCGATTCCGCCCGGCGCGGCGAGCACTCCGCCGGGCCACCAGTTCCGAAAATGGCGGCGGGACGATCCGTGGCGGCGATCCCAGCCGGGCGAGGATGTCGGTGGTGCGGTCACGCAGGGCGGCGATCGCGTCGCGCTCCACCTGGCAGCGGGGGCAGCGCGAAAGGTGCCGTTCGATCTCGACGGCCTGGGACCGGCTCAGTGCCTGGTCCAGGTAGGCGTGGAGTTCGTCTTCAGGAATGTGCCGCACGGGCCTCGTGTTCCATCCGGTCGTAGGCTTCGATGAGACGCTTCCGGGCCCGCGCGAGGGTCGTTCCGACCGCCCCCACCGCGAGACCGCTCTGCTCGGCAATCTCGGGATAACTCAACCCTGCATCCCAGAGCAGCAGGACCTCACGGTCCCGCGGCGTCAACAGGGCCAGCGCCTCGTCCACCTTGGCCCGGCGCTCGTCGTCCTCGACCATCAGATCCGCGGCGCGCGGGACGGACGGCTGCGTGATGGGATCATCCTTGAGGAGCGTCAGGTGGCGGCGGTGGCGCACCGCCGCGCGCGCCTCATCCCGGGCCAGGTTGGCCGCGACCGCAAAGATCCAGGCCCGGGGCTTCTCCGGCCGGTGCGCCATGGCCCGGATGAAGACCTCCTGCGCCAGGTCGTGCGCCCGGTCGGCGTCCCAGACCTTGCGATAGAGAAAACGCACCACGGTGGCGTAGGTGGTCCGGTACAGTTCTTCGAGCTCGTCGCCCATCAGCAGGCCCCCCGTGACCAGACGATCCTGCCCCCACCATGGGGCCCACCGCGCGTCGCTGCAATAGCATACGACGGTTGGTCAGCTTCTGGGTCACACACTTGCGGTGAGGCCAATTTGTGATGCAGGGTGGAACGTCCGCCTCAGCGGTCCTTGTGGCGACGCTCGAGTGCGCCGGGCGCAACATAGTCGGCCGTCCGCTCCTCGTGCTCGAATTCACCGCTGACTTCGGCATGGCCGTGGCCCCGCTCCCGATTGAGCGTGATCTCGGCGAGCCGCGGGCTGACCATCGGGAAGATGCGGCCGAAGAGCCCGTAACAGAGCAGGAACAGCCCCAGGAAGAGGGCCGTCGGCCCGAACTCCGGCAACCCGAAGACCGGCCCGGCCTCCCTGGTGACCGACGGCATGACCATCAGGTAGCGCTCCAGCCAGAGCGCCGCGAGACTGACCGCCGTGAAGAAGCCGAGGGTCACGGGGGTCTTCTTGGGGGCAACGCCGAGCAGGCCGATGAACGGGATGACGAACATCCCGAGGAACACCAGGGTCCCGATCGGGCGCCACTCCCCCCACAGTCGGGCGAAGACGAAGCCGGTCTCTTCCGGGAGATTGCCGTACCAGATGACCAGGAACTGCGACCACATCAGGTAGGCCCAGAAGACCGTGAAGCCGAACACCAGCTTGCCGAGATCGTGGCGCTGCTTGGGGCTGATATACTCGCCGATGCCGATCTCATGCCGGCCGTAGAGCATGGTCAGGGCCAGCAGCGTGTGGCCCCCGAGGAAGGATCCCATGAAGTACCAGCCGCCGAGCAGGTTGGAGAACCAGTGGGGCTGGAGCGCCATCATGGTGTCGAAGGCGACCATCGTGAAGACCACGGCATATAGCACCACATACACCGGGGCCAGCATGGCGATGCGGGACTCGTTCCGCGCCAGCCCCGCCGGAGTGGCATCGAATCCCTGGGTCCAGCGCTCGTAGAAGCGGCGGCGGCGTTCATCCACCAGTCCCTTGACCTCGTCGAGGTCGGGGATCAGGTCGGCCAGCACCAGCTGGCATCCCACCCAATACAGCAATCCGAGCCCGATGGCCAGGCGGGTGAACATGAACCCGTGCGACAGCCAGACCTCCTTGCCGTGGCCGAGGCCGAGGCCGTGCATCTCCGGAAAGATGTGGGGATAGCCGACGGTGAAGATGACCAGGAAGCCGACGAACGAAATCGGGAAGAAGAAGAAGGGCGCGGCCTCGGCGAAGCGGATCATCAGGCCCGACCATTTGGCCTTGGTGATCTTCTGCACCGCCACGAAGGCGAAGCTGCCGCCCGTGAGCCCGGTGAAGTAGACCCAGTTCACATGGAACAGGTGCCAGGCTCGGTCGGCGTGTTCGCCGGTGAGCGCCAGGGCAAAGACCGCGAGCCCGGCCACCGCGAGGGCGGCGCCCAGCCCGACGAACAACCCGTAGCGACCGGTGACGGCGCGCTGGGCCAGCCGCTCCCGCACGAGCGTGGTGCGCATTACCTGGCTCCTCCGGGGACGGCGGGGGCGAGGGACGCCGCCTGCAGCTGCCGGACGTAGTTCACGACTTCCCAGCGGCGCTGGCCCCGGACCTTGTCGCCGTAGCGGGGCATGACGCCGCGCCCGAAGCGGATGATGCTGTAGAGGTAGCCGTCGCTGTAGCCCCGGGCCCGGTCGGTCAGCAGCGAGGGGGCGGCGACCTTGGGACCGACCGGCCCGTCGCCGGCGCCGGCCAGGCCGTGGCAGACCGCGCAGAAGGTGTGGAACAGCGTGTCCCCCCGCGCCGAGGCCGGGATGCCAGCCAGCGGATTGACCAGCCGGTCCGCGGTGCTGGTATTGCCGACGCCGAATTCGGCGGACCAGTCGCCCTCGCTACCGGTGATCGGCACCGTGCCGGGCACGGTGTTCCGCGGAATGTCGGCCCGCTGATACGGATGCACCGCCGGCTGGGTGATCATGGCGTCGAACCAGGGCACCAGGTGCATCAGGTCATCCGGCGACGGAATGTCGTTGTAGTAGAAGTCGCAGCCGGTGGCCCCGAGCAGGGCGAGCGCGGCCAGCGCCGATCGCAGCCTACGCCGCATGGCGCACCTCCACCGAGCCGGCATCGCGGCACATCCGCTCCACGCCCGGCTGGTCGGCCGCACCGCAGGGTACGAAGATGCCGATCCGGTCATCACTGAAGCGCCCATCGTAGGCCAGGCCGGTGGTCGGCTTCTGGAGCGACAGGATCACCACGCCGGCCACCGTGGACAGGGCGCCCAGCAGCACCATGAGCTCGAACATGAACACCACGTAGGGGGGAGCGGAGGCAATCGGCTTGCCGCCCACCAGGAGCGGCCAGTCGAGCGACATCCAGAAGGTCATGCCGATGCCGGCCAGCACGCCCGTGATACCGCCGATGAGGGTGAACAGCCGCACCGGGCTGTTGGTGATCCCCAGCGCCTCCTCCAGCTCGTGGTTGGGCGCCGCCGAGTAGACGGTGAAGTCCTTGCGGCCCTGGGCGCGCAGCGCCTGGATGGCGTCGCAGGCCGCGTCGATATGCGCGAAGCTGGCCAGCACGCCGGGAACGGTCCGGGCCATCAGTGGCCTCCCTTGCGGAGCCGGGGCATGGGGATCTGTTCCTTGATCTCCTGGATGGCGACCACCGGGAAGGTGCGGGCGAACAGCAGGAACCACATGCTGAACCACCCGAAGGAGCCGGCCAGGATGCCCCAGTCCGCCCAGGTCGGGGTCAGCACGCCCCAGGCGTAGGGGAGGTAGTCATTGCCCAGGCTCGAGACGATGATCACGTAGCGTTCGAACCACATCCCGATGTTGATGAAGATCGAGATCACGAACAGCGCCGTCAGGTTGGTCCGCACCTTCTTGAACCAGAACAGCTGCGATACGAAGGCGTTGCAGATGATCATGGTCCACCCCGCCCACCACATCGGCCCGAACGCCCGGCGCCAGAAGGTGGCCTGCTCGAAGGTGTTGCCGCTGTACCAGCCGATGAAGTACTCCATCAGGTAGGCATAGAACAGGATCGAGCCGGTCAGCAGCGTGAGCTTGGCCAGGTTGTCGAAGTGATAGTCGGTGATCATGTGCTCCAGCTTCAGCGCCTTGCGAAGCGGGATCATCAGGGTCAGCACCATGCCGACGCCGGAGTAGATGGCGCCGGCCACGAAGTACGGCGCGAAGATCGTCCCGTGCCAGCCCGGGATGATGGACATGGCGAAGTCCCAGGACACCACCGAGTGCACCGACAGCACCAGCGGCGTGGCCAGCGCGGCCAGGTAGAGATACGCCCGGGTGTAGTGGCGCCACTGGTCGGCGGTGCCCTTCCAGCCGAGGGAGAAGATGCTGTAGACCTTGTTGCGCCAGCCGGTCATCATGTCGCGCGCGGCGGCGATGTCCGGCACCAGCCCCACGCAGAGAAAGGTGGTGGAGACTGTGAGGTAGGTGGAGATGGCGAACACGTCCCACACCAGCGGCGACTTGAAGTTGGGCCACAGGAACCGCTGGTTGGGATACGGCAGCAGCCAGTAGAAGAACCACTGGCGCCCGATGTGAATGATCGGGAACAGGCCCGCCGTCATGACCGCGAAGACCGTCATGGCCTCGGTGGCCCGGTACACCGCCGTGCGCCACGGAGAGCGGAACAGGAACAGGATGGCCGAAATCAGCGTGCCGGCGTGGCCGATGCCGACCCAGAAGACGAACGTAGTGATGTAGACCGACCAGAACACCGGCGGCGTATACCCGGCCAGGCCCAGCCCGTCCTTGAGCAGGAACACAAAGGTGACCACGCCGACCAGGAACAGCCCGACCGCCCCGGCCAGCAGCAGGAAGTAGCCCTTGCCCGCGGTCCCCAGCGTGTTGACGACGTCGCGGGTGACCTCATGATGGGTCTGCACCGGGTGGGTGGTGTCGTGCAGGGTGGCGGCCATCGGTTACGCCTCCGTCCGGTGCAGGACTTTGGCGAGGTAGGTCACCGCCGGGCGAGTGTTCAGGTCTTCCAGGATGTGGTACCCGCGGTGATCGGCCTGGCGGCGTGACACGGCGCTCTCCGGGTCGTTCATGTTGCCGAAGGTGATCGCGTGGGACGGACAGGCCTGGGCGCAGGCGGTGACGACGTCCCCGTCCTTGAGGGCCCGGTCCTCCATGCGCGCCGTATGCTGCGCCCCGCGGATCCGCTGGATGCAGAAGGTGCACTTTTCCATGACCCCCCGGCCCCGCACCGTGACATCCGGATTGAGCTGCAGGTTCAGCGGGGCCGGAAAGGCCTTCTTGTTGTATGCGAACCAGTTGAAGTAGCGGACCTTGTAGGGACAGTTGTTGGCGCAGTAGCGGGTGCCCACACAGCGGTTGTAGACCTGGCCGTTGAGTCCGTCCGGCGTGTGATAGGCGGCGTAGACCGGGCACACCGGCTCGCAGGGGGCGTTGTCGCAGTGCTGGCACATCATCGGAACCACGCGGGCCTCCAGCGGCTCGCCATCTTCCCCGCCCTCCCAGTAGCGCTCGATGCGTATCCAGGTCATCTCCCGGCCGCGCAGCACTTCCGACTCCCCCACCCAGGGGATGTTGTTCTCGGCGTAACAGGCGGTGACGCAGGCGGAACAGCCGGTGCAGCGGGCCAGGTCGATGACCATGCCCCAGAGCGGGTGCTCGCCCGCGTAGCCGCCGTGCAGCCGCTGCTCCCGCTGGCGCTCCTCCCAGCCCTTCAACGCCTCGACTTCGCGCTCGGTGTTGACCTCGTGATGGGCGTGCCCCTCCGCCTGGGCGGCCAGCGACGGGGTCAGGCCCTCCCGCGCCTGCGCCAGGGTCATGGCGTCGGCGATGCCCCGCCCCAGTTGGCGGGTGGTACCCTCGGTCTTGGCCACCTGCCGCCACTGGCCGGTCTTGGTCACCGTCACCCGGGTGCCGAAGTACGCCACGAACCCGTCGCTGCCGGCGCCGTCGAGGAGGTCCAGCGCGTTGACGCCGCGGCCCTTGGCGAACTCGCCGTAGGCCGTGTGACCCAGGCCCAGCGGGACCGCCACCACTTCGGGATGCAGGCCGGGAAAGATGTAGGCCGGCGCCTCGATGGCCCCCCGCGGGGACTCCAGGCGGAGGATGTCGCCCTCACGGACGTCGAGCCGGGCGGCGGCCTCCGGGTGGATCTCCACCCAGGAGTGCCAGGTGACCCGGGTGACCGGGTCGGAGAGTTCCAGCAGCCAGGGCCGGTTGGCGAACCGGCCGTCGCCCATCACGGACGGGACCGCCGCCAGGTGGAAGCTCCCGTCCCCATCCGGTCCGTCGAACGCCGGCGCGTGGTAGCCAGCGCTCGCGGTGGCCGCGAGCCGCACCGGCGTTACCGGCGTGTCGCCGTACAGTCCACCGCGCTGCAACGCCGCGCGCCAGCCCTCCTCGGAGCCGACCACCTTGAGCCACTCGCTCTTGAGGTGAGCCTCGAAGGTCGGCGCGGTGAACCGGCCCAGAACGCCGCCGGCCTTCTGGGCCACCTTGAGCAGCAGATCCCCGGTGGCCATCCCGGCGAACACCGGCTCCATGACCGGCTGCATGAGCCCGGTCACGCCTCGGCGCGGCCGGGCATCGTCCCACCGCTCCAGGGCGTGGAGGCCCGGCACCAGCAGGTCGCAGCGCTGGGCCGTTTCATCGAGATAGAGGCTGGTCGAGACCTTGAACGGCACCTTGCCGAGCTTGTCGGCGAAACCGGCCGAGCGCGGCACGCTGTACGCCGGGTTGGCCTCGTGCACGATGGCCACCTGCGTCTGACCCTGGTCGAAGGCGCTGAGCAGGGCCATCAGGGCGGCATACCCGTCCCCCACGTCCTGATCGGCCCCGAAACGCACCGTCTGGCCCACGTTGCCGGCGATGTAGTTGAGCAGGTTGACGGCCGCGGCCAGTTCTACCGCGCCGCGATGCTGGCTGGGAACCCCGCCCGCCACCGCCAGGCCGGGGGCCGCCGAGGCAAAGTCCCGGGCGATGCGCCGCACCACCTCGGCGCCGATCCCGCTGGTCTCCTGGGCCTGCTCCGGCGTCCACCGGGCCAGCGCCCCGCGCAGGCCGTTGGCGTCGGCGGGATTGCCGCTCCGCTCGCTGAGGATGACCTGCGCCATGGCCAGGACGATGGCCGTTTCGCTGCCCGGGCGCGGGGTGTACCACTCATCGGCATTCATGCCGGTCAGCGACATCCGCTGGCTGAAGGCCACGTGCTTGGCCATCTGCCCGTCCTTGTAGCCATGCGACTCGGCGAAGCCCCGCTGCTGCTCCACGGGAGAGATCCAGCCGTCGAGGAAATCGGCGCCGAAGGACAGGATGAACCGGGCCCGGGCAAAATCGTACACCGGGATCTCGGCCGTCCCGAAGGTCTGCAGGTTGGCGGCGCGGAGTGGTTCAAAGCTGAAGGGCTGGTAGCGCACCAGGCGGCCGCCCTGGGCGAGGGTCCAGGCGGAGAGCAGGTCGCCGAACGTGCCCCGCCCCGCCCCGCTCACGACGGCCAGCTTCCCGCCAGCCGCCTGCAGCTTCTGGGTGAGGGTGGCGATGGCCTCGTCCCAGGTGACGGGCGCGAAGCTCCCGTCGGCCTGACGGGCCATCGGTCCAGTCAGCCGTCCCGGATTGTAGAGGCCCTGGAGGGCGGACTGGCCATGCGCGCAGAGCGCGCCGCCATTGATCGGATGCGCCGGGTTGCCTTCGAGCTTGACCGCCCGTCCCTCGCGGGTGCGCACGTGGAGACCGCAGCCCGCGGCGCACTCGGTGCAGGTGCTGGCGTACCAGGTGGCCACCCCGGGGACCTGATCCTCCGACTGCACCAGGTAGGGAATCAGCTTCTCGACGTTGCTGGTCGAGCAGCCGGAGACCACGGCGGCCCCGGCGCCGGAGACGCCCAGCACCTGGAGGAAGCGTCGCCGGTCGAGGCCTTCGGGTGGAGTCGGGTCGGACATTGAGGCTCCGTGAGCGCTATCGGTCATCTGTGAATCCTCGTGTCATCGGCCCGCCGTCGCGGCCGGACGGACCGGCCCGGGACGCCGGCCGGCCGACACCCACTGGCGACCCGGCAGCGTGGGCGGCAGGCTCAGTAATGACACGCCGTACAATCGCGATTGACGCCACGCTGCAGGTGGCAGGTGACGCAGAATCCCATGTTGTTGACGTTGTTCGCCTTGAACACCTGGGGCATGCGGGCCACGTCGCCGTGGCAGCTCTGGCAGGCGTTGGGGCCCAGCGCCTTGATGTGGCGCATGTGGGGAAAGTGGGCGTGCCGGGCCAGGGTATGCACCCGCACCCACTCGATGGGCTGCTTGGTATTCCATGCCTCACGGAGCTTCCGGATCTCGACCCGGTGGCTCGAATCGGTGCCACTCACAATGAGGTGACAGCCCATGCAGGTCTGCACGCTGGGGATGCCGGGCTCGCTGGATTCGCCGACGGTGTAGTGGCAGTACTGACACGGGGTCTTGTTGACGCCCACGTGGATGTCGTGGCGGAAGAAGATCGGTTGCCTGGGGCCCTTGAGGTCGGCGGAGTCCCCGGCGGCGATGACCCACGCCGCCAGCGTATCGGCTACGCCGGGCGCTTGCTGGGCTTTGGTGGGACGCTGGATGAGGGCAACGGCAGCAGCCGCCAGCAACACGGAACCAGCGGCAAGAAAGGCCAGCTTACGCATGAATGCTCGCGGCGATTGTGAATTCTTTCACGAAGGGGCAAGCCGTTGCAGGGCCAGCAATTTGCCGCGACAAGTATAGCCGACGACCGGAGTTGCACCAACCCGAGCGCACCGGCTTTTCCGACCGTGGCTGTCGGGTATTCAACTGGCGAGGGTGCGTCGTCCAGCCGCGGCCGCCGGACTGTCGGCGACCAGCCAGGCCAGCTTCCGCCTAACGAAGGACAGGAAGGCGTCCGCGGCCTTCTGGTCGCTCACCTCCAGGGCACACCAGCGCACCGGCCCGGTCCGCTGCGCGCCGGTGATGGCGCTGGCCAGCGCTGCCGGCAGCCGGGGAATAGCCAGGGCCCGGGATTCTTCCTGGTCGGCGATCGTGAAGGTGATCGCCGGTCCGCTCTGCATGACGTGGAGCCAGCAGAGCTTGCGGTGCCCCACCGTGTATTCCCAGGCCCAGTTCCACGACGGCCCCATGTACTTCACGTGTTCGGCGACCCCCGGCAGCTTCAGCAGCCCCTCACGCAGCCGCCGGAAGCGGGCCGACTGGGCCGGCACCAAGTCCTTGTAGGGCGCGGCGGGCTTGGGTTCCTGGCGGGGATTGGGGTAGAGATTGGTGGACCAGAACGCGGCAGATCGCCCCACGGAGCACTCCAGGGAAGAAGCTGTTTGAGGAATGCCGGAAAGTAATCGGGGGCGAGGCCGCAGGAAACGGGCACCCGGCGGTGGCACCCGATCCAGCCCGTGACCGAGGGCTCCGGCCCACGATCGCGAGTCAATCCTCCGGCGGTCGCAGGCCTTTGCGCTCGAGATAGCGCACCACCTCGATGCCCATGGCCCGGACCAGCGAGGCCTCGCGGCCGTCGAGTTCCGCCCGGAACAGCACCTCCCGGAACGACCGCATCACATGCGCGCTCTGCCGGGTCTTGAAGAACTCGATGGCGGAGAGCGCGCGCTCCCAGTCCGCGAACAGCCGCTCCTGCAGCTCCATCGGCGCGGGATCGGCGGACTTCCGCGGCGGCTTCACCGGACGCCCCTCGCCACCGCGCGCCAGCCAGGTCTCGTAGGCCATGATGGCCACCGCCTGCGCCATGTTGAGCGACTTGTGGGCCGGGTTGGTCGGCACCGTCACCAGCGCGGTGCAGCGGTCCAGCTCGTCATTGGTGAGTCCCTTGTCCTCGCGACCCACCACAAAGGCCGCCGGTCCCCCCACCGCCCGCTCGGTCAGCTCCGCCGCCGCCGCCCGGGGCCGGTAGACGGTGCGCTTGGCGGTGCGCTCGCGGGCGGTGAGCGCCACGGTCCAGTGGCAGTCGGCGATGGCCGCCTCGAGCGAGTCGTGAATGGTGATCCGTTCGATGATGTCGGCGGTGCTATGGGCAATGCCTTCGATCCGCCAGGCGTCGAAGATGGCCGGCTGGACCAGCCGGACCAGTTCGATCCCGAAATTCTTGGCGATCCGGACCGCACTGCCGATGTTGACGATGTCCTGCGGCTGGACCAGCACCAGGATGGGAGCGGGCGTCATACCGCCCAATATATCGGGGCCGGCCAGCGGCGGTCGCCGCGGCGGGACCGCTCGAGGCGCGCGGCGCTACTGCGGCACCACCCGCCCGAGCACCTCCATCAGGTCGGTCAGGCTGAACGGCTTCGAGAGCACCGGCCGGGCCGCTTCCTGCAGGAAGCGCGAGGCCTCGGGGGAGACGACGTCGCCGGTCATGAAGATGAGCCGGTCGATGACCGGGGAACTGCCCGCCTGGAGCTGACGGTAGAACTCGTGCCCGCTCATCCCCGGCATGCGCAGGTCGCACAGCACCGCCTGGTAGTGACCCGACTGCAGCAACCGCAGGCCCTCGGCTCCCGAATCGGCCAGGTCCACCGACCATCCCGAGCGGGTCAGAAACTTGGAGATGCTTCGGCGAATATCCGGTTCGTCGTCGATGAGCAGGATCGTGCCGCGCCGGACCGGCGCCGCGGGGCCGGCCACCGTGCGGGGTGGCGCCACCGGCGCCGCCAGCGGTTGGGCCGCGTGCAGGGGCAGTTCCACCAGGAAGCGGGCTCCGCCGTCTGGCCGGGGCAGCGCGGAGATCTTGCCGTTGTGATCGGCCACGATGCCCGCGCTCACCGAAAGTCCCAGGCCGGTCCCCTCCCCCTCCGGCTTGGTCGTATAGAACGGGTCGAAGATCCGGGTGAGCAGTTCCGGGGGCACCCCGGGCCCGTCGTCATCCACCGCGATCACCGCCCGGCCTGCCACCACCGTGAGCCGGACCCAGACGTGCCCGTCCACCCGATGACCGCGGATGGCGTGCTCCGCGTTGGTGAGCAGGTTCATCAGCACCTGCTGCAGGTTGACGGTGTTGCCCAGGACCAGCACCGGCTCCTCGGGCAGCTCCACCTCCACCGCGATCCGCCAGTGGACCAGCTGGTTCCGGCGCAGCGCCAGGGCGCCCCGGACGGGGTCGCGCAGGTCGATCGCCGAGCGCTCCGACCCCTGTCGGCGCACGTAGGTGAGGAGGTTGCGCACAATCTGCGCGGCGCGGTCGGTCTCGGCCTTCACCGCCTGCAGGGTCTCCAGCTGCGAGGCATCCGTTGCCTCCCCCAGCAGCAATTCCATGTTGACCATGATGCTGGCGAGCGGATTGTTGATCTCGTGCGCCATCCCGCCCACCAGCTGGCCGATGGCCGACATCTTCTCGGCCTGCAGCAGCTGGGACTGCACCCGCCGCTGATCGGTGACGTCCCGGGCAATGCCCAGGACCGCCGTGGTCTCGCCGCCCTCCACCAGGGGAGAGATGGTCATCGCGACCACGCCGCGCTCGCTCTCCGTCTGGCGGAACGGCACCTCCAGCGCGCAGGATTCGCCGCCCAGCGCGCGGCGGATCTCCTCGTCCACCAGTTCCGAGCCGTCCAGCGGCAGCACGGTTTCCCAGCGGCGTCCCACGGCTTTTTCCGCGCTCACCTGCCACAGCTGGACCGCCGCGCTGTTGAGTGACGTCACCACCCCATCGCGGTCGAGGGTGAAGATCGCGTCGCTCGCCGCCGAGAACAGCCTCCGGTAGCGTTCCTCGGATTTCCGCAGGGCCTCGGCGGCCCGCGCCGTCTGGTAGCCGGCACCGCCGTGATCCGCGATCTGCGCCAGCCGCTCGACTTCCCCGACGGTGAAGGAGGCTCCCGCGGGCCGCAGCAGTTCCAGGACGGCCACGATCCGGTTATCCGCCCAGATGGGCACGGCCAGCACGGCCGTCGGGCCCAGCCACTCCTGCACCGCGGGATCCAGGCGGGCGTCGCGAGAGGCGTCGGCGGAGATGAAGACCGCGCCGTGTTCGCCGAGCATCCAGCCGGCCACCGAGCCGGCGAGGGGCCGGGGCACCAGCACGCCACTCGGCGGCGTGCCCCGGAAGGCCACGGTACTCCACAACCCATCGCCCGTCAGGAAGCCCAGCAGGGACGCCAGTCCGCCGATGCCGTGAAAGGCCGCATCGGTGGCCAGCTCGTAGATCGCCGGCGGACCGGCCTCCGGATCGGTGGCGGTCCGGGCCATCTGGCGCAGCCACTCGGCGGTGATCCGCTGCCGCCGTTCCTCCTCAAGGCTCTCGAGATTCTCGAGGGTGACGCCGAGCTGCTGCGCCACGATCTCCAGGATGCGGACGTCCTCGGCCTCGAAGGCGCCGTCCTCGACCTCATCCTCGATGGTGATCATGCCGGTGACGGTTCCCCGCGTGCGCACCGGCGCCGCCGCGAAGCAGCGCGCCGCCGTATCCAGGGTGAGTCCCTGGGCCCGGGCCTCTTCCACGGCGTTGTGCGAGAAGAACCACGTCCGCCCGGTGCGCCAGACATCCTCCAGTATCCCGTTGCCCAGGGCACGCCGTCCCCCATCGAGCACCTGGTCGCCGCGACGATGCACCGGGAAGCGCAGCTCCCGCCAGACCTCATCCACCTGGGCGATACGTACCGTGCGGGCGCCCAGCGCCCGGCGCAGTACGTCGGCGGCCTGCCCCATGGCATCCGCCGGCCGGAGCGACTGGTGCAGCGAGGCGGAGACCTCCGCCACCGACCGGATCCGGTCGGCGTACTGGCTCACTCGCACGTTGGCCAGCCGGGTAAGCAAGGCCAGTTCCGCGATCTCCAGCAGCCGATGGAGCAGCTCCTCCTCGTGCCGAACGAACGGACGCGCGGCCCGGATCAGCTGCAGGCACCCGGGGTGATCGGTCACCTGGCCCAGGGTCATGGCGAGGAGAAAGCCGCTCCCGTCGAGCAGGGTGCACCGGTGGGCCGTCTGGTGCTCGGCCATCGGGTGACCGCACAGCAGCTGACGTCCGGGGAGCGGAGCCTGCGACAGGACCGGGAGATCGCCATCGGTGGCGGTGATGGCCATGTGCCGCTGCACCATTTCGGTGAGGCGAGCGCCGTCGGCGTCCAGCGCCAGCCGGATTTCTCCCGCGATGGCGCGGCGGAGCGCCGGGGTATCCTCGGCCGCGGCGAAGGCGGCCGCGATCTGGGTCGCCAGGCGCCCGCCGGTGAGGTGATGGGCCGCGGCGGCCTGCAGCCGCAGCTCCGTGAGGGCCGCCGTGGCGTGCATGCCGAAGCGGAGCAACGCCTCCCGGTCGCCCTCGCCGAAACGGCCAGGCGATTCGTCCGCGACCGTCAGCACCCCGATCACCTGCTCCACCCGGCGGAGCGGCACCGCCACCAGCGACCGGATCCACTCCTTCCTGCCCGGCGAGCCCGCCTCCGTGGCCCAGTCGCTGGCCAGCACCCCTTCCATCGCGTCGTAGGCCACGCCCTCGAACCCGTAGGTCAGTGGCCGGCGCCGCCCCAGGTCGGCGCTGAAGCCTCCGGTGGACGCGTGACAGACCAGCTCATCGCCGTCGACGAGCGACACCCGCGCCGAAGGCGACTCGAGCAGGGTGGCTGCGGTCCGCGCCACCTCCACCCACGCCTCGGCTTCCTCGAAGTGCCCCGAGGCGACCAGTGCCATGCGCGCCGCCGCCCGGATCTCGAGCTGGGCCCTCGAGAGCTGGCCCGGACTGGCTCCGTCGCCCGGCGCCCACAGGCCGGCCGCCAACGAGGCCAGCCGGGACAGCGTGGTGGCATCGTTGCGGCGGAAGTGGCCCAGGTGGCGGTGGTACAGGATGAACACCGCCACCGGCCGGTCGGCCACCAGCACCGGCACGGCCATCACATCCACGGTCCGTTCGTCCCGCCACAGCGCGGCCTGCCGCCCGCGCGGGGGAGCCTCGGCGCCAATCACCAGCCGGCCCCGGTACCACGCCTCGCCGGCCACACTGCCGGCCAGGGGGATCGATTCGTTGGGTGGGGGAGCGTTGGGTCCGCGGGCCTGGAGCACGCGCAGCTGCTCGCCGTCCGCGCTGAGGAGCGCGGCGCCGGTGGCAGCGGTGGCTTCGAGTGCGAGGTCGAGCAGGACGCCAAGCCCGTCGGCACGGGCAGGGGGGAGCAGCGAGATGGGTAGGACGGTGATTCCGGACTCAGCGGCAGGCGCGATGGCCATGTCGGTGACTTTCTCCGACCGGCGATCCAGATCGCGGGCCGGCGCGGACCGAAGGGGGGTCGGTCCGCATGTCACTCAATCTAGGACCTTACCCGCCCCCAACTCAAGAGTCTCCAAGGAAGGAGGTGTCGAATCGCTTGGCCTTGAGCGCCGCCGCGAAGGCCGATTTCTCCACCGCGCGCATGTACGCTTCCTTGGGCTCCACCTGCTTCTGTTCCACCAGCTCGAACAGGGCATCGTTGAGCGTCACCATCCCGGCCTTCCGGTTGGTCTGCATGATGCTGGGGATCTGAAAGGTCTTGCCCTCGCGGATCAGGTTGGACACGGCGGGAATGGTGAGCAGCACTTCCTTGGCCGCGGCACGCCCGCCACCGATCTTCCGGCACAGCACCTGGGCGATCACGCCCTTCAGCGACTCCGCCAGCATGACCCGCACCTGGGACTGCCGGTCCGCCGGGAACTGATCGATGATCCGGTCGATGGTCGACGCGGCGGTCGTGGTATGCAGGGTCCCGAAGACCAGGTGGCCGGTCTCCGCCGTCTCAATGGCGATGGACACGGTCTCCAGGTCCCGCATCTCGCCCACCATGATCACGTCCGGGTCCTCACGCAGCGCCGCGCGGAGCGCCGCCTTGAACGAGCGGGTGTGCTGCCCCACCTGTCGCTGCGTTACGACGCACTTCTTGGCGGGGTGCACGAACTCGATCGGGTCCTCGATGGTGAGGATGTGGTCGTTCCGCGTCCGGTTGACCAGGTCGATCAGCGCGGCCAGCGTGGTGGACTTTCCCGATCCGGTGGGGCCGGTCACCAGCACCAGTCCCTTGGTCAGCAGGCAGAGCTTCTGGATGTCCTGGGAGAGCCCCAGCTCTTCGGCCGAGAGAATCTTCGAGGGGATGACCCGGAAGACGCCCATCGGACCCTGGCGCTCCTGGGCGGCGTTGGCGCGGAACCGGGCCAGGCCGGCGATCTCATGGGCCCAGTCGGCGTCGCCGCTCTCCCGGAAGGTGGCCTGATCCCCGGCGGGCATGATGCTCAGGAGCATCGCCTCCACCGTGGCCCCATCGAGGACGGGACCTTCCTGCCGGTGGAGTTCGCCGTCCTTGCGGAGAATGGCCTGCTCGCCGGTACGCAGGTGCAAGTCGGACGCACCGGTCTGCACCGTGAGCTGGAGCAGCCGCTCCAGCTGCTCCCGCCCCGCGGAGGACGGGCCCGGACCCCGACCTGCCGGGGACGGTCCGGCGGCCGGCGTGGCGCTGCCCGGCGCCGGTCCGGCGGGAGCCGGGGCCATACCGGTCGCCCGGATCAGGACCCGGGGGCCGTCGCTCTCGGGCGCCACCTCCACCGAGACCGGGCCGGAGGGCGAATCGTAGGAAAACGTGAACGCTGCACCGGCGTCCAGCCGAGCCAGGTCCGCCGGACCGGCGATCTCGCGAATGAACGGGATGATGTTGGGCCCGGCCAGCGGCTGGGTGACCGGCTGGGCGGCGCCGTCGAGCATCAGGCTCGCGGGCTTGCCGGGCTCGAGCAGCAGCACCTGCGCCTTGCGTTCGAAGAGGGCCTGGATGACGCGATCGAGTCTGGCCACGGCGGCTCAGGAGAGAGGGCGGGCAGCGCGGACGAAGCGCCGGTTGAGACAGACGTGGCCGTCCTCCGTGACCAGCAGGAAGAACGGCGCGGAATCATTGAGGAAATCGAGCGCCCGGCTGCGGTTGGGAGGCAGTTCGCTGACGGCGATGCCCCGCAGTTCGGTGCCGCCCACCAGCATGACCTCCAGCGGGATGTGGCGCATGGCCGACTGCCGGGCCACGTCGGCCTGTACCTCCGACGGGCTGAACCCCACTGCCGCGACCTGCGACTTGGCCACGAAGACCACGTCCTTGGCTGTCAGGGTCACCGGAAAGAAGGCGTCCTCCCGGTTCAGCATCTCCAGCGGGGTCTCCGGCCCGTCCCGCCAAGCCACGGCCGGCTGCAGATGGATATCGCCAGTGATGACGAGCCCCTCGGCGAGGCTCACGCGCGCCGGACGGCGCTCGGTCTTGGCCCAGTCGTTCATCAGCCCCTGATCTCGGCGCCCGCCTGCCGTTCCTGCAGGCGAATCGCCTCGAGGTAGTCCGCGTCCTCTCCCAGCTGGGCGCGGGCCGCATGGAACAGTTCACTCACCAGATGCAGCACCGGGCCGGCCACGCCCTCGCTTTCGAGGAACCGCACCGCGATGCCCACGTCCTTGTCGAGCAGGGCCAGCCGGAACGTATTGGGCCAGGCGCCGGTCAGCACCCGGTCGGGGACCAGCGCTTCGCTCACGAACGAGCGGCCCGACGAGGCGTTCAGGACCTCCAGCGCCTTCCGCGGCGGCACGCCCGCCTTAGCCAGGGCGGTGAAGCCCTCCCCGAAGGCGAGGATGTGCGCCGCCAGCAGCGCGTTGTTCACCGCCTTGAGTGCCGACCCCGCACCGACCGGTCCGAGATACTCGATCCGCTTGCCGAAGCAGGCGAGAATCGGTTGCGCCCGCGCAAAAGTGGGGGCATCACAGCCCACCATGACAGTCAGCGTCCCCGCCTCCGCCCCGTTGGTGCCGCCGCTGACCGGACAGTCGGCGAACGCCACCCCCGCGTCGGCCAGCCGGGCGGCCAGCCGCCGGGCGCCTTCCGGATCCCCGGAGGTGCAGTCGAGCAGGAGCGCTCCGCGCTCCACGCCGGCCAGGATGCCGTCGGCGCCCTCCAGCAGCCCCGCCACCTCCGCGGAGGTCGGCAGGCAGGTGAGCACCACCTCCGCACCGGCGACCGCCTGACGCGGTGTGGCCGCGACCCCGGCGCCGGAACTCCGGGCAAACTGCTCGGACCGGGACGCGGTCCGGTTCCAGACGGTGAGCTGGTGCGCCCGGGCCAGGTGCGCGGCCATGGGCTGGCCGATGGCACCCAGGCCGAGAAAGGCGACGCGCACGGTCAGTCGCTCTCCTTGGCCTCCGGCACCCGCTGGCCCAGCTCGCGATCCAGCATCACCAGGGCGGCCGGGTTGTCCCCTACGCGGCGCACGCTCTCCACCACGTGGCTCGAGGTCTTTTCCTCCTCCACCTGCTCCGTGATGAACCACTCCAGGAAGACCTGGCTGGCGTAGTCCCGCTCCGTCAGGGCCAGGCCGTAGAGTTCGTTGATGCTGGCGGTGACGCTCTGCTCGTGCTTCTTCACGTTTTCGAAGACATCGAGTGACGACTTGAAGTCGGTGGCCGGACCGCCCAGCGGCTGCAGCCGCACCCGGCACCCCCGGTCGGCCAGGTGGTCGAAGATCTTCATGGCATGGCCGGCCTCCTCCCGCGCCTGCTGGCGCAGCCACGTGGCGAAGCCGGGCAGGGTCTGGTCTTCCATCCAGGCGGCCATCGACAGGTACACGTACGCCGATTCGAATTCCTTGCGGATCTGATCGTTCATGGCCTGTTGCAGGCCTTTGCTGGGCATCATGGTCCGGACTCCGAGGAAGTAGGAAGGGCAACAGGGGGAAAGAGTATCACTGGCGGGACAGCCCGGAAAGGGCGGGCCCGTGCGCTGGAAAACCGCCTATTCTTCCAGTCATGCCTCCCCGGCTCCTGCATGTCGATCTCGATGCCTTCTTCGTCGAGGTGTGCCGCCAGCGCCACCCCGAGCTGCGCCACGTGGACCTCCTGGTGGTGGGTGGGCAGCGGGAATCGCGCGGCGTGGTCCAGTCTGCCAGCTACGCGGCCCGGGCCTTCGGCGTGCGGGCCGGGATGCCGATCGGGCAGGCCGCGCGGCTCTGCCCCGACGCGACCTTCTTCAAGGGTTCCTTCAAGCACTATCGCGACGCCTCGCGCGCGGTCCGCCACCTCCTGCAGCAGTTTTCCCCGATCGTCGCCATGGCCTCCCTGGACGAGGGGTACCTCGATTTCACCGGGACCGAGACGCTGCACCCGGGGTCGCTGCTCCCGGTGGCCGAACGGGTCCGCGCCGAAATCACCCTCCGCACCGGCCTCGACTCCAGCATCGGCATCGGCAGCAACCGGATGATCGCCAAGCTGGCCAGCGACTACGCCAAGCCGCGCGGGGTCTGCGAGGTGCGCGCCGGGTGGGAACGCGGCTTCCTGGCCGGCCTCGAGCTACGAGCCCTCCCGGGCATCGGCCCCCGCACCGCCGAGAAACTCCGCAGCCTCGGCCTGACCGAAGTGGTCCAAGTGCAGCAGCTCGAGGAAGCCGCCCTCGCCCGGCTGGTGGGCGACTACGCCCGGGAACTCAAGTGGCGGGCGGACGGTCACGGGACCACCGCCCTCCACGCCGACCGGCTGCCCCGCTCCGTCAGCCGCGAGACCACCCTCTCCGCCGATGCCACCGACCCCGAGTACCTCGACAACCTCCTGGTCCGGTTCGTGGGACTGGTGGCGGCACAGCTGCGGGAAGAAGGGCTGGTGGCCAGGACCGTGGTGCTCAAGCTGCGCCACGCCGACTTCCATACGATCACCCGGCGGAAGACCCTCGGCGCCCCCACCGACCTCGATCCCGAGCTGCTCGCGCCGGCGCGCGAACTGTTCGGCCCGGCCTTCGCGGAGGCCCAACGCCGCCACCAGGGTGTCCGGCTGATCGGAATCGCAGTGACCGGCCTGAACCAGGCGGCGCCGGCGGATCTGTTCGAGTCCCCCGCGCGTACCAGGTTGCGGGACCTCACCAGCGCGGTGGACCGGGTGCGCGAGCGATTCGGCTTCGACGCCGTCACCCCCGCGCGTACGCTCACGCTCCAGCACAAGGACCGGCAAGAGTGAAATCGTTGCTGCTCCTCCTGCTGCTCGCCACCACCCCGGTGGCGGCGCAGACCATCTCCGAGCTCACCGGACGCTGCAACAACAGCGATGGCCCGGCCTGCCTGCTGCTGGCCGAGCGGATGGCGCGGGGCGACGGCGTCTCCCAGGACCAGAACCAGGCCGAGCGCGTCCTGCTCGGTGCCTGTGACAGGGGGGCACCGGCGGCCTGCACCCGCCTGGGGCTCTGGTACACCCGTGGCGTCAATCGCAACGTGGACCTGGGCCGTGCCGCGCAGCTCTTCCGGCGGGCATGTGAGGCGGGTGACGGCGAAGGATGCCTCCGCTCCGCCGACGCCTACACGGAGGGCAGCGGGGTCATCCCCAACAGCGACGTCGTGGTGCGCGACCTGACCCGCGGCTGCGAGTTGGCGGCGGTGCGCAGCTGCCTGCTGCTGGGGATTCGCTTCGAACGGGGACGCGGCGTGGGCACCGATCCCCGGCGGGCCGCAGAACTCTACCGCCGCGGCTGCGACGGGGATGATGCGGAGAGCTGCGCGCGCCTGGCGCGGCTGTATCAGACGGGCACGGGAGTGGATCGGGATGTCGAGGTGGCCAACGAACTCATCAATCGGGCCTGCCGCTACGGATTCCGCAGCGGCGTGGGTTGCCGCATCCCGGAATAGTTGCCACGCTCGGTCGGGCATTCTTGCCCGCGCGGCCAGCGCCCCAAGCCTAGCCTCCGCTCCGCCCCATGCCGCGCGGATCAAACTTGAGTCCCACCGTGCCGCTGGCAGGATCAACCTTCTCCCCCAAGTCGTGGAACGTGGCCACCCTCCCCGGGAGCGTGGCCTCCACCGCGCTGTTCTGGAACAGCTCGTAGTAGCCGATGTGGCCGCGGACCGTCCCCGGCCGGACCGCGCAGTCGCACTCGCGTGCTGCCGCGGTGCCCGGATTCACGGTGATGCCGAGCATCCCGTCCGTCTCATTGGTGATCAACGGGGCAAAGACGGGCACCTGCCCGCTGCGTGCATCCACGGTCCGCTGGAGAGTGCCTTTGGGCTCCGGGACCGTGATGCTGCCTTGCAATTCCACGCCGAGGGGTCCGCTGGGTCCCTCGGGCCGGACCAAGTACCACTGCACCACCAGCGGCCCCTTGCGTCCCACCTTCTGCTCGATGGCGCCCCCAGCCGGGACCTCAATCGTTTCGTTGCCCACCACCAGCCGGATCGGTTCCACCAGCCGGTTCTCCACCCGGAGTCGCGCCGGCTGGAACATCAGGAGATAGATCCCGCCGCTCACCCCCGCGAGGAGCAGCAGGAGCAGCACCAGCCCGCCGCGTCGCTTCGGGGCCGGCGCGCCGCCTGGCTTGGTTCCCGGCGTCACCGCCGTCTTCGCCGCGCCGCTCACCCGCCGTTCGGCGCTCGGCATCAGCGCCGTGGCCTGCTCGGAGGCCAGCCGGGCCGCAATCCGCTCCGCGCTGACCGGCTCCTGCGGGCCTGACATGCGGCCGCTCTGCAGCGCGTCCAGCAGCATGGCTGCGGATTGGAAGCGTTCGCCGGGCCGCTTGGCCAGGCAGCGGACGATGACCTCGCTGAGCCAGATAGGGATCCGCGCGTTCTTGGCCGAGGCGATCGGCGCCGGTTCACTGAGGTGCTTGCCGACGATCTCCTGGCTGGTGTCGCCGTCGAAGGGCGGCGTGCCGGTGACCATCTGGTACAGCATGGCGCCGACGGCGTAGAGATCGGTGCGGGCGTCGAGATCCGACTGTCCCAGCGCCTGCTCGGGACTCATGTACTGGGGCGTGCCGACCACGAAACCGGTCTGGGTCTTGTGCCCCTCCCCGTCAATGCGCTTGGCGATGCCGAAGTCCACCAGCAGGGGCCGGCCGGTGGACGCCTCCAGCATCACGTTGTCCGGCTTGATGTCGCGGTGGATCAGCCCCATCGCATGGGCATGCGAGAGGGCCTCCAGCAGCGGGCGGAGAATCGCCAGCGCCCGGTCGGGGGACAGCGCCCCCTGACGGCGGAGCAAGGCGGAGAGGGCCTCTCCCTCCACGAAGGGCATGGCGTAATACACCAGCCCCTCCCCCTCTCCGACGAAGTGAATGGCCAGGATGTTGGTGTGGTTGAGCCGGGCGATGCTGCGAGTCTCCTGCTTGAAGCGCTCGATCATGCCCGAGGACCAGGCGATGTCCGGCTTGAGGACCTTGACGGCCAGCCGCCGCTCCAGACCGGTATCCCACACCTCGAACACCTGCGCGAACCCTCCCTCGCCCAGCAGCCGGCGCACCACGTAATTGGCGCCGAGCGCCCGGGCCAGCCGGCCGGGGACGTCCTGATCGGTGGCCGCGGCAGCCCGGCTGTCTCCCCGTCCGGTGCGACTGCCGCACGCGAGACAGAACAAGGCCGACTCGGGAACCGGAGTCTGGCACGTGGCGCAGGGGATGTCGGGCATCGCATGGAATCTAGGGCGGCAATCGACTGGCGGCGACCGGGAGGGGGGAAGGGGACCACCTGTCCCCGTCGTCCCTTCGTCTGTAGCTTTTTTTTCATGACCATTCCAGCGCCGGTCGCTGCCCCACGACAGGTCTCGATCCTGATCTTCGATGAGGCGGAAGTCCTCGACGTGGCCGGACCCTTTGAGGTGTTCTCCGTGGCGGGCCGGCGGCACGGGCTCGAGCCATTCAGGGTCTCACTGGTCGCGGAACGGCCGGGGGGCATCGCCCTCCGCAACGGTTTCGTCGTCACGCCCCACTTCACGCTACAGAACGCCCCGGCCCCTGCGCTGCTGGTCCTCCCTGGAGGCTACGGCACCCGGCGAGAGCTCGGCAATCCGGCCCTCATCCAGTGGATCCGGCAGCAGGCCTCGGCCTCGGAGCTGGTGCTGTCGGTCTGCACCGGCTCACTGCTGCTCGCCAAGGCCGGGCTGCTGGACGGCCTGGAGGTCACCACTCACCACCTGGCCGTGCCCGAGCTGCGCGCGTTGGCCCCCAAGGCGGTGATCCGTGAGCGGGAGCGCTTCCTCGACAACGGCAAGGTGATTGTCTCGGCAGGGGTGTCGGCCGGCATCGACATGTCGCTGCATGTGGTGGAGCGGCTCTGCGGCACCGTCGTGGCCGAGGAGACCGCCGCATATATGGAATACCACTGGGACCGGAACGAGGAGGGTCTGGTAGACGAGGGACTCTGATGTAAAGCGTTTCAGGTCAAGGACCTGGGCGAACGCACCTGAGGGACGCCCCAATTCGCCTGTTGTCTGCGCGCACGTTGCATCGTGCGCGTTTGGCATTTTTCTACCACATATTATCTGGAAAGGTCCATAATGATGAAGAATTGCCACTTGTATCGTGCATTTTTTGCGTATTTCACTTGACAATACGACCGAAAGACCCCATTCTGTTGTGGCCCCCCTGCTCTGCTCCTGGGACCGGGGGCGGCCACCACCAGAAGAAGAGCCACCCGTCACTGTTGGTCATGCGGCTTCACACAGCGGTTCTGCCGCCCCCTCCCTGGGGCGCGGACTGGCCAGGGCAGCTGAGCGGAGTGTCACGACAGGCAGTGACGGGCAGCTTCTCCCATGCCATCGGCGCCGGGAGACCTCATCCCGACCGCGACGAACCCCCGCGCCCTACCCGTCCTCCCGTCCTCCCCGCAAAGCGAATGGGCGAAGGGGAAACCCCTTCGCCCACGCGCACCCTCTTGCCCGATCGGTGCGGCGCCAGCCGCCCGTTACGCCTCGACGGGAAGGGCGGGAGTGACGGCAGCCTCGTCCCGCTCTCCGGAGCGGATCCGGTGGACCTGGCCCACATCCAGCACGAACACCTTGCCGTCTCCGACCTCTCCGGTGCGCGCCGAACGCACAATGGCGCGTACAGTGATATCCACGAACGACTCCGACACCCCGATCTCGAGTCGGACCTTCTCCTGCAGGCCCATCTTGACGGTCGTCCCGCGGTAGTTCTCCACCCGCTCGGTCTCCCCGCCGTGCCCCATGACGCGGGAGACGGTCAGGCCACGCACCTCCGAGCGATACAGCGCCTCGAGGACATCGTTGAGCTTGTCCGGGCGAATGACGGCAATGATCAGTTTCATCAGGATCTCCTTGGCCTCAGTTTGCCGCGCCCTGAGGCGCCAGGACCGGTGCCACCGCTCCGGGGGCGGTGCCCCCGTCGGACAGCACGAGGATAGAGCCTTCCCCGCTGGTGTACGCCTCTTCGCCATGCTGGCTGATGTCCATCCCGAGCCCCTCGACGCGCGTCGCGGCACGGAGCGGGACCACGGCGCCCAGCAGCTTGAGGATGCCGAAGGTCATGACGCCGGCGTACAGGAGCGAGACCCCGACCCCGACGGCCTGGACGCCGAGCTGGGCGGCGTTACCGGCGAGCAGCCCATCAAACCCACCCCACGCCTTCTCGGCGAATACGCCGGTCAGCAGCGCTCCCACCACCCCGCCGACACCATGGCCGGCGAAGACGTCGAGCGAATCGTCGAGCCGGGTGCGGGAGCGGAGTACGATGGCGAAATAGCTGGGCACCGCGGCGATGGCCCCCAGGGCAATGGCCGACGTCGGGCTGATGAACCCGGCGGCAGGGGTCACCGCCACCAGTCCCACGACGATCCCGGTCGCCCCGCCGACCGCCGTGACGTGCCCCGTGCGCATGCTGTCCATCAGGGCCCAGACCAGCAGGGTCGCCATGGGCGCCAGGAAGGTATTGACGAAGGCCGTGGCGGCCGAGGCGTTGGCCGCGAGGGCGCTGCCTCCATTGAAGCCGAACCAGCCGAACCAGAGCAGCCCCGCGCCCAGGAGGACAAACGGCACGTTGTGAGGCAAGATGGCCTGCCGTGCGTAGTCCTTGCGTCCGCCGAGGACGGCCGCGGCCACCAGTGCCGAGACGCCGGCGTTGATATGCACCACCGTCCCGCCGGCGAAATCCAGCACGCCGAGCTTACCCAGCCATCCTCCGCCCCAGACCCAATGGGCGACAGGGGCATAGACAACAAGTGTCCAGAGGACGATGAACGCCACGTACGGGCCGAACCGCATCCGCTCGACGACGGCGCCGGAGATCAGGGCCGCGGTGATGATCGCGAAGGTGCCCTGATAGGCCATGAACAGGACGTGCGGGATGGTGCCTTTCGGATTGACGTCCACCCCGCGCAACAGGGCATGGTCGAACCCGCCGAGGAGCGCCGAACCGTCGGCAAAGGCGAGGGAATAGGCCACCAGTGCCCAGAGGATTCCGACGGCGCCCAGCGCCACGAAGCTCATCATCATGGTGTTGAGCGAGTTCTTGGAGCGGACCAGTCCGCCGTAGAAGAACGCGAGCGCGGGCGTCATGAGGAGCACCAGGGCGGTGGCCACGAGCATCCAGGCGGTGTCAGCCGGAACGAGAGCGGGGACGGCGTCCTGCACCGCGGCGAGCAGCGGGTGGAATGTCACTGTATCGGTTTCTCCTGTCCGATAGGGGGTGGGAGCGGTGGCGGAAGGTCGGGACCGAGCCGAGGCCGGCCGACGCCATGGCCGCGGGGCAATAATGGCATTCCGGCGAGCGGCTGTCAATAGATATTCGCATTTCTTGCATTTTAATGACACTGAATAGCCATGACTCCAAATAATATTTGACACTACGTGTGTAGTATTAAACATTTATTGCAGGCCAGATCGCAGCTGCAGTCATGAAAGCGCCGTTTCTTTCCGCTGCCAGTCCCGCCGACCCTGGCCGGGATTTTCGGGCAGAGCCATCGTCCTGGGGGCCCTCGCAGAGGCGTCGGGCGCCCTGTCGCCTCGCCCCCGTCCGACCTATCATTGCCGTGACCCTCCCTCGGCCCGGTCCGCGGGGAGCCGCCACCCTCCTTCCCTCCCTGAGCGATGCCTCGACCACTGCGATCCCGCGCCATTACCCAAGGGGCCGAGCGCGCCCCCAACCGTGCGATGCTCCGGGCCGTGGGCTTCGGCGAGGACGACTTCACCAAGCCGATCGTCGGCATCGCCAACGGCTTCAGCACGATCACGCCCTGCAACGCCGGCCTCGACATCCTGGCACGGCGGGCGGAACAGGCCGTGCGCACCGCCGGCGGCATGCCGCAGCTCTTCGGCACCATCACCGTCAGCGACGGCATCTCGATGGGCACCGAGGGGATGAAGTACTCGCTGGTCTCCCGGGAGGTGATCGCCGACTCCATCGAGACCGCCTGCAACGCTGAAAGCATGGACGGGGTGGTGGCCATCGGCGGCTGCGACAAGAACATGCCCGGCGCCCTGATCGCCATGGCCCGCATGAACATCCCGGCTATTTTCGTCTACGGCGGCACGATCAAGCCCGGGCATCTCGATGGCGAAAACCTCACCATCGTGAGCGCCTTCGAGGCGGTGGGACAGTTCTCTGCGGGCAAGATCGACGCGGCCCGGCTCCACGCGGTGGAGTGCCACAGCTGCCCAGGCGTCGGCTCCTGCGGCGGGATGTACACCGCCAACACCATGTCGTCGGCCATCGAGGCCATGGGCATGAGCCTTCCCGGCTCCTCCACCATGGCGGCGGAGGACGCCGAGAAGGCGGAGAGCGCGGCACGCTCGGGGCAGGTGCTGGTGGAGGCGATCGGTGCCGGGCGGCTGCCGCGGGACATCATGACCCGGGCCGCGTTCGAGAACGCCATCGCCGTGGTGATGGCCATCGGCGGATCCACCAACGCCGTGCTCCACCTGCTGGCCATGGCCCATGCCACTGGAGTGCCGCTTGCCCTTGACGATTTCGAGACGATCCGGGCCCGGGTCCCGGTGCTCTGCGACCTCAAGCCCTCCGGCCGCTACGTAGCCACCGACCTGCACGTTGCCGGCGGGATTCCGCAGGTCATGAAGATGCTGCTCGCCCACGGGGTGCTGGACGGGAGCTGCCTGACAATCAGCGGCTCGACGATCGCCGAGCAGCTCGCGTCCGTGCCGCCGGAACCGAGAGCGGACCAGGACGTGATCCGCCCCTGGAACCGCCCGCTGTACCCGCAGGGGCACCTCGCCATCCTGCGCGGCAACCTGGCCACCGAGGGCAGCGTAGCCAAGATCAGCGGCGTGAAGACACCCCGAATGACCGGCCCGGCCCGGGTCTTTGACTCCGAGGAGGTCTGCCTCGCGGCCATCCTGTCCGGGACGATCCGGCCCGGAGACATCCTGGTGATCCGGTATGAAGGCCCCCGGGGCGGACCGGGGATGCGGGAGATGCTCTCCCCCACCGCCGCGATCATCGGGGCCGGCCTCGGCGATTCGGTGGGCCTGATCACCGATGGCCGGTTCTCCGGCGGCACTCACGGCATGGTCGTGGGTCACGTCGCGCCGGAGGCGGCGGTGGGCGGCGGCATCGCGCTGGTGCAGGAGGGCGATGCGATTACCATCGACGCTGAGCGGCGCCTGCTGCAACTGGATGTCGCCGACGCCGAGCTGGCCCGCCGGCGCGCGGCGTGGGTGGCCCCGGCGCCGCGATATACCCGGGGTGTGCTGGCCAAGTACGCCCGGCTGGTGTCGTCGGCGACGCTGGGCGCGGTGACCGACGGGTTCTAGGCCGCGGAAGGGGTCGCCGCCTCCGGGGCCGGCCTGCTCCGCTGCTGGCTTCAATTCTCGGGCGCGGGTATACTAGGTCGGTTCCGCCCGCCCCTCCATCACCTCTGTCCGCGACCGTGTCCGACACCCTCTCCCGCCTGCAGGACGCGCTTCAGAGCCGATACGCCATTCAGCGCGAGCTGGGGCGCGGGGGTATGGCCACGGTCTACCTGGCCACCGATCTCAAGCACGACCGTGACGTCGCCATCAAGGTGCTGCACCCCGAACTGGCGTCCAGCATCGGGCCGGAGCGATTCTCGCGCGAAATCCACATCGCCGCCAAGCTGCAGCACCCCAACATTCTCGGACTGTTCGATTCCGGCGAAGCCGACGGCCTGCTCTACTATGTGATGCCCTTCATCCTGGGCGAGTCGCTCCGGGACCGGCTCGACCGGGACGGCATGCTGCCGGTGGACTTCGCCATCCGGACCGCGCTGGAGGTGCTCGACGCCCTCGGCTACGCCCACAGCATGGGCATCGTCCACCGGGACATCAAGCCGGAGAACATCATGCTCTCCGGCGGCCACGCGCTCGTGGCAGACTTCGGCATCGCGCGCGCGGCGACCGAAGCCAATTCGGCCCAGAAACTCACCCAGACGGGCACGGCCATAGGGACGCCGGTCTACATGAGTCCCGAGCAGTCGGTTGGGGAGACCGTGGGGCCGACCAGTGACCTCTACAGTCTGGGCTGCGTCCTGTACGAGATGCTCACCGGGGCCCCCCCCTTCACCGGCTCCAGCGCCCGCGCCATCATGGCGCGCCACGCGATGGAGCAGGTGCCCAGCGTCCAGATCGTGCGCGACACGGTGCCCAACGAGGTGGAAGACGCCATTATGGCCGTGCTCGCGAAGGTCCCCGCGGATCGGCCCGCCACGGCGGCGCAGCTGAGTGAAATGCTGAGCATGGGCCTGGGCACGACCGGGATGGGATGGACCGCGGCCCGGACCGCGCAGCGCCGCACGGCGTCCCGGACGGGGATGTCCCGGATCGCGGTCCCGGAGCAGGACACTGGCAAACGCCGAGTGCTCCTTGGCAGCGCGGTGGCGGTCGGAGTCCTGCTGGCGGGGGGCGCGGTGGCCTGGGGGATGGGGCGGAGCCGGTCTACCCAGGGCACCGCGCTGGTGGGGTTGGACCGCCACAACATCGCGGTGCTCTACTTCGAGGACCAGAGCCCAAAACACGATCTCGAGCACGTGGCCGACGGACTGACGGAGGGCCTGATCTCCGCACTGGGCGCCGTCCAGGGGCTGAATGTCGTCTCGAAGGGCGGCGTGGCACCGTACCGCGGCGGAACCATCGCCAGGGATAGCATCGCCCGTGCCCTCAGGGTGGGCACGCTGGTGATGGGCAGCGTGGAACAGGAAAGCGACAGCCTGCGGGTGACCGTCCGCCTGCTCGATGATGCCGGCACCGAAATCAGCAAGGCGGCGTTCAAACGGTCTGCGAAGGACCTGGTCTCACTGTCCGACAGCCTGTCCCAGGAGGCCGCTGTCCTGATCCGGCAGCGCCTCGGTGAATCCGTACAGCTCATCCGGACTCGGGCCGGCACCCAAAGCACCGATGCCTGGTCCACCTTCCAGCGGTCGGTCCGCGCCCGTGACCGGGGAGACTCCCTGTACCGGGCTGGAGACGCGGACGGCTTCACCCGCGAATACCAGACCGCCGACACCCTGGCCCGAGTCGCCGAACGTCTCGACCGATCGTGGCCCGATCCGATCGTGCTACGGGGTACCCTCAACTACTGGCGTTCGCGCCGGGCGACGGACGATCCCGGACTGGCCAACCGGACGATTGACAGCGGCTTGGCGCATGCCGAGCGGGCGCTGGCCCTGGACAAGAGCAATCCCGAGGCGCTGGAACTGCGCGGCAACCTCAATTACTGGCGCTATCTGCGTGGCCTGGAGCCGGATCCCGTCAAGCGCGCCGCCCTGTTCCGCAGTGCCCAGGAGGACCTGGAGCAGGCCACCCAGCTGAACTCCGGCTTGGCGAGCGCGTACGCCATGCTCTCCCACCTCTACGCCAACCACCCGGACAAGTCGATGGTGGACGTGATCCTGGCGGCGAGCAAGGCGCTGGAGAAGGATGCCTACCTGAGCAACGCGGATGCGGTGCTCAACCGGCTGGCACACGCAACCTACGATCTCGGCCAGTTCTCGGACGCCGATCGCTGGTGCGGTCTGGGGCGCGGCCGGTTCCCCTCCGATCCGCGGTTCGTCGAGTGCGAGCTGCTGATCATGACTTCGAAACTGAACCCGCCGGACCCGGCGAAAGCCTGGCGACTGGCCGATTCGGTCCTCGCCCTCACCGCGGATGATCTTGACCGGCGGTACCAGCGCCTGAACACCCGGGTGCTCGTGGCCGGCGTCCTGGCTCGAGCCGAGTTAAAGGACAGCGCCAGGGCCCTGTTGCGGACTGCCCGGGTGGATCCGGAAGTAGACCCCTCGAGCGACCTGGCCAACACCGCCGCCTTCGTGTGGACCCTGGTGGGAGACACCGTGGAGGCACTGAACCAGATCAAGACCTACCTGGTGGCCAACCCCAACCGGGTGGCGGACTTCCGCGACAACATCAACTGGTGGTTCCGGGGGATCTCAAACGACCCGCGGTACCGGGCCATCGTCGGGGCGCCGCACTAGAGGATTGCCTCGGCGCCACCACAGCGGTGCCGCAATTGCGTGGCGCAGATTCCGCGATAGCGCACCACTGACACCGGTATCTTGAGGCTAATCTGTTGCGCCCCAATGGCTTGGGTCGGTCAGCAAGAGTGGGTTCGACCGGTGCACATCTTGCTCTGCGTGTCCCACAAGAGCACATTCACTCGCCACGCAGCAACCTCCCGAAGGGCGCTGGTTGTTCCCGCACTTTGTTGCGCTCTTCGGTACAGCACATTTCATTGGGTCCCCCCCTTGAGGCTCTTTCCCATGCGTCGTCTTGCCCTTGCTGCATTGGTTGCCAGCGCGTTCACCATGGCCTGCTCCGACCAGCGGATCGACACCCCGACCGAATCGCCGGTTGGCACGATCCCGGTCCAAAATGTCGCGGGAGATCCCGCCGACGCCGCAGCCATCCGGGCGCTCATCATCCAGCTGTTCGGCACGCCGAGCAGCTGCAGCGGCAATTGCAACGCGGCGACGGTCCGGTTTGACCAGATCGCGGCCCTGTACACCAACTGCGACCTGGTACCGCCCCAGAGCCCCTGCAACCAGGCGGGGGCGATCGACAATACCTACAGCCTGATCGACTACATCCTCGGCAAGTGGAACGCGGGCTCGCTCAACACCCTGACCGCCTACCCGGGCGGGACTCCGCAGGCGGTCACCGATCTGATCAATCTCCTGTACCGCTACGTCGGCATCAACTCGGTGCTGTGCTCGCTCGGTACTGACTGCAACGCCACGGTGTACCAGCCCGGCTCGCCGGCGACGATCCTGACCACACCCTCCGGCCAGGCCGGGATCAGCCTCCCGCCGGGCACGGGAACGGTCACCGCCCCCACGGTGATCTCGGTCTACCGTATCGACGACCCGAGCGTCCTGCTGGCCACCCAGCTCGATCAATATCCCTACCGGTACTTCTACAGCTCTTCCTCGTCGGAGGGCACCACCACGCCCTTCGGGCAGGACGTGGTGGTCGAGGTATGCCTGCAGACCGGCCTGACGTTCCCACCCGGGGCGCTGGCTCGCCTGGCCTTGGCGCACAGCATCGCAGAGCCGCCGCCTTACCAGAACATCCAGATTCTGCCGCCGGGACCGTCCTTCCTCGCCGCCTGCGGGACGCTTTCGGCCAACAGTGCCGCCTCCGGCAGCCTTGCGTTCCGCGGCTGGCAGTACCTGACCGGACGACTGTCTTCGGTCCTGATTCCTGCGCCGCTGTACGCGCTGGGCGCCGGGACAGGCACTACCGGAACGACCAAGAACCTCAGTCCCTTCGGTGCCGTGGATCCGCTGGGCTACATCACTCCCAACTCCCCGACGTCCGGCGACGCGCCGGAGGGCGGCACCGTCCCTGCTCCCAGTGCGAGAGTCGTGACCCCTGCCCAACTGGCCGCCGCCAACCCGACCGGACCGGGCATGACCCCCATCCCGGTCACCTTTACCGTCACCGGCGGTGGGGGGTGCTTCGCCAATCCGTGCACCCCATCCAGTCCCACCACCCTGGTGGTGAACACCGACGCCAGCGGCTACGCCTCGGTACCCACCTGGACGCTCGGCGCGGGCGCCAACACTGTGACGGCTGCGGCCGCGATTCCGTGTGCCGCGCCAGTGGTGTCCAACCCGGCCAACTGCGGATCGATCGTCACCACGACCGGCCAGGCTGTGCTCACCTTCAGCGCCACTGGCCACCCGCCGACCCAGCTCGGCTTCAGCGCCGGAACGTTGACGATCCTGAGCGGGCTGCAGTCGCAGATCCCGGCCTATGCGCCGGGAGTACCCTTCAACGTCAGCGTGCTGGTACAGGATGACGAGGTGCCGGCCCAGACCGTTCCGGGATCGAGTGCTTCGGTGACGCTGGCTGTGACCAATGGCGGAACGCTGGTGTGCCCCAGCGGCTGCACTCAGACAGCAGTGGGAGGGGTGGCCACGTTCACCGGCGTCTACGTGACCTCCACCGGCACCTTCCAACTAACCGCTACCTCGCCGCCACTCACCCCGGCGCCGGCGGCTCCGAACGGAGGCTTCAGCGTCGTGGCGCCGCCGAGTTCCGCGGCCAACATCGCCATCTTCGCGGGAGACAATCAGACCGCGCTCGAGGGCAGCACCCTAGGTGTGGCCGCCGGGTCGACATCGCCGGCCGTCCGGGTGACCGACAGCTACGGAAATCCGGTCGGGGGGGCGGGCGTCACCTTCGCGGTTGCCAGCGGGGGCGGCAGCGCAGGCTCGCCCGGCGCCACGACCAACACCAGCGGCATGGCCTCCAGTACGTGGACCATCGTGGCGGGCAGCAACACGCTGAACGCCAGCATCACCGCCCTCGGCTCGATGCCGTATGTGTCGTTCACGGCCATCGGCACCTCGGCTACGACGACGCTCATCGACTGTCCGCCCTCATCCAGCAACGGCGATGACCTGAGCCGGGGCTTCTACTGGGCGCCGGGGAAGGCCAAGACGCTGAAGCAGGCGACGGTGTACCTCTCGGCGGGCGGGCCCGCCGCTGGGCCTCCGAAGCCGTACACGATCATGCTGACGGCCCTGGCGGGCGCGTACAACGGGGCGGTGATCGGGACCAGCACCCAGACGGTGTATCTCAACGGAAATTCGAGCCAGAACCTGGCGTCACAGTTCCCGTTCACCGGTTCGCTCAGCATCCCGGGAAGCGCCAAGAACGTGGCGTTCAAGTTCACCATCGTGAACCCCGGGGACGGCGCGAAGCTGAGCTTCAACGTCGGCCCGTGCGGTCTGGGCACCACCCCGTGCAGCAACCTGCCGGCCGCCTGCTCGGCCTTGACCGAGACGACCGATGTCGCGCCGCCGCTCAGCACCGTACGCCGCAAAGGCGTGGCAGTGAAGCTGCTCGGCAACTGATCTGACCGGGACACCGAAACCCAGACGGCCCTGCCAAGCGGCGGGGCCGTCTGGGTTTCCGGGCGCCGATACACCCGGTCATGGTGACGGGGACAGTCCGCTTCCCTGTTCCGGTCACATGAAACGTGAGATCCATCACGTGGCATTCTTCATGGATCGGCTATGGTTCACGCCCGGACCACACCGGTCCGCAGATGGGCCACCTCTGAGGAGTACATCGCATGAATCTCACCGTTTCTATCGCCCGGCGTGGCGCTGCCGTGCTGCTGGCCGGGCTGCTCGCTTGCAGCGACGGCACCGGCAGCGGAGCTGGCACTGGTCGCCTGACCCTGCTCCTGAAGGACGCTCCGAACGACGTCGTTGCGGCGGTCGTGACGATCAGCGAGATCAACCTGCAGGGCAGCGGCGGTACCACAGTTCTCTCCACCACCGCCGTGACCACCAATCTCATTACCCTGGCCGCCGACGTGGCAACGCTGGTGGACGACGCGGTAGTACCCGCGGGGACCTATTCGCAGCTTCGCTTCGTGCTGAGTGGCGGGTACCTCGAGGTGGATAATGGCGACGGCACCACCAGCATCTATGCTTCCGCCCCGGATTATCCCGGATTGCCCGTTGGCGCTACCGTTGCCGGCACCTTGCAGATGCCCAGCATGGGACAGAGCGGACTCAAGGTAACCCTGCCCAACGATGAGTTGGTTGTGGGAGATGGCGGGCAGAAGGTTCTGGTGGTGGATTTCGACGTGGCCCAGAGCTTCGGGCACCCGGCGGGTAATGCCGGCATGTGGGTGATGCACCCGGTGATCAAGGGCGCCGAGGTGTCCCTGACCGGCAGCGCGCGGGTGGACCTCACCCTCGACCCCTCGGTCACATTACCGGTCATCAATGCGGCGCAGGTGACCCTCGCCGACTTCACCGCCACCTTCACCGGAAGCGACGGCGTGCCGCGCGCCGCGGCTTTTGCGGATGGCGACGGGGACGGCACCTTCAGCGCAGAACTACTCTTCGTGCCTCCCGGCGACTATTCCGTGGACATCACCGGCCCGACCGGCCTCACCGTGTTCACCACCACCCCCGCCCTGCCGGGGAGCGTGACGGTAACGGCCAATGCCACCGCCACAGCGGCATTTGTGGTTACGGCAGCGAGCTGATCGCCGGCCGCTGAGGCCTCCCGCCGTCACCCAAGCCGGGTGAGGTGGGAGGAACAGGCTTCCCGGACCAGGCGCCGTAGGACTGCGGCGCCTGGTCTGCTTTGTAACCGCCGGGTCGCAAATCGCGTATAGGCGGCCGTCCCCCAACCCAGGAGTCGGCCCGTGCGCTGCCAGCGGTGTGATGCGCAGGATGCGCTCGAAAAGGATGGTGCCCCCGCCCTGCTTCGGCTGTTCGAAGACATCGAGGGCTACTACTGCGCCGATTGCGTGCTCGAACTCCAGCGGCCCTTCAACGCCGAGCTTCGCCGGTCCATCGCGGAGCGGGCCCCCGTGCTCACCCAGGCCGATCTCGAAGCAGTGCCGGACCAGATGCTCAAGTTCACCATGTGCCTGCCGATCCCCACCGGCGTCGCCGGGATGCGCGCCACGGAGCACCGGCCCCCGTCCTAGCCGGACAGTTCACCGCACGCGGAACACGATGGCCTGGCTGGCCAGCTGCCGGACAGGCCGTCCCCGCACCTGCGCGGGGCGGAATCGCGTGGCCAGGATGGCCGCCCGGGCGGCGTCCTCAAACCCCGGTTCTGTGCTGACCCGCACCCGAAGCGAGTTGGCCTCCACCGCACCGGTCGTGTCCACCACAAACTCCAGTACCACGCGACCCGAAATCCCCAGCGTCTGGAGCCTTGGGGGATACCTGGGGACGCCGGGTTCCAGGACGGCGACGGGCTGGTCCACCTCCGCGACGAGCAGAAAGGGTGCGGGGCCCCGCTCCGGCGCGAGGGAATCACCGATCGCCCCATCGTGGCGCTTCGCCGCGCCCGCCGGTGAGAGGGCGTCCCCGGTCGTTTCCGACGGCAGAGACAGGGGGATCGCAATGTCCGGCAACTCCACGCCGGGGTCCGACGGCAGGCCCGGTGCCGACGGAAGATCCTCCGCTGGGACAGGCTCGACCGTTCTCTGCGGGGGGAGCCGCGGGACCCAGACGGCAATTATCGGGTCCACTTCCGGCGCATGCGCCGTGGCGCGCGTGGTGCCGAGTACGGCTGCGGTGATCAGGCCGATGTGAATGCCGGCAGCGAGCAGGCGGGCGCCGACTGGTTCATCCCGGGTGAGGCCGGAGGCAAGCAGGGTGTCGAACATGAGCACTCCTGTTCGGGGGTGCTTCGAGTATTCGTCCCCGTCGTTACGGCCGGGTCGCCGGTGGATGACAGGGATCTCTCACCTTGATGTCGCTTCACCGCTGTCGCCCCGGGAAAGGCCGCAGCTGCAGCCTGTGGGTTCGAGCCACTATCATGAAATCCGACACCCGCCGCACCCACCCGAGAACTGCCCGGGCGCTGGCAGCGTTGATAGAAAGAGCCCTCTCCTGGAGTCACCAGATGCACCCTGCCCGATATTTCCTCGCCCTCGCGATCCTGCTCGGCACGCCGCAAACCGGCTATGGCCAGTGGAGTGGCGACCTCTCGGGAGGGGTCGGGAGTGACGCGGGACGGCTGGCGATCGCGGTCCCCTGGCGGCTGACCGTGGGCCAGCGACTGGTGCTCGGGGTAGGCCCCCGCCTGAGCTATTACCTCGGCGCGCCGGCGAGCTACCGCAACAAGGGACGGGTCACCCCGGGGCTGCCGGGCCGGATTCAGATCGACCCCGACCTGGTCGGCCTGAATCTGATGGTCCTGGCTGAGTTCAAGGTGGTCCGGCAGGTGGGCCTCGGCGCCAACCTCGACCTCGCCGGCGTGGCGGCCGGTGTGGAGCGGTCGGCCGGCTCGGCGCGGATCACCCCGGCGAGCGGATCGCTCTTCCTGTACGGAGACAAGGACCGCGGCTCGCTCAACTCCGAGTTCTACCTCTCGGTTGCGCCGACGCCCGCCTGGACCATCCGCGGTGGGTTCAGCCACTACATCACCGGCTACACCGGGAAGGCGGGTGGCGTCACCACACGGTACCTGCGGTTCGACTCGGTGCCCTTCCTGGCCGTCGGCTGGAGGTGGTGAGCCGGGGCACCGTGGTGCGGTAGCAGGGCACGGCGGAACCCCCGTCGCCGGGCACAACCGACGGTATCTTGTGCGCGAGACCCGGGATCGTTGACCCCGGGGCGCGAGCCGCTTGAAACGCCCTGAACCCGCCGGAGTTCCCATGCATGTCGACGCCCTTCTCATGCTGCTGTTGGCGGCCCTCGTGGCTGCGGGCCTGCCGCTCCTCGCCTGGTTCGGGCCCAGAAACGCATCCGTGATCTCGAGATGACCCTGCTGACGCAGTCCATCGACGCCGAGCGCTACGAGGAGTTGCTCGGCCTGCTCAAGCAGGTCGCTGCCCAGACCGACCAGCTTGCCGACACCCAGACCCAGCTCACGCGCCGCCTGGCCGAACTGAGCGAGCGGCTGTTGTCGCCCGGAGCGGGGGAGTCCCGGCCGGTTACGCCCCACTGAGTCGGGATAGCATCCCAGGCGGGATGTCCTCGTGCCCGCCAAGGAGTCCGGATGGCCACCCTCAAGACTCGACCAACGAAACAGAGCGTCACGGCTTTCCTGGCCGCGATTCCGGACGCCGAGCGGCGGGCGGACTGTAGGAAGGTCCTCGCCATGATGAAGCGGTCCACCGGAGCCCGGCCGCGGATGTGGGGCACCAGCATCGTGGGATTCGGCGCGTATCACTACAAGTACGCCTCGGGCCGCGAGGGCGACTGGCCGCTCACCGGATTCTCCCCACGAAAGCAGAACCTGACCCTCTACATCATGGCCGGATTCTCCCGGTACGGCACCCTGATGCGTCGGCTGGGCAAGCACAAGACCGGCTCCTCCTGCCTGTACCTCAAGCGCCTTGCAGACGTGGACCCGGTCGTGCTCGAGAAGCTCATCGTGGAGTCGGTGGCGCACATGCGCAGGAAGGGGTGAGCCGGCAGGCGTCCCGCCCCGAGCCTCCATGCAACCATTCCCCCGCCTCAAGGGTCCAAGTTGAAACTCCCAGCCCCGGGAATCAGTTATTCACCGGTGGCTGCGCGGGTCGAGTTCACCCCAACCGTCCCTGACTGATGCGACACCTCAAGCTCGCCTTCCGAACCCTGTTCCGGACGCCGTTCGTCACGGCCGTGGCGGTCCTCTCCCTGGCCCTGGGCATCGGGGCCAACGCCGCCATCTACTCGATGTTCGATCAGATGCTGGTGCGGCCGCTCCCGGTCGAGGAGCCCGAACGGCTGGTCAACCTCTCCGCTCCCGGCCCCAAGCCAGGGTCCCAGTCCTGCAACCAGGCGGGCGACTGCGAGGATGTGTTCAGCCATCCCATGTTCAAGGACCTGGAGCAGCACAACGGCGCCCTCTCGGGGCTCGCGGCGCACGTGCTGTTCGGGGCCAGCCTGTCGCTCAAGGGAGAGCCCATCACCGGCGATGGCCTGCTGGTCTCGGGCTCCTACTTCCCGACGCTGAGCCTGACCCCCGCGCTGGGCCGGCTGCTCGGGCCGGCGGATGACGCGACACCGGGGGGGCATTTCGTCACCGTCCTGAGCTACAGCTACTGGCAGAGTCACCTGGGGTCGGATCCGTCCGTCCTGGGCCAGACCATCACCATCAACGGCATGGCCATGGAGATCGTGGGAGTGGGGCCGCGCGGATTCGATGGCACCACCCTCGGCGCCCGACCCAAGGTGTTCGTGCCGATGATGATGCGGCAGCAGATGTTCGGCTGGGGCCGCCTGGAGGACCGGCGCAGTTACTGGGCCTATCTGTTCGGCCGGCTGAAGCCGAGCGTGTCGCTGGAGCAGGCCGCCGCGGCACTCAACGCGGCATACCGGCCCATCCTCACCGATGTGGAGGCGCCGCTCCAGGAGGGAATGAGCGAGCAGACCCTGGCGCGGCTCAAGACCAGGGAGATCACGCTGACCCCAGGGCGGCGGGGACAGAGTTCGGTGCACCAGGAGGCGAAGACTCCGCTGCTCATGCTCTTCCTGGTGACCGGCGTGGTGCTGCTGATCGCCTGCGCCAACATCGCCAACCTGCTGCTGGCCCGGGGCGCCGGCCGCAGCATGGAGATGGGGGTGCGGCTGGCGCTGGGCGCGAGCCGGCGCCAACTGCTCGTGCAACTGCTCACCGAGTCGGTGCTGCTGGCCCTGATGGGGGGCCTGGCCAGCCTGGTCGTGGCGCAGTGGACCCTGAACCTGATCGGGGCGATGCTCCCGCCGGACGCCTCGAGTTCGCTGGTCTTCGAGCTGCAGCCGTCGGTCCTGCTCTTCGCGGCGTTGATCTCGGTCGGGACCGGCCTGCTCTTCGGGCTCTTCCCGGCGCTGCACAGCACCCGGCCCAATCTGATCGGCGCCATCCGGAGCAACGCCGGGGCGATCTCCGCCTCCCGGGGCGCGGCCCGGTTCCGGGCGACGCTGGTGACGGCCCAGCTTGCGCTGGCCACTGCCCCTGCTGATCTGCGCCGGCCTGTTCCTGAAGAGTCTGGTGAACGTCACCCACATGGACCTGGGCGTGCGGGTGGACGATGTCGTCACCTTCCGCATCTCGCCGGAACGAAGCGGCTATGACAGTACCCGCTCGCACCTGCTGTACGAACGGATCGAAGGGGAGCTGGCCACCCTGCCCGGCGTCACCGGCGTCACCGCCTCACGAGTGCCGCTGCTGGGCGGGAGCAACTGGGGCACCGACGTGCACGCGCAGGGCTTCCCCTCCGGCCCGGACGTGGACAACAACTCGCGATTCAACGCGGTCAGCGCCGGCTACTTCAGCATGCTGGGCATCCCGATCCTGTCGGGCCGGGAATTCACCGCTGCCGACCGGGAGGGAGCCGGCGACGTGGCCATCGTGAACGAGACCTTTGCCAAGAAGTTCAATCTGGGCCAGGATGCCGTGGGGAAGTTCATGTCCACCGAAGGGCGCGATTCGCTGACCGTGCAGATCGTGGGGCTGGCGCGGGACGCCAAGTACAGCGACGTGAAGGATGAGATCCCGCCCCTCTTCTTCACGCCATGGGAACAGCAGGGCAATGTGGGGTCCATCAGCTTCTATGTGCGCACCGCGCTGCCCCCGGCGCAGATCCTCCGGGCCATTCCCGCCCTGATGAAGCGCATTGATCCGGGCGTGCCGCTGGAGGACCTCAAGACCATGCCCCAGCAGATCCGGGAAAATGTCTTCCTCGACCGGATGATCAGCCTGCTCTCGACCGCCTTCGCCGGTCTGGCCACGCTGCTCGCGGCGATCGGGCTGTACGGGGTGCTCACCTACACCGTGGCGCAGCGCACCCGGGAGATCGGCGTGCGCATGGCGCTGGGCGCCGACGCCAGGCAGGTGCGGCGCATGGTGATGCGGCAGGTGCTCACCATGATGGTCGTGGGCGCGGTGATCGGCGTCGGTGCCGCGCTCGGTGCCGGCAGCGCCCTTCGGGCCCTGCTCTACGGCCTGGAAGGACACGACCCGGCCGTCTTCGCACTCTCGCTGGTGGTCCTCGCACTGGTGGGCCTTGGCGCCGGATACCTGCCGGCGCGGCGCGCCAGCCGGGTGGACCCGATCCAGGCGCTGCGGTATGAGTGACCGGGGGGGGGGAACGGCCGGGGGAGCCACCGGTCTCCCTCTCCCGCGTCCTCATGACAATTCGCACCGGGGCCTTGCTGGCGCTCTGCCTGCTCGGCTTGGCAGCCACCCGCCTGCGGGCCCAGGCCAGTCTGGTCATCCTGGTCCGGCATGCGGAGAAGGCCACGGGAGAGAATCCCGGCCTCACCGCGGCCGGGGAGCGGCGCACCGAGGCTCTGACAGCGGCTGTCGCCGAGGTGCGGCTCACCGCTGTGATCACCACCCAGTTCCGCCGCACGCGCCTGACCGCGGACCCGGTGGCCCGTGCACACGGGTTCACCGCCACCGTGATTCCCGCCACCGGTGACCTCGACGCCGATGCGGCCACCATTGCGGCGGCGATCAACGCGCTGCCAGCCGGCTCCGCCGTGCTGGTGGTGGGGCACAGCAACACGCTGGGACCGATCATCGCCGCGTTGGGGGGACCCGCCATCGAAGATCTGTGCGACGCCGAATACGCGACCCTGTTCGTCCTGGCGCGCCCGGGCGGCCGGGCGCCGCCGAGCCTGCTCCGCCCCCGGGTGGGCGATCCGGTGGCGGCGGGAGCGGTGGATTGCCACGGGCCCTGAGGCCCCCGACCACTGGCCTCATTCCCCTCGCAGGAGTTTCCCTTGTACTTCGCGCTCAAGCTGCTCCACCTGCTTGCCGTCATGCTCTTTCTCGGCAACATCATCACCGGACTCTTCTGGAAGCTGCACGGCGACCGCACCGGCGATCCCCGGATCATGGCCCATACGCTCGATGGCATCATGATGGGCCGCCTCCCGATCCTGGGGACCGGGTGGATCCTGCATTCCATCATCCTCTTCTCGGTGTCGGGGCTGGCCTTCGGCTTCCAGGTGGCCCCGCTGCAGCGCCGGCTGCTGTCGCTGACCTCGCAGGCCGCCGCGGGCGGGGCGTTCGATGCGGCGCTCTATCGCAAGCTGTCGTGGCGGTGGGAGATCGGGGGACTGGTGGCGGTGTTGACGCCGCTGGCGGCCTTTGCGTTGATGGTGTTCAAGCCGGGGGCACCCTAGTCCCAGCGGGTGGCGGGCGATATCACGGTGGCCACCACCGGCGGCATCGCGTCAGGACTCGCGCCGCACCAGCCCGGCGATCCGCTCCGCCATCTCCCGAGTCCCGATCACCGGCTCGCCGGGCTGGGCAATGTCCCCGGTCCGCGCCCCGTCGACCTCAGCCCAGGACGCCGAGGTAGCGTGGGCGGGAGCGGCGGTGATCCGGCCCTAGCCGCGGGGGCCGTGCGCCCCAGGCGTGACAGCCGCTCAACCGCACCGGGATTTTTGACGCGGCCGGCTGCGAGGCAGAATTGCCCCCGGTAGTCCACGCTCGGCCTTCGACCCAGGGATGGTGTCATGGCCACTCTCAAGACCCAACCCACCAAACAGAGTGTTTCCGCCTTCCTCGCCGCCATTCCGGACGCTGAGCTGCGGGCCGACTGCAAGAAGGTGCTGCAATCATAAAACGGGCGACCGGGGCCGGCCCGCGGATGCGGGCCCCAGCATCGTGGGATTCGGGGAGTATCACTACACATAGGCGTCGGGGCGGGAGGGCGACATGTGCCTGACCGGCTTCTCCCCCCGGAAGCAGAACCTGACCGTGTACATCATGGGCGGCTTCCCGCGGCACACGGCCCTGATGAAACGACTGGGTAAGCACAACCGGAGGCAGTTGCCTCTACCTCAAGCGGCTGGCGGTTGTGGCCCTTGCGGTGCTGGAGGAGTCAATCAAGGAGGCGGTGGAGTATATCGGGAAGAAGAAGTGGTGAAGGAGGGACAGGGGAGGGGGAACGGGGAACGGGGAACGGGGAACGAGGCGACCAGGCGACGGACCGTCGGTGGTCAAGTGCAGATCTCTGTGTGCTTTTCTGGGGCGGGCGCGCTTAGGCGGCGCGGCGCATGGGGTGTTCTTCGGGCAGAAAGGTCGGCTCGATCGCGAGGGAGGTGAGCAGGCGGATCAGGCCGGCCTCATGCGGGAAGATGCGGATGACGCGGGTGCGGCGCCGGACCTCCTCGTGGCCGTTCGAAGGCATTGGTGGAACGGAGCTTGCGGCGCACATCCTCACGGGCGAGGGCGAAACAGGCGAAGGTCTCGGCCGCGGTGTTGGCCAGCCAGTCGGCCAGCCGGGTGGGGCCCCCAGACGTCCCGCAGGCCCACCCGGGGATGCTGCTGCAGCGCCTCGCTGGAGACCTTGCTCAGGGCGTTGCGCTGGTAGTGGACCTGGCAGCGCTGGTGCAGGGCCCCGGGGAAATACCGCCGGAGCGCGGCGCCCAGCCCGAGGTGCCCGTCGGAGACGACCTAGGTCACCCCCTGGAGCCCCCGCTCGACTAGGGAAGCTCTGAACAAGCGCGACTGATGGATCGTTTCGTGATCGAGGGCTCCGCGCAGAGCGCCGGTGCCGGGTTTCTCGCCGGGGGGTCCGCTCGGCGGCCGTTCCGTCGGCCTGCGGTGGGG
>Ga0163150_10000776_pt1 | contig 57551 bp, 39 predicted proteins | sample OliLakLV19P2IB_FD_148628 | JGI IMG/M metagenome (GOLD analysis project Ga0163150, IMG submission 148628) | Freshwater microbial mat bacterial communities from Lake Vanda, McMurdo Dry Valleys, Antarctica - Oligotrophic Lake LV.19.P2.IB | ecosystem: Environmental > Aquatic > Freshwater > Lake >...
CTGTCGAGCAGCCGGTAGGCGGCCTTGGCCTGGTGACGGTCGCGGATCACGCTGGTGATGGTACCGCCGCAGTCCCCGCCGCCGCCCTGGGCCAGCGCCGCGGCGAACTGAACCAGCCGCGCCGTGCGTCGCCGGTCGCCCAGCGAAGCCCCCCAAAATGGCGCTGCGCGAACGCGTGGGCCGAGGTGCCTTCCATGGCCGTGCTCCTTGCGTGAAGAGTCCGACCATCAGATCGGCTCACCAGGGCAGGAAACTGGAGATGTGGGGAAAGATCAGGGGCATTGAGGCCCTGTAGATTGACGAGGTCATTGTCGCCTATCGGTCGACGGGCAAGATATATCTTGCTAACCGTGAAATTCTCTTGAGGCAAGTCGTTCAATACCAAGACCACGCGAGTTGTCGAAAGACCTCTTTTGACTTCGAGGGTACCTATATTTTGCAACACCCACTCTGCCGCTCGACGATCGGGTGCAGCACTGCTGGCCGGGTCCTTGAAGACGTGTGCCAATGTGTTTTGCCTACCATCCCGGTCGGAGTCCCACACCTTGATCGTCTTGTCATAGCTTCCCGACACGATCCGCTTGCCGTCGGCGCTGAGGGCGACGGAAGTGACTATATCCTTATGCCCACGCAGGGTGAGCGGGGCGTCGCCGCCACGCTCGGCGTCCCACACCTTGATCGTCCTATCCCAGCTTCCCGACGCGAGCCGCTTACCGTCGACGCTGAGGGCGACAGAGGTGACCAAGCTCTCATGGCTGCGGAGGGTAGCGACGGAGACGTCCATTATTGTGCGAAAGCGGTGCCATTCGTAGTGCCGCAGGTCGGCGGGGCAGCCGTCTAGAAGAGTGCGCGCACGCATGATGTTAGCTTGCTGGATTTCGAGCTCCGCCAAGCCGATACGGTTGGCATAGTCCGATCGACGAGCACGATCGGCTTCGACCTCTGCCCGCTGGCGCTGAACACGTTCTTTGCCTTCGGCGGTAATCGCTTCGATTTTGGCCTGCTTCTCCTGCTCAGCTAACGCACTTTTCTCGTCGGCGAGTTTTCCTTTCTCGTCCGCCAATTGATCCGCCCGCTCTCTGGCGTGATTGATCAAGAAGAACGAAAGGATCACGCCGATGAGCATGACCGCTGCCACCGCGCTCACGCTGGTCACCAGCACTTTGTGCCGGGCCAGTTTCTTCCGGAGGAAGTACGTCGCCGTGGCCGGCTGGGCGGAGACAGGTTCCTCGCTCAGGTATCGTTCAATATCTTCCGCCAGCCCGCCAGCCGAGCCGTAACGTTTGCCCGGTTCCTTCTCCAGGCACTTGAGCAGGATCGCCTCCAAGTCACGATCAATATCGCTTCGCAGATCCCGGGGCCGTTTAGGTTCCTGCTCGATGATGCGACGAGTCAGGTCGTAGGTTGAGCCGGTCAGATCATGCGGATGCTGTTGGGTGAGAAGGCGGAACAGGATGACGCCCAAGGCATAAACATCCGTCCGAGTGTCGATGCTGCGCATCTGGCCCGACGCCTGTTCAGGAGACATGTAAGCGGGGGTGCCGGTGAGATCACCCTCCTGCGACACGGTCAGGTGGTCGCCTGAATCCACCAGCGTCTTGGCCAGACCAAAGTCGAGCACGAACGGGTCCCCCTCAGGTGTGACCATGATGTTCGAAGGTTTCAGGTCGCGATGAATCACGCCCTTGCGGTGCGCAAACTCAACGCCTCGGCAAACTTTGAGAAAGACTTTCAATATGCCAAGCTCATCGAGTTGGTCCTTCTCGACATGCTTGTCCAGCGGCTCGCCTGGCACAAGTTGCATGGCGTAGAAGTAGATGTTCTTCACCAGGCCCGAATCGAAGACCCGGGCGATGTTGGGGTGCTCCAGTGATGATGCCAGCTCGACCTCGCGCTCAAACCGGCGTCGGGATTTCTCCGATCCCAGGCCGTGGATCGACATCAGCTTGAGCGCGACCTCGCGCCGAGTGGCGAGCTGCTTGGCGCGATAGACCGTGCCCATGCCGCCTTGGCCGAGCTTAGCGGTGAGTTCATAACCCTCGACACGTGGAAACGACACCGCAGGACCGGAAGGACTGGCGACGCTCATCGCAATCGATCCTTCGCCTGTGGGGGCTGGGGCAGTCGATGCGATCGGCAGCGTGCAGCCGACATATGGGTCCGCTTTACCAGAATTGGGCCCCGACGACGTCAGCGTTGCTTCGTCCTTCGTCGCGTCGTGGTCGTTAAGGTTGGAATTGGACATCGTCAATGCCAGTGCCCGGGGGAAAGATGGATTCTGACGCTTCGTCAGCTTCAACAGGGAGAAGAAAGGAATGACTCTTAGGCAACGGGCCAATGTGAGTGATGGAATAAGCGCGTCCACTACATCGTGGGATCAATCAGGGCGACAAAGGAACAGAAATCGTCCGGGCCAAGAATAGCACGAGTAGTCTTAAGTTTAAGTAAAAGATGACGTTGCGTCAGCAAGAAAGGTGGCGTTGTAGAGTCAAATTCGAGTTGGGAAGCTGACGCTCTACCGTTGAGCTACACCCGCGACAGTAGCGGATCATTGTAGCATCGTGCTGCGATTCACCGCAAATTGCCCTGAAATCAAGGGCGTATTTTCTTGCATCGCGGGGGAATGGACGATGTATTCTCGAGCTTACTAATACCGAGATGTCGCGTTTCCTGCGGCCGGGCCAACCAGCATTTCGCAAGCACGGGCGTCCGTGCTTTCCCGCGGCCCCCGTGTACACACCAGCAAGAAGGGTTGATCGGAAAACCGACGGCGGAAGCGACCCGTGCTGTATAATGCGCGCCCGCCCTCCTTCCCACACATCCTCTGGGAGCACGCCGCCATGTTGCACCTCCGGCACGCCGCGGCCATCGCGATCCTGTTGCTCTTGTTCGTCCCCGCGGGCCACACCGAGGACGCGAAACAGGCCGCGAAGCCGGACGCGGCCGCGCTGATGAAGGCGGGCATCGACGCCTTTCGGCACGGCAAATACAGCGACGCCAGGCCGCGTTTTGAGGCGGTGCTCGAACAGCACCCGGGCTCGCCGCAGGTGGCCTCCGCTCTGTTGCATCTGGCGATGTCGCTGCCGGACACCGACGCGGGACGGCAGCGGGCCATGTCGCTCCTGCGGCAGTTGCACAAGGAGTTCCCCGACAGCTTCGACGCCCAGGCCTCCATCGAGACCGTCGAGCGCATCGCCGGCTGGACGTTCAGCAAAGTCGAGGGCGAAGCGACGCCCAAGGCGCTGGGGGACTTGTCGATGACCCGGGTCTTCAACGACGGCGCCGCCGGCGGCCTCGATTCGATTTACGACATCTACCGCGTTCCCGATGAGGTCGTCGAGAAGCAGTACAACCTGCCACCCGTTTCCGCCAATGACGGGCCGGTGTATTTCGAGCGCATGCGAAACAGCCACCTCCCTTTCTGGGTCGGCCGCGTGTACTGGCAATACGTGCGTTCGCTCAAGCGGTCGTTCGGCGACGGTGCCGACAAAGAGCGCGCCATTGCCAACAGCGGGCGCGGGAACGGGCCGTCAACATCGCGCGAGACGCTCGACCTCCGCAACCTCGGCGCGGGTCATTACGCCATCGTCGAAGAGGTCGATGGCTTCCGGCGCATCCAGTCGCTTGTCGTCTCGACGTTCGGGATCGTCGCCAAGCTGGGGCCGAGCGACCTCACCGTTTTCGTCTTCGATCCCAACACCGGCGAGCCGCTGCCGATGGCGACCGTGCAAGTGGCGACCGGCATCGCCGCGCGGGGTGGTGCGAAGCCGTCGACGCTTAAGGGGAGGACCAACGCACAAGGGACCGTGCGCTTCGACCTCCCGGGTTACAGCGAGAAATACGACCTCTTGCACCCCGATGTCCGTGTCTACTTCGATGTCGAGGATGTGGTGCAGTCGACGGCCCACCACCTCGATCAGGTCCGGCACGTCACTGCGTATCGCAACCACCTCGACCGCGGCGATGGCGTCGAGCCGATCGCCTACCTCTCGACGGACCGGCCGGTGTATCGCCCGGGACAGAAGGTGCACTTCAAGGTGGTGCAGCGCGACCGCACGGCCGATGGGTTTCGGTTGCCTGTTGGGAAAGAGGTCACCGTCGAGGTGCGCGACCCGCGCGGCCGGCTGCTCGACCGGCAGACGCTGCCGTGGAGCGGGCACGGCAGCGCATCGGGCTCCTTCGAACTCGCCGCCACGCCGCCCCTGGGCGAGTACGCCGTCGTCGCCGGCGTCGCCATGCCCGACACCATTGACGAGTTCGAGTGGGGCACGCTCTTCCCCGACACCATCGGCAACTTCACCCGGGGGCGGTGGGCCCAGACCTTCGAGGTGCGCGCCTACCGCAAGCCGGAGTATCAGGTCGAGGTCGCCACCGTGGTCGCCGAGAGCGGCGCCATCGATGTCAACGTCAAGGCTACTTACTTCACCGGCGGACCTGTCGCCGGCGCGAAGGTGACGCTCGGCGGCGAGCGGATCGTGAAAAGCTATTCCACCGAGAAGAAAGCCGCGCCGCATTGGCCGCGTCCGCCGGTGGACGATCCTTACGGCTGGCTGTACCAATCGGCCCGCGAGCGGCACGACGAATGGGACGAGGATGACAGCCCGTGGTCGTGGCAGCACGCCGGTGAGCTGACGCGCCGATCGGGCAAGACCGATGCAAACGGCGCCGCGCAGTTTCGATTGCCGGCGCCTTCCGGATCGAAGCCGACGAGGTTGATGCTCACCGCCGAGGTGATGGACGCGGCCGGGTTCCTCGTCGACGGCAAGGCGACCCTTCCGGTCAACGAGGCGCCGTACGAGGTTACGGTGGGGTTTGAACAGATGTTCTATCAGCCCGAGGAGCGCATCAACGCCGCCGCCAAGGTGACGACGCTGGACGGCAAGCCGGCGGCGGGCGTCGAGGTCGAGATGCTGGCGATGCACACGAGCGTCGCCGGCGACGAGCAGCCGCTGAACCGCGGCCAGTTTGAGACTTTCCGATTCGGCATGATGCGCGGCCCGATCCGCGCCACCATCGAGTTCGAGCCGCTGCTCGCGAAGACCCTGCGCACCGATGCGGAGGGCATCGCTCGGATGTCGCTTTCGGCCACGGACATCGGCCGGGTCCGCCTCGTCGCGCGGGCCCGGCAGGGCAAGCTCGAGGCCGAGGACAAGACCGACGTGATGATCGCCGGTCCCGGCATCAAGGGCGTGCGCGGTAAGTGGGACACCGACCTGCTCGTCGTCCCGCAGAAGGCGGCCCAGGTCATCGGCACGCCGATGCGGGTGCTCATCTTCAGCGGCGTCAAGCTCGAACACGCGCTGGTCACCATCGAAGGCGTGCGCGTCATCGACTCGCGCATCGTCCCGCTCAAGCGCGGGGCGAATGTTATCGAGCTGCCGACGACGACGGCGATGGCGCCCAACGCCATCATCCGCGTGCTGGGCTGGGTCGATGGCGTTTCGTACACCGGGGCGGCCCAGGTCTGCCTCGCGCGCTGGGACTCCAATATCGACGTACAGGTGAAAACCGATCAGCCGGCGTATGGCCCGCGGCAGAAGATGAAGGTCACCTTAGAGACCCGCGCCGGCGACACGCCCGCCGCCGCCGAGGTCGAGCTCGCCATCGTCGACGCCTCCATCTTCGACATCGCCAAGGACAAATCGGCCGACATCCGCCAGCGGTTCCACACGCTGCGCTGGGACCAGATGGTCACGCAGAGCTCGCTTGCCCTCGACACCCCGTGGCTGGGGACCGGCGACTCGACGTGGGTCGCCAGGGGCGGGTCGCAGTCCGCCACCACGCTCTTCAGCGATGAAGACACCAGCCCGGCGGAACTGGTGAAGCCCGACTTCACGCGCTCGCGCTTCGCCGACACGATGCACTACGCCGCCCACGTGATCACCGATGCCCAAGGCCGGGCCACGGTCGAGATCGAGACGCCGGACAACCTGGCCCGCTGGCGCATCGTGGCCCGCGCGGTGTCGGGGGCGGGCGGGTTCGGCGTCGGCGAGAGCGCGACGATCACGCGCCAAGACGTGGTGGTTCGGCTGTCGACGCCGCGCTTCTACAACGAGCGCGACCGCGGCGAGGTATTCGCCGTGGTGCATAACTACTTGAGCAAGGACGAGACGTTTGCGGTCTCGCTCAAGGCTGAAGGGGCAGCGGTGCTCAGCGCCGACCGATCACCCGCCAAGCCGGTATCGGTGCGCATCGCCGCCGGGGGCTTCGCAAAGGTGACGTGGATCGTCGAGCCGACGACCGGGGCGAAGAACCTCAACTTTGAAGCCAGCGCCCTGTCGGCGACGAAGTCCGATGCGGTGGCGGCGGTTGTTCCCGTGTTGCCGCACGTCTCCGAGACGCAGCTCGGCGCCACTGCGCTGATCGACAAGGACTGGAAGCAGGTGCTTAACGTGCCTCCGGGCGCCCGGCCCGGCTCCGCGGCGCTGTCGCTGAGCGTGACGACGCCGGGCATCGACACCGCCCGCCGCGCCCTGCCCTACCTGGCCGGTTATCCCTACGGCTGCGTCGAGCAGACCATGTCGCGCTTCCTGCCCGCGCTCGTCGCCGCCGATGCCGCCAAGCGTTTCGGCATTGCCGACAAGAAGCTCGAAGAAGAGCTGCCCAAGATGATCGCCTCAGGATTGCAGCGGCTGTATCACTTCGAGCACGAGGGCGGCGGCTGGGGCTGGTGGAGCCACGACCGCACCGACGCCCGCATGACGGCCTACGTGCTCCTCGGCCTGACCCGCGCGAAACAGGCCGGCTTCCTTGTCGACGATGGCCCGATCCTGCGCGGGCTCAACAGGCTGCGCACTATCGGGCAGTCCACGCCCTACAGCCTGTATGCCCAGTCGCTCGCCCAGGCCGCGCTCGATGATCTCTACAAAAACAAGCGCGGCCCGTTCCTGAATGAGAACGATCACGCAGCCGAAACCGCCGCCCGCAAGCTGTTCGACGAGACGCTGCGGGTGATCGACGCCGGCACGCCGGAGGACTTTGCCTACGCCGTGCTCGCCGGCCGCAAGGACCTCGCCAAAGAGCTGCCCGCCAAGCCCGAAGAAAAGCTGACCCCCGCGGCGATCACGCGCTCGGCGCTGACGGTGCTGGCGCTCGCTTCAGCCGACCCGCGCGATGGCCGCATCGCCGCCCACGTCGACTGGCTCCTGCGCAACCGGCTGGGCGACCGCTGGTTCTCCACGCTCGACACCGCCTGGGCGGTATTGGCCCTGTGCAGCCTCGACGCGAACCCGAAGCCCGGCAAGGTCGAGGTCACGATCAACGGCGAGGCCGTCGAGCTCAAGAATGGACTGATCACCATCGGCGCCGATTCGATCAAGCCCGGCGACAACGTGGTGTACGTCAAGCGCATCGATGGCGCACCGATGTACACCTCGGCGGTGCTCACTTACGTTTCGCAGGAGAAGGAGTTCGAGGCGGTGGCCATGCCGCTGCAAGTGGAGCGGATCATCGAGCGCAAAGTCAAGGGCCTGTGGCTCCCGATCGAAAGCGGCCAGACGGTGCGCACCGGCGAGACACTGCGCGTGACGGTGCGGGTCGGGGGCGCGGAGGTCGCGCACGCCATGATCGAATCGCCCATTCCCGCCGGCGCCGAAGCGAGCACGACGGAGCCGGGGGACCCGTGGGACGATGAATGGGAGCGGTGGTTCAATGACGCGATCGAGGCCAAGGACGACCGCGTGACCATCGCTGTCGAGACACTGGGCCAGGGCAATTCGTTCACGTATTACCTGCGGGCGACGCTGCCGGGCGAGTACCACGTGCTGCCCACGCAGGCGTTCGCGATGTACCATCCGGCCCACCGCGGTGGCTCGGGATCGACCGTGATCAAGGTCGCCGAGCCCCCGGCAAAGGCTGCTCGGGCGGGCGCCGAGTGACATGACGAGGAGGGCGTGACGCCGTGCTCGACGATAGGGATGATCATTGAAGGAGCGGCGGGCCCCGACGTGCGCAAGTCGAGGCGCGCGGACGTCGTTCTTGAACAGAACCAATCCAATCGTAGCGTTCGCCGGTGCCACGGGTCGGCTCGGCGACCCGTGATCCGGGTGGTGTGCGTCACGGGTCTCCGAGCCGACCCGTGGCACCCGCCGATCGGATTGAGAAACGGTCTAGGGCCCGGCGCCGCGCCGGAAGCCGACGATGCGTCCGCCCAGATCTTCGCCGGCGGAGAACGTCGCTTGGATGCACGCCGCCCGCGGCTGGCCTTGTGACTCGGCCGGATCGATTCGGCCCGAGATGCTCATCGCCTTGCCAAAGACAGTCCCCGTGCCCGCGAATCTTCCATTCTCCATCTTCACGTTGGCCGCGATGAGATGCCCCGATTCGCCCGCCCCATTGGTCACCTTCAAATTGATAGTGACGGATTTCGCGCCCACCGCGATCGTGCCGTTGCCCGTAACGGCGCCTTTGACGATCACCTCGTACGCCCCGGTCACGTCGGGCGGGGCCGCGGACAACGCCGCTTGCACCGCGGCATTGAGAAGAAGACACAAGGCCAGCACTACCTGGAGAAGCGTGCGCGTGCGCCGGATGTGTGTTGCTCCATGAAGCATGAAATCTCTCTGGCAGGTCGACCGAAATGACCGGGACATTCTCTTCCGAGTCCATGAAGTCAAGATGAAGCCATGGCGCCGTCGTGCCTGACTGTTGAAATCGGGGACGGATCCGATGGGTGGACCCACGACACGCACCCGGGGAGGAACACGCGAATCACGGTCCCTTTCCCTTCTTCGCTCTCAAGTACATATCGGCCGCCGAGCGCGGTTACGTTCGATTGCACCAGGAACAGGCCGAGCCCGACGTGACCATCGCTCGACTCCCGCGACGGACTGACGCGGTAAAACGGCTCGAAGACGCGGGCCTGATGCTCGACGGCGATGCCGGGGCCGTTGTCACTGACGGTCAGGATAAAGTCCGAGTCCAGGCACTGGGCCGCGACATGCACCCAGCGGTTGGGCAGGTTGTGGTCGATCGCGTTGGAGACGAGGTTGAGCACGATGCTGCGCAGGCGGTGAGGCTGCGTCGTGACATGGAGGCCGGCCTCGCAGCTTCGTTCGATCCAGACCCCGCGCTGTTCCGCCAGCGACGTGACCTGGGTCACAACATCATCGAGCAGGTCATCCACCCGCACCGCGGCCGCCGGCTCGGTGGCAGCCATGTGATCGCTGCGCACACGGTCGAGCAAATGCTCCACCAGTCGCCGCAGCGAGGTCGCGTTCGCCAGGCATCGCTGCAACGTCTGCCGCTGGTCCGACTCCGAGCGCGGCCGGCTGAGGGACACCTCGAGCGCCATGATGATCGCGGCGAGAGGCGTGCGGAGCTCGTGCGAGGCATCGGCGATGAACTGCCGTCGCTGCGCGACGGCCTCCGCAAGGGCCGACAACATGCCGTTGAGCGTCGTCGCAACGGGACGCAGTTCGGGAGGCAGCGGGGTCGCATCGAGGCGTCGATCGAGGGTGTCCACGTTGATGCCGCCGATCGCGCGAGTCGCGTCATTGAGCGGCTTGAGCGCTCGCCGGGCTACCAGGCGGGCCGACAGCGCCGCCACCAGGCCGGTCGCCGCGCCGCCGAGGAGTAGCGTCCACGCGAGGCGGGCCAGCGTGCGATCAAAGGAGTGCGCGGGGGCGCTGTACACCACACGCAGGCCGCGCGGCTGACCGCTTTCGGTCGAGGCGCCGGCCGTGTCCAGCGTGAGCGTGCGGACGCGGCTGCCATCTCCCAGCGTCGTGAAGACGTTGCTCACGATCGAGAACCGGTGGCCGGTTTCGGTCGTCACCGGCATTCGGGCGACGGTCTGTCCGCGATCGTCGAGGACCAGATAGCGATCGCCGGGATAATCCTGCCGGTGCGCCGCCAGCCCACCCGCGTCGTTCAAGACGGCAAGCGTCGCCGCCCGTTGGGCAATGGCGGCGTCGAGCTCATCGAGCATCACTGAACGCACCGCCACGTACGCGGCCACACCACCGACGATCAGCGTCGTCCAGACCGAAAGCAAGATGACGGCGACGATCCGGCGTGTCATGGCTTGTCCGTCAGTACGTACCCTTGGCCCCGGCGGGTATGGATCAGCTTGGCCGCGTTCTCGTGATCGATCTTCTTCCGAAGGTTCGCGATGTAAACGTCGATCACGTTGCTCCCGACCTCATCAAGGTCGTCGTAAAGATGCCCCCACAGCTCCGAGCGCGACACGACCTTGCCCACGTGATGGCCCAGATAGGCCAGCAGCGCGAACTCCTTGGCCGCCAGGTGCACCGTGCGCTCGCCCCGGCGGACGGTCTTGGTCGTCGTGTCGATCTCAAGGTCGCCCACACGGATTGACGTCGAGAGCTGGTCCTTGGATCGGCGAATGACCGCCCGGATGCGGGCCAGCAGCTCGGCCCACGCGAAGGGCTTCACCAGGTAATCGTCGGCGCCAAGATCGAGCCCGTCGATGCGGTCCTTGAGGGCGTCGCGGGCGGTCAGGCAGATCACGGGTGACCGGACCTGCTCCACGCGGATCGTGCGGAGAACGGTCAAGCCATCGAGGGTCGGCAGCATGATGTCCAGCAGGATGCAGTCGTATGGATGGCTGCGGGCCATGTGCAGGGCTTCCTGGCCGTCGCGGCTCAGGTCCACGGCATAACCCTCTTCGCGGAGTCCTTCCACGAGCGACCGGGACAAGTCCACGTGATCTTCAGCCACAAGAATCCGCATCGTATTTCTTCCCTCGCACGCTCACGTCAATACGGTCCACGCCGCTTCTACGGCAGGGTGGTCGTGACTGCCCGCACCGGCGTCAGCAAATCCTTGAAGCACACGCCCTCATCCATGACGTGCGTCGATCCATCCATCCGTCCCGCGTTGATCGTGCCCGCCGCGTGCCACCCGGGCAGTGACTCGAACGTGAGCACCGCCCACAATCTGGCGCCCTGATCGAGAGCGCGCCCGGCCATCGTCGTGGCGGGATCGCCGGTGTCCCGCCAGTCGTAGCTGACGCCGGACACGGGCGCCACCTCGCTGTCGCCGGGACAAACGAAGGTCGACGTCCCGCCGACGTACGACTGAATCGATCGCGTCCAGGGCACACCGGTCGTAGCGGGATCGGGCAACACCTGCCGGTTCTCGACCGCATATTGCCGCAGGCCCATGGTGACCTGTCGCAGCTGGGAAAGGCAGGCGCTCCCGGTCGCCGACTTTCGCGACTTGCCGACCGAGACGACGACGACCGACAACAGGACGCCGACGATGAGGATGACCACCAGCGTTTCGAGAAGCGTGAAAGCCGGCGCGCGGCCGGACCGGTGCGGCAAGCCTGGGCTGGAACGGTCCGTCGGGGTCATGGATACCTAACGATACGATGGGAAGCGGCAAAATGCGCTAACCATCCGCTCCAATTCAGTAGAGGTGCCGCCGGAAGAAAGCGTTCATCGCGCTTAACGGCGTCAAGGCGGCGTTCCTGAGCAACGTCAGCCATTGCACAGCGCGAAGCGCGGGACGTCTCTTTCTCGATTCCGATGAGGGCCCAAAGAAAAACGCCGTTGACATGTTCTGTCAACGGCGTTCAAGGGAAGCGGGTGATGGGACTTGAACCCACGACATTCACGTTGGCAACGTGACGCTCTACCGCTGAGCTACACCCGCGTGTGGGTCGGAAGTATAGCTGGAAAGGGTATCGGCTATCAAGTCGGGATTCTGAAGGGGGCGACGGGACAGGAAGCGGGGGACAGGAGGCAGGAGACAGGGGACAGGAGTCAGGAGACAGGGGACAGGGGACAGGGAGTCAGGTGGGATCACAGTGTCGATGAAACAATGAGAGTCGGGGCTTGTCGGCGTCTTGGGTTGTTTCGTGTCTCTTGCTTTAACCGTCGGCTTGCCGTGCACGCGGACGTGACGGCTCGTCGCTGCCCGCGGGATTCTCCGCATTGCGTTGGCGGTGCGATCCGCTATCTTAGCCCGCATGTTTGAAGGTGCCCGCGGCTGACTTCGGTCGGCCGTGGGTGAAAAGGGAAGTGGGGTGCGCGGGAGCCTTGATGCTCTCGCAACTCCCCCGCGGACGCGCCGCCGTAATGGGTTCTTTTGGGTGCTGGTCGATCAAAACCAGACCACCAAAGGAAGCGTCCCGCTCAACACAGCCACTGATGGCCTGCAACGGGTCCATCGGGAAGGCGAGCGGGACAAAAGCCCTGAGCCGGAAGACCTGCCTGTCGAACGCCCGTAGTCCTCGCGAATAGGATGCGGCGGGTTCGACTGTTCATTCCCCTTAGAACAGCGCGCACCGCCGGCTCACGTCTTTCGCGAGTGACGTTCGATTTCTATTTCACCAGGGGCGTCCCGCGCGAATCGGGGCGATGAAAGGAGTCGCGTCATGCGACGATCCGTTTTACTTGTGGCGTTCGTGGGTTTGTGTCTCTCGGCGGCCGAGGCGCGGGCGGTAACGCTCGACGATGTGCAGTTCTGGGTCGGGCAGGGGCAGAACAGATCGGGCTTCGTGGTGGACTGGAACGACGGCAAGACGCCGCTGCTCTGGGGGTATCGCTGGGACGGGACCGCAACGGCCCACGACCTTTTCTTCGATCTCGTCGCCGCCGACGACCGGTTGTTTGCCAAGGCCTCCGTCTTCAGCTTCGGCACGCTGATCAACGGCGTCGGCTACGACCGCGATGACGACGGCTTCGCGATCAGCGACGGCACGGTGTTCACCGACGGCCTGTCCGTCGGGCCGCCCTCCGATGGCGCCAGCGCCACGGACAGCGATGACAGCTACCTCGAAGGTTTTGTCTCCGGCTTCTTCGGCTACTACTTCGCCGATGGCAACCCGTTCCTGGGCGACGACTGGGAGGAGGCGCAGGTGGGCATCGGCGACATGGTGCTGACCGACGGCGGCTTTCAGGGCATCCGCTTCCGCACCGGGTTTGCCAGCGAGCCCCCGACGCTGCCGGTGGCGGCGCCGGGGGCGGGCAGCGGCGGCGGCGGGGCCGCCATGCCGGAGCCGAGCGCGGCGGTGATGCTGGTGTGCGGGGCCGTGGGGCTGTGTCTGCGGCGGCGGTGAAGATTGTTGCAGGCCCGGGGCGGCCGGGCACGGGGACGTGCCGGCTCGCTGCGCCCGGCGCTGCGGTTTTCATTTTTTCGGAAGGTTCACGGATGACCTTGCGACGCGCATTTACGTTGGTTGAGACGCTGCTGGTGGTTGCGGTCATGGCGCTGCTGATCGGCATCCTGCTGCCGGTGCTGGGCAGGTCGAAGCAAGCGGCCAGGCAGGCGGTGTGCGTGTCGAACCTCGGTCAGATGGGTCACGCGGCGCACCAGTATTCGCTCGATCATAGCGGGCGGTATTTCGAGTACCGCGAGGCCGTCACCGGCGCGGCCGGCGGCACGCGCTGGTGGTTCGGCTTCGAGCCCATCAGCGCGCTGACGACGAATCGGCCGCTCGACCATTCGCGTGGGGCGCTCGGGCCCTACATGGCCGGCATCGGCGAGCGTCTCCAGTGCGGCGAGTTTGCGTACGACAGCCCGCACCATGTTCGCAAGTTCGCCCAGCCCGCCGCCAGCTACGGCTACAACTGGCGACTCAGCGGGATGAAAAAAATCGGCGGCGGCGAGGTCCCCGACGCCGCGATCGCTCCGCAGACGGCCGCCCGTTACCGCGGCAGGACCGGCGAGGTGTTCGTGTTTGCCGACAGCGTGTTCTTCGAGCCGAGCCTCAACCCGCTCGCCTTCTTCGAGGGTTATTACATCTCGTGGCAGAGCAATGTCGCCTCGCTCAGCGGCTACGCCCACTTCCGGCACAGCGAGCTCGCGAACGCCGCCTACCTCGACGGCCACGTCGATTCGCAGCCGCTCACCGGCGGCTCGCACAAAACGGTGAGCGGCTCCTGCTCCGGCAACCTCGCGGCGGCGGGGGGCGGCAACGCGATCTACGGCGACTGATGCCGGCGGCAGACTGGTGCCGCTCTGGTGCCACGGGTCGGCTCTGCGACCCGTGCGGCTGATCGTGAGTCACGGGTCGCAGAGCCGCCCCGTGGCACCGCGTTGATTGCAAAAGACCCAGTCTCCCATTTCAGCGCCATCATTCATCGACACACCCATGGCGCATCGCCGCACCACGGGTGTCGCTTGCGCTCCACGGGACGTTACAGGCGGCACCGCCGTCATGACCCGCTGGCGATTGTTAAGTCCTTTTCTTAAAGACGTTTGAGCCCCCGCGGTGTCGTCTTCTCACCCCGGCATCCCCCTTGATTGTCTTATGCCAGTCGCAACCGTCTCGGCGTTAGGGGAACTCGTGGAAGCGGCCGCGACGCGATCAAAGGGGAACGTGCCATGTGGGGAAAATTTGCAAAGTTGATCCTTCTGCTCTTGGCCCTGTCGCTTGTGACGGGCTGCGGCGGTGGCGGTGGCGGTGGCAAGAAAAAGAAGAAGCCGCCCGCACCCGCGCCGGCGGTCGATCCCGCGCCCAGCGATGGTGATTCCAAGGACGGTGACGACGGCGACGATGACGGAGACGTGCAGCCCGAAGAAGAGCTGCCGCCCGGCACCGGTCTGGAACTGCCTGATGCCGGCGGCGACGGTGAAGGCGACGGCGATGGCATGGAAGTGCCGGGCGAGATGCCCGGTGATGGTGAAGAAACGCCCGGCGATGACGGCGATCCAACGCCCACCGACGAAGGCACGCCCGGCGGCGACGGCAACCCCGGTGACGGCAACCCCCCCGGTGGCGGCGATGACGGCGATAACCCGTTCGAGCTGCCCGACGGCGACATCAACCCTAACGACCCGATCATCCCGCCCGGCGGCGACGGCAACCAGCCCAATGGCCCCGGCGGGCCCGGCGACGAAACGCCGCCGCCCGGCATCAACGAGGAAGAACTCACCGCGTCGATGCCCGAGCCCGCCTCGTTCCTGACCCTCACGCTCGGCGCCACCCTGCTCGGCCTCGGCCGCCGCAACCGCCAGCGACACGCGTGATCGAAACACATCTACACCTCACTTCGTAGTGCCCGCCACCGGCCCGACTTCTCTCGGGCCGGTGGCGTTTTGAGAGGAGCGAGGGCCTAGGGATTAGGGCCTAGGGCCTAGATGCACAACGAGCCATGACCGTGAGGGAGTGGTCCAGCTCGTTGAGACACGCCCTTACGGTCGTGGCTCGTAATAGACCTGCTCCGCGCGCCTCGCATTCTCCGCCCTAGGCCCCAGGCCCTAATCCCTAGGCCCTGCCTCTCCTAGGCCCTTCCCCTCCTGCTAGAATCCCCGCCCCATGAGCGAACCCGCCAGCAGCGTTGAAAAAGTCGTCATCGTCGGCTCCGGCCCCGCGGGCTGGACCGCCGCCATTTATGCCGCCCGCGCCAACCTCAATCCGCTCGTCTTCCCCGGCCGGGCCACCGGCAAGGAGCTCGTCCCCGGTGGGCAACTCATGCTCACCACCGAAGTCGAGAATTACCCCGGCTTCCACCACGGCATCCAGGGCCCGCAGATGATGCAGGAGTTCGCCAAGCAGGCCCTGCGCTTCGGCACCCGCGTGGTCACCGACGACGGCATCAAGGTCGCCGCCGATTTGAACGCCGACTACCCGCTCTTCAGCTCGTTCCAGAACGCCGCCTCGCTCGACCTCAAGCAGTCGCCGTTCCTCGTCAAGGGCGACGACGGCGTCGAGGTAATGACCCACAGCGTCATCATCGCCACCGGTGCCAAGGCCAACTGGCTCGGCCTCGAAAACGAGATGAGGCTGGCGATGTCCGGCGGCGGGGTCAGCGCCTGTGCCGTCTGCGACGGGGCGCTGCCCATCTTCCGCAAGCAGGAGCTCGGCGTCGTCGGCGGCGGCGACACCGCCGTCGAAGAGGCGTCGTATCTCACCAAGTTCGCCGGCAAGGTGCATATGTACGTCCGCCGCGATGAGCTGCGGGCCAGCAAAATCATGGCCGCCAGGGCCACGACCAACCCGAAGATTACGATCCACTGGAACACCGTCGTCGTCGACGTGCTTGGCGGCGAGCGCATCACCGGCGTCCGCCTGAAGGACACCAAGACCGGCGCGATGCGCGAGCAGGCCTTGGGCGGCCTGTTCATGGCCATCGGCCACACGCCGATCACCGGCTTCCTGAACGGCCAGCTCGAGCTCGACGAGAAGGGCTACATCAAGCTCGCCGACACGTATCGCTCGACGACGAGCATCGAGGGCGTGTTCGTCGCCGGCGACGTGGCCGACTCGGTGTACCGGCAGGCGGTGACCGCCGCGGGCATGGGCTGCAAGGCCGCGATCGACGCCGAGCGCTGGCTGGCGGCCCGGGGCGTGCATTGAGCTGCGTGAGCAACGAATGGGTGGCACTGACGAGCGCAGTCCGCGGACCTTGTCAGTGTCCTCGTGTCGGTCCTCAGCCGTCGATGGTGCACCTCGGAAGAGATAGAGATAAAGATCACGCGCTCAATCAAACCCCGGCCTTGATGCGATAAATGCGATTGATCAGATCGGAGGCATCGCGCGGCCGATCCTCCGGGTCGCGCAGCGCTTCATCAATCCACTGAATCGCCTGCACGCGGTTCTCCCCCAGCGCCAAGAGCGCCTCCAGCGCTTCCCGCGCCAGCTTGCCACCACCACCCGCTTGCGGCTTCGCGCTCCCCGCGCCCGCCGCCGCCCCATACGTCGCCGCGCTGACAAACCCATCGACCTTGCCGCGCAGCGTGACGATGATCGTCTCCGCCGTGCGCTTGCCCACCTCCGGCAGACTCTGAAGCAGCTTCTCGTCGCGGTCGGCAATCGCCCCGGCGATCTGGGCCGTCTCCAGCGCCATCGCCCGCAGCGCCCGCTTGTAGCCGATGCCTTTGACGGTGGTGAAAAGGATGTAGAAACGCAAGTCGTCCTGCGTCAGAAAACCCGCCAGCCGGGGGAGAAAACTCGAGCCCTGGCCCTGTGATTCGAGGAAGTGAAACGTGAAGAGCGAGACATTCTGATTGATCGACCCGCCGAGGCGCGACTCGACGAAAGCGGGGAGGAGCAGCTCGTAATCGAGCGCTCCCTGCTCGAGGGAGCCGACGCGGACGATGGCGGTGCCGTGCGAGATGGATTGAAGCAGGCCGTGGATGCGGGCGATCATGCGGGAATGATAACGCGGCGGCGAAGCGGGGGCATTTGACAGGAAAGGGTGGCACTGACAAGCGGAGTCCTCGGAGCTTGTCAGTGTCCTTGCGTTAGTGTCGATCCTCACTGACAAGACCTCCGAGCAGGTCTTGTCAGTGCCACCCATTCGCCGGACCTCTTCGCATTGGACGTTCCACTGCTGCGCCGGTACGTTCTGCGGCGATGCCGGCATCGCTGAAGGACAAGTCGATCGTGATCATCGGCGGGACGACGGGCCTGGGCCTGTCGGCCGCGAAGGCGTGCATTGCTGCGGGGGCATCGGTCGTGGTGGTGGGGCGTGATGAAAGCAATGCGGCCGCCGCCGGCACCGAGCTGGGCGCCTTCGGCCGAGCCATCATCGGCGACGCCACTGATCCGGCGGCCGCGCCCCGGGCCATCGACGATGCGCGGCGACACTTCGGCGGCTTCCACGGCCTGTATCACGTCGCCGGCGGCAGCGGCCGGGCCGCCGGTGATGGCCCGCTGCACGAACTCACCGACGAGGGCTGGGCGTTCACGCTTGGGCTCAACCTCACCGGCCTCATGATGTCGAACCGCGCCGCGGTGCGGGCGTTCATGAGCTCTTCAAAAACCGCAGAGGGCGTCCCCGCCGGCGGCACCATCGTGAACATGGGCAGCGTGCTGGGCTACTCGCCGTCGCCGAAGTATTTCAGCACGCACGCCTACGCCACGGCCAAGGCCGCGATCATCGGCCTGACCCGCTCCTGCGCCGCCTACTACGCCCCGCACAACATCCGCTTCAACGTGCTCGCCCCGGCCCTGGTCGCCACGCCGATGTCGAAGCGTGCCCAGACGGATGATGAGGTGATGGCCTTCGTGAAGACCAAGCAGCCGCTCGACGGCGGCCGCATCGGCGCGGCCGAGGATTGCGACGCCGCCGCGATCTACCTGCTGAGCGATGAGTCGCGGTTCGTCACCGGCCAGGTGCTCGCCATCGACGGCGGCTGGGGCGTGACCGAGGGGCAGTATGCACCGACTTGATTCTTCCGCCCGCCACCCTAAACTGTTCCGTCCAAAGCGGGCGTGGCGAAATTGGCAGACGCGCTAGGTTCAGGTCCTAGTGGGAGTCAAATCCCTTGGAGGTTCAAGTCCTCTCGCCCGCATTGAGCAGAAAAATGTTGAAAGCGGCGGCTGCAAAGGCCGCCGTTTTTGTTTGGGGAATTGATGCCACTGGCAGTCCGCTGCCAGTGCCTTTATTGCAGGAGCGCCGTTGACTGTAGGCACTGGCAGAGGACTGCCAGTGGCATCAAGCCTCCGCCGCGTCATTCTCATTTCTGCTTCAGCGTCGCATCAATAAACAGGTACGCCTTCTCACGCACCTCCGGCGGAAAGTCGTGGCCGCTGTCGGGGTATTCCGCCGCGAGCCGGTCCTTCGCGTCGAACAGCCCGTACACCGCCGCCGCCGCCGCCATCGCCTTCTTCACGCCCTTCACGTCGAAGTTGTCGTCGCGCAGCGGCGAGTTCGTGAAGAACGCCCGCGGCGCCAGCGCGGCGAGCACCTCGTAGAAATCGAACGGCACCTTGCCCGCATCGAGCTTGTACACGTCGCGCAGGCGCGGCATGTAGCGGTCGCTGGTCCAGCCCGCGATCTTGCCGCCGTAGTAGTCGTGGAACGGCGTCCAGCCGCAGCTGGTGACGATGACCTTCAGCCGGGTGTCGAACGCCGCGACGAACATCGCGTTATGGCCGCCCAGCGAATGCCCGATGACGCCGATGCGCTCGCCATCGACCTCCTTGCGCGACTGAAGCAGGTCGACCCCGCGCATGTGATTGAAGATGCCCTTCATTGTGCAGGAGCCGTAACGCCCGGCCTTGTACATCGCGGCGAAGTCGATCTTGTAATCGCCGAAGCTCGGGTAATCCGGCGCGAGCACGACGTACCCGCGCTCGGCCAGCTCGCTGGCGACGCAGCGGTTGTTGCGTCCCTTCTCAAAGTCGACATCACCCTTGCCCAAGGGGTGGGTCTGATGCAGCGCGAGCATCGCCGCTTGCGGCTTCGCGCTGCCCGGCTTGGGGAGATAAAGATACGCCGGCACGCGCTCCTCCCTGTCGCCATCCTTCTCCGCGACAAACGTGATCGTCAGGCGGGTGTACTTCTCGCGCTCCAGCCGCTCCGTCTCCTTCACGACCAAGTCCGGCAGCTTCGTCCGGTCCGGCAGCGGGCCCATCGCCTGCTGCATGCCCAGCAGGACGTGCTCCCGCCGCTTCGCCCACTGCTCCTTCGTCTCGATCGGCCACACCCGGCCACTCTCATCGCGCCGCTCCATCAGCTTCGAATGATCGGGATACACCGGCGGGGCGGGGGCTTCGGCGCCCAGGAGAACGCAGGCGAGCATTGAGGTGATGAGCATCGAAACTATTATGACGTGATCCCCCGTAGTTTCGTCGCTGAACTATGGATCTCAAGGCCGCCGGACATCAACACATTTCAATGGACTTGGCGAAGCGGGCTTGATACGCTGAATGGGTCTGGGCGACATGTCTTTCCGCACTTAACATCGAAAGGGCTTTCCATGGGGCACGATCGATTGCATGCACCTGCGTTGACGTTCATTCTGATGGCCGTCGCGCTCGCCATGCCGGTGGGCATTTGGGCGGCGGATGACGCGAAATCGAAGCCAAAGGAAAAAGAGAAGGAAAAGACCAAAGGCGATGACGGCATCATTTGGACGCCCTTGCTGGAGATCGTCGCCCGCGCTCCGGCCACCGCGGCGGGCACCTACCAGGCGACGAAGAACGTGAAGATCGACGAGAAGGTCGTCCGCTTCACCGCGAAGCTCGAGTCCGCCACCGGCCAGGGCGGCAACATGGTGCTGACGCTCTACAAGCAGGGCAAGCCGATCAAGAAGATCCCGGTGATGAAGCACAATCGTGAAGGGGAGAAGGAGGTCACGCTGGCCGTGGAGCCGGGCGAATACAAGCTCGAGGTCAGCGTGAACAACGTGAGCGCGACGGTCTCGGTGGCGACCGGCAAGAAGAAGTGACGCGTCGGCGCGGAGGAGGTTGCGGAGAAATGTGCACGACGCACATGCGCCAGGGGTAAAATGGTGTCATGCGAACGCTCCCAACGATCATCGTGGTGGTGGCCTGCATCGCGGCGGCGACGGTGGAACTGCCGGTGACGCGCGGCGGCGAGCCGTCATCGCAGCCGGTGAGCAGCGCTTCGTCAGGTGGCTCGACGAACGCGGCGAAGATGATGCTTGCCCCGTCGAAGATCACGCCCGACTGCCGCAAGTCGATTGACAAGGGGACGCAGTGGCTGATGGCGGCGATCCGCCGGGACGGCACCGTCGGCCCCGACATCGGCCAGCCGCCGGACTTGGGCTGCACCGCGATCGTCGGCCTCGCGCTCATGTCGCAGGGCACCACGCCGCAGGGCGGGACGCACCAGACGACCATCAAGCGCATCGTGCACGCCGTCGTGCAGATGATCGCCAAGCTGCCCAAGGGAGACGACCCGGCCCGGGCGCAGACGCTCATCCAAAGCAAGATCGGCCGCAACGCCGACTTTTTCCTCGCGGCTCTTTTCCTCAGTCAAGCCCTGGGCGAAGGCGTCGATACCGATCAGGACGGCACCATCCGTAAGACCCTCGAACGATTGGTACACATCATCTCCCGCTCGCAAGGCAAGGACGGCACCTGGGGCGACCAGAGCTGGGCGCCGATCCTCGGCACCGTGCTCGGCTGGGAGAGCCTGCGTGCGTCGCATTCGTGCGGCCTCAAAGTGGAGGCCTCGGCGAAGGCCGCCGGCGAAGCGCTGCTCGGCAAGCTCAAGAACCTCGCCCCGGACACGGGCGAATGGATGCACGATTTCTACAAGCACGCCTCCAGCATCCGCGTGCTCTACGCGCTCGACCTCGACAAGGAGCAGGCGTTCAAGGAGTGCGTCCGCCGGGTGCTCAAGTCGGCCCGCGAAGACCCGCGCGTCTTCAAGCAGGCGGGCGGCGAGGAATATCTATCGTTCTTTCTCGTCACCGAGTGCATGCTCCAGGGGCAGGACGAATCGTGGAAGGCGTGGTACCCGCTGGTGCGCGACAAGCTGATGGAGATTCAAAACGCAGATGGGAGTTGGACGGGCCACCACTGCATCCGAGACCGCACGTTCTGCACCGCGGCGGCGCTGCTGACGCTCCAGGCGCCGGACCTGAACATGCCGATCTCCGGCCTATGAACGCGCGACTTCAACGGTATCTGCTCGCGATCACGACAATGCTCGTGATGGCTTTCACTTGCGGCTGTGGCAGCCGAGATGCCGGTCGCGCGATCGACAAAGGCATCGGCTGGCTGCTGACGCAACAGGCGAAGGACGGCGGCTGGCACTCGACCACCTACGGCCAGATGCGCGGCGGCGCGGCGAACACCGCGCTCATCGTCTACGCATTCGCCGCTCTGCCCGATGACGCGAGGCAACGGGCGCAACCCGCGATTGACCGCGCTCTTCAATTCCTCCTCTCAAACCTGAACGAGCAGGGTTTCGTCCAGAACAGGGATGGCTCCAGCGACTACCCCACCTACGCCACCGCGATGCTCCTCACGGCGATGAGCCGGATGAAGGTGACGGACTGGGCGGACGAGCGCGAACGGATGCGGAAGTACCTCGTTGCATCCCAGCAGACCGAGCGGCACGGCTTGAGTCCCGCCCATCTCGATTACGGTGGCTGGCACCAGACCGGCGGCGACCCGCGCGAGCCGGTGCAGAGATACAGGACCAATGTCTCCGTGACGAGCTACGCGCTGGAGGCGCTGCGGGCTTCTGGCGGCGTGGATGACGGCGTCCGCGACCCCGCGCTCGCTTTCCTTAAGCGCTGCCAGAACTTTCCGCCGGCAGTAAAGCCTCTCGCTCGCCGCGGAGACCGTGCACGGGAGATCATCGATGGCGGCTTTTTCTTCACGCCGCGCGAGAGCGACATGTTGAACAAGGCCGGCGCGGTGGAGATAGGCACCGAACTCTGGCAGGCGCGGTCGTACGGCACGGCAACGGCCGACGGTCTTGCCGCGCTCATCGCCTGCGGCTTGAACGCCAACGACGCCCGCATTAAAGCGGCCACCGACTGGCTCGCACGGCACGATGACCTGCGTCACGTCCCCGGCTTCCCCGGCATCCTCGAGACCGATGTGGCCACGCGCGGTGATGCCGATGAATCGATGCGCGACGGACTGCGGTTTTACTACCTCGCGGCACTGTCGCGGGTGGCGTCGCGGTCGAACGAGATCGCCGCGCGCAAGACACTGCTCGCAGCGGAGGTCATCGCCGCCCAACGCGCCGATGGATCGTGGCGGAACGAATCAAATGCGATGCGTGAGGATGACCCGCAGATCGCGACCGCGTTCGCCCTGACGACGTTGGGTGCAATCGTAGAGAGATGATCTGATCAGCGCGTGGGATCGGCCATGCCTCGTTCTCGCGAGGCACGGGTCGCCGAGCCGACCCGTGGCACCGCAACAGCGAACGAGCGGACGCCGCGATCACCTCACCGTCATCCAGCCCTCGGCCGGCCGGGCGAGCAGTTGCAGCAGCTTGTCGGTGTCATCGTGCTGCCGGCCCTTCGCGCTGACGTGCTGAAGAAATTGAAGCTCGACGCCGCCGACGATGTAGGCGCCGGTGCGGTAATGCGCCACTGTGTCTGCCGTGCGAATCACCGGCACCTTCGGCACCGGATAACCCTTCGGATCGAGCACCCACTCGAGGTCCCAGCCCGCCTTCGCGTGCAGCCGGTCTTCGCCGATGAGGGCGGCGAGCAGCGACAGGTCGGTGATGTTCCACAGGTCGCCGTAGGCCGGCACCGCCGCGGCGATCTGCGGGAAATGCCGGGTGAACTGTTTGGCCCAGCCGGCGGTGCCCGCGTTGGCGGCGACGTCCTCGACTTGGTCGCCGCGCGCGTTCAATTGCAGCGACTGCCCGCGCAGCTCATAGGCCCGGCCATCTTTCGACACCAGCAGCGGATCGAAGTTCGGCGTGAACCACAGGCGGTTGAACGCAAGTTTCTCACTCTGGTGTACCTGCTGCACCGGGCCGGGCGTCGGGTCGATGCCCATCGCCATGCGCTTCATCAGGTAATCCGCCTCGACGCAGACGAAGGCGACGCGGGTGTCCGGCTCGATGTTGATGAAACGAACGGTCTGCGGGCCGACGCTCTCGGCCAGCAGTTCCGACTTTTTCTCCTTCGAGAGCTTCCGGTTGGCGGGGTTGGCGATGATTTCACTGACGAGCTTCATGGCGCCGTCGGGCGGATCGATGGAGCAGCCGATGGCCCCGCGCGGGTTGCCGGGGCCGACGGTGCGGAGCACGACGACGAGGTCGTCGAGCCGCAGCACGGGCCGGCCGGTACGCAGGCCGATCGGCCGGGCGGGATCGGCCGCGTCATAAGGCTCCGCATCGCCGGCGATGACCAGGTCCTTCTCGTCGGGGAACACGAACACGTATCGCAGCTTCGTCATGCCGTCGAGGTACTTCAGCTTGTCGGGCAGTTCTTTCCCAGCTTCGATGGTCGCCTTCGCCTCGGCGAAAAGCCGAGGCAGCGAGATGTAGGCAAGCTGCGCCTTGTTGCCCTGCGTTTTCGCGTGCTTCTTCGCCTTGGCGAGCGCGGCCTTGCGGACGGCGATGAGCTTCGGGTCATCGGTCGGCTTGCGCATGCTCAGCAGGCCGTCGCGGTCGATGTGCACGCCCAGGAGCAGCGGGTCGTCGGGGTCAATCTGGGCTTGCGCGGGGAGCGCGGTGGCGCAAGCGATGAGGGTGAGAAGCGTGAAGGAGACGGGAAAGCGAGCGGCGGGGGCGCGATGCGCGGTGGGCATGGGGTGCCTTTCGTCGAAGGCGGTGGGAATTGAATCATCGCAGGCGGCGGGCGGTGGATCAAGTGTTACTGTGTAACTGCCTCGATATCATGCCGCCCGCATGCAATCGAACCTCACCGCCGACCGTCCGACATTTGTCTCGCACCTCGAATGCTCGATGACCGGCGAGCGGTACGAGGCAGGGAAGGTACACAACCTCTCGCGCGTCGGCCGGCCTCTGCTGGTGCGGTACGACCTGGGTGCGCTGGCGAAAGCGGTGAGCAAGGCGGAACTGGCGACGCGGCCGATGGACTTCTGGCGCTACCGCGAGTTCCTGCCGGTGCGGGAGACACGGAACATCGTGAGCCTCGGCGAGATCGTGACGCCGATCATCCCGTGCGACACGCTGCGCAAGCGGCTTGGCGGCGGTGAGCTGTTCATCAAGGACGAGGGCCGGCTGCCGACGGGCTCATTCAAGGCCCGCGGGCTGTGCGTGGCGGTGTCGATGGCGCAGGAACTCGGCCTCAAGCGATTGGCAATGCCTACGAACGGCAACGCCGGCGCCGCGATGTCCGCCTACGCCACGCGGGCCGGGATGCAGAGCTTCATCTTCTGCCCGCACGACACGCCGCAGGTGAACCTCCGCGAAATCGCCATGCAGGGCGCCGAGGTCTGGTCCGTGAACGGCCTGATCAACGACTGCGGCAAGATCGTCGCCGAGGGGAAGGAGCCGATGGGCTGGTTCGACGTGAGCACGCTCAAGGAGCCGTACCGCATCGAGGGGAAGAAGACGATGGGCCTCGAGCTCGCCGAGCAGTTCGGGTGGGATTTGCCCGACGTGATCTTCTATCCGACCGGCGGTGGCACCGGGCTGATCGGCATGGTGAAGGCGTTCGACGAACTCGAAGCGATCGGATGGATCGGCGGCAAGCGGCCGCGCATGGTGGCGGTCCAGGCGGCGGGCTGCGCGCCGATCGTGCGTGCCTGGGAGCGCGGCGAGGAGCACGCGGAGCTTTGGAAGGATGCCCACACGATCGCGTGGGGAATCCGCGTGCCGGCGGCGGTGGGTGACTTCCTGATGATCCGCGCGATGCGGGCAACGAACGGGTTCGGCACGACGGTGACGGATGAAGAGATCCTGACGGCGCGCGACGAGGTGGCGAAGCTTGAGGGACTCTTGATGTGTCCGGAAGGCGCGGCGACTTTCGCGGCGTACAAGAAGGAACTGGCGAGCGGCCGGGTGAGCAAGAGCGAGCGCGTGGTGCTGTTCAACTGCGCGAGCGGGTTGAAATATGAGTTGCCGGAGGCGGCGCGGAGGTGGGACCCACGCACGGGAGTGGGTGGGCTTTTGCCGGTGTGAAGAACAAACTGAGGTTCACATCGGCGCGACATCGACGGAGACGATGAGCTTGTGGGCTCCGCCGCCGAGCACGACGCCGCGGATCGGGCTGACATCGTGATAGCAGCGGCCCCAGGCGAGGGTGATGTGGCGTTCGCCGGTGACGCCGCCGTTGGTGGGGTCGAAGTCGAACCAGCCGGTCGCGGGGGAGAAGACGCTGATCCACGCATGCGAGGCGTCGGCGCCGACGAGCCGCGGCTTGCCCGCGGGCGGGTCGGTGCGAAGGTAGCCGCTGACGTACCGGGCGGGGAGGCCGAGCGATCGCAGGCAGCCGATCTGAAGGTGGGCGAAATCCTGGCAGACGCCGTGCTTCGCTTCGAGCACCTCTTCGATGGAGGTCGCGAGCGTGGTGACTTTCGGTGTGTAGGCGAACTCAATCTTGATGCGGCGAGTCAGGTCGAGTACCGCGTCGAACAGCGGCCGCCCGGCGGGAAACGACGGGGCGGCATAGGCGGCCAGCGCCGGGCTGCTCGCGAGGTAGGGCGAATCAAAAAGGAACTGCGACGCATCGAGCGTGTCGGGGGTCAACTCGGTGTGCATCCGCTCGGCGACGGCCTCCCACGACGGCGACTCGGGCAGCTTTCGTTCGCCCGCTTCGAGGATCTCCAACCGGCTTGTCGCCGTGATCGTCAGCCGGTTGTGCGGCTCGAAGATGGCGAACGACGTGACCGGATTCCCGAAAAAATCGACGCTGTCCGTAATCGACTCCGGCTGCGGTTGCACGATCAGGTCGCGGCGCTGGATCACCTGCCCCGGCGTCTCGCGCAACTTCAGATGCACGAGGTTATGGCTCGTCGCCGCCGCCTCGGCGTAGTCGTAAATCGTCTTGTGTGTGACCTGGTAACGCATGGGGGAAGTTGAGAGTTGAGAGTTAAGAGTTATAAGTCAGTATTTGCGGCCATCACTCTCCAATGCCGGTCGTCTCGTTTTTCACTGTGCATTCTCAACACTTAACTCTCAATTCATATCCCGTGCTCGCTCAGGTGCTGCACCTTCCTTGCATGACTTAAATAGGTGCGCATCAGCACCGCGCTCAGGTCGGCGAGGTCACGGTTGAAGCGGTCGAGCAGCTCCATCAGCGCGTTGCGCTGCTTGCGCGGGTTGGTTTGCGCGAGCGAATGGATGTCGGCGAGGCGCACGGTGGTCAGCGCGCTCATGGAGATCCGCTGCTCGGGTGGGCGCGTCGCGGAGCGCGGGTCGCCGACGAGCTGGTCCACGTGCTGCGACAGTTCCGCGAGCTGGAATGCGAGCGAGCGCGGGTTCGTCTCGTCCATCAGCAGCAGGTCGAGCACCGGCCCGGCCTCGAAACCGCTGAGGTAACGCGAGCGGTAGGTCATCGAGCTGTTGGCGATCTCCAGGAGTGCTTCCAGCCGGTTCGCCTCGATGGCGTCCTCGCGCTGGAGGCCGAAACGGAGGACGGTGAGCAGCGCCGTAGCCCGCTCGATGCGCCGGCCGATGTCGAGGAAGCGCCAGCCCTTTTCGCGGGTCATGCCCTCCATCGCCTGTCCGCCGAAGGCGGCGAGCGTGAAGAGGGCGGCGTCGAGCAGGTCGAGCGCGGCTTGAAGTTGAAGCGCCGGGCTGATGCTTGGCCGCACGAACTCATCCGCCAGCCGCGTGACGATGCGCCAGGAGTCGAGCGAGATGCGGTCGCGCACGCCGGCCGTGATGCGGTGGAGCTTCTGTATGTCGCCGCGGATGCTGAAGGGGCGCTCCTCGTCGAAGAGGAGCGAGAGCACCTGTGGCTCGAGCGTCGACGGCTCGAAGGCCTTGTCCTCCTCATCGAAGAAACCCACCATGCGGCCCTGCGCCGCCAGCACGTTGGCCAGGCCCGGCAGCACCGCAAAGTCCGCGGCCTCGGACTCGTCCGTCATGTGACGGACCATGACGCGCACGACGCGGATGGCCGACTCGATGCGCTCGGCGTAGCGCCCGAGCCAGAACAGATTGTCGGCGACGCGCGAGGACAACACGAAGCCGGCGCGGGAGAGTTCCAGCGAGTGGCCCCCACGCAGCATCGAGAAGGTGCTCACCGGCTTCTCGCTGATGACCCAGGTGTCCTTGCTGCCGCCGCCCGCCTGGGTATTGACGAGGATCGAATCCTGCGAGCCGCTGACGCGGGTGAGGCCGCCTGGCATCACCATGTACGACCCATCGGGCCGGGCGGCGGCGAAGACGCGGAGCATCACATGCCGCGGCTCCAGTGCTCCGTTGAACCAGGTCGGCGCCGTCGAGAGCGTGACGCGCTCCTGCGCGACGAAGCGGTGCGGATGGCGGGCCATGCGATCGAGCAGCGCGGCGCGGGCCGCGTCGTCGAGCTGATTCCCGAAATGGACCTCGTTGCCCTCCGAGGGGTACGCCGCCTTGATGACGAGAGTGTCGAGGTTCTCGATGACGTGCGCCATCGCCTCGCGCTGGCCGCACCACCACGTCGCCACTGACGGCACCTTGAGTTCTTCGCCGAAAAGCGACCGGCAGAGCGCGGGGAGGAACGCCATCATCGCCGGCGTGTCGACGACGCTGCTGCCCAGCGCGTTGGCGATGACCACGTTGCCGGCCCGCACCGCGCCGACCAGTCCCGCGACGCCAAGCATGGAATCATCGCGCAGCTCCAGCGGATCGCAGAAGCTGTCGTCGAGCCGGCGGAGGATCGCATCGACGGGCAGCAGGCCGCTGAGCGTTTTCAGATAGACGCGCTTGTCGCGCACCGTCAGGTCGCCGCCCTCGACGAGCGTGCAGCCGAGGTAGCGCGCGAGGTAGGCGTGCTCGAAATAGGTCTCGTTGAACGGCCCGGGCGTCAGCAACACGACGCGCGGGTTTTCCTTGTGCGTCGGCGCCATGTCGAGCAGCGTCTCGCGCAGCTTCGCGAAATAATCCGCGAGGCGGTGAACCTGGCAGTCGCGGAAAACATCCGGCAGCGACCGCGTAATGACCAGCCGGTTCTCCAGCGCGTAACCCGCGCCGGACGGTGCCTGCGTGCGGTCGTTGACGACCCACCACTGGCCGGAGGGCGAGCGGGCGAGGTCGGCGGCGTACACGTGAAGGTACGTGTCGCGCGGGACCGGCACCTTGCACAGCGGCCGCAGAAAACCGGCGTTCGAGTAGATGATCCCGGCCGGCAACTGACCGTCGCGGATCAGCGTTTGCGGCCCGTAGATGTCGGCGAGGATGCGATTGAGCAGGCGTGCCCGTTGCATGATGGCTTGCTCGATCTGCAACCAGTCGGCCGGCGAGATGACAAGAGGGACCGCGTCGAGCTGCCACGGGCGGTCCATGCCGCGCGGGTCGCCGTACACGTTGTAGGTCACGCCGTTTTCGTGGATCAGCCGCCGGCCCTTTTCCCACCGGCGCTGAAGCTCCTCGGGTCCCATCGCTTCCAGGGCGGTGACCAGCGGCTTCCACGCGGGCCGCGGCTCGCCGTCCTTCGCGATCATCTCATCGAAGTGATCGGGGGCGGACTCGTAGCGCCAGAGCGTCTGCGGTGAAGGCGAGGGGCGCACGGGAATGGACGGATGGAGACTCATGCGGCGACGGAAGGGTTCGCGAGAGAGAATCGACACCGCAGGGCACACCGACTCTCACCATTATCGGTCCGAACTCGATTCGTTCGCAGTGTAGCGGGTGATGTTTTTCCGTGTCAGGGCCGCGTCACCTTTCGCCGCAGATCGAGCGTGTAGGGGAACTCGGGGTTGGGCTGTTCATCGGGGATGCGCACGGTGCCCGGCGTGTGCCCGTGGTTGAAGAAGCGGTTGGAGCGGCGCGACTCGGCCTCCATCGAATTGACGGGGAACGTGGTGTAGCCGCGGCCGCCGGGATGGGCGACGTGGTAGGTGCAGCCGCCGATCGACCGGCTATTCCAGGTGTCGATGACGTCGAACACCAGCGGCGCATCGACGGCGATGGTCGGGTGCAGGCAACTGGGCGGCTGCCAGGCGCGGTAGCGGACGCCGGCGACGAACTGCCCGTGTACGCCCGTCGGCTTCAGCGGGAGCTTGCGTCCGTTGCAGGTGATGATGTGCCGGGCGTCGAGCAGGTGATCGGCCTTGACCTGCACGCGTTCGAGGGATGAGTCCACATACCGCGCGGTGCCGCCGGGCGTGCCCTCCTCGCCGAGGACGTGCCACGGCTCGATCGCCTGCCGCAGCTCGAGCTCGATGCCGTGCTGTTCAATGTGGCCGAAGGCGGGGAAGCGGAACTCGAAGTGCGGCGCGAACCAGGCGGAATCCAGCGGGTAGCCGGCGCGGTTCATGTCGTCGATCACGTCGCAGAAATCGCGCCAGACAAAGTGCGGCAGCATGAAGCGGTCGTGCAGTTGCGTGCCCCAGCGGATCGGCCGGTCGTTGTACGGCTGCTGCCAGAAGCGGGCGATCAGGGCGCGGAGCAGGAGTTGCTGCGCGAGGCTCATGCGGGCGTGCGGCGGCATCTCGAAGGCGCGGAACTCGACGAGGCCGAGCCGGCCGGTCGAGGAGTCGGGCGAGTAAAGCTTGTCGATGCAGAACTCGCTGCGGTGCGTGTTGCCGCTGACATCGACGAGCAGGTGGCGGAAGATGCGGTCGACGAGCCATGGTGGGGCGCTGGCGTTGTTCTTCAGTTGCGCGTCGAGCTCCTGGAACGCGATGTCGAGCTCGTACAGGCTGTCGTGGCGCGCTTCGTCGACGCGTGGGGCCTGGCTGGTCGGCCCGATGAACATGCCGCAGAAGAGGTAGCTGAGCGACGGATGGTTGAGCCAGTAGGCGAGAAGCGAGCGGAGCAGGTCGGGCCGGCGGAGGAAAGGCGAGTCGGCGGGGGAGGCGCCGCCGGCGACAATGTGGTTGCCGCCGCCGGTGCCGGTGTGCCGGCCGTCGAGCATGAACTTCTCGGTGCCGAGGCGCGCCAGGCGCGCCTCTTCGTAGAGCACGGTCGTGTTGATGACCAACTCGTCCCAGTTGCGCGCGGGGTGGATGTTCACCTCGATGACACCCGGGTCCGGCGTCACCTTGATGTGGCTCAGCCGGTGATCGAAGGGAGGCAGCTCGCCTTCGACGATGACAGGCATGCCCAGCACCGCGGCGGTGTCTTCGACGGCGGTGACGAGATCGAGAAAGTCTTCGGCGCTGGCGACCGGCGGCATGAACACATGCAGCTTGCCGTCGCGTGGCTCGACGCAGATGGCGGTGCGCACCACCCACGATGCCGACTCGCTCGGCTGCGGGGCGCGGTCCGGGTTGACGTCGCCGTCGCCGTTGCCGCTTCCATTGCCGCCATGATCACCGTTGCCGCCAAGCGCCACGGCAAGCCGCACGTGATGCCTCGCCCGCCGCAGCACGACCTCGCGCAGCGCTTCTTCGTCGCCCTCATCACCGAGCAGCGCCATCGCCAAATCGCGCTGATGCAGCGGGATCGGCAGGGGGCTGCGCGGGGCAAGCGGATCGACCGGGTGAATGCGCGGGTTCTCACTCGCCTTAACCCACGGCAAACTATTGAGCGGCAATCGCAGGCCGACCGCCGAGTCGCCGGGGATGAGGATCAGATGCTTGCTGCGCAGCAGCCATAGGCCGCTCTGCCAGACGCGCTCATCGCCGGACCAGCCGCGCTGCAGCGGCATCACGCAGCCGACCGGTTCGCTCAGGCCGTGCTTGAACACCCGCCGCATCCGTTCGCGCTCTTCGACATCTTTCAGCCGGCTGTCCGCCGGGGTTACATTGACCGGCAGCCGGCCTTCGCCCTGAAGAAAATGAACGGGGTCTTCAAACGCGTCCATCGCATAGCTGGGGTGTACGCGCAGCCGCAGGGCGAGCGCGGCCATGAAGCGCTTCGCATCTTCGATGGTGTGGGTACATTCCCGGGCGTCGCTACAGATCAGCGCTTCGTTGTTCCAGATGGGCACGCCGTCCTTGCGCCAGTAGCACGACAAGGCCCAGCGGGGGAGCTGCTCGCCGGGGTACCACTTGCCCTGCCCGAAATGCAGCAGGCCGCCCGGCGCGAAGCGGTCGCGCAGCCGCCGGATCAAGGTCTCCGATAGGACGCGCTTGGTTGGCCCGACCGCGGCGATGTTCCATTCCGCGCCGTCCATGTCGTCGATCGACACGAACGTCGGCTCGCCGCCAAGAGTCAGGCGGATGTCCTCGGCTTCGATCTGCCGGTCGATCTGGTGGCCGAGCGATTCGATCCTTCCCCACTGCTCCTCGGTGTACGGCTTGGTGACCCGCGGCGACTCGAACACGCGCGTGACGGTCATCTCGTGCTCGAACTCGACTTCGCACGGGTCCATCAGCCCGCTGATCGGCGCGGCCGACTGCGGCTCGGGCGTCGCGGCGACGGGGATGTGGCCTTCACCGGCGAAGAGGCCGCTCGTCGGATCGAGCCCGACCCAGCCGGCGCCGGGCAGATAAACCTCGCACCAGGCGTGCAGGTCGGTGAAGTCCGCCGCCGCGCCCGATGGCCCATCGAGCGATTTCTGATCGGGCTTGAGTTGAATGAGGTAGCCGGAGACGAAGCGCGCTGCGAGACCCAGGTGGCGCAGCATCTGCACCAGCAGCCACGCGGTATCACGGCACGACCCGCTGCGCAGTTGCAACGTCTGCTCGGGCGACTGCACGCCGGGCTCCAGACGGATCGTGTAAGCGATGTCTCTTTGAAGCAAATAATTCAGGTCGACGAGAAAGTCGATGGTCCGCCGCTTGGTCCGGTTGACCGATGCGAGGTATTGTCGAAGCAGCGGGCCGGGTTCGAGCTTGAAGAGGAACGGCGCGATCTCACGGGCCAGTGACGGGTCGTAAGTGAAAGGGAACTGCTCGGCATCGGGCTCGAGGAAAAAGTCGAACGGGTTGACGACCGTCATTTCCGCGATGAAGTCGACGGTGACGTCGAATTGGCGCGTGGGCTTGTGGAAGATCAGCCGGGCCATGTAATTCGACTGCGGGTCCTGCTGCCAGTTGATGAAATGATCGGCGGGGGCGACCTTCAGCGAGTAGCTCTTGATCGGCGTCCGCGAGTGGGGCGCGGGGCGCAGACGGATCACCTGCGGGCCGAGGTTGATCGGCCGGTCGTAGCGATAGCTGGTGCGGTGGTGCAGGGCGACGCGAATGCTCACGCGCGGGGACTCCTCAAGTGGAAGCGGCGAGCTTCGAGTTGCGATTATATGTTGATGCGGCGCGTAGAGGGCAATCGCATTTAGCCGTTCGACGGTGCCACGGGTCGGCTTTGCGACCCGTGTTTGAGGGCATGCGTCAACACGGGCGCCGAGCCGACCCGTGGCCCCGGTACATGCGATTGCCCTGGCGTCGGTAGAGGATTGTTATCGGGTGGACCGGGCGGCATGTTAATCTGGGCTTCGCCGCGATTGCGGGATTGCCCTGTAATGCCCGCCGGCCGTGTGCATCTATCTATATGAAGACGCGGCGGGCGGCGCTTCCCAAGGGGCGCGGCGGGAGCGTAGCCATCGGTGACGCCCGGTCAGAGATCGAGGCCCTTTTTCGCCGTCACGCCGCCGGTGTCGGTGGGTATGTCATGGCCCGCACGGGTGATGCCGAGCTCGCCGAGAGCATCACCGCGCAGGTATTTGCCATCGTGGTCCGCAAGTTCGATCAGTGCCGGGAGTCGCCGGCCGCTTGGCTCTGGTCGATCGTCAGGAACGAGCTCGCCGCCCATTTTCGCAGCCAGCGCGGGCGGCACGGACAGGTGTCGCTCGATGGCGGGTTTGATCACGGCCTCGTTGATGGCGACCCGACCCCGGACGACGTGCTGCATCAACAGGAGTCGGCCGACCGGCTGCACGAGGCCTTGAAGCAACTCGATGAGGAACAGCACACGATCGTGTACATGAAGTTTTTTCAGGACCTGCCGAATGTCGAGATTGCCGAGGCGCTGGGCATCACCGCGAACAGCATTGGCGTGAAGATCCACCGGACGCTCAAGCGGCTGCGGGACCTGCTGGAAGCGGATGAGAGCGCGGCGGCCGGCCGGATGAGCTCGCTACCCGAGGCTTCGAAAGCAAAGATCGTCGGCATAACGGAAGCCACATGATTCACAAGGGCAACAACAACGGCAGCGATGACGTGGCGACCGGCGATGCCTCGCTCGATCGCTTCGCTTCTGCGCTGCGATCAGGACTGCCGCGGCTGCCGGACGCCGCGATGCGGCGCATCGAGCGGTCGTTTGCGGCGGAGCTCGATCGGGCTCAACCGCCGACGCCGCTGCCGATGCGCGAGTGGCCGCGCTGGGTGGCGGTGGCGGCGATGTTCGTGGTGACGGTCGGTTTGTGTTGGCACGTTTCGACGGGCCCTGCGTCGCCGGCTCGGCCGCCAGTCGCCGGCCGAGTAGTCGATGAGTATCAGGTGGTATTGGAAGTCAACAATCACGGGCTGTCGGGGGATGCTGTAATCAGTTTAGGCACGGGGGGGGCGGCGAGTGCGTGGGATTCGCTGTTCCAATCGCTCGACCGATACGCGTCGCTCTTCGGCGTCGAACGGCTGACACGGAGGTAGCGCATGACTGGCCTGTTCCAACGTGTCATCGTGGCCGTTGCCGTTTTGCTGGTGCTGCTGGCTGCGTCGCTTCAGGCGGATGAAGCATCTCCATCGCGCCCGACGGAATTGCTGCGGGCCGCGGTGAGGAAGGCGAAGGCCGAACCGACGGCGGCGCATGTCGTCGCCACGATTCAGTTGGCGTCGGCGACTGAGGCGAAGGACGCGGGGGAGTTCGATGAGACTAGCCTGATCGCGCGAATCAGCGCGGACGACCCGCAGCGGGCGGCGGCACACGAGTGGCTCTGCTGGCGGTTGATGCCGGTCGGTTATGCGGGACGGGAAAGGTTCAAGAAGCAGCTCGAGGCGCTTCAGATGATCGATGCGGCCCGCGGCATTGCCGATCGGGCGCCGGTGTTCCCGCTGTATCTGGCGGCGCTCGAACGAGACCGGGATTCGATGCTGAGGCTTGCCGGGACGAAGGGGCCGACAGCGTTCCCCTCCGTGTTCGCCGAGCGCTGCGTCCTCGACATGCTCGCGGCCCTCGGCGTGCCGAAGGAGGATGCGGCGCTACACGTGCTGACCGGCCGGCGCTCCGAGCCGCTGCACGGCCTTGCCGACCTTGACCGTGAACTCTCGCGCGAGATTGCGTTCCTCAAATCCATCGGGCGCGGCGACGACGCCGCGAAGGTGGAAAGCTGCCGCGGCACGCTGCGGAAGTCGTATCTGCAAGCGTCGCGTCACACGGTTGAGCGTCTCTTCGCACTGAATCTGCTCGGGATGACCGCCGAGCGCGATGCGCTGGTCGCCAAGCAAGCCGCGCTGGAAGAGCAACTCGCGAAGCTCGGCGGGCTGGGGTCCGTCGTGGCTCGCGTTGATTCAAACGATCGCTGGTCGCAGCTCATCGCCCCGATGCTCGCCGGCGACCTCGCCATCACCGAAAAGCCCCCGCGCTGGATCACCGCCGATGCGGGCGACCTCGCCACCACCGTCCGTATCGACGCGAAGGACCGCCGCACCGCCGGCAACCGCACGCATTACACCGGCGGCGTCACCGTCACCTTCGGCGATGTCCGCGTGACCTGCGACGAGGCCACCGCCGCGCGGACCGAAGTCGATGGCAAACCCGCGCTGACGATCACCGGCGCCGGCCGCGTCACGCTCAAGACCGTTAACGCCGCCGCCACCGCGAACGAATTCACCTTCAGCTCCAGGCCGGCGAGCTTCAAGCTCGCCGGCGATGTGGTCGTGACCACCGATGACCAGACGCCCTCCCATCTCACCGCCGCGACCCTCACCCTCACCGGTCAGATCACCACTGGCCGCAGCCTGCTCGACGACTGGAAGGAAGCAAAGGATCTGGACCAGAAGCTCGCGCTCGTTCCGGCCCTCGCGAAGTTTGATGATCGCGAACTCCCGGACGATGCGAAGTTTCTCGTCGCCCTCAAGCTGATCGAGCCGGACCTCACGTGGTACGCCCCGTACGCCCCGCCGAAGCGCGAGGGCGAACAGGCGGCCATCGAACTGCGGCAGATCGAGGAGCGACGGGCGCACCCGACGCGCTGGGGCGCCGCGCTGGGCCGCGAGCCGTGGATGGTCGTTCCGGCCGAGGTGATCGAGCAGGCGAAGGCGGTCATGGCGCAGTCGGACAAGCTTCCAGCGCCGCGCACGAGAAATGGCGAGCCGGCCGTCGCGACCAAGGCGGAGGACATCTGCTTCTGGCGGATGAAAAGCTTCCCGCTGACGCCCGACAATCTCCGTGCCTACTCGCTCCTCAAGAGCATCAAGGACCCGAACATTGCCCCGCGCGCCCATCATTGGGCGGCCGAGATTCGCCGCAACAACACGGTGCTGACGTTGGATATCGCCGGTGGGTATCCCGCCGGGCTCGATGCCCCGGTGGTCCTCGATGCCCGCAACGCCGATGCGGTGACCTTCAAGCTGTATCGCGTGACGACCCCGTCTGATCTTCTCGCCGTAGCCGAGGGCATCGGCGCGGACTTCATCTTCCGCGACTACGGTCTTCATTTGCGCGACAAGGCGCCGGCTTACAGTCATGTGATGGAGCAGTTGAAAAGAATTGAGCGATTCCGTGAAAAGCGAGCGGTTGCAATCCGGCTGCGCGATGAGGACCTTGTCGAGTCGTGGGACGTGAATACTGCTGAATTGCCGTGGGTCGATCCCGGTCGCGGCAGCCGGTGGTCGTCGCGCTGGGACGATGGCGACCGCGAAGATGACTGGTACTTCGGCGACTCGAATGACGAACACCGTGCCCGTCTCGACAAGGAGTACCGCCCGTCGCGCAGCGCGCTGAGCAGTTGGCGCACCGACCGCGTCGCGACGATTCCGGCCAAGGCGCTCGCCAAACCGGGGGCTTACATCCTGGTCGCCAGCGCCAACGGCATCGCGTCGCATGCACCGATCATCGTCGACCCCTTGAGCATGACGCTCCGCCGGTCGCGCGATGGTGTGCTCGTGATGGCCGCCGATTCGACCGGCCGATTCCCCACCGTCGACGCCGACGTTATCGCACCCGAGTCGCTGCGCAGCGAGAAGACCGACCGACGCGGCGCGGCGTTCCTTCGTGTGCACGCGGCCGGTGATCGCCCGATCGTGATCCACAAAGACGGCCGCTACGCCATCGGTGGGTTTGGCGATGTTTTTGAAGGTGTTTACCGTCGGTGGGGAGACCGCTTCGATTTGTTCGGACCCGAACGGATCGCCAGGTTGCAGCGCAAGCGGATCGAGGTTGAAACACTTGCCCAGGTGTACGACGACCGCACCGTGATCGCGGCCTACACCGACCGGCCGACCTATCGCCCCGGCCAGCAGGTGCAGTTCAAGCTTATCATGCGGCAGCTCGCCGCCGCGCCAGCGAACGGCGACGCCGCTCGCCTGCTCGGCTTCCGCGCCGAGGACTTTGACCTCGCTTCGCACCTGACGCTGCCGCGCCTGAGCGAGCCGGTGCAGTGGGAGGTCATCGACCCGCGCGGGCGATCGGTCTTAAGCGGGAACACGACGATCAACGATTTCGGCACCGCGATCGGCGCCGCCAACCTGACGAGCGAGAGCGCGGTGGGGCGTTACTCGCTGCGCATCACCTCGGGCGGCATGGCCCGGGTGGTGCCCGATGTCTTCGCGGTGAAGTATTACCGCCGGCCGAACTTCGAGCTGAAGGTCGAGGGTGTGCCGGCCGTGATGCTCCGGCCCTCCACGCTGACGCTTCAGTGCGCTGCTCGCTACTACTTCGGCGAGCCCGTGACCGATGGCACGATCGACGCCCGCCTCGTTCGCGTCGACCAGTGGAAGCCGCTGGCGCAGGCCACGGCGAAGGTCGGCCCCGATGGCCGCGCGGCAATCGAGATCGAGGTGCCGAAGCAGATGGCGGCGGGGCAGTACGCCATGATCTGTACGCTCACCGATGCGAGCGGCCGCAGCGTCAGTACATCGAACGCGATTGATTTCCGCGGCGGCGTACAGGTCGCGAACACTTCGAGCCTGCCGGCGCTGCCGCGCTTTGTCGCGGTGAATCAGGACTTAGTCGTGCGCACCGGTGGTCGCGAGGTGGTCGCGACGGTCAGCGCGGACGGCGATGCGCCGCAGTCAACCGATCAGGTCTTCCTCGCGAAAGATGGCGCCGCCACGATTAAGCTGTCCCGCGCCGGTTGGCATCGCATCCAGTCCGGTGATGAGGCCGTCGATGTGTTCGCGTACGGCACCGAAGAGTCGGCCATCGCCACGCTGCCGCCCTGGGAAACCGAAGCCCGCGAGGGCGGCTGGGTGAATCTCACCGATGCCGCCGTGCAGGAACAGACCGGCCACGATTGGCTCGATGATCCCTCGAAACATCTCTACGCGCTTTTCGAGCGGCACCACGCGCTGGTCGGCGACAAGCTGCGCGTGCTGGTGTATTGCCCTGTGAATCAGCCCCGGCTGCTGCTGACGATCGAGGGGCGGACGGTCATCGATTACATCGACACCACGGTGGCGGCGAAGGCGGGGCGGTACCACGTGATCGAGGTGCCTATCAAGCCGCATTACGGGCCGAACTTTTATTTGCAGGGCCGCGTGCTGGGCGGCGCGGAGACGCCGAAGGCGTCGCGCCAGCATTCACGGCGGGCTAAGGAGAGGCCGCTGCGTGACGACGACACCGAAGACGGCAGCAGCGACCCGCGCTGGTGTCGCGTGGATGTGATTGACCCGAACCGCAAGCCGGGCGGCGAGCGGCTGACCGTGCGCGTCGAGCCGGAGCGGACGAACTACAGGCCGGGCGAAGAGGTCGGCGTGCGCATCGCGGTGACCGATGTCGAGGGCAAGCCGCGCGAGGCGGAGGTGTCGCTGGCGGCGGTCGATGAGAGCGTGTTCACGTTTGGCGAGGATGCGCTCGGTTCGCTCGCCTCGGTCTTCGGTCAGCCGTGGGTGGAGCGTCGTTACCAGTCGAAGGCTTGGCGGAGCAGCATCGGCGCCAAGTGGTCGCGCGAAGAAATCGAGCGTGAGAAGTTGCAACTGGACATGATGCTGAAGGAGACCCAATCGCTGGAAGCGATGAAGTCGATGGTTCAGTCCATGAAATCGGTCGACGCGGCGATGCTCGTGCGCGCCGCGCTGGATCGCGGTGAAGCTGACCGCGCGTCGCCGCTGACCGCGATTGCCGGCAAGCTACCGGTCACATCGCTGGCACTGGGTGAGCTGCGGCGCGATTTCCGCGAGACGGCGGCGTGGCACCCGCGCTTGCGGACCGATGCGCAGGGGCTGGCCCGCACCGTGTTCAAGCTCCCGGACTCGTTGACGGCGTACCGGCTGACGGCGGTGGGTCTCACGCGCGGCACGGAGATCGGGGTGGGGCGGTCGTCGCTGCGGGCTTCGATGCCGGTGAGCGTGCAGGTATTCTTGCCGCGATTTGCCGTGGAAAACGACAGGCACGAAGCTGTCGCGCTGGTGCACAACAGCGACGCGAAGGAGCGCATGTGCGTGGTGCGCTGGGAGGTTATCGGGGCAACGAGCGAAGCAGTGGACGAAGGCTGGACGCGCGGCGAGGCGGTCGGCAAGGCGACCTTTGAGCGGCGGGTCACGGTGCAGCCGGGCGCCTCGGCCCGCGTCGCCCTGCGTCTCACGTTTGGGCAGGTGGGCGATGCAACTGTTTCGTGCCGCGTGACAGACCGCGACACGCCGGCCGACCGCGACGGCGAGGAGCGCGTCATTGCGGTGTCGCCCCTGGGCAGGCCGGTCGAGTACGTGTTTGACGGCACGTTCCGCGGCGAACATCGCGTCGAGCTTCCCGCCGGCTTCACGGCCGACGATGTGAAGATCACGCTGTCGCGCAACGACGTGCCGCACGCCCTTGATGGGCTCGGCTACCTCGTCGAGTATCCGCACGGCTGTGTCGAGCAGACGATGAGCCGGTTCCTCCCCGCCGTCATGGTGCGGCACGCTGTTCAAAAGTCGGCCATCGCGCTGCCGTCCGATGTCGCCGCGAAGCTGCCCGAGGTGCTCGCGAAAGGACTCGACCGGCTCTACGCGTTCCAGCACGATGATGGCGGGTTCGGCTGGTACAGCCGCGATACGGCGGGCACTCGCGATGATGCGATGACGATCTACGTGATGTACGGCCTCGCTCGCTGCAAGGCGGCGGGCATCGCGGTGAATGACGATGTGCTGATGCGCGGCTGCCTCCATCTGGCGGGGCGGATCAAAGACGGTGGGCTCGGGGCCGATGCCGCGGCGCGGGCGTGGTACGTGATCGCACTCGCAGGCAAGACGACGGCCGGCGACATTGGCGATGCGGCCCGCGCGATGCTGAAACTCCCCGCGGAGAAGCGGCCCGGTGACGCGGCGATCAACCTTGCGCTGGCGTGCCGCGAGGCGGGGCAGGCTGATTTGGGGCAGCGGCTGTGGGTGGATTCGAGAAGTTGGAAAGCACAGTCAATCCCGCAGCTTTCGCTGAAGCTGCTCGCCCAGTCGGCGTTCGGCGAGCCGGTGAGTGATTGCTACGAGACGGCACGGCTGATCCTCGCGCAGCGGCAGGGGCACCGCTGGGCGCACACGCGGGACACGTCGTGGGCGCTGGAGGCGATGACGGAGCTGGTGCATTACGCGCGGCCGACGGAGGCGTCGCCGGGGTTGACGGTGATGTTCAGCGGCAAGAACGTGCTTACGGTCGCGAAGGGCGCGAAGACGCAAGCGGTCGAACGGGTGCATTTGCGGCGCGGGGATCTGGCGAACTTGCGAAAGAGTGAAGCGGGGGAGCGCGACGCGGCCGAAGGTGCCGGCACCACCATCGTGCTCAAGTCCGACGGCGACGATCCGTTCCATTTCGCGATCACCATCAAGGGCGTCGAGCGCCTGGAGCACGCCAAGCCGCACGGCGAGGCGGTCAAGATGGTGCGACTGTTCGAGTCGCTCGATGGCGAGGTGCTCACCGGCCCGGTGAAGGTGGGCGAGGTCATTGCCGTGCGGCTGACCGTCGACCTCGCGGCCGAGCAGCGGTACGTGATCGTCGAGGACCGCCGGGCGGGCGGCCTGGAGTTCGCGGATGACCGGCTGCGGATCGTGGGCGCCGATGGCGACACACCGGCGCCGGCCGCCACCGAGTTCCGCGACGACCGCCTCTGCGTGTTCTTCGACCGGCTGCCCGCCGGCCGGCACAACTTCATCTACTACCTGCGGGCCGAGTCGGCGGGCACGAGCCACGTCCTGCCGGGTTGTGCGTACCCCATGTACGCCGAGACCCATCGCGGCGAGACCGGCACGAAACGGCTCGAGGTGCGATAGCGCGTCGTTCCAGCGCACGCACCCACCGCTGTCGACCGCGCACTGCAAATCTCACACAGGACGAGGTGAAAACCTCGCAAGCGACCGACGTTAAATGTAGCCCGGATCGGTCATGAGAAAGAAGTGATTTTTCGCATGAAAAAGCGTCGATTTCATGCCGCGCCCGCGCTTTATATCGCCGCCGCATCGCGATTCGCGAGATTCCGATAATTTTTCTTCTCGGGGTGCTTGATTTCAACTCTCATTCCTCCAAATATAGCTCGTTGGAAGAAAGCAGTTCCGCCCGGCAACGGGCCTTCCAACCAACAAGCCTCCTATCTCGGGTTGACCTCCCCCGACTCAACCCGAGGACTCGCCCCAGGCAGGCCCCCCCGACGCTGCCTGGGGTTTTTTTTGCGCCCATTTCGTCCGATAACGGACTCGGGCCCCGTCCGCCAACTCTCCGCCGCGTGCCCACGCTCCCTAAACCGCGCGCGCTATCCGGACGATGAACCACAGGTTGATCATCCAATTAAGGCGGCAGGAGCGAGAATGGCATTCGGATTTTCCAAGTCGCGATATTCGCCCATCGCCATTGATTTCGGCGCGGACACGCTCAAGGTGCTGCAGATCGTCGCCGGCGAGCCGCCGCAGGTCGTCGCCGCCGCCGCCGCCGAGGTCCCCGAGCACGCCCGCACCGACCCGGCCGCTCGCCACGCCTTCTACATCGAAGCGCTCAAGATGATCCTCAAGGCGCACCCCTTCAAGGGCAAGCGCGCCGTCTGCTCCATCCCCGCCTACCAGACCCTCGTCCAGCATTTGCAGATCGCCAAGGTCGAGCACGAAGACCTCGATGAGCAGATCGGCATCTACCTCCGCCAGCGGCTCAACGTCGACCCCTCGCGCATGGTGATCCGCTCCGCCCAGGTCGGCCAGATCATCCGCGAGGGCTCCGCCAAGCAGGAAGTCATCTGCATGGCCGCCAGCAAGGAAGCGGTGATGCGGCACATCGAGTCGGCCCACCGCGCCAAGCTCGACGTCGTCGGCATGCATTGCGAGCCGCACGCGGTCATTGCGGCCTTCTCGCACCTCTACCGCCGCACCGACGACGATAAGCGCACCACCTGCTTCATCGACATCGGCGCCGCCACCACGAAAGTCGCCATCACGCACGGCACGCAGCTCGTCTTCGCCCAGATCATTCACTCGGCGGGCGACCACCTGACCCGCGCCATGTCGAAGGCCGAGAACGTCGGCTTCGGCGAGGCCCGCCGCAAGCGCATCGCCGACGCCAAGAACGTCCGCCCGCCCACCGAAGCCGCGGCGAGAAGCGCGCCGGCGCCCGCGACCGGCACCATCGCCGACCGCCGCGCCGGCGGCAGCAGGATCCCCGGGATGGCCGCCCTCGACGCCCAGATCGAAGCCGAGCTCGGCGGGCCCACCGGCGGCGTCGCCATCGCCAGCCTCGCCGCGCCCCGCAAGCCCGCGACCGAGCAGCCGACGCAGGGGGACATGACCGAGTGCCTCATCGACGAGCTCCAGCTCGCCGTGCGCTACCACCAGGGCATGTTCAACGATCGGCCGATCGAAAAGCTTGTCTTCCTGGGAGGCGAATCGAATCACGTGGCCACCTGCCAGCGGATCGCCAGGACGCTCCGCATCGGCGCCCAGCTCGGCGACCCGCTTGCCCGAGCTTGCCAGCAGGGCGCGGCCGTCACCGGCGGCGGCGTGGACCTCCGCGACCCGCAGCCCGGCTGGGCCGTGCCGTTCGGCCTGTGCCTGCTCGAGCCGAGCGTCTAAGGAAGTTCGGAGTTGCGAGTTCCGAGTTCCGAGTTGATCGGAACCGGAGCAACTCCGAACTCGGAACTCGGAACTCGGAACTTTGACTGGAGCCCTCCCATGGCTGACATGAGCTTCCTTCCCGAGGATTACCTCGACAAACGCGCCCAGCGACGCACCAACGTCATCTGCGTCACGCTGTTCGTCATCGTCATGAGCGCCGTCATCGGCGCCTATGTCGTCAGCGATCGGCAGCGCATGGAGGTGCGGCAGCACCGCGAGATCGTCAACAAGCGGTTCACCGAGGCCGCCCGCCGGCTCGAACAGCTCGACGAGCTTCAGAAGCAGAAGGAGCAGATGCTCAAGAAGGCCAAGGTCACCGGCTCGCTGCTGGAAAAGCTGCCCCGCAGCCTGATCCTCTCGCAGTTGGTGAACGCGATGCCCACGACCCTGAGCCTGCTGGAGCTGGAGCTGGAGACGACGGTCGTCAAGCCCAGCGCTCCCACCGCCCGCACCTCGATCGAGAAGGCCAAGTCGAAGCGGCCCGCCGCCAGGAAGGGCGCCGAGGCCGAGCCCGAGCCGGACGTCAAGCCGGTGCAGATCAAGCTGAGCGTCACCGGCGTGGCCAAGACCGACGTCGAGGTCTCGCAGTTCATGACCGACATCAAGGCGACGCCGCTGTTCGCCAATGTGAACCTCGGCTTCTCCGAAGAGATCAAGTTCAACGACTCGCCGATGCGCAAGTTCAGGCTCGAGATCATCGTGAACCAGGACATTGATTTCCGGAAGTTCGAGCCGGTGATGGTGAAGCGGGAGCTGAAGCAGAACCCGATGGGCAGCACCATCAACATCGACGAGAACGGCAAGGTCGTCCCCAGGGTTCCGGGGGGGCCGGCCGGGAATACGGGGGCCAACACGGACCTGATCAAAAACGCGTCGGACAACCCCCGCCGCACCCTGAAGAAGGACTAACGCCATGCGATTTGGATTCCGCGAAGTGGTCTTCATCATGCTCCTGCTGGCGGTCCCGGTGGGCGCCTACCTGTTCGTCTTCGAGCCCCGCAACCAGCAGGTCGAAGAGGTCAAGGAAGAGATCAAGCGCAAGCAGGCCAAGCTCGAGGAACTCGAGCAGGCCACGAAGCGGATCCCCGACCTCGGTCTGGAGATCGACAAGCTCGCCGAGGCCATCGAGGTCATCGAGCAGAAGCTGCCCGACGAGCGGAAGGTCGATGAGGTGCTCAAGCAGGTCTGGGAGCTGGCGACGCGGCAGCGGCTGACGCCCAAGAGCGTCCGCACCGACAAGCCGGTGCCCAACGCCAGCTTCTCCGAGCTGCCGATCCAGATGGAGATCGTCGGCGATTTCGACGGCTTCTACAGCTTCCTGCTCGAACTCGAGAAGCTCCCTCGCATCACCCAGCTACCGAAGATGAAACTGGTGAAGGCGACCGAGAAGGACCGCGAGCAGGGCCAGATGAGAGCCGAAGTGATCCTCAGCGTCTTCTTCGAGACCGATGACTCGGCCCAGTTCGGCGCCAACCGCACAGGCAGGAGAGGCTTATGAGATTTGGAAAGCCCAAGGAACACGAGACGGATCTGGACGACATCGAGACGGCCGGTGAAGAGCCGGCGCAGCTCCCGCTCATGATGGGGGCGCGGCCCGAAGGCCTCGACGGCGATATCGATCTGCACTCGATGAGCGACGGCAGCAAGCTCTTCAACAAGAGCACGCTGCTGATCGTCGCCGTGCTGCTGATCGCGGCCGGCACCATCTACGCCATGCGCTTGAGCCAGGGTGAGAAGGGGCAGAGCGAAGAGGTGACGAAGTCCGAGGCCCGCATCGAGCAGCTCATGACCCAGCTCAAGAGCTCGCAGGCGGCCGGCGGCGACCACCGCCTCGCCAAGGGCTCCATCGAGGCGCTGATGAACGACACCGAGTTCATCATCGCCCAGCTCGACGTCGACCCCACCAAGCGGCAGGTGCCCGTCGAGTTCACCAAGAAGAACCCGTTCCACCTCTTCATCGAGCAGGCCATCCCCACCGCCGGACCGGTCAAGCCGAAGGAAGACCCCGAAGCCAAACGGCTGGCCGAGCTGATGAAGAAGCTCGAAGGCGAGCTCGCCCGGCTCAAGATTCAGTCGATCCTCCCCAACGGCCGCAAGCCCGTGGCGATCATCGACAACAAGATCGTGCAGCTCGGCGAGGCCGTCGGCAGCTTCAAGGTGAAGGAGATCCAGAAGCTCGCCGTCATCCTCGAGGCCGAAGGCAAGGAGTTCACGCTGAGCATCGAGAACGACCCGAACAAGGCGGACGTGAAGGGCGTGAAGGGGCGGTAAGCGGAAAGTGCCGAGTTCCGAGTTCGGAGTTCCGAGTTGGATCGCGATTGCTGCGTCCTGCTTGAAACTCGAAACTCGGAACTCGGAACTCGGAACTCATCCATGGACCGAACCGAACTGGGCAAGTGGCTGGAATCATCCGACGAAGAAGCGGCCGCCGCCGCCGCGCCGGTTCCGCGCCGCTCCGCCGAATCGCTCAGCGATCTCTGGACGCCAGACGACGAGCCCGCCGGAGCGCCGGCCCGCGACCTCGCGCAGGTCATGCTCGACAACGGGGCCATCGACGCCGCCCAGGCCACCAGCGCCCGCAGCGTCCTCTCCAAGACGCCCGGCAAGAAGATGGCCGACATCCTCTTCGAGACAGGCATTGACGAGGTCGAAGTCCAGACCGCCGTCGCCATCATCTGCAACCTCACCTTCGAGCGCGTCAACATCGACGACGCCAACGTGAAGCTCATCGAGAAGCTCGGCCAGGATTATTGCAAGAACCACGGCGTCATCCCGATCCGCATGTCCGCCCAGCGGCTGATCGTCGGCCTCGTGTACCCGGACAACCTGCTCATCATCGACGAGGTGCGCCACCGCCTGGGCGTCACCATCAAGCCCGTCGTCGTCTGCCGCAAGGACATCGCCGCCATCATCGAGTCGCGCCGCGAGGAGACCAGCAACGACAACAATGTCAACGTCGAATCGATCATCGCCGGCGTCGGGGAAGACGACGTCGAAGTCGTCGAGTCCAAGGAAGAGGACCTCGACCTCGAGAAGGCGGCCGGCGAATCGCCGGTCATTCGGCTGGTGAACTACATCATCGCCGACGCGGTCAAGCAGGGCGCCAGCGATATCCACATCGAGCCGCAGGAGAAGAAGCTCAAGGTGCGCTTCCGCATCGACGGCGTGCTCTTCGAGGCCATGAGCCCGCCGCACCAGATGCACCCCGCGATCATCTCGCGGCTCAAGGTGATGTCGAACCTAGACATTTCCGAGCGCCGCCTGCCGCAGGACGGCCGCATCCGCGCCATGATCCACGGCCGCAAGCTGGACCTGCGTCTCTCGACGCTCCCGACCGTCAGCGGCGAGAAGGCGGTCATGCGCATCCTCGATACGCGGTCCATTCAGGTGACGCTCGACGCCCTCGGCATGGACGAGGACACGCTCGCCATCTGGAAGCGCCAGATCGATCAGCCGCACGGCATCATCCTCGTCACCGGGCCCACCGGCAGCGGCAAGACCACCACGCTCTACGCCTCGCTCGGCCAGATGGACCGCAACGAGCTCAACATCTCCACCGTCGAAGACCCCGTCGAATACCACCTCAACGGCGTCAACCAGGTGCAGGCTCACGAGAAGATCGGCATGACCTTCTCCGCCGCGCTGCGATCCCTGCTGCGCCAGGACCCCGACGTGGTGATGGTCGGCGAAATCCGCGACGCCGAGACCGCCAAGATCGCCATCCAGGCGTCGCTCACCGGCCACCTCGTGCTCTCCACGCTGCATACCAACGACGCGCCCAGCAGCGTCACGCGCCTGATCAACATCGGCGTCGAGCCGTACCTCATCGGCGCCGCGGTGAACGCCACGCTCGCCCAGCGCCTCTGCCGGCGCATCTGCGAGAACTGCAAGACGCCGCTGAAGGCGACGGACGAAGTGCAGCAGCACCTCTCGATGCACGGCATCGCCATTGGCGAGATGTACCAGGGCGAAGGCTGCGACAAGTGCCGCAACACCGGCTACTCCGGCCGCGTCGGCCTCTACGAACTACTGCTGCTGGATGATCACCTGCGCGACAAGGTCGTCAGCAATCCCAACGTCACCGAGTTCCGCCGCGTCTGCGTCGAGCGCGGCATGGTCACGCTCCGCATCGACGGCTTCCGCAAGGTCGCCCAAGGCAAGACCACCGTCGACGAGGTGCTGCGCGTGACCGAAGCGGCGATCTGACGCGCATCAAGCGGCTTACGCGGTCGCCGGGTGCCACGGGTCGGCTCGGCGACCCGTGTGTCTTACGCGGACACCGGTCGTCGAGCCGACCCCGGGCACCTTCACCTTGCACTGGTGAGGCAGGTGAGGGAGCGGCTACCCATTATCATTACACTCCATGTTCACACCATCGGGAGTGTCCCATGTTCTCACGTCTGCTCCCCGCGATCGTCGCCTGTTTTCTGCTCTGCGCCTGCGTGCCTCTTTTTTCCGCTAAGCCGCAAGCGGCCTTCGATACGGCGCGGATGGCGGAGGCGGATCAGGTCATTAACGCCGCCATCGAGAAGGGCGATATCCCCGGCGCCGTGCTCCTCGTTGGCCTGCGCGGCGAGACCGTCTACCACAAGGCGTATGGCCACCGCGCTATCGAGCCGGCGAAGATCGCGATGACCACCGACACGATCTTCGACCTCGCCTCGCTCACCAAGGTCGTCAGCACCGCCACCAGTGTGATGGTCCTTGCCGACCGCGGCAAGATTGCTCTGACCGATCCCGTCGCGAAACACCTCTCCGAGTTCGGCACCAACGGCAAAGAGAAAATCACCATCGAGGACCTGATGCTGCACCGCGGCGGGCTGATCGCGGACAACCACCTGCGCGACTACACCGATGGCCGGCAGCGGGCGTGGGAGAATATCTGCGGCCTGAAACTCGTCGCCCCGGTGGGAACGAAGCTCATCTATACCGACGTCGGTTACATCGTGCTCGGCGAGCTCGTCGAGCGCATCGAGGGCAAGCGCCTCGGCCATTTCGCGCGGGAAGCGATCTACGAGCCGCTGGGCATGAAGGACACGATGTACAAGCCAGCGCCGGAGCGAAAGCCGCGCATCGCCCCGACGGAAAAGCGCGATGGGCAGTTGCTCGTCGGCGAGGTACACGACCCGCGCGCCTATTGGCTCGAAGGCGTCGCGGGCCACGCCGGCCTATTCGGCACGGCCGATGACCTCGCGAAATATTGCTGGATGATCCTGCGCGGCGGCGAGCTCAATGGCAAGCGCGTGCTCTCGAAGGAAACGGTCAAAAGCATGACGCGCGTCCGCTACCTCCCCGACGGCACCGGCGGGCGCGGCTACGGCTGGGACGTGGACACCGGCCACTCCGGCCCGCGCGGCGCGATCTTCCCGCGCGGTGCCTCCTTCGGGCACACCGGGTTCACCGGCACCTCGATGTGGATCGATCCCGAAAGCGATTCGTTCGTCATCTTGCTGACCAGCCGATTGCATCCCGACGGCAAGGGCGACACGCTCGCGCTCCGCAGCCGGGTCGCGACGATCACGGCCGAGGCGATCGGGCTCAAGCGTGAAACACCGGGGGTGATGACCGGCATCGACGTGCTCTCACGCGACGGCTTCAAGGCGCTCGACGGCCGCAAGGTCGCGCTGATCACCAACCACACCGGCCGCGACCGCGCCGGCAAGCGCACCGTCGACCTGCTCTTCGAGGCGAAAAACCTCAAGCTCGTGAAGCTGTTTTCGCCGGAGCACGGCCTGTTCGGCAAGCTCGATGAGAAGGTCGGCCACACCGTCGATGATAAAACGAAGCTGCCGGTCTTGAGCCTGTACGGCGACACCCGCAAGCCGACGAAGGAAATGCTCGAAGGCGTCGACACCATCGTGTTCGACATCCAGGACATCGGCTGCCGGTTCTACACCTACATCAGCACGCTCGGCGGCGCGATGGAAGAAGCAGGCAAGAACAACATCCGCGTCGTCGTCCTCGACCGGCCGAACCCCATCACCGGCCTGCGCGTCGACGGGCCGATCTCCGAAATGGAGCGGTCGAGCTTCGTCGCCTACCGGCCGATGCCGTTGGTACACGGCATGACCGTCGGCGAGCTCGCGATGCTCTTCAACGCGGAGGACAAGCTGAACTGCGACCTGCATGTGGTGAAGATGGAGGGATGGAAGCGGTCGATGTGGTGGGACGAGACCGCGCTGACATGGGTGAACCCCTCGCCGAACATGCGGAACCTCACGCAGGCGGCGATTTACCCGGCGATCGGGCTGCTGGAGTACTCGAACATTTCCGTCGGCCGCGGGACCGATCAACCGTTTGAGTTCATCGGCGCTCCGTGGATCGACGGGGTGCGGTTGGCCGCGGGCTTGAACGAACTGAAACTTCCGGGGGTGCGCTTCGTGCCCATCGAGTTCACGCCGGTGAGCAGCAAGTTCAAGGACGAGTTGTGCAAGGGCGTCTACGTGACGCTCACCGACCGCGCGAAGTTCGAGCCGACGCGCACAGGCCTGTCGATCGCCTGGCAACTGGTGCGCAACCACGGCCGGGCCTTCGAGACGCACCACATGCTGCGGCTGCTGTGCGATATGGAAAGCTACGAGGCGATGATGGCCGCGAGCGACCCGGCGACGATTTCACAGGGGTGGATGAAGGCGGCGGGGGAGTTTGCGGCGGTGCGGAATAAGTATTTGATGTATGAGTAAGAATGGAAGCGATGTTGAGCCGCGACGCAACGCGTCGCGGGCGTCCACGAACACCTTGCGTCTCGATTGCAAAGGTTGACCCGGGCGTGTTCGTTCCTTGCGCGGGCGACGATCGTCCGCATTCGGTGGCGTCCGCGACGCGTTGCGTCGCGGCTCGATGCTCACCGCGCGAAGTCTTCCGCCTTTAAGCTCTCGCCCAAATATCGCTTGCGCACCAGCTCATTCTTCACGATCTCCGACGGTCGGCCCTCGGCGAAGACTTTACCCTCGAAAATCACGTAAACGCGGTCGCACATCTGCAGGATCCGGCGTTCGTTGTGGTCGGTGATCAGCGTGGCGATGCCCTCCGAGTCGCGCAGCCGGCTGACTTCGGCTTGCAACTCCTCGACGGCGATGGGGTCGACGCCGTGGAACGGCTCGTCGAGGAGCATGATGTTCGGCTCGGTGATCAGGGCGCGGGCGATTTCCAGCTTGCGTCGCTCGCCGCCGGACAGCGTGCGGGCCAGTTGCGGGGCCACGTGCTTGAGCCCGAACTTCGCGAGCAGCTCGGCGGCTCGCGCCCGTTGCTCGGAGCGCGTCAGGTTCGAGCGCGTCTCCAGGATCGCCATCAGATTGTCCTGCACGCTCAGCCGGGCGAAGATGCTCGGCTCCTGCGCGAGGTAGCCCATGCCGAGGCGGGCCCGCTGATACATCGGCAACTTCGTCACGTCCTGCCCGTTGAACTCCACCTTGCCGCCCTCGGGCGTGATCATACCCATGGCCATGCGGAAGCTCGTCGTTTTCCCCGCGCCGTTGCGGCCGAGCAGCCCGACGATCTCGCCCTCCTTCACGGCAAACGAAACGTGATCGACGACCTTGCGGCCGCTGTACGACTTCTCGAGATTGGTGGCGGTGAGCAGAAACACGTGGGGATGATACAGAAGTAGAGTGGGCACCGCCCACCACGAACAAGAGCACAAGGTGAATCGTGGTGGGCGGTGCCCACTCTTCTTCTACTTCGCTGCCTACTGCCTCCTGCCGACTGCCTACTTTCCTTTACAATCCCCCCATGCAAACCGTCGCACGATGGCTCTGGTACCTGATGCCCGCCAACCCGATCGTGGTGCGCATCGTGCAGGGCAGTTCGCGGCGCATGCGAGACCTCTGGGTGCGCATGGGTTACCTGGGGGCGCTGATCCTGCTCGTCCTCATCGGCCTGATGTCGGTCGAAGGCATCGGCTCCACCGCGACGCTCACCGATCTTGCGAAAGCGGGGACGAAAGTGTTCGCTATTGTTGCGTATGGGCAGGTCATCCTCGTCTGCCTGCTGGCGCCGCTGTTCATGGCGGGTGCGATCAACCAGGAGCGGCAGGGCGAGACGTTTGACATTTTGCTCACCACGCCGCTGACGAATCTACAGATCGTGCTGGGCACGCTGCTCAGCCGGCTCTATTTCATCCTTGCGCTATTGATGAGCGGGCTGCCGCTCTTCGCGGTGCTGCTGATCTTCGGCGGGGTGCCGGTGGCGTCGATCTTCGTGGCCTTCGCGGTGGCGGCGCTGACGGCGGTGTTCGTCGGCTCCATCGCGGTGACGCTTTCGGTGCTGCGGGCCGGCGGGCGCAAGGCGGTTTACGTGTTCGTCATCGCCATTGCGGCGTATCTGGTCGCGACCTATTCGATTGATCTGATGGTGCGTCTCTCGGCCCGTTCCGCCGCCGCCGCCGGGGCAACGGGACGCACAACCTGGGTCACGCCGCTGCACCCGATGCTCGTGCTCGAGGCGTCGTTCAACAACACGAACTACCGGCCGTACACCGCCGAAGAGGTCGCCGACTTTTCCGGCCCGGTGGCGTTCTACATGTCGAGGCCGCTCGCCGCGTACGCATCGATGATCCTCGTGAGCAGCGCGCTGATGCTGCTCTTCAGCGCGACGCAGGTGCGTCGCCTCGGGCAGGGGTTGCCGATGATCCCGCTGCCCGCCAAGCTGCGCATGTTCCTGCGCCTCAATGCCCCCGGCGAGCGCACCCGGCCGGCGCGGCACGTCTGGAACAGCCCCATCGCCTGGCGCGAAGCCCATGCTCGCGGCAACCGCTTCGCCGGCATCCTCGCCCGCTGGGGCTTCATCCTGCTGGGCATCATCGCGGCCGTTGTCCTCGTCGTGAAGTTTCACAACGGCACCCTGCCGAAGCTTACCGGCATCGGCGGGCCCGCGCCGGATCAGGGCCCGATGTTTCGCCTCATCCTGCTCGCCCTCCTGCTCCTGGAACTCGCGGTGATCGCGATCGTCGCCCTCTACATGTCCGCCGGCTGCGTGAGCAAGGAGCGCGAGGATGGCACGCTCGACCTTCTGCTGACGACGCCGGTCACGCCGCAGCAATATGTGTGGGGCAAGCTGCGCGGCCTCGTCGTGTTTCTCAGCGCGCTCATCGCCGTGCCGGTGGCGACAATGGCGATCGCGTGCATCTACACGATCTTCGCCGGCAAGGGCGCGGAGGTGGCGTATTACGTGGGCACCGCCCGCCACAACGGCCCGCTCGTCTACCCGGAAATGATGCTGATCGTCCCGCTGATCCTCGTGCCGTTTGTGGCCCTGTGCGTGACGGTGGGCATGACGTGGAGCATCAAGTCGCGCGGCGTGCTGGGCGCGGTGATCCCGTCGGTGGGCATCATCGGCGGGCTGGTGCTGGTGATGGGTTATTGCGGTTGGACTACGGTGACAAGCATTCCGGCAATCGGCGCGGTGATCAACGCCTTCAGCCCCGTGACGAACCTGATCGCGATCGTGAACCCGATCGAGACCGTGAACAGTTTCATCGATTCCCCCCGCGGCTCGACCGCTGCCGGGCGCATCTCGCTGTTCATCGGGGCGCTCGTCGCCGCCGCCGGGTACGGGCTGATCGTCTATGCCTCTCTGACCGCGACGGTGAAGAGCTTCGACCAGACCGTCCGCAAGCTCAGCGGCACGGCGGCGTGATCCAGGGCAATTGCATGTGCCCTTTCTGATTCCCCTCCCTCCTAGGGAGGGGTAGGGGAGGGTCGGGCGCGCCACAGGTGAAGACTCAAAACCGTAGACGATTCTAAATTGGCAACGCGACCCTCCCCCAGCCCCTCCCTAAGAGGGAGGGGAGTGCGATCCACATCCAATTTCCCTGCGGCGCGGTTGGATTCACGGGCGTTGTAGTACAATACCCGGCACTGTCGCGTCACTGTCGGGGCACATCATGCATCGAAACATCACGGCGTTGTTTTCTATCGTTCTGCTCGCGCTCAACGGTTCGCCTGCTCACGGGCAGGCCCGGCTGCTGCCGCTGTATCTCGTGCAGCCGGAGCCCAAGCCGCCTGCGCCGCCGGCCGCGCCCGATGCCGGCGAGGTGAAGCCCGCGGCGCAGCCCGCCGATGGCGCGGCGCCCCCGGTCGCCGCCGATGCAGCTCCCGAGCGCGTCCTGAAGATCATCATCACCGGCGTGCAGAACAAGGTGCAGGTCCGCGCCAAGGAAGACCAGCCCTGGCAGGACGCCACGCCCGGCATGGAGATCACGCTCGGCGCCGAGATCCGCACCGGCATCCGCTCCGCCTGCCAGGTCAAGATCGACGGCGACCACACCGTCACCCTCGACCGCCTCGGCACCATCAAGATGCTCGACGCCGTGCAGCGGGCCGGCAAGGTCAAGACCGACGTCGGCATGAAGTACGGCCGCACCGAATACAAAGTCGAGCAGAACGCCCAGGAACACGACTCCCGCGTGCATGCCCCGGCCGCCACGCTCGTCGTCCGCGGCTCGCACATGATGCTCCAGGACGATGCCCTCTTCGGCGCCACCGCGATCGTGCATGACAGCGAGGAGGCCCTCTTCGCGCAGCGAGGCAACGACAAGGTGCAGTTCATCCCCATCGCCTTCGTTCTGGGGCAGATCAGGAACGACGACCCGGCCCCGGTGCGAAACGCCAGCCCGCCGCCCGGCGCCGCCTTCCGCGACACCATCAGCGACACCGGCCCGCGCGACGCCCGCGCCACCGATCAGGAGAGCGAACTCATCGCGCTCTTCCCCGGCACCATCGGCAACGACCTGACCCGCTTCGTCCCGACGCAGGAGTCGCGGGCCCTGAGCACCTTCAGCGAGTTCGCCGGCGGGCTCGGCTTCCAGGAGGACGGTTCGAGTGGGCAGGTCGTCAGCGGGCAGATCCTCGTCACGCTCAACTGGACCGGCGCCGCGGACCTCAACCTCTTCACCACCGATTCGCTTGGCCCCATGATCATGACTGGCCCGATCACCGGGCAGAGCACCCGCACCCAGATCCGCAGCGGCGGCCCCGCCTTCGCCTTCGCCGGCGGCAACAACCCCGGGCCCAACGGCTTCGAAGACATCCACTGGAACAGCGGCTTCCCCACCGGCAACTGGACCGTCGGCGCCGAGCTGGTCTCGGGGACCGCCGCGTCCTTCAGCGGACAAGTGCTTCAGAATGTGGGCCAGGGCTTCCAGGTGATCCACACCTTCGGCGGCACGCTCGATCCGACAAACCCCGTCGCCACTTCGGGGCTGAATGTCTCGTCGGGCGGCACTGGGCAGTAGTTGATCGGCGCGATGATCCGTCCGAGGCGTGACGCATCAGCTAACGACTATTACCATCCGAGCCGCCACGCGTAAGCGTGCGGGTGCCGCGGAGCATCTGGCGTTATCGGCCGCCCGCACGCTTACGCGTGGCGGCTCGGATGGCCCGCGGCGATTCGGTACGATGTCCCCATGCCATCAGACGCTTTTGTCGAACAGTTCGGCCGCGTGCGCGCTTCGGCCATCCTGCGGACGCACCTCGCCGAGGCCGCCGGTCCCGCGATGGACGCGGCGGTGCGCGGAGGGTTCACCATCATCGAGTTCACGCTGACCACGCCCGATGCGCTCGGCCTGATCCGCGAGTTCTCGCAGCGCGAGGGCCTCACCGTCGGCGCCGGCACCGTGCTCACCGCGACCGATGCGCTCGTCGCGGCGCAGGCGGGGGCGCAGTTCCTCGTGTCGCCCGTCGTCGATGATGCGGTCATCGCCGCCGCGGTGGAACTGCAACTCCCTGTGATGCCCGGCTGCGCCACTCCGACCGAGATGTACAAGGCCCACCGGCTCGGCGCCCCGCTCCAGAAACTCTTCCCGCAGCAGGACCCCGTCTGGGTCCGGCAAACGCTGGGGCCGATGCCGTTTCTTAAGATCGTGCCGACCAGCGGCGTTCACCTGAACAATTGCGGCGCGTTCCTCAAAGCCGGGGCCTACGCCGTCGGCTTCGTCAACACGCTGTTCGACGCCAACGACATGGCCAACGGCGAGTTCGACCGCATCGAAGACCGGGCCCGGAAGATGCTGGCGGAGGTGAAGAAGAGCTTTTGATGCCACTGGCAGTCCGCTGCCAGTGCCGGGAACCCCCGGAGTCGGTCGAGTCGAGGCACTGGCAGCGGACTGCCAGTGGCATCAGGAATCGCCACGGAACAACCCATGTTCGACTCCCTCCAATCCCGCATCGACGCCTTCCTCGCCGGCGAGCCGCACGCCGTCGTCGGCGCGTCCAACGACCGAAGCAAGTACGGCAACAAGGTGCTGCGGGCCTATCAGCAGAACAACCGCCCGGCGTTCCCGGTGCATCCGAAGGAGACGGAAGTCGAGGGCGTCCCCGCCTACAAAGACCTCGCGTCGCTGCCGGAGCCGGTGCACGGCGTCTCCATCATCACGCCATACCCCGTGACGGAAAAAGTTGTCGAGCAGGCGGGGCAACTCGGCATCAAGCACATTTGGATGCAGCCCGGGGCCGAGAGCGAGAAGGCGATCGCCCGGGCGGAGGAACTCGGCATCAGCGTGATCGCTGGCGGGCCGTGTCTGCTGGTGGTGCTCGGGTATCGGGAGCGAGCGTGACATGCGACCGATCATCGGCATCACCGTCGACAACAAGGACAACATTGCCGCCAGCGGCGTGTACGAGAGCGCGATCCCGTACAGCGCTTGCGTGGCGAAGGCGGGCGGGTTGCCCGTGCTGCTGCCGCATGAAGTGGAGCTGGTGCCCGAGTACCTCGCCGCCTGCGACGGGTTCCTCATCACCGGCGGCGCCGATGTGCGCGTCGATTTGCTGCGCGGCGAGGCGATGCACCCGATGGCGAAACCGATGGATGCCCGCCGGCAGGCGTTCGAGTTGGCCCTGCTCGCCGCCCTCGACCCAGCGCCCGATCGGCCGGTGCTCGCGATCTGCCTCGGCATGCAGTTGATGACGCTCCACGCCGGCGGCCGGCTCGACCAGCACCTCGACGACACGCTCAAGGACGGCGCGGCCGTGCACAAGAAGTGCAACCGGCATCATGTCGAGTTTGTGGTGGACGACGCGCAGATCGCCGGGCCCGATGCCGCGGCGTGCGCGATCGTGTCCTCGCATCATCAGGGCATGACCGATGCCGGGCGATTGCGGGTGATCGCCAAGGCGCCCGATGGCGTCATCGAAGCGGTCGATGATCCGACGCGCCCGTTTTATGTGGGTGTGCAGTGGCACCCCGAGCGCGGCGGCGAGGGTGCGCTCAACCAGGCGTTGATTGACCGGCTGGTTTCGGTTTGTCGGCGCGCCAGGTGAGCACCAGCAGGATGCACACGCCAACGACCAGCGCCGCGTCTGCGATGTTGAAGATCCACGGGTAAATGTCGCTGGCCCCGCCCGGCCACGTCCAGCCAAACGGCAGCTTCACGCCCGGGAACAGGTGGCACATGTCGCGCACGCCGTTATAGAGCACTCGGTCGTACATGTTGCCAAGCGCCCCGCCGAGGATCATCGCCAGGGTGATGTGGAACAGCCGCGACTTCGAGTTGCTCTTGTAAAACACGAACGAGATCACGCCGACGGCGAGCACGCTGATGATCACGAACGCCCACTGCTTGCCCTTGCCGAGGCCGAACACGGCACCGGTGTTGATGGTGAGCTTCAACGCGAGGATTTTGGGGACGACGGTGATGCCCTCGTGATGCGGGATCGCGGTGGCGGGTTCATCGGGCCGGGCCCGCTGGCTGACGACGAGGTTGCCCGCATCGTCCCGCAGTTGAACCCGGGTGGTGCCATCGGCCGGGTCGCGGCCGAGCACGATCGGCTCGCCGGCGACATGATCGAACGACCAATACTTGAAAAAAAGGTCCGCCGCCAGGACGCCGACGAAAACGCACACGAAAAGCAGAACGGAATGCAGGTGCCGCCCGGCGGGTTTCACGATTGGAGTCGTCGGGTCGGGCATGGGAAGGAGCAGGAGGCAGACAGCAGGAGGCAGACGGCAGGGGAAGATCGAAGTCGAAGGAAGGGTTTAGTTCTCGAAACGTTCGGGGTGGTCGATCATGCTGTGTAGCATGCGTCCGACTTCTTCGTAGCCAAGCATAAGTTCTTCACGTTCCTCCTTCGAGATGTATTCACAATCGCGGCTTTGATCGATCCACACCATCGTCTCCGCGACCTCGCCGTCCGCCTCGGTCATCTTCAGCGAGAACAATCGGGGGTATCGCTTCTTGCGATATCCCTCTGCAATGTTGGCGGGAATACTGCGTGCACTCCGGCGAATCTGATCCGTCAGGGAGTATCGTTCTTCAGGAGGAAAGCGCTTCGTCAGGTGAAACACGTCTTGCGACAGCTTGTAGGCAAGCTTGTAGACATTCAGGTCCTGAAATCCGCGGGCCATGGAACCCCCGTTCCACACGGCGACTGTCGACCATCATTCCGACCTGCCGCCTGCCTCCTGCCGTCTGCCTCCTTCCCCTTCACGGCCTTCCCATCCGCTCTTTTTCGCGGACCACTTCGATGGTGAACTTCGCCCACGGCGTGGCGTCGAGGCGCGGCTTGCCGATGGGTTTGCCGCTTTCGGCGCAGACGCCGTAGGTGCCTTCGTGCATCCGCTGAAGGGCTTCGTTGATCTCGCGGAGCAGCCGGCGCTCGGACTCGACGAGGCCGAGCATCGCCTCCTGCTCGTACTGATCGGAGCCGACGTCCGCCATGTGCAGCGGCATGTTCGAGAGGTTGCCCGTCGAGGAAAGCGCGGCGTCCTTCAGCGACGCGACATCGCCGAGAATCTCTGAACGCTTTTCCATCAGCGACTGGCGGTATTTTTCCTTCTCCTGCCGGGTCAGGCCGGAGTCGGTCTTGCGGAGCTCGGCGGTGGTGGGGGGCTCGGGTGGCTCGACGTTCTGGTGCGCGATGGCCGTGGCGGGGGGCTTGGAAATTTTCAAAGAGGGTTTCTTTTCTGTCCGGCCTTTGCCGGACTGCTTGATCTTCATGGGTGTGGGTTTGGCGGCGGGCTTGGGCTTCGCGGCAGGCTTCGTCGCTTTCGCCGACTTGCTCGCCTTCGCCGGATTGGTCGCTCTCACCGGCTTGGACGCTTTCGTCGGCTTGCTCGCTTTCACCTGCGGCTTCGCTGTCTTCGTCACCTTCGCCTTCGGCTTGGCCCGACCACTCGATTTCGCCTTCGCCGCCGGCTTCTTCTTCGCGGCTGCGGGCTTCTTCCCCGTGGTCTTCGTGCTCTTGGTTTTGGCCACTGCTCGACTCCCGTCAAGGCAAAAGTGAAAAGGTCCCGAACGCTACGACAA
>Ga0163150_10000778_pt1:0-50000 | contig 57439 bp, 42 predicted proteins | sample OliLakLV19P2IB_FD_148628 | JGI IMG/M metagenome (GOLD analysis project Ga0163150, IMG submission 148628) | Freshwater microbial mat bacterial communities from Lake Vanda, McMurdo Dry Valleys, Antarctica - Oligotrophic Lake LV.19.P2.IB | ecosystem: Environmental > Aquatic > Freshwater >...
GCGCGTGTGCTGCCACCCCTGCCTTGATCGCCGATCGCGCCGTGGTGCCAGCAAGCTCGGCATCGGTGCTGAGCAACGCCAGCAACTGCCGGCGCAGATCTTCATCGAGATCATCGATGGTGTGCAAATAAGCCTGGCGTTAGGGCTCGGAGAGATCGGAGAGCGCAGCGAACAGTTCTTTGAGGCGAGCGGTGGCTGGGTTCATGCAGGCATTGTAGGGGGAGGCTGCGATGTGGGGCGTGGGGCCTGATGCTTTGGCATTTTGGAATCGCTATGGAATCGCGGCTCACGCCGCTCCCACTGCTCGTCTGACGATGCCAGGGGGCATCGTCAAGGCGACTCGCCTCCCTTGATTGCACTCGGTCGATGCGTCGTTTCGATGAACACTACGCTGCATGCGAACCGTCCCTGGTGGGGCACGCCCGGCCCGACATCCCTGTCGGGCGTTCGGCTCGTCTGACGATGCCAGGGGGCATCGTCAAGGCGACTCGCCTCCCTTGATTGCACTCGGTCGATGCGTCGTTTCGATGAACACTACGCTGCATGCGAACCGTCCCTGGTGGGGCACGCCCGGCCCGACATCCCTGTCGGGCGTTCGGCTCGTCTGACGATGCCAGGGGGCATCGTCAAGGCGACTCGCCTCCCTTGATTGCACTCGGTCGATGCGTCGTTTCGATGAACACTACGCTGCATGCGAACCGTCCCTGGTGGGGCACGCCCGGCCCGACATCCCTGTCGGGCGTTCGGCTCGTCTGACGATGCCTGAGGGCACTGTGAAAGCGCGTGGGGATTCGCAGGAACCGTCCCTGGTGCAGCACATCCGGCCCGCGCATCCATGCGCGTGCGTTCGGCTCGGCTGACGATGCCTGAGGGCATCGTCAGGACGCCTCGCCTTACCCACTCCGTAAACGGCGGGCGATTGCGGGGCGCGACAGAAAGGCGAAACCCATGCCGAAAACAAATCCGGCCACATGTACTGGCCAGGCCAGCACGCCCGATTCGGGACTGACGATGACGAACAGCGACTGGATCAGAATCCACAGGCCAATCAATGCGCCGGCTGGCATGCGCACGAATTCGAGATAGAACCCCAGGGGAATCACCAACCCCAGCCGCGCACGTGGAAACAGAGTGATGTAGGCGCCGACGATGGCCGAGACCGCGCCGCTGGAACCGATGATCGGAGCGGTGAGCGTGGGATAGATTCCGGCACCGACCAGGTTGGCCAGCGCGCCACAGATCAGAAACAGCGCCAGAAAACGCAGTGATCCAAGCAGCCGCTCCGAGGCAAAGCCGAAGATCAATACGAAAATCATGTTGCCGAGCAAATGCGGCCAGTCGCCGTGCAGAAAGAGCCCGGTGAACAATCGGCGCACCTCGACCAGCCAAACGCGGCTATCTGCCTGGATGGCACTCATCAGACGTACAGGTACCGTGCCCAGGTCCGCAGCGAGCGCACGCGTGGGGTCGCCGCCGCTGACCTCGGTCCAGGACAACAGAACGCAGGCGCTGACGATACCCAGCGTGGCCCAGGGAGCGTGCGCGCGACGCCGGGTTTCGACGTGCACGAACATGTCTCAGCCGCCTAGCCGGGGCAACAAAAAGCGGATGTTCTTGTATTCGATGATGGCGCCGTCAGGCACGATTTCGCGGGCCCAGGTTTCATTACCCATCACGCCGCCTTCGTTGAGGCGCTGACCGTCGATGATCACGAAACGACGTGTCACGTCGCGATGATAGACGTGCATGCTCATCTTCAACGGTGGCAAGCCCTGGCGCTGGGCCAAGGTCAGATCATGAATGCTGATGGTGCCACCCATTGCCGCATTCGCTGCCGGCAACGCTGGCGCGGTGATCAACGCGCCCGCAGGATCGACGCCGTTCGCAGAAGCATTGCCCGGCGTGACTGGCGACGCAGGCAGCACGGCGGCTTGCGGTGGCTGCATCGGCATCGGCTGCGCAGCGGCGATGGCCGCGTCAGACGCGATTGCCGAATCGGACTCGGTGACTGGATCCGGTAGCGGCGGGGGCAACGCAGACTCTGCCGAGATGATCGGCGTTTCCGTGGTCGGCCCGCGCTCCGCGAGCAGCGACGGACTGGGCACGAACAACTCGCCACTGCGAATGCGGCGCTGGTTCTCTTGCGATATGCCCTTCATCGCATCAAGGTCGTCCATGGACTGCGGCGGTGGGCTTTGTGCAAGCGCGCTCTGCGGCGGCATGGGCTGGGGCATGGGCTGGGGGGGCATGGGCTGGGGCGGTGCGGTTGAGGACGCACGCTCTGCCGGAGCTGGCGGCGCGGGAACGCGTTCCGCTGTGGGTCGCGTATCCAGCGCCGTCCAATCCGCGCGCCCTGCAGTCTTCGGCACGGGCGCGGCTCCACCGGGTTGCGACCGGTTCGGCCGCTCGCTATCTTCTTCAGCAATCTGCACATTACCGAGCAGATCGCGGTTGCTCCACGCGGCCGCCACTGCGATTGCCAGTGCCGGCAGCAACAGCCACCACGCCCCCGATGCGCGCGACTGGGGTTTCCAGTTCGGCACAGTGCTCAGGCTGGGCGCTTCGCCCAGACGGCGCTCGGCTTCGGATTTTTTCAGCGCTTCAAGAATCAGTGACATGGGGGCATTGTCCGTGTTCGCCGGGCACGGCGATAGATATGTATCGTGATTGCGACCGCCAATGAGCGGAATTGTTCACCGCCACCAAGCCCAGAGTCCAATCGTAAGCGCCGCGGCACCGACCCCTAGCGCAATGCGCAGGATGCGACCCGCAGAATGGTGACTCGCAGTTTCCCCCAGCACCTCATTCGCCGCTTGCCGTAACAATCGCCAGCCAATCAGCCGTTGCTCGGCAACGTAACCGGCAACCAGCGCACGATCGGCAATGACATTGATCAGACGTGGCACGCCACCGGAACGCCAGTGCAGATAGCGCAATGCGAGTCGCGTGAACAACGGCGCCAGAGCACCGGCGACAGCGAGTCGATGCCGCACATAAGCGTCGGTCTCGACGGCAGACAGTGGTGTCAGGTGATAACGCGCAGTCACACGCTGAGCAAGCTGGCGCAACTGTGGACGCGCCAGCTGCTCGCGCAATTCTGGTTGTCCGAGCAGCAGTATCTGCAGCAGCTTCTGCGTCGCCGTCTCCAGATTGGTCAGCAGCCGGATCTGCTCCAGCGCCTCGATCGAGAGATTCTGCGCCTCGTCAATGATCAGCACCACGCGCAGCCCATCGGCGTAAGCCTTGAGCAAGTACTGGTGGATGGCATCGATCAAAAGCTTGTTGGACAGCCGCCGGCTTTTGAGCGTGATGCGCAATTCTTCAGTGATGGTTTCGAGCAGTTGCATCGGCGACTGCCGCGGGTGCAACAGCATTGCGATGCGCGTGTTTTCCGGCACCTGCTCCAGCAGCAAACGACTGATTGTGGTCTTGCCGGTGCCGACCTCGCCGGTCAGCTGCACAAATCCTCCGCTGCCGCCTTGGCCAATGCCGTAGAGCAGGTGCGCCAGGGCATCGCGATGACGCTCGGACAGAAACACAAACCGTGGATCCGGCGTGATCGAAAACGGCGATTCCTTCAAGCCATAGAACGCAAGATACATGCGCCGCTCTCCATCGCCGAACGGGCGACTGATCCAGCCGGTTTCAATTCAGACTCATCGATTGCAGTGCGCCGGCGATGGCGTTGATCTGGCAATTGAACTGGCCTAGTGTGGTGTTGCACCCAGATCATGGGGCGCTGCTTCTGGCCGCCGCCGGGATTGCTGGACACAACTATGCGCTCCACGATTGTCATTGTTGACTGCATCATTCAGGGTTTGTGCGGTGTCCAGCCCAGCTTGGACAGCATGCGACGATGGCCAATCAGGCGTGCCCAGCGGATGCCTGAATGCAGCCAAAGGCTGAGACTGGCTTCCTTGGCAAGTAAAAACCAGTGTCGCACGCCCGGTCGCCAGCTGTCCTCGGCGGCACACACCGCGTGCTCGAGTCCGACATTTGCGGCCAGCAACGAGCATCTCGCCAAATGATAGCGATTGCTCAGCAGAACTACGCTGCCGGCGCCAGGTTCACGGCATTGCGCAGCGAGCAGTCCGCGCGCATGGCGTAGATTCTCCAGCGTATCGCCGGAAATTTCTTCGAGGAAAATCGGCAGGTTCGGCGGCAGACCTAAATTCCGCAGCAGATCGCCGGTGACCTCGGCTTCACTACGTTCGTTGCCGACTCGCCCGCCGAGCAACACCAAAGTATGTACAGCGCCACTTTCCACCAGCGCGTGCGCACGCCTGACGCGCGCCAGCAAATCAGCGTCGGCGGCGCCAGCGGCCAGGCGCTTGCCGAAAACCAGCAGGCAATGGCGGCCCTCATGCACTGCCGAAACCGTTCGGGCAGTTCGCCATGCCCGCCAAAAATAAATAAACCAGAGCGAGCCCAAGCTGGCGACAAACACCAGGCCGGCTATGACCGCGGTGTGCCAGAGGTCTGGATCGCGCAGATGACGCTTCCACGCGGGTTGCACTTGCGCGGCATTGAGGTGCACCTTTTCACATCCTGCTGACACGGCTTCATATCCTGATAACACAGCGCTATCCGATCCGCCCACGGCTTTCTATACTCTCAGGCCACAATCTGGCAACCCGTTCGTGCCCGTGCCTATCTCGCCCCTGCAAATCAGCGCCTACACCGCAACTACCGCCTGCGGTCCGGGCAAAGCGGCCCTTCTGGATGGCCTTGAGCATGAGCGTAGCGGCCTGCGCGCCAATGATTTTAGCGTGCATCCGCTGGAAACGTGGATCGGCCGTGTCGATGGCCTGGAGTCAGCAGCAGTGCCTGAGTCGCTGGCGCGCTGGGACTGCCGTAATAATCGACTGGCCTGGATGGGGCTGCACGGCGATGGCTTCATTGACGCCGTCCGCTCCGCCCGCGATCGCTATGGCGCAGCCCGCATTGCGCTGGTGCTCGGCACTTCCACTTCAAGCATCGGTGCCAGCGAGCAGGCCTATCGCGAGCTCGACAGCGACGGACGCTTTCCTGAATATTTGCGCAGCTCGATCATGCACACGCCGCATTCGCTGGGTGACTTTGTGCAACGCGTGCTCGAAATCGAGGGGCCCGCTGTCACCGTCGCGACTGCCTGCTCGTCGAGCGCCAAAGTATTTGCCCAGGCCGACCGGCTGCTGCGACTGGGAATCGCCGATGCCGTTGTCGTCGGTGGCGTCGATACACTGTGCGGCAGTGTGCTGTTTGGGTTCAACTCGTTGGCCTTGGTGTCGCCGCAACCTTGCCGTCCGTTCGACGTAGCGCGCAACGGCATCAGCATCGGTGAGGCCGCTGGCTTTGCGCTGCTCGAACGCGGCAGCGGTGCGCTCAATCTGCTCGGTTATGGCGAATCCAGTGATGCGCACCATATGTCCACCCCGCATCCACAGGGGCTCGGTGCTGAGCGCGCGCTTGACGACGCGCTGGCGCGTGCCGGCCTTGGCACTGACGCCATCGACTACATCAACCTGCACGGCACTGCCAGCGAAAAGAACGACGAGGTCGAGGCGGCACTGATCGCTCGCCGCTTTGGTCCAACGGTGCATGCCAGCTCGACCAAGGGCTATACCGGTCATACCTTGGGCGCCGCTGGCATTGTCGAGGCCGCGATCAGCCTGCTGGCGCTGGAGACCGGCATCATGCCGGGCACGGTGAATACGCAGGCGCTGGATGCCCTTTGCGGACCACAAATCCGCATGCGCAGCGCGCACGGAACCGTGCGCCATGCGCTGAGTAACTCGTTTGGTTTTGGTGGCAACAATTGCGTTCTGGTATTTGGTCGTGGAGTAGAGGCGTGAGCTCCGGCACTATGTATCTCGACGGCATTGCGTGCTGGTCGCCGACGCTGGTGGACTGGGATTCGGCGCGCGCTGCTTTTCGCGGTGAAGCAGGCCTGCTGGATCCGCCGGCCCGGCGTCCTGCGCCAGAATTGCTGGCCCCGACCGAACGTCGGCGCGCGCCGGATACTGTGGCAATCGCGCTCGAAGTCGCCGCGCGCGCTGTCGCGCAGGCCGGACGCACACCTGGCGAATTGCCCAGCGTATTCACCTCGGCGCATGGCGATCTGGCGATCAACGATTACATGTGCGCGACCTTGGTCAACGAACCCATGGCAATTTCGCCGACCCGGTTCCACAACTCGGTGCACAATGCCGCTGCCGGTTACTGGACCATCGGCACCGGCTGCATGCAGGCCAGCACGGCGCTCACTGCGTTTCTGCACAGTTTCGCGCATGGCCTGCTCGAAGCCATCAGCCAGGCCAGCATCGAGCAGCGGCCGATACTGTTGGTGGCCTATGACATCGCGGCCTGCGGCGCACTCGCCTGCGTAACCGCCAGTCGCGGCATGCTGGCCACGGCACTGGTGCTGAATCCCGCGCCGGGGGCAAACAGTCTGGGCACACTCACCTGGACGCTGCAAGCGGGCCCCGCCGTGCCGTTGCAACCGGTATCGGCTGCGGCGCGCTCATTGCAGGAGAACGCAATCGCTGACTGCCTGCCGCTTCTAGAGTGCATCGCCAACCCTGAAGGTGATGTACTGCTGCCGCTCGGCGACGCGCTCGCCCTGCACATCCACTGGAAAGCGCAGCATGCATAGTGTTCAACCCAGCACCCGTGTCGCCATCGTCATACCCGCCCTGAACGAAGCGCTGGCCATTCGTAGTGTGGTCGAATCGGCGCTCGCGCATTGTCGCGACGTGTTCGTCATCGACGATGGCAGCAGCGACGACAGTGCCGCATGCATCGCCGATATGCCGGTACAACTGATTCGTCATGCAGCACGAATGGGTAAGGGACGCAGCCTGAAAGACGGTATGCAGGCCGCGTTTTCCGCAGGCTTCGATGCGGTCATCAGCATCGATGGCGATGGCCAGCACAGCAGCGAAGACGTGCCGCGCCTGCTGCGCGCACATGCGTTGCAGCCGCGCGCATTGTTGGTCTGTGCACGCCTGATCGGCCGCGAGTCGCAGCCAGCGATTCGCCGTTTCGCGAACCACTTCGCTGATTTCTGGGTGTCCTGGGCCTGCGGCCAACGTGTGCTGGATTCCCAATGCGGGCAGCGCCTCTATCCGCGCCTGATCATGGAATCAATTCAGGCGCCCGCAACCGACGGGTTTGCCTTCGAGAGCGAGGTGTTGATCAATTGCTCGCAGGCGGGCTTCGCGATCGCTGCGGTACCGATTCGTGCGCGCTACCACGCGGGCCGTCGCGCCAGTCACTTCGAGCCGTTGGCTGACGCGGTCAAAATCGCCCGCATGATCTTCTGGAAAATCGTCTTCCGCGGGCTCGCGCTGCCTTCATTGTTTCGATCGCTGTCGCGACCGGCGGTGCAGTTGGAACCCTGACTCACATGCAGCGGGGTACAGCATCGCGCAACATGAACGCTTTTATGAGATGCCTCACCCCTCCCCAGCCCTCCCCAAAACATCGGGGAGGGAGCAAAGACTTCCAACACAGGCCGTGTCTTTCACGCTAACGAATGTCTCAAACCAGGCACGATGTGATCATCATGGGCGGCGGCCTCGCCGGCCTGTCACTGGCGTTGCAGCTGCGGCAGCGCTTTGCCGATATCGACGTGCTGGTGCTTGAACGGCGCGCACACCCGGTGCCCGAGGCCGCACACAAAGTGGGCGAGTCCACAGTCGAGATTGGCGCGCATTACTTCGACACTGTGCTCGGGCTGGGTGCGCATCTTCGAGATAAACAACTGAAGAAGTTCGGCTTTCGCTTCTTTTTCTCCGAAGGGCGGCGCGATATCGATCAGGTCACCGAAGTTGGCGCCAGCCGTTTCCTGTCGACGCCGGCCTATCAGCTCGACCGCGGCATCTTCGAAAACTTTCTCGGCGAAGAGGCCACGCGGCGCGGCATTCGATTTGTCGACCAGTCGCTGGTACGTGACGTGCAGCTCAACAGCGCGGCGGTGTCCGATCGTTCGCGGCCAGTGGCCACTTCCACAACGACAGTTGCTCCCTCGTCTGAAGGGCTGCACCTTGTCTCCTGGCAACAAGCGGGTAAAACGCACACCGCCCAGGCACGCTGGGTCATCGACGCCAGCGGGCGCGCTGGCCTGCTGAAGCGAAAGCTCGACCTCGCCGTCACCAACAACCATGACGTCAATGCGATCTGGTTCCGCATCCAGGATTGCATCAAGCTTGACGACTGGTCTGACCGCACAGACTGGCAACAGCGCTGCGACCCGCAAGCGCGCTGGCTGTCGACCAACCATCTGTGTGGCGCGGGCTATTGGGCGTGGCTGATCCCGCTGGCATCGGGCTCGCATTCGGTCGGCATCGTTGCCGACGAGAAACTGCATCCACTGGAAACAATCAACACCTTTGACAAAGCAATGCGGTGGTTCGAGAAGTTCCAGCCGCGCCTGTTCGATGCGCTCGATGGCAAGCGCCACCTGCTGCAGGATTTCGCCTTCTTCCGGCATTTCTCTTACGGTTGCAAGCAGAATTTTTCTGCCGAGCGCTGGGCATTGACTGGCGAAGCCGGGTTGTTTCTCGATCCGTTCTACTCGCCGGGCAGCGACTTCATCGCCATCAGCAACACCTATATCTGTGAGCTGATTGCGCGCGACCGAGCCGGCCAACCACTGCAGGCGTATACACATCTGTTTGAGCAGCTTTATCAATCGTTTTACGAAAATACTTTGACGCTGTACGTCGACCAATACCCGCTGTTCGGTGACCCGGAAGTCATGCCGGTCAAAGTGATCTGGGATTACGCCTATTACTGGGGCGTACTTGCGCAACTTTATTTCCAGAACCGGCTCGCTGACCTGGCAGCACTCTCGCGACTGCGCGATGAGTTGGCGCTGTGTCAGAAGCTCAACAAGGCCGTGCAGGAATTGCTGCGCGCCTGGTCGCCACATAGCCGCGGGCACAATGCCAGCGTGATGCATGACCATGCCGCGCTGCCCTGGTTTGCCGACCTCAATCGCGAATTGTCTATCGAGCTCGACGACGCCGGTTTTCACACCCGCATCAAAAAGTCCACGCGCCAACTACGTGCACTTGCCTACGAAACCCTGCTGCGCGCGCGCGAAGATGCTCCGCACATCGAGGCCACCACCCTGCTCGCCCTGATTGGTGAGCCCCCGATCGAATTCGACGCGATGCTGTTTGCCAAGGTGCCGTGATCGGCGCCGGCAGCCAAGCAGCCACTGGTCAGCCTGGGAGCATTCAGAAAGTTTGGCTCGCTTGCGGCCGATGCACCTCCATCAACTGCACCCAGCGTGCAATGAACGGACCGGGGTCGCCCTGCGCCGCAATCTGCACCATGGTGATCAGATCGGGAGCGCCCGATTGCAACTGGGCGGACAACATGCGCCCGGCCCCGGCATACCCGAATTGGCTTTCAAGCAGGGCACACGCCCAGATCATGCGCGCGCTGCGCCCATTGCCGTCCAGCAACGGGTGAATAAGCAAGTGCATGAGCCCGCCTAGCCCGGCACGCACTGCGCCGCCCTTCGGATAGGAGCGGATTTCCTTGCGGGCAGCATCCAACAGCCGAGGAATATCAGTCACCGCAGGATTAGTGACACCCGCGATGTGAACTTCCTGCGTTCGCAAACGGATGTCGCCCTCACCGGTTTGGGCGAGGCATCGCCAAAGTTCTGGCAGACATTGCAATTGAGCAAACGCTTGACGCCTGCGGCGGTCCTCAAGGCAATCCAGAACCGGGCGCAATGTGCATGGCCGAAGCTTTGCCTGCCCGCACAAGATCGTCCAGGCCAGCGCCTGAGCCGCTTGCGCATCCGCATCCAGCGGCGCCATCGACTGCGCGGCGCCACCAGCCGCCAGCGCAGCAGGCACAACACAAGAGCGCGCTGCCGAGGTGGGGTTCATCGCGGGTATTCGGGATGGCGCTTCAGAAATTCTTCGATGCCAAGGCTCCAAGGAGGCGGCGGTTCCGCAGCGCGCACAATCGCGCACCACGGGTTATACCCTTGCCCGCTCGGTTTGAAATTGCGCGCCCGACTCTCCAAGAGTTCGAAGTGGTAAATCGTGCTTTCCATTGTGCCGACCGCGCGCAGCCAGTCGATGTCACGAAATTCCCGCGGCAGGCTGGACTGCGTCAGATTGCCGACGAGTCCTCTGCCGCCGAGATTCATGGCGATGGTCAACATCCGCACGATCAAGTCCGGGTCGCGCTTGCCGATCCCCTTGGCCACCTCATCGCGCATCAGCGCGCGCGCGGCAAACAAGGAACCGCGACCGGCCGCGCTTTCGGCAAGCGACCGCCACTCGCCATCGCCACGTTGGCGCAGCCGCTCGATCAAGGTGTTGGCCGAGAGTCGATTGCATCGCTCGGCCTCATCGCGAAGCTTGTCTTCGTCCGAGCGCGCCAGCGACTCGGGCGTCGGGAAGGCATGCAATTGCATCCACTTTGCCTGCGCCGCCGAGGTGGGGGTGTACTGCCGCTGGTCCACGGGCAGGAGGATGAACGCCTCCGGCGTCCAATGAAACTGCGTTTCAGACGAAGGCTTAGGCGTGGCCGACGTGGCCGACGTGGCCGCGCGCGGCGGACTCACCGGCGCGTTGGCACTCTGTGCCTGGGGCGACCGCTCTGGCTCAGTCGCAGCGGCATCGGGCGCGTTCCCAAGCGCGGCCTGCGAGCCGCTCGCGTCCGCCGGCGCGGCCCGATACCACGGTGCCAGCCATAGCAAAAGGGCAATGGCCAGCGCGGCTGCCAGAAGCATCCAGTAGGATCTGTTCATAGAGGTGTGCCGCCCCTTGCGGGGCGGCGGTCCGTATAGGGTGATTGGGAACAAGTAAACGGAATAGGTAAACGGAACGGGTTAGAGGGAACCGGTTAAAGAGAACAGCTGGCGGAATTTGAGAGATCACGCAGCGCGCGGCAGACGGCGCCCTTCTGCCCCTCTTCAAATGCCGGTAATCCAAACAGGGCCACAGCGCCATGGTAGATCAGCGACTGACCAATACACTGCTGCCTTTCCTCAACGGCAAACTGATGCCGTGCAGTCCCAAATATGCCCTGCTCGGTAGCTTGGCTCAACCACGCGTCCCAAGGTGGTTTCGCGTTGCAGTCTGCCGCCATGGCAGTTTGTAATGCGCCATCGCACACGTACCTGTCAGCGAGCGGGCTGGTGTAACAATTATCATGACCGTTGCACGACGCTGTAAAATCGGCGGAGCCGCCGCCGATAAAGGATTGAGGTACTACGAGCGACATCAGAAATCCCGTTCCACAGCCATTCGGCTCGATCCTGATTGGTACACCAGCGCATTCTTGCTGCTGCCATTGCTCTCTAACCGCGGGACAAAGCACGACCGGCGGCGGTTGCGTGACCTGAACGCCTGACTCGTCGGTAAAACCCCAGAAGCCCGACGTGTCAAACGAGCCCAAAAATCCGAATCCACCACTGCTGCCACCGCCACTCGATGGCATCGTGCCTCTCACGGTGATGGGTGGACAAACGCCACCATTGCAGGATTGGGCAAACGCGACATCTGCTGCGGCTACGCCGAGCGCCGCCGCCAGAGAAAAACGCACGACGCTGCTGAGGGTGCGTTTGGAGATGCGTTTTCTGCTTTAGCAGAGCGCGACAAAAAATCCTTTTCCTGTACTCAAATTGCTAGAAACATCAGTATTTCCGGGTGGTCGCGGGTCATGCATGATTTCTTCCTGGAGAATGTCGGGTTTCGACTTGCAGACTATAGCATCGCCTGGACTTCGGCGAGGAACCAATATTTTAGCATTATGTACAGGAGCATTATGTATAGGGGCGCGTAGTCGGACTACCGCCAATCCTTTGGCCAACAACGCAGGCCGGTTAAAAGACCAGCAAGAGTGTCACGTTCAAAAGAGGCACATTATTTCTGCGCGACGCCTAAGAACGCCCGCGCGCAGCGCAGGCCCACAACCGCCCGGTGGGTGCGAGTTGTGGTCGGGACGCTTTCACGCTAGCCCATGCCGCCATTCACACCAATCACCTGACCGGTGATGTAGCTCGCTTCGTCGCTGCACAAAAAGCGCACCAGCGCGGCCACTTCTTCGGGACGGCCAGCGCGTGCGGCAGGAACCAGTTGTTTGATTTGCTCAGGTGCGAAACTCGACGCAGCCATGCCGCCTTCGATCAGACCGGGTGCAACCACATTGGCGGTAATGCCACGCGAGGCCATTTCACGCGCGAGCGAGCGAGTAGCGCCATGCAATGCAGCCTTGGCGGCGGCGTAATTGGTTTGGCCTCTATTGCCAAGCACTGCCGCCACCGACGAAACGCTGACAACACGACCGAAGCGCTGCCGCGCCATCGGCAGCAGCAGAGGCTGGGTGACATTGAAAAAACCGTGCAGGCTGACATCGATAACGCGATGCCACTGACTGCTGCTCATGCCGGCCATCGGTGCATCGTCATGAATGCCGGCATTGTTGACGACTGCGGCGATCGTACCTGCCTCCAACAGCGCGGCTATTGCGGTGTGAGTCGCAGCGGCATCGGTCACGTCGAAACAGACCGCCTCTGCCATCCCGCCCGCAGCGCGAATGTGCTGCACGGTTTGGGCGGCGCGTTCGATGCCAGCATTGGCATGCACCAACACCTGCCAGCCGGCCTGGGCCAGTGCAACGGCGATGGCGCCGCCGATATCGCCGCTGCCACCGGTCACCAAAGCACGTCGCTGCGCAATGCTTGCTGTGCTCACACTTCACCTTGTTCTGTTGTGGCTGCGCGGCTTGCTGCGCAGACTTGTTCGGCAACGCAACCGGAACCAGAATCAGATACCGACGCGGCTATTTGCGCGGCCGCATTGAATGGGTTCATGACGACTCCTTTTCTGTATCCGCTGGCGGACGCAACATCACCGCCGCGCGGCCGCTCGCCAACAATAGTCCACGATGTTCGATGCCGAATGAATACTGCCAGCTGCTGCCGTTGTCGAGCAGTCGTTCCGCGTGGGTAACCAAGTCGTCGTCGAAAAGGTCTAGACGCGCGCAATGAAGTTCAATCTGGCGCAGCGAGACCAGCAGGCCCGGAGCCGCAACCTGCCCCAGTTCGCGCGCGAGCAGCCCGCCATGCACGGCCATCGCCTGGGCACCGTACTCACACAGATGCACCGCGTGCAAACGACCACGACTGCGCAACGGGTGCAGCGGGCTTCGATGTCCGGCGCTGCGCAGACGCAGGCGATCGGGGTCCCACTCCAACACTTCATCGTGCAGGCACATGCTGCCTTGATGCGGTATCAAAGACAGAATGAGTTGGCGATCAAGCAGCATGCACGCGCCCCGCAGGGCGGCGCGTGAACAGCGCCGCCAATACGAAGTTGCTGATCACGCCGAGCGTAACGGTGACGCCGATGGCACGCAGCACCGGAATGCTGGCAGTTGCGAGCAGCGCGAACACCATCAGGGTAGATGCGGCGCAGACCAGCAGCCCATGCAAGGTACGACGCTGGGCCGCGTCGCTCGACTCGGCGTCGGTCGACCCGGTGTGGTCGAAGAACAGTGCGTAGTCCAGACCCAGACCCGCGGCCAATACCAGCGCGATCAGGTGAAACAGGCTGAGCGGCACACCGCCCAAGTGCAGTAGCGCCGGCACGAGCAGACTGCTGAGCAGCATTGGCATCAGCACCCGTGCCACGCGCTGCGGCGAACGCAGGCTGACGCTGACCACGATCAACAGCAACAAGGCAGAAATCGCGAGACTGACCAGCACCCGACCGCGATACTCGACCACCAGCTGTTCCGAAGTTGCTTTCAGATCCAACCATTGCAGACCATCGCCTTGCGCAGCAACGAATGTTGCCAATGCCTGCGTATTGCGCACCCCACTCAGCGCCACCATCGCGATATATGCATCGCCACGTTTCAACAGCAGGCTGTCGACGCGCATTGCCAGGGGCGTACCGCGCAAATCAGACGCACGCAACGGCGTCGCGCTACGTGCCGATTGCACGTCTTCCACGAACGCCGCAAAAATTCCGGGACGGAACGTCAGTCCCTGCGTCGCTTGCTCCAGCATGACCTGCAGCGCAGTCGCGTCGGGCAGCGCTGCCTGGCGACGCAGTTGGGTTGCAACACTGGGCAGATAACGCGCGGCCAGGTCAAAGTCCTGGATCACCTTGGCCTCCACCAGCGTCTGCAAAGCCGGTATCAACGCTTCGCTGCGGGCCAACAATCGATCGACATCGTCGTCACGCAGGACCAACATATGCCGCACATCTGGTGCCGCCAGCTGCTCGCGCAGTTCGGCGTCGCGGCGCAGCAGCTCGGCCGGAATGGGCGTCAGCGATGCCAGGTTATTCTCGAACACCGCAGCGCGCGGCAGCAGCAGTGCCAGTGCCGCGCCGACGACGATCAGCGGTAGCAGCCACAGCGGCCGCGGAATGCGATCGATTAAGTTTATGCAGCGCCCCAATACCTGAGACTCTGCCGCGCCGGAATCAAATCCAGCAAGCAGATGCGGCATCAGATAACGCGTGCTCAGCGCGGCGGCGGCGAGGCCTGCGATCGAGAAACAGGCGAGCTGAGCCAGACCGGTGACGCCGGAGAACAAGAAGGCCAAATAGGCGATACAGGTGCTGGCGACGCCGGTGCCCAGCGTCGGCCACAGCGCTCGCGCATTGGCATGCGGGTCGATGCCGCGATGCTGATGGCTGAAAAGATGAATCGGATAGTCCTGCGCTACACCGATAAGGGTGAACCCAAAGGCCAGCGTGATGCCATGAATGCTGCCGAACCAGAGGCCGACAGCGGCCATTCCGGTCAACGCCGCCGATGCCATGGGCAGCACGCCGAGCAGAACCGCACGTGGGCTGCGATAGGCGATGAACATGAGCAGCAACATCGCCACCGTTGCCCACGCACCGAGACGACTGGCCTCGCCAGCCGTCTTGCGCTGCATCATCGAGGCGAAGGCGCCGGGTCCACTGACGATCAAGGTTTGCTTTGTTGTCGATCGGCTGGTGGTAAACGCCCGCTCGATGCGCGCCACCGCATTGGCCTGACCGCGCGGATCAAACCCAGCCGCTTTCGTTTCGACGACCAGCAAGGCGCGCCTCTGATCCGGGCTCATCCAAACATCGAACGCGCGCTCGGGCTCCTGCGCCGGCCGCCAGCGCTCGGCAAGCTGCAACACCTCCAAAGTCGGATCGCGTTTCAACCAAGGCTTCAGCAGCCCCGCGGCGGGCGAATTCAAATCTTGAATACGTTGTTGCAATTGCGCACGTAGAAAGGCGCTATCGAGTGCTGATTGATCCAAAGTCGGCGACAATAGATAGCGATACGCGAGTAGGGATTCGGGGACCGCTTCCAGGCCATCGGAGCCGTTGCTGACCAGACGAAATACTGAATCGTTGCCCAGCTCCTGTTGCATCGCCGATGAGGTTTCCGCCAGTTGCTCGGGGGCGTCACCTTCAACGGCCAGCAACAACAAGCGCGAGCCCGGCCCCTCGCCAATCTCTTCGATCAGCAGGTGTTGCTCGGGCGTCTGTGCTGCCGGCATGAACAAACGCAAATCGGAACTGATCACAAAGTGGCTGCGCACGAACAGCCCGAGCGCGACCAACGCCAGCAGCCACAGCAACAAGACGAGCAGACCGGCGCGCATACCTCTAACCGACCTGCTCGCGACAGTGATCGAGTAGTGCGGAAGACGTCAATTGCTGCGGTATCGCCAGTGTTTGCAGCAGCGGCGGAGTCAACGCTGCATCAATCAGCATGATGCTGATATCGCCATCGGCCTGTTCGATCCTGAAACAACGCGGCGCGTTGTTGCTGCCCAATACGGTGACTTCGGGTATTCGCTTGCGCATGCGCGCGTCACGCGGATTGAGTGCTATTTGCCAGCGCGTATCGCTGCCTACGACCTTGATATCGAAGTGGCGACGCAAAGCAACGATATCTCCTGCCAACAGTCCGGAAAACCCGGCCAACAAGGCACGCAATTCTGGCGCGCGTTTCAAGTTGAACTGCATCGGCTTGCGGCCACTGCGTTCGATCCGCACGCTTTCGCCACGCACTGTCGTGGTCTCACGAAACGGCTCATCCACGCGTTTTCCCAGCCGATCGGCGGCGTCAAAGCGCAGTTCGCCGCGACTCACCAGCGGCTCGGTCAAAAGATCAGAGAAACGCACCTCGACAAATGCGGTTGTCGCTGGCGCGGGACGCGCCAAACGCGCCACCAGCGCTTCAGTCTGTGGCGACGCCAGTGCCGTTGCCGCGATGCTCGAGCTCAGCGCCCAGGCCAGTAGTGCGTGCAGATTTCCAGAAGTCATAGAAGTTGAACCAGTTGTAGGGCGCGATGCGCAAGTGATGCTCGATCCGATCGGCGTAGCGCTGCACCCATTGGGCGAGTTGTTGCTGGCGATGCCTTCGGTCGATGTGCAGCGATTCGGTGAGCACCTCAAAGTGCAGATCGTAGCGGTTGCCGCCGAGGAAGAGGCCAAAACATAACGCCACCGGCACCTTGAGCACTGAAGCAATGAGCCAGGGCGAGACCGGAAAATCTGCGTTATCGCCAAGAAAAACGGCGCGCACGGTTTTTTCGCCGGGGTGCATGCGATCTGCCAGCAAGGTGACCAGGGCACCCTCTTCCAGCGCTTCGCGTATGGCCAGCACAATCGCGGTGCCGTCCTGTCCCGCGTCAATTACCGTTCGCGCAATTTCGGGATTGAGTGCGCCCAGCAGCGACGTGATCGCCGGATTGTGGCTGACATCCAAAACCACCCTCACCTTGGTGTTTGGCCGCAACAGACTAAGTACACGCAAGGCTTCGAAACTGCCCAGGTGCGATCCGAGCAACAATACGCCCTGACCTCGGTCCATGATCGCGTGCAGCGGATCCAATCCATGAGTGCGCAGCTCGAAGCGACGGAAGTGCTCGGACAACAGGTACACGCGGTCGGTGATCGTTGAGGCGAAGCAGTGAATGTGCCTGGCCACCTCGATCAGACTTGCCCGGCGCCGGAAAACCCGCGTCAGATAGTCGCGCGATGCACGCCGCTCGGCGCCGCGTCGAATCAGAAAATACAGCGTGATCGGAAACAGGAAAAGGCGCGCAATGGCGCGGCCACAGAAACTGGCGATGCTGCAAATCAACCAGATCGCGAAACGTCCTCCGCCTTCGGGGCGCTGCTTCCATTCCGTTGCAGAGGGCGCCGTTGCAGAGGATGACGTTACCGAGGCGGGAGGTGCCGAAGCGGAAGTTACCGGAGGCTGGTTCACGGCACGTTCCGCCATTGAAGCCCGCCGCTTGCAATCACTGTTCCAGCATCCTGCGTCGCGCAACGCTCAACGCGAAAGCGAGCGCGATTCGCCTCAACTTCCATTTCGATTCGCGCGACCTGCCCAGGCAGCAACGGTTCGATGAATTTTACCTGGGGCAGATCGATCAGATGCGCGTCGATCTCGATTAGCGTCGCCAGCAAGCTGATCACCTGATCGAGCACGACAACTCCGGGCACTACCGGCGTACCAGGAAAGTGACCCGGCAATGCGGGATGGGCATCCCCGATCAGGAACAGCGACTCGAACTTTGGCATGGGCGGGGAGGTAACCGGTGACTTCTGAGCGAACCAGGCGCCGCCAGCCGCGATCGAGGTCGGTACGAAATCGACACGTTCAAGGCGCGCGATGCTGCTCGATATGCGCTGACAACGATCGCAGCGAGGCGAAAATGCGCTTGTTGTCCTCGTTGTCGGAGCGCAGCTGAAAACCGTAGCGCTTGGAGATCGCCAGCGCCATTTCCAGCGCGTCAATTGAATCCAGGCCCAGATCTTCTCCAAACAAAGCCGCATCGGGCAGGATGTCGGCAGCGACAACCGTTTCCAGATTGAGCGCTTCGACGATCAATTGCGCGAGCTCCTGCTCGGCCGGGGATTGCAGATTGGACATAAGGCCCCGTTCCAATAAAAAAATATCCCGCAGAAAAGAACGCCTCCGAAAACGGAGGCGACGCGGCGCGCATTGTAACATGACAGCTTGAGCACGCCCGCCCGCCTGATTCCGACCTGCCGATGACCAGTAACAATCTATCCCGCTGTGATGTGCTGGTGGCCGGCGGAGGGCCAGCCGGCTCCACAGTCGCCACCTTGTTGGCGCGCCAAGGGCTGACTGTGCAACTGGTCGAATGCGACCGGCATCCCCGTTTTCACATCGGCGAATCATTGTTGCCGATGAACCGCCCAATCCTGGAGCGCCTCGGCGCGCTCGAGAAAGTTGAAGCCATCGGCTTGCGCAAATTTGGCGCTGATTTCCCAACCAGCGAAGGACAGCAATACAGCACCTATCGGTTCGCGCGCTCGCTGCGCCCAACTGCGCCCTATGCCTGGCAGGTGCGCCGCGATCAGTTCGATGAAATGCTGTTCCGTCACGCCGCGGAAAATGGCGCACACACGCGTGAGGGCGTGCGCGTACAGAACGTACGCTTCGACGACGGCGGCGTACAGGCCGAACTTCTCGATTCAACCGGCGCGGTGGAAACGCTGCATGCACGCTATTTCGTCGACGCCAGCGGCCGCGACACCCTGCTCGGCGGCGAACTTGGGCTGAAGAAGAAGCACAACAAGCATCAGAGTGCAGCACTGTTTGCGCATTTCAGCGGTGCCGTGCGGCGCCCCGGTGAGGATCAGGGCAACATCAGTGTTTATCGGTTTGCGCATGGTTGGGTTTGGATGATTCCCCTGCCCGATGGCCTGATGAGCGTCGGCGCTGTGTGTTGGCCCGAATACCTGAAGCAGCGCCGCGCTCGCGGTTCCGAGTTTCTGATCGAAACCTTGCGCGCCATTCCAGGCGTATGGGAGCGGTTGCAGGACGCCGAGATGGTTGGCAACTTCCACGTCACGGGTAATTATTCCTACACCTGCGATCCGATCGGGGGCCCGCGCTGGCTGCTGGCCGGCGACGCGATCGCCTTCGTCGATCCGATTTTCTCCAGCGGCGTCCTTTTGGCCATGGACAGCGCCGAGCGCGCTGCCGAAGTGGTCGCCGGCGCCCTGCGCGAGCCTGCGCGCGAGGCAGCGCTACAGAAGAAATACGCCCGGCATGTGGGTGAGGGTCTGCGCCTGTTTTCCTGGTTCATCTTCCGCTTTACTTCGCCGACCATGGCAAAGTTGTTCGCCAATCCGCGCAATGCGCTGCGCATGGAAGAAGCAGTGATCTCGATGCTCGCCGGAGATGTGTATCGCGACGATGGCGTGCGCTGGCGCCTGTTTCTGTTCCGCATGGTGTATCGCATTACCAGCTTGAGCATGCTCGGAAAACAGTGGGCGGCGGCGACTTTCCGTCGTCGCCAGACCGGCGAGAAATTCAGCGGCGGCACGACCTCACAAGACCATGTCTGAGCACGCACTTCAACCCGACCAGAGCAGCGGCTTGACGGTGCGCTATTGCAACACACCGATGGCACCCGAGCCCGATGCCAACGTGTTGGCCGAAATCGTATTCGGCACCAGTAACGCATTTGCACCGCATCCACGCCGCCTGCATGTCGCGTTGGAAGCACTGCACGGCGCGGGACTGCGTGAGGTGTGGCATAGCAACGGTCCGGTGCGCACTGGTCGAGCCGGCGCCATCCGTTTTAGTGAGGACGACCGGCATCTGCTCGGCATCATCGAAATCGACGAGCGCGAACACGACGAGATTGGCGCTGCCACCGCAAGCGCCTATGCGCAGATCGCGAATTTCCAGAGTCAGTCGGGCAAGCCGCACCTGCTGCGTATGTGGAATTACTTTGACGCCATCACGCTCGGCGACGGCGACGCGGAACGCTATAAGCTTTTTTGTGTGGGGCGCGCCGAAGGGCTTGCGACACGCCCATTGCGACCGCTGCCTGCTGCCACTGCCATTGGTCGCCGCGATGGCGAGCCGGTGGTGCAGATCTATTGGCTGGCCGCCACCAAACCCGGCCGAGCGATCGAGAACCCTCGTCAGATCAGCGCCTATGACTATCCGCGCCAGTATGGACGGGCATCGCCTCGGTTCGCTCGTGCCATGTTGAACGCGGGTGGTGAATTGTTGATTTCCGGCACTGCCAGCATCGTTGGTCACGCCACCCATCACGACGGCGATGTGCTTGCACAGCTGGAAGAGACTATTCTAAATCTTGATGCCTTGCTGCAGCAGGCACACGCGCGCGACGCGCGCTGCCCGGCGCGATTTTCCGATCTTGCCGTGCTCAAGGTGTACCTGCGACATCCCCAGGCTTGCGACTCAGTAGTGGCTGAACTGCGACGCCGGCTACCCGCGCGGGCATCGCTATTGGTGTTGGCCGCGGATATTTGCCGCAAGAACCTGTTGATCGAAATCGACGGTCTGCATCTCTGAGGAACCTCTGAACAAGTCCGGAGCCGCGATAGCCCTCTGAGTCAGGGGACGAAAAACCGCAGGTTGACCAGCTCCGCTGTTGAGAGCGACCAGCTCCGCTGTTGAAAGCGGGGTTTGGCAAGCAATAAGCAGCGTGGCGAAGACGAAGTGGTGACTTATTCAGCCGTTCCCTAACGGGGCTTGCTGCGCTGCTATGGGAAATGGCGCCGCGGCACGAGTGCAGCGAAACACCCGCTACTTTCTCCTCAAACAGTCCAGCACAGCCTGCCGTGGAAGCTTGCCGACTGCATTGCGCGGCAACGCATCGAGCTTGACGATGCGCCGCGGAACGAAAGCAGGATCGACACTGCGGCGCAGTTCGGCCACGATTTGTGCCGCGCCGAGCCTGGGTGCAACCACCAGCGCCGCCAAGCGGCGGATGCCAGTCTCACCCTCTTCCTGCACCACCGCTGCATCCAGCACACCGTCGATGGCCTGCAGACGACGAGTGAGATCGGCAAGTGACGCGCGTTTTCCGGCGATCTCGATCTGGTCGCTGTGGCGCCCGCACAGGCGGAATCGCTGCTCGGGCAGACACTCCACCAAATCCTGCAGCAACGTTGGCTGCTCGAACCAGGGCGCGTGCACCAGTGTGCCGTCCGGCTGCGGCGTCAAGGAAACGCCAGGCATCAATAACCAATCCTGCTCGAGCGCGGCACGTCGACTGGCGATAACGCAGGTCTCGGTCGAGCCAAATACCTCCAGCACCTGGGTTTGCAGTGCGTGCTCCACTTCGCCAGCCAGGCTCGACGTCAATGGCGCGGTTGCCGAGACGACTACAGCGATTGCCGGCATCGGGTGTTGCGCGGCCACCAGCGCGCGCATGTGCACTGGGGTCGTTACCAGAACCCGCGGCATCGGCAATTCAGCAAGACTCGCGGCGATGTCAGCCGGAAACAACTCGCGTCGCGTGTACAGGGTGGCACCGGCAAGCAGCGGCATCAGTATCGATAGCTCAATGCCATACATGTGTTGCGGCGGCACTGTGGCCAACACGCCAAAATGCGCCGCGGCGCCAATCACGGCGCGCAACGCGACAACATTGTTTGCGTTGCTGGCGGCAAATCCACCCCAGGTTTTGCGGTGCGCTCGAGGCTGCCCCGTGCTGCCAGAAGTGAAGCCGATCACGGCGACCAGCGCGGCATCCACCATGGGCACGACAAAGCTTTCGCTCCGAATCGCCTGGTGAATCGCTGCAGCGACAAACGCATCCGCCACGATATGGCTGCCCTCCCAGGACGCGGCAACTTCGGACACTACTTGTTCGGCGCGCGAGGCGGGCAGCAGATTGGTCTGTTCGCTTACCAACGCGGCACCAAACGCCACCAGAAAGTGGTAGCTGCAATCGCATAGGTTGATCAGATAAGGCCGGTCAGGCAGCAGCCGCGCCAGTGACTTGACATCCTGCAGGTACTCGCACTGCGAAATATCGCGACCCAAATGACGCGCGAAACTGGCGGCATGGTCGGCACAGACCAGCAGCGGAATCCAGGAAACCGCTGCGGGCTCACTATCAAGAACAGTCGACATGCGATGGGGCGGTTCCGCAGGGTTTGGGAAAAGAACAGGAAGCATAGACGCCAAGAGTATAAGTTAGTGAGGGCGTCCGAGCCCCGTGGGCTGCAAGCGTGGCGCAAGCCGCGGCTAAGCTCAAGCACGCGCCAGCGGTTGCGCCCGTTTCGCAGCCCCGACCGTCGGGGCTACACTCACTGGGTGGCACCCCACCTCGTTGCATGGAGCAGTTCGATGCCGGTCGATGCCAATCAACTCGCCAAATTCTACCCGCTCGACAAACTGCGCCCGGAATGCCTGGAGCAGCTTGCCAAAGAGGCTCAGACCGATGACGTGGGCAAGGGCACGGTGCTGTTTAAGGCCGGCGACATCGACGACCACTCGATCTATGTCGTCAGCGGCGTGGTGCGCGGCGACTATCCCGATGGCAAGGTCAAAACCACGGATGGAAGTTCTTTGCAGGGACGCTATCCACTTGGCGACCTGCAGCCGCGGCGTTTTACCGCCACCGTGGAGTCGCTGATCGCAGTCCTGATTAAGCTCGACCGCCGCTATGCCGAAAAAATCATGGTCTGGGATCAGCTCAGTCGCAGCGAAGGGTTCCGCCATTACTCGGACGACCCGAATTCGAACCGCTGGGTATTTCGGGTGCTGCACAATCGTGCCCTGCACAAGCTTCCTACGGGCGCGGTGGAAAGATTGTTTCAGCGTCTCGACGAAGTGCACGTGGTCAAGAGCCAGATGATCGTGCGCGAAGGCGACGAGGCCGATTACTTTTATGTCGTCAAGGAAGGTTCTGCCTCGGTTTCCAAACAGAGCGGCGACAGCGAGGCGATCATTGCGTACCTGGTGCGCGGCGATACCTTCGGCGAGGATGCGTTGCTCACCAAGAGCGTGCGCAATGCCAGCGTTACGATGATGTCCGACGGCAAGCTGATGCGACTGTCCAGCAAGGATTTCGCCGAAATCCTGACGCCACCGGTGGTCGATTGGGTGACCGCAGGCAAGGCCAGCATCCTGGTGCGCCAGGGCGCGCAAATTCTGGATGTTCGCACCAGCGAAGAATTCGAAGAACGGGCGATCAAGAGCGCGTTGAACATACCGCTGTTCAATCTTCGCGACCGCCTAGATGAACTGGACCGCAGTCGCAAAGTAATCGTGTATTGCAACACTGGAGAACGCAGCGCCGCAGCCACATTCATCCTGAGCAAGGTTGGATTTGATTCAGTGGCATTGCAAGGCGGACTTGCGGCGATGCTCAAGCAGGTCGAAAAACCCTGATACCCGCTGGCTCCTGCAGAAGCGGCATGTGTCGGAGCGGCGTAAGCCGCTCCCACAAAAGCTGCCCCACACAACCCCTGACTCAACGAACCGTCAACGCCTTGCGCGCACGTGGTCGCCAACGATCACCACGTCGGCGGCACGCCTGGCAAACAGCCCGACACTGACCACACCGACGATCTGATTGATCTCCGATTCCAGCGCAACGGGATCAACGATGCGCAGATTGTGTATATCGAGGATCCAGTTGCCGTTGTCGGTCGTCGTGCCGTCACGCCACACCGGCTGCCCGCCTAGCTTGACGATCTGCCGTGCAACATAACTGCGCGCCATCGGAATGACTTCCACCGGTAGCGGAAATGCGCCAAGAAGATCGACCTGCTTGGCTGCATCGATCAGGCAGACGAATTTTTTCGAAGCCGCGGCAATGATCTTCTCGCGCGTCAGCGCAGCGCCGCCGCCTTTGATCAGGCGATTCCAGGGATCGCATTCGTCGGCGCCATCGACGTACAACGGCAGGTCACCGGTGCTGTTCAGATCGACAACGCTTATGCCTTGCTCCTTCAGCAGGACTGTGCTGCGCTCGGAACTGGACACAGCGCCCTCTATGCGTCCCTTGATGCGGCCAAGCGCGGCAATGAAATAGGCAACCGTTGACCCGGTACCGACACCGACGAAAGTATTGTCTTCGACAAACTGCAGCGCCTGTTCTGCAGCCAGTTTCTTCTGTGCTTCCTTGTCCACGATTCTCTCCGAATGTGATTGCCGGGTCTGACCCGCGTGCCGTTGCCGCAATTGTGGATCGGTGCTTGCCAAGCGCCGTCGCAGCTACAGCAGCGCCAGAATATAATTCCATTGCTTCTCGCTGACCGGCAGCACCGACAGACGATTGCCACGCCGGGTCAGCGCAAAATCGCCTAGCGCCTGGGCGTGTTGCTGCAGTTCGCCCAAGGTGATGGTGCGCTTCAGTTTACGTTTGAAGCCAACATCAACACAGACCCAGCGCGGGGCTTCAGGTTGGCTGGCCGGATCGAAGTAGTCGCTGTTCGGATCGAACTGGCTGGCATCTACATGCGCTTTGCTGACGATACTGCAAATGCCGACGATGCCCGGGAGCGGGCAATTGCTGTGATAAAAAAACGCCAGATCGCCTACCTGCATGCCGTCGCGCATGCTATTGCGCGCCTGATAGTTGCGCACACCGCCCCAAGGCTCGCGCTTCACCTGCTTGAGCATGTCGATGGAAAATTCTTCGGGTTCTGACTTGAACAACCAGTAGTTCATCTGCCTGCCTTGGCCAGTGGATCGCGCTGCGAAGATTATAGATGATGGACTTCGATCATCTCGCGTTCGGTGACGATGTAGTCCAAACGCACATCCCAAATTTCGGCGGAGATTACGGGCACCTCTTGAGCGGCATAAGACACACCAACCAGAATGGGTTTGCGCGGGCGCTCGCCCTGCGTCAACGCCGCAAAACTGCGGTCGTAAAAGCCGGCGCCGGTGCCCAGGCGATTGCCGCTGCGATCAAACGCGAGCAGCGGCAGCAAAATCAGGTCCAGTTCCATTCCCGAACGCCAGGACGAAACAGCGACGAACGGCTCGGGGATGCCGAATCGATTGGCCTGCATCGGCGCAGCCGCGGACCAGGGCGCAAAACTCAGCGTGTCATCGTCGCGAACTACCGGCATCCACAAATGCTTGTCGGATCTGCGCGCGGCATTCACCGTATGCAGTAGTGGTAACTCGCCTTGCACTGCGAAGTAAACCGCTACATCGTGGGCGTCACGAAATGCATGATGCGACAACAGCTTTGCGGCCACCGCCTCGGCAGCCTGCATGCGTTGCAGCGGAGCGAGCGCTTTGCGCATATTGCGCATCTCGCGCCGCTGGGATTGGCGCGGATCGGTAGGATTCATAAGCAGTCGGAAGCGAGGAAGCACCGACCGCCGCGTTCGTTATGCGGGCATCGACCTTGATCCATGAGGATCAGGTGGGAAGGCTCGAAGGCTTTAAGGCTTTCCGCTCGTGACGGACTTGCGCACCAGCCAACACTGCGATCCCGGGGTCGAATTATGGGCCAAGGTAAATTGATGGCCCGCAATGTCGAACGCGGCAGAAACGGTGCCGGCTCTATCTTACGAAGGTAAGCATGGCCGCGTCCAGCTTTGCGCGCAAAAGACTGACATCATGGTTCACGGCACCATCACTGGATTGCGATTGCGTACGCTGTGCCAGCAACTCGTGCGCCAGATTCAACGCCGCCAGCACCGCGACCCGATCCAGCGAGGCGCCGCGCGCGGCGCTACGCACATCACGCATCTTGCTGTCCAAAAGACCGGCGGCGGCCAGCAATCCTGGACGTTCCTCCGCCGTGCAGGCGACCAGATACTCCTTGTCGAGCAGATGCACTGCGACCGGTTCAGCACTCATCCGTTCTGCTCCAGCGACTTGAGGCGGGCAATCATTGCTTCCACACGCGATCGCGCCTGTTCATTCTTGGTTAACAAGTTGGCGCGCTCCGACATGAGCGATTCCTGGCTCGTGCGCAGGCTTCGATTCTCTTCCTGCAGGCGTGCGCACAATGCGATCAGTTGATCAATGCGCGTGGCAATTGCGCTCAAGTCGTCGCGGGCGGCGGACTGGGTCATGGGTAAACCTTATGGGAACGGCGACTGGCGGTCAATTGATGCAGTGCGGCGAGGGCAATGGTATCGGACATGACTTTGAGCGCTATACAAAGCGTAAAAATAGCGTTAAAACGTGCTGCCTCTTCGCGCGCACCCACGGTTAGATGGGGCGCGGAGGCAGCGATCGATACATCCAACTTGTACCCCGGAGACCCTATGAACATGAAGAATAACCTGCTCGCGACAAGCGTACGCCGCGCGCTGCTGCTTGGCCTGAGCAGCACCGCATTGATTGGACTGCCTGCGTTCGCGCAGGATGAGGCCACTGAAGACTCCAAAAAGATGGACACGATCGAGGTGACCGGCACGCGCATTCGCCGCGTCGATTCGGAAACTGCGAGCCCGTTGTCCGTTCTCGACAGAGCCGCGATCGAGCGCTCCGGCGCCGTAACCATCGGCGATCTCATCCAGGACACTCCGGCAATCGCCGGTGCCGCTACCAATCCTTCGGTCAATAACGGTGGCGGCGATGGCGCCGCAACGGTATCGCTGCGCGGATTGACCGAAGAGCGCACGTTGCTGCTGTTGAATGGTCGTCGCATGGTGTTGCAGGACGTCAACGCGATCCCGGTATCGATGATCGAGCGTATCGAAATCCTGAAAGATGGCGCTTCTGCCATTTATGGCTCCGACGCGATCGGCGGCGTTGTCAACTTCATCCTGAAGAAGGACTTCACCGGCACCGAAATAAGCACCAACTACGGTGTTTCCAGCCGCGATGACGGCGAGCGTCAAGGCGCCTCCGCGACCGTGGGTTGGTCCGGCGACCGCGGCTCGGCGATGCTGTCGTTGAACTACAACGATCAGCGCTCGGTGCTGGCGGAAGACCGTGACTTTTCTGCTTTCGCCTTGTACCTGTCGTCGGGCGTCGTCAGTCGCGCTGGTTCGTCTTCGACACCGCGTGGCCGTTACTCGCTGCCCGGAGCTGTGGCCACCGCCAACGGCCTGGGTAGCTGTATTGGAGGCAATGGATTTGCACTGGTCACGCGCACCCCAGGCGCAAGCGGGGCCAGCCCGAGCGACTTCCGCTGCTACGTTGGCGGTGAAACCGATTCCTTCAATTACCAAGGCGTCGGCAACGTTGAATTGACTCCTCAGGAGCGCTCCGGAATTTCCTTTACTGGCAACTACGATGTCACTGAAAGCGTAAACGCATTTGTTGACCTGTACACACAAGACACGCGTTCTGCCGGCATCATTGCGCCGCTGCCGTTTTTCTCGGATTTCGACGGCATCGCGCTGTCGGGCGACAGCATCTACAACCCGTTCAATGAAACCATCAATGGTCGTTATCGCATCCTGGGTCTGGGTAACCGCAGCTACAACTACACCACCGACGTCAAGCAGATCACTGGCGGCGTACGCGGCGGCATCGGCGACACCTCTTGGGACTGGGAAGCGGCTTACACTTACGGTGACGTCGCGCAGCAGAATGAAGATCGCGGCTACATCGACTACGCCAAACTTGCAGCGGCACTCGGCCCATCGTTCACCGATGCCACGGGCGCCCATTGCGGCACACCGGGCGCGGTGATTGCGGGCTGCGTACCGGTCAATTTCTTCAACCAGCCGGACCCGGCTACGGCCGAAGGCCAAGCACAGATCGCGGCGCTGGAAGGCTTGCGCGTGCCGGTCCGTGACACCACCAACTATTCCCTGCGCAACTTCAGCCTGCTGTTCCGTGGCGACCTGTTCGAACTTCCAGCCGGTACGATTGGCGCTGCGTTCGGCGCAGAGCACCGCGAACAGCGTTACAACTTCGATCCTGACGCCATCAAGTTCATCCCGAACAGGCTGGCATTTGGCTGTGGCATCAGCTCCGAGAGCTGCGCCAATCCGTCTGAAGGCCAGATCAAAGTCAATGAGTTGTACGGTGAACTGTATGTACCGCTGGTCAACGATGCACCGTTCGTGGACAGCCTGGCGCTGACCTTGGGAACGCGCTGGTCCGACTATGACTGGTCTGGACTCAGCGATGTTTTGCGCACCACTGGCGCAGCGTCTACCACCAACAGCAAGCTCGGCGTCGAGTGGCGAGTCACGCCAGACGTGCTGGTACGCAGCACCTACGCCGAGGTGTTCCGCGCACCCACAATCGAAAATCTGTATGCGGGCATACGCATCACCAACCCGGTCTATTCAGATCCTTGCAACGGGCAACCCTTGAGCTGCGTAGGCCTCCCCAATGTTCCCGGCGTGGTGTTTGAACAAGGACTGGGACAGACCAATGCCCTGCTGGAAGGCAACTTCGACCTGAAACCCGAAACCGGCGATGTGTTCACTTGGGGTGTGGTGTACTCGCCAAACTGGTTGGAAGGTCTGTCGACCACGCTCGACGTGTGGCGTGTGCATCTGGAAGACACCATTCAACCGTACGGAACTCAGCCGATCTTGAATGCTTGCCAGGCGGAAGGCCAGCTCTGCCATCTGTTCACGCGCAACCCGACGACCGGCGATGTTTTTCTGGTAAACGACCAGAATCAAAACGCCGGCGTCACCGACACCCGCGGCTTCGACCTGGGGTTCAAGTACGGCATGGAGACAGGCTGGGGCAACTTCCGCGCCGGTCTGGATACCACGTATATCGAACGCTACAACCTCAAGCTCATTGCCGATGGCGTTGCGATTGCAGGCGGTGCGCAATTCAACGCCGGCACCTTCCTGCCTTCGTCAAAAGGCGGACTGGGTAATTACAGCCGCTGGCGTGGCCTGGGCAATCTGACCTGGAGCCTGGGTGACTTCGAAGCACAATGGACCCAGCGTTATGTCCACGGCTTTCGTGTTGGCACCCTGCGTCCGGGCGGCGACTGCGCCGACAACGCCGGCCGCGGTGTGGTGGGCGATGCGGGATGCGTATTTACTCGCGGCGCAACCACGTATCACAACTTCCAGTTCGGCTATAACCTGTCGGATTGGGGTACCAGGTTCCAGCTCGGTATCGACAACGCTTTCGACAAGCAGCCGCCGATTCTGTATCAGAACAACTCGCTCAATGGCAACATCGACGAGCGCACGCATGACCCGGTCGGGCGTTACTACTGGGTGAGTGCGACGGTCAAGTTCGACTAAGCACCAGCTCGGTTTGACTGTGCCGTTTCCAAGCCGCGCGGGTAACACCGCGCGGCTTTTTTATTTTAAGAGATGGATCGCTTCCGGTCTAATGCTTGGAGCTACAACGTCCGCGCGCAGCTCAATCCAGCTGATAACCGAACCGGGTAATAAACGGCATCAGCGTGTCCAGCACCTCGCCTTCGAACCAGCTGCGATAGCGCAGCCATCGGTCCACCGCGCGACGGGTCACCGGCTGTATGACCTGGGCATAGCTTGGCGTACTGATTGCACCCTTGGTCTTTGCGCGCTCGGTAAACGTAATCAGCTCATCGCTCCACGGCAGACCCAGGAACGCAAACAACGGTCGGGCTGAGGCCGGCACATCAGTGACCAGATCTTCGTAGCGGATGACGTGTACTGGCAACCCTAGTCGATCGGCAAAACCGTGATAGTGCGCCATCACGCGCGCATACATGCGCGCCGTACTGGCCAGGCTCTCGAAGGTCAGCGCGAACGCTGGCGAGCGGAAATTCTGCATGTAGCAGCTCAACACCACGTCACAGGGATGACGCAGGGCGAGCAGTACCTGCGCCTGCGGAAACAAGGTCGCCACCAACGGCAGCCGCACGATATTGAGCGGGTTCTTGTCCACCGCGCGGCGCGCGCCCAGTGTTGGCAACACCCGTGACACGTCGGAAAAATAGCGTTGCCTCAGCGCGGCGCGTCGGGTGTCATTGAGACTGGGCAGCAGTTCGGGATAGCCCGGCGTTTGCTGATTGAGCTCGGTCACCAGGCGTTGCAAAAACGGTTGCTCGTCGAACGAAGCCAAGCCGTCGTGCGCATCCAGAAGCTGTTCAAGCAAAGTGGTGCCCGATCGCGGAAAGCCGACCAAGAATACCGGGTCACGCGGGCCTGCGGCAGCGTGAATTGGCCGCGACGTTGGCGAACGCAGCTCGGGCACCGGCGCGTCAAGCACAGCGAGCAAGCCATCTCCGCGTGGCATGGCGGCATGCGTGCGCGTAACGTCGGCATATCGTTCGGCGTGGCCCTGGGCAAACGCATGCATTGCCGCCTCGGTGTCACCCAATGCGTCGCAACTGCGGCCGAGTTTGAGCCAGAGGTCACCGCGCAGCAGCGGATCGCCATCGCTGCCCGCGAGCAGCGACTCCAGACCAGAGCGCGCCGCGGCGTGATCACCACGCCGCGCTGCCAGCTGTGCGTCCAGCTCGGCAAAAGTGTCGCGCTGCTTGGAGTTCATGGTCGCACGCACGTTTGCCAGCAGCGCCCGCCATTGTTCGGCGCGATCCAGCCGATTGCTGCGCTCCTCAGTCGAGGCAAGACCGAGCATTGCATCCACATGCTGCGGCTGCGCCACCAGCACGCCGCTGAAAATTGCGGCTGCATCTGCGTACACGCCGATCTGCAGCAGCAGATAACCGGCCTCGACCCTCACCTCAGCATCGAGCTCTGGCGCCGCCAGCCCATCGATGATCGTGCCCGCCGCATCGAATTCATCCAGCATCACCAGCACCCGCGCCAGCAGCACGCGATACTCGACGTCCTGAGGCGCGATTTGCGTGGCGCGCTGGATCAGCGGTAGCGCGAGCCGCGGCTCTGCGTGCGCGACATGGGCTCGAGCCAGGGCATAGAGCAAGCCGTCAGATTCATCCCCCAGCGACGCGGCGTGCAGCAATGGCGCTTTGGCCTCGCGCTCGCGCCCGAGTTCACACAGGCAGTTGCCGAAGTTGCTCCAGTGTGTGGCCATTGCGGGCTGCACCTGTGCCAGAAGTTGAAACAGAGGCAGCGCTTCGGCGGCACGCTGTTGTGCACTCAGCGCCAGGGCCAACACGGTCAGCCACGTCGGATGCTCGGGTTCGTGCGACAGTCCACTGCGGGCGAGCTCTTCGGCCTCGGCGACATCGCCATTGCCGAGTGCGTGCATGGCGGCGGCGGGTGACAGCAGCGAGGAATGTACTGGAGGGGATGCGGGCACTTCTTCTACCATCAACGGACGCAACCCCCGCATGCTAACCGATCACACTGGATGGCTCGCCTGATGACTCCTTTTGTGATGACTCCTTTTGACGACTGCCAGTCGCGACTCCTCGCCGCTCAGGACGCCTTGCTGCGACGGGATCTGGTGGCTGCCGAATGTCTGTTCAACTCGGTGCTGGGCGACCCGGCCCACAGCAGCGAGGCGAGTAGCGGACTGGCACGGGTGGCGTTGCTTCTGGGCAGGCCGCGAGAGGCCGGCGAGCATCTGCAAGCGGCGCTGGCGCTCGACGCTGGCAACATAGTGTTGCGCCGCAATCTCGGCATCGCCCAGCACGCCGGTGGCGCGCTTGCAGAAGCACGCGAGACGCTGCTCGAAGCACTGCGTCTGGACCCGCAGCAAGCACTGACGCGCCTGCACCTGGCACAAGTAATGCAACAGGCTGGTGACCTGCGTGGAGCCGCGCAACACTATTACCGTGCCCTGCTGCTGGCGCAAAGCAAAGGACAATGGCTGGACGAATTCACTACGCCCGCACACCTGCGCAATGCAGTTTTGCGCGCCATGGATGTGGTCGATCGCGAACGCGGCGGCCTGCTTGACCGCGTGCTCGATCCGTTCCGTCAGACCCACGGTGCGGCGGCGCTGGCCCGCGTGCAGCATTGCCTGGATGGACACCTCAAGCGCATTGCACTGGTGCCGACGGACCCACTTCAACGGCCGCGTTTTCTGTACTTCCCTGGGCTGCCGTCGCCGACGTTTCTGCCGCTCAGCTTGTTCCCGTGGATCGAGTCGCTGCAGTCAGGCTGGACTGCGATCAGCGATGAAGCCGCGCAGACTTTGTCGCAACCGGCAGCGCTGCGGCCATTTCTCAACTTCGAATCGGAGGAACAAATCGGCGCCTATCTGCAGGGCGGGGCCGCCCCTTCCTGGGACGCGGCATTCTTTTACCGCGAAGGGGCGTGTTTTCCCGAGCAACATGCGCGCTGCCCGAATACCTCTGCGGCGCTTGAGGCGCTGCCTTTGGTACGCATCCGTGAGCATGCGCCCGAGATCTGTTTCTCGGTGCTGGCGCCGGAGACGCACATCCTGCCGCACACCGGCGTCACCAACATTCGACTGGTGGCGCATCTACCGTTGATCATTCCGCCCGACTGCGCCATCTCGGTCGGCGGCGAGACGCATGTCTGGCGCGAGGGCGAGGTGGTGATATTCGATGACACGTTTGAGCACGAGGCGTGGAATCGCAGCGATCGACCGCGGGTGGTCTTGCTGATGGACACCTGGAACCCGTACCTCACCCCGGTCGAGCAACAGGCCATGAGCGCACTGATCGGCGAAATCGGTGACTTCAACCGCGCTTGACGCGCAGCGCCCAAGGCCAGCAGCAGGGCAAGCGCTGAGCCTTGCAGGAATTGCATTCATGCCGCGAACCTCCTTGCTTTTGTCAGTGCCGACAACGATCCTGCCGACCTGCCATCGTCGCGGCAACCGCGCCATCGACACCGCGCCATTGGAATTCCCAATCTTTTTGTTGATTTTTAGCAGTCCAAGCCCGAGAACAATGACCATGAACCAAACCAACCCTTCGGCGCGTTTCGAATCGCGCCTGCTCAACGCCCGCCAGCTCGCTGCCAGCGGCCAGGTACTGCAAGCCGAGGCACTGTATGCCGGAGTGCTCAAGGAATGGCCGGAGTGCATGGAGGCTGGCGTGCGTTTGGCACGCTTCGCGATGGACCGCGGCGATGCAATGCGCGCTGCCAACTTGCTGGAGCGGGCACGCCTGCAGGAACCGAACGAGCCGCAGATTGCAGTCAATCTGGCGTTGGCCTATGCCCATTCCAATCGCCCCGCAGCGTCGCGCACGGTGCTCGATCAGACCCTGGCCAAATTTCCCACCTTTCATCTGGCTTGGTGGGCACTGAGTCACGTCCGCAATGCAATGGGCGACCAGGCCGGTGGCAAAAAGGCCCTCTTTCAGGCGATACGATGTGCGCAGGACAAGGGGCTTTGGGTCAACGCAGCCACCACTCCACCGCACTTGCTGCAGACCGTGCTGGCGGAAATGGAAGGCCTGCGCGTCTGGCGTCGCGATTTGTTCATGGCTTCGTTCGACGCGCTACGCCAGGAGTTTGGCAACGATGAGCTGAAACGTGTCGAGCGCGCGCTGACCGGTTATCTGCGCGAATGGGACGCAACCCCGAGCGACCCACGCCAACGCCCGAAATTCATGTACTTCCCGGACATTCCAAGCACACCGTATCTGGACCCGAACCTGCAACCCTGGGCGCAGACGCTGGCCGATGCCTACCCAGATATTCGCGCCGAAGCGACGCAGGTGATCTCGGATCAAGTGCCGCTTCCCAGTTTCTTGACCTACAAGGAAAACACGAGAGTTGAGGCTCATGTTTCGGGCGATGGCGCACGTCCTGCGTGGGATGCGTTCTTCTTCTACCGTCATGGCAAGCGCTACGACGAAAACCATGCGCGCTGCCCGAAAACCAGTGCCATCATCGAATCGATCGAAACCTGTCGTATTCGCGACCAGGCTCCGGAGATTTGCTTCTCGGTGTTGACACCGGGCACGCACATCATGCCGCACTACGGCGTAACCAACACCCGAGTGGTCATGCATCTGCCGCTGATCGTGCCCAGCGATTGCGCGCTCAAGATCGTCGATGGCGAGGAACACCACTGGAAAGAGGGGGAGTTGGTGATGTTCGACGACACTTTTCAGCACGAGGCATGGAATCGCTCGAACAGCACCCGCGTGGTGCTGCTGATGGATGCGTGGAATCCACACCTGACCCAGGTCGAGCGACAGGCGGTGAAACTGCTGGTTGAATCGATCACCGACTTCGAAGGTGTCAGCGACCGCCCCAACAACGCGGCGTGAAGTTCAGCAATCTCCTGTCGCTTCGATATGCAGCGCTGATTCATGCTGGGCAAAAACAATTCACATCCCGGTCAGCCCAGCGGCAGCAATTTTTGAACCCCGCCTTGCGCGTTGGGCCAATCCAGCAAGAACTGCAGCACGTGCGCAGCGTCGAGCGGATGCGAGATCAGGTTGCCTTGCACCTCATCGCAACGCTGCTCAGCCAGATAGCGCATTTGCTCGATCGTCTCCACGCCTTCGGCAATGACATGGAGGCCCAGCGCATGCGCCATCATGATGACGGTCGAAGTAATCGCTTCGTCGTCCGTGTCGGTGCTTAGATCCGCAATAAAAGTCTTGTCAATTTTGAGCGTGTCGATCGGCAGTCGCTTGAGGTAGGAAAGCGATGAGTAGCCAGTACCGAAATCATCGATCGCGATGTGTACACCCAGCGCCTTGATCCGATTGAGCGTAGCAATGCTCTGCTCGGGATTACCCATCAGCATCGACTCGGTCAGTTCGATTTCGATGCGATGCGCGGGCACGCGCGCAGCCTCGAGAATCTCGCGCAATCTCGACGCCAATTCGCCTCTGAACAATTGCAATGCCGACACGTTGACCGCGATCTTCGGTTCGAACAACCCGGCTTCGGTCCACAGATTGATTTGCTGGCAGGCCTGCTGCAACACCCATTCGCCAATGGGCATGATCAGTCCAGTCTCCTCGGCAATGGGAATGAAGGTCACCGGAGATACGTTGCCCAGCACCGGGTTGTGCCAACGCAGCAAAGCCTCTGCCCCGGTGATGGTCTGATCGGCGAGCGACAACTTGGGCTGAAACACCAGACTGAGTTCATTGCGCTCCAGCGCCTTGTGCAGTTGGCTCGCCATGCTGGCGCGCAATCTTGCCTGCGCATCCATCGCATCGTTGTAGACCTGATAGGTATTTCGGCCACGGTCTTTGGCGTGATACATCGCAGTGTCGGCATGTTTGAGCAGATCGGTCGGCACCTGACCATGTTCCGGATAAAGACTCACGCCAATCGAGGGCGAAATCACTACTTCGTTTTGGCCATCGATCTCCAACGGACGCTCGAATCCGACGAGCAGCTTGCGCGCGACCTGTTCCGCTTCCTGCATGTCCTTCAAGTCTTCGAGCACGATCGTGAACTCGTCGCCACCGAGGCGCGCCACTGTGTCGGCCTCGCGAACACTGGTAACGATTCGCGCTGCGGCAGCCTTGAGCAGCCGGTCGCCTGCGGCATGTCCCATGGAGTCGTTGACATGCTTGAAGCGGTCCAGATCGAGGAACAAAACCCCCACCTTGTTGCCGAGGCGGCGCGCGCGGATCAGCGAATGCGCAAGGCGTTCGCCGAGCAGGGTGCGATTGGGCAATCCGGTCAACGTATCGTAGTTGGCCAGATAACGCAGTTCCTGCTCGGCGCGCTTGCGGTCCGTGATGTCGGTGAGCACTGCTACCCAATACAGGCGCTGACCGCTGGAATCGCAGACTTCGTTGGCTTCGAGCGAGGCAAGAAACTGTTCCCCATCCTTGCGTCGTTGCCACAATTCACCACCCCAGTGGCCTTTTTGCAGCGTGCTGTCGCGGACCTGCTGGTAGAACTCGAGTGGATGCTGATCGGAGTTGAGCAGTGCCGCATCCTGCCCGCTGACTTCGTCCATCGAATAGCCGGTAATGCGGCAGAACGCTTCGTTCACCGACACGAATCGGAATTGCAGATCGGTAACGCAGACGACCTCGCGCATCGATCGAATCACTTCCTGCGCGATACGGCGGTCGCGATCAAGCAGCCGTTCCTGACTCACGTCACGGAAGGTGCCGGCAACTTGCAATGCGCGACCTTGCGTGTCGCGGCGCAGGGCACGCCCGCGCGCAAGAATCCACGCTACCCGGCCGGAAAAAGTATTGACCCGATACTCGGCTTCATAGTGTTCGGTACGCCCGGTAATGTGCTCTTCCAGGGCCGCTTCGACGCGGATGCGATCGTCTGGATGAACCGCCAGATCGCGCCACTCCTGGGTGGTAACCCGGGCCTCACGGCCGGGCCCGACAAATTCCTCGGGACCGGAGAGGAACATCGTGTCGCTTTCCAGATTCCAGTCCCAGAAGCCATCGCGACTGGCCCACAGCGCCGATGACAGGCGCTCGCTGAATAGTTTCATTTTCTCGTTCTGTTGGCGTAGCGCCTTGGAGCGTCGCCTTCGCCCGAACCACCAAAGCGCCAACAGCGCCGATGTAGCCAACACAAATCCGGACTGTGCCCAACGCGACTGCCACCAGCGCGGAGTCACCCGAATCGACAACTCCAACATCGTACTGGTACGCGACTCGGCGTCACTGCCACCCACTACCTGGAGCCGATACGCGCCAGGCGCGAGATTGGTGAATGCCACTTCGCGGCGTGTTCCAAGTTTGATCCAGCTTTCGTCATAACCCTGCAGCCGATAGGCATAACGAGTTTGCCCCGCAGCCGAAAAATCCAACGCTGCAAACGCCAGCATCAGCACCCGATCGTCCGCTGAGAGTTCCAGCGACTTGAACGCGTAGGAATCTGCGATCAGATGACGTTCGTTGCCAATCTGGTAGGCGGTAAAAGCCATCGGCGCTTCGTAAAGCCCATCGCTGATCCGATCAGGCCAGAACCAGTTGATGCCCTGCGTGCCCGCGAAGCTGAGCCGCCCATCTGGCAACTCGGCATAGGCGCTGCCATTGAACTCGAGGCCCTGCAGCCCGTCCTGCACCATAAAGTTCCGCACTTGTCCGCTGACCGGATCCAGACGACTGATGCCGCCGTTGCTGCTGATCCAAAGCTTTCCCGCGCGATCTTCGAGGATCCCGTAGATCGTGTCGTTGGCAAGCCCCTGGTCGATAACGTAGCGACGGAAGCGAGGTTCGCCGTCATTGTAGTCAAGCATTCGACTCAGGCCAGTGTGGGTGCCAATCCAAAGACTCCCGTCGCTACCCTGAGTGATTACACGGACCAATTCACCAGCCAACGCGTCCGCCCGTGTGCGGTCCTTGCTGACCTTGCGGATTGCCCCGCTCTCGATATCCACTACGTTCAATCCGGCCATCGTGCCGATCCATAGACGCCGTGTCGCGTCCTCGTACAACGCCATCACGCCAGAATGCCAGAGGCCTTCGCTGGAAAGACTCTTCGCCACCGAATATCGTTGCCATTCGCCCTTCTGCGGATGGTGGCCAACCAATCCGGCGGTGAAGGTGCCCATCCACACCGTGCCATCGCTGCCCACAATCAGCGAGCGTACGTCGGCACTGGGCAAAGCATCTGCGCGTAGGCGGTCGACAGGCAGCGCTTTGGCAGTGTTTGTGGTTGAATCAAACAGGAATACGCCGCGATTGCTCGCCACCCAGTAGGTGCCCGCCTGCGCCGCGGAGCGCACTGCCGATATGCGCAGCTCGGATGGCGCCGACCCATATCCCATTGCGGCGCCGATCGCCGCGCCGAAATGTTCGAAGTGTTTGGTCGCGAAATCGTAGCGCTTGAGTCCATCGCCTTCGGTGCCGATCCAAAGGCCGCGATCAGCATCTGGCCAAAGCGCGCGTACATTGTTGGTATCAATCAGCGAGTGCGGATCACCCTCGTCGCGCAGATAGGTGAATGCAGCGCCAGCGGGTTGGGTGTAGGCCAGTCCGGATACTGCCCCGCCGACCCATAGCAACCCCGATCGATCAATCATCAAGCTGTTTAAAGTATCTTCGGGCAGCGACCCGTGCACGCGGGGATGATGCCGCAATAGCTCGTAGCTGCCCTCGGCTGGGGAAAACCGCACCAGCCCAACCCCGTCGGTTGCCATCCAAAGTGCGTGGCTGGCGTCTTCTTCGATGTCGACCAGCTCGACGTGTGCGATCGGTGGCGATGCCTGCTCACCATCCCAGGCCAAACGCATTTCACCGTTTTGCCACTCGTATAGTCGTGTTCCCGACGTCGCCCATAGGGCTCCGGTTGTGTCGCAATGCAAGGCAATCAGGTTTCGGCTCTGCTCAGGTATCGACATCGCGCGTGCGCGCAGAGAACCGGGATTGACGCGATACAAACCATCGCTGGTGCCGGCATAGAGCGCACCATCTGCACAACGCGCGAGATCGTTCACCTGCACCTGGCGCGCGTCGTCGGGTGCGAGGCGTAGCACATCGCTGCGCTTTCCGCCCAACGCAAGATGCTCCAGTCCGAAGCGCGAGCCGATCCAGATGCCCTCGCCAGCATCGGCCAACAGAGTGGTCACTGAATCGCGACGCCACTGTTCATCAGTTTTGCCGGGAATCCGGACGAACCGGCGTTCAGCGGGATCCCAGCGCGCTACACCACGCTGCGCGGTGCCTACAAATAGGCGCCCGCCCGAGTCTTCGGTCAGGGCGGTCACGAAACTCTCGGGCAAACTAGCGACATCGCCTGGGCGATGTTGGAAACGCTGATAGTCGTAACCGTCGTAACGGTGCAGGCCACCTTGCGTCGCCACCCAAAGAAACCCGGAGCGATCCTGAGTCATAGCGGTGACGGTGTTCTGCGCCAAGTCGCCTTCGCGACTTGCCGGCGAGAAATAGAAACGCCGCTCAATTGCGCCTTGATGCGTCGAGACCTGAGCCGTTGTAGCGTGATCAGCGGCACGCTGCGCCAGCACCGAGTTCGCACCGATCACCAAGCCGAACGCACACAGGGCCCGCCTGGCGACCCTGATCGGCAGCGCCTGCCGATTGCTTCGCTGCGACCAAGCTGCACCCGCACCGCCGCATGGCAGTCCCCGGAGGGAATTCAGCACACACGTCTGGACGAGTTTTCGATTCACAATCAACGGACGAGGCTACGGTTCCGAAGCATAACCCCTGTTCCGCGGATCGTCAGCGTCCCTGTGACCATGTTTTTCAAGTCAGGCGCGCGACTATCCGGGCAGGTGCCGGCACCGACACGATCTATCGATTGCTATAATCCCGAAATGAGCGAACTGCAGCACAGCCAAATCGACCAGGCATTGAGTGAACACCGCATCGGCATCAATGCATCCGAGCTTCACGGCTCGTTGTGCGGCTATCTCTGCGCGGGCGGCGCCGCGGGCACCAATGCCTGGTGCGAAGCGCTGGCGCTGGAGGCATTGCAGGACTTGCTCAGCGACAACGCCGATGCACGCCGTACTTTCGGACAGTTTTTCGATCAGTCGCGGGCGCGGCTGTTCGACCCGCAACTCGGTTTCGAACCGCTGCTGCCCGACAGCGAGCGTCCGCTATCGGATCGCGCCGCGGCGCTGGTCGAATGGTGTCGCGGATTCGTCGGCGGCCTCGGCCTCGCTGGCAACGACGGTGCTGACGGACTCTCCGATGACGGCCAGGAAGTGCTTGCCGATCTGTCACGTTTTGCAGCGAGCGATCTTGAGGCTGGCGACAGCGATGAAGATGACGCCGATTTCACCGAGGTGTTCGAATACGTACGCATGGGTGCGTTGTTATTGCAAGCAGAGTTGACCACTGCCGCTGTGCGGAAAACGCGCCATTGAGTCTGGCGATTACAACGCGCGAGCATGCCAAGCGTCGCAAGCAACTCATGCGCATGATCGGTCGTGAGGCCATCGCCATCGTGCCGGCGGCACCCGAACGTATTCGTAACAACGATGCGCACTATCCGTATCGCCAGGACAGTGACTTTCACTATCTCACCGGGTTTGGCGAGGCTGAGGCAGTGCTCGCGCTGGTCCCTGGTCGACAGCACGGCGAGGTCATCCTGTTTTGCCGCGAGCGCGATCTGGAGCGCGAGCGCTGGGACGGCCCGCGCCTGGGCACTGAGGCGGCGCCCGCCACGCTGAGTGTCGATGATGCTTTTCCGATCAGCGATATCGACGACATACTGCCCGGAATGATCGAGGGTCGTGAACGTGTCTATTACCATTTTGGACGTGATTCGGATTTCGATCTCAAGTTGATGAGCTGGGTCAACCGCGTACGGGCCATGGTGCGACAGGGCGCGCGACCGCCGCACGAGTTCGTCGCACTCGGACACTTGTTGCATGACTTGCGTCTTTACAAATCGCCGGCCGAGGTCAGGCTGATGAAACACGCAGCCGATATCGCCGCGACGGCGCATTTGCGCGCGATGCGTGCCACGCGCGCCGGGTTGAACGAGGCGACCATCGAGGCCGAACTGCAGCATACGTTTCATAGCCACCAAGCGGTGGCCTCGTATCAACCTATTGTCGGCGGCGGCAGCAACGGCTGCGTCTTGCACTATCGCGCCAACAATGCGCCGCTGCGAGATGGCGATCTGCTGCTGGTCGATGCCGGTGCCGAGTACCAATGCTATGCCTCGGACATCACCCGCACCTGGCCGGTCAACGGGCGCTACTCCGCCGAGCAACGCGCACTCTACGATGTCGTGTTGGCAGCCCAGTCCGCTGCGATCGAGCAAGCGCGTGCCGGCATCGCGTTTACCGCAATGCACGATGCCGCCGTGCGCGTGCTGACCCGCGGGCTATGCAAGCTCGGCCTGCTCCAGGGCACGCCCGAAAGCAATATCAAGAGCGGCGACTATCGACGTTTCTACATGCACAAGACCGGCCACTGGCTGGGGTTGGATGTGCATGACGTTGGTGACTATCGCGTTGGCGAAGAATCGCGCGAACTCGAGCCTGGCATGGTACTGACGGTCGAGCCTGGACTCTACGTAGCCGCGGACGAGAAATCGGTGGACAAGCGCTGGCGCGGCATCGGTATCCGAATTGAAGACGACGTCTTGGTAACCAAAGGCGATCCGATCGTGCTCACCGATGCGGTGCCCAGGGATGCGGATGCGATCGAGGCATTGATGCGGACTGCGAATTAGCATCCACCCGCGATGCGCGGAGCAATGCAAGACGATCCCGCTTTGGCGTGCAGGTCGCGTTCAAAACCATGACTCTTGCATCGTCAGCGCCGTACTTTCGCCGGATGCGACCAGATCGAGCCAGCCCGCGACCTTGCTCAGTTCGCAGTTGAAAAAATGACGGCAGGCCTGAGTCTTGCCTGCGACGAAGTCGCGCTCGCATTCGGACTGCATTGCCTGCGCGGCGACCGACTGACTCAGCCACAACCAGGCGACGACAACGTGACCAAAAGCGAGCAGGTAGGTATGCGCATTGGCCAGCCGGCGCTCGATATCGGGCTCGACGCCTAACCGGACAGTGACGTCGACTACGCGGCGGAAGGCCGCCGTGAGCAGTTGCGACTGGTGCCTGGTATCCGCGTCCTTCGCCGCACTGGCGGCAACTGTCGTGGCCTCAATGCGACGCCCCAGCAATGACAACGCCGCGCCGTCCTGTAGCAGCACCTTGCGGCCCAGCAAGTCGATGGCTTGAATGCCGTTGGTTCCTTCATGAATCGGATTGAGCCGGTTGTCGCGCCAAAATTGTTCCACCGGATAATCGCGCGTGTAACCGGCGCCGCCATGCACCTGGATCGCCAAATCGTTTGCTGCCAGACACCACTCCGCGGGCCAGGCTTTGACGATCGGTGTAAGCAAGTCCAACAACAACAGAGACTCGCTGCGCACCAGTGCATCCGGATGTGTCGCCGCCTCATCGATCAACCATGCCGCATACATGCCGAGCGCCAGCCCACCTTCGACGTAGCTCTTCTGTGCCAACAACATGCGCCGCACATCGGCATGTTGGATGATCGGCACCTGCGGACTGGTCGGATCGCGTCGATCCAAGGCTCGGCCCTGCGGCCGCGAGCGCGCGTAATCCAGCGCATGCAGATAGCCGGTATAGCCCAACATGATCGAACCGAAGCCGACGCCGATGCGTGCCTCGTTCATCATCTGGAACATGCATTTCAAACCATGGCCCGGTGCTCCGATGCGCCAACCGATGGCGCCTGGTCGTCCCTGCGGCGACCAGCGCCCTTCGCCAAAATTAAGCAGGCAATTGGTCGTGCCGCGATGCCCCAGCTTGTGGTTCAATCCGGCCAGGGCCACGTCGTTGCGCTCACCGATCCCACCGTCTTCGGCCGGCAGGAATTTCGGCACGATGAACAATGAGATCCCCGATGTACCGGCAGGCAGCTGCCCCTGGGCATCTGGAATCTTGGCGAGCACCAAGTGCACAATATTCTCGCTCAGCTCATGGTCGCCACCGGAGATCCACATCTTGTTCCCGGTAACCCGATATCGCGCACCCAGATCGTCTTCACCATCAGCATCGGCGCGCGTGCGAATATCGCCCAGGGAAGATCCGGCCTGCGGCTCCGATAGACACATCGTGCCAAACCAGCGGCCCGCATATTCGGGCGCTGCGAAAACCTCCACTTGCCGCGGTGAACCCTGGCCGGCGATCAGATTGGCATTGGCCATCGTCAACAGCGGATAGCTGATCGTGCCGACATTGGCCGCCAGAAACCACGCGAAGTACGCACGCTCGATCACGTACGGCAAGTGCATCCCGCCGAGTTCCGGCGCCGCGGCAGCAGCGAACAGTCCGGCTTCGGCGAATGCACGCAGTGCCTGCTGCACTTCGGGAATCATCTGCACCCGCTCACCATCGAAGCGCGGTTCATTGCTGTCGCTCTTGCGGTTATGCCCTGCGAAATAGTCTGTCGCCAGGCGCTCGCTCAGCTGCAACACCGCATCAAACGTCTCCCGACTATGCTCGGCAAAGCGCGGTCGTGCGCACAGCTGCTCTGCGTGCAACCAGTCGTACAACAGAAACTCGATATCGCGCGCCGAGGCGATCCTGGACATAGGCGTGTCATCTGAGTGCGGGTTCGCGCCGCGATTTCCCAGCGTAACACCACTTCTGCCGCGGTCGATTGACCTGAAGTTGGTATCCAACAGGGCTTGGATATTGACCAAGCGACGCTCGCGAAAGTCGCGGCACGCGCCGCGACTAGCCGCGGTGACTGGCATAAGCCGCCAACAGCTCCTGCGCGATGCTGGCAGCAGCCAACGCCGTAATCTCGCTGACGTCATAGGGCGGAGAAACCTCAACTACATCCATACCGATGATATTGAGACCTGCGAGTCCTCGAACTAGCTGCAAAGCCTGAAGCGTGCTGAAACCGGCAACAACCGGCGTACCGGTACCCGGCGCAAAGGCCGGATCGAGAAAGTCGATATCGAAGCTGACGTAACAGGGATGAGTGCCGACTCTACTGCGGATCGCTTCGATCGCTGCGGCTACGCCGTTCGCGTGCAACCAGGAGGCGTCGCGTACTTCGTAGCCGTGCGTGTCTGGATTGCGCGTGCGCATGCCGAGCTGGATGGAGCGCGATACATCGACAATGCCCCGTCTGGCAGCGTGGAAAAACATGGTGCCATGATCAATGCGATCGTCGCGATCGGTCCAGGTGTCGGAATGTGCATCGAAGTGGATCAGCGCGACCGCGCCATGCTTGGCATGCAGCGCACGCAAAATCGGATAGCTGATGAAGTGATCTCCGCCCAGAGCCAATACGGCAACACCTGCTTCCGTGAATTTTGTGAATGCAGCCTCAATCGTGGCCGGCACAAGGTGCGGCTGTCCGGCATCGAACCAGACATCGCCCCAATCAATGATATTCACGCGATCGCAGGGATCGAAGTCCCAGGCATGTGGCGCGGTCCAGGCCAACGAAGCCGATGCCGCCCGAATCGCACGCGGGCCAAGTCGGGTGCCCGGGCGATTGGTAGTCGCCAGATCAAACGGCACACCGACCACAGCGACATCAACGCCGGTCAAATCTTTGCTGTAGCGGCGCCGCAGAAAACTCAGCGCACCGGAGTAAGTCGGTTCGGCGATGCTGCCGTAAGGCGAGTGTCGAGTGAAAGCGAGATCGATCTGTGTTGAGTTTTCGCTTGCGGATTTGTCGTTCGACATCACTGAATCCCGGTGCCGGCCCGTCAATTGTCGCTGGCCGGTAGAGTTGAAACTGACCTCAGCCAAGCGCCTTGGTGGCAGGAACGTAGGCGTACGCCAGATCGCGTGCAACCGCCTCATAGGTGATTTGTCCGGCGTGCACGTTCAGTCCGTGAAGCAGATGCGGATCGTCAAGCATAGCCTGACGCGCGCCCTTGTTCGCCAGCTGTACCGCGAAGGGCAACGTTGCATTGGTCAGAGCAAACGTGGACGTGCGTGCCACGCCGCCCGGCATGTTGGCAACGCAATAGTGAATTACGCCGTCGACTTCGTACGTCGGGTGCTGGTGGGTCGTTGCCTTGCTGGTTTCGAAACAGCCGCCCTGATCGATCGCCACGTCGACCAACACCGAGCCCGGGCGCATCAACTTGAGCTGTGCGCGCGACACCAGCTTGGGCGCCGCAGCGCCGGGGATCAAAACTGCACCGATCACCAGGTCGGTGTCGGGCAGTCGTTCCTCGATGGCGTCGTGCGTGGAGTAGATCGTAGTCAGGCGATCACCGTACAACTCGTCCAGATACTTCAGGCGATTGAGCGAACGATCGAGAATCGTGACGCGAGCGTTAAGGCCCATCGCCATGCGCGCGGCGTTGATACCGACGACACCGCCGCCGATCACCAATACTTCCGCCGGTTTGACACCGGGCACACCGCCGAGCAACACGCCAGAACCACCCTGGGCTTTCTCCAGGGCGTGGGCTCCGGCTTGAATTGACATGCGACCAGCAACCTCACTCATCGGCGCCAACAGCGGCAGACCGCCGGCACGATCGGTAACCGTTTCATAGGCGATCGCAGTGCAGCCGGATTGGACCAGCGCCTTGGTCTGATCTGGATCGGGCGCCAAATGCAGATAGGTGTAAAGAACCTGGCCAGCTCGCAACATCTTGCACTCGCCCGGCTGCGGCTCTTTGACTTTGATGATCATATCGGCGCGCGCGAAAATTTCTTCTGCACCATCAACGATTTCGGCGCCGGCCTTTTGGTACATCTCATTGGTCAGCCCGATGGATTTACCACCATCGCGTTGCACCAAGACCTTATGACCATGCGAGATCAGCTCGCGTGCGCCCGCAGGCGTGAGGCCGATACGGTATTCATGATTCTTGATTTCCTTGGGAACGCCGATAAGCATGGGATGCCCTCCCGGGGCAGACGCGAAATTCGTTGGTGGTTCGAGGCTCGACCAGATGCCGTGCGCAGGACAGGCCGGTGCCGGATCAGCGCCAGATCACATCAATGCCATCCGTAGCTCCGATCGCAGATCGAAGCACCGACGTCAGATCCTCAGATGCACCCGCCGCCTGCAACAGGCTGACCGTCGACAGGTCGATGAAATAGTCCCTGTCCGTGGAACTCTCTTCTTCCATCACGGCGACCATGTGGGCCAGGTCTGCGTCGTCGATCTGGGCGAGCAACTGATTGGTGTCTTTCAGATGGAGCGCTGGCATCTTGTTTCCCCGCTGGCATGGTGGAGTATCGGCCGGCAACAGGCCGGAGCCGACATTGTAACTACGCTGTCTCCCGAATCGCCTCGGCGATGCGTCCAAAGATCTGGTCGATGTGCGATTTTTCCAGAATCAGCGGCGGTGACAGCGCAATCACATCGCCGGTAACCCTGATTAACAGATCCTTATCGAAGAAGCAGCGTGTGAACACGTCGTAAGCACGCGCGCCCACCGCGCCGGGCCGCGACGCCATTTCGATCGCACCGATCAGACCAAAATTGCGAATGTCGATAACGTTCGGCAGATCCTTCAGGGCGTGGATCGCATCTTCCCAGTAACGGCCCAGCTCAATCGCCTTCTCGAACAGGTTCTCTTCACGATAGATGTCGAGCGTGGCGATCGCCGCGGCGCAGGCTACCGGATGGCCCGAATAGGTATAGCCATGGAACAGCTCGATAACGCCCTCGGTGCCATGCATAAATGCATCGTGTATCGCCCTCGATGCGAACACCGCACCCATCGGCACGCTGCCATTGGTCAGCCCCTTGGCGGTAGTGATCAGATCGGGTGTAACGCCAAACCGCTGCGCGGCAAAAGCCTTGCCGACGCGGCCAAAACCGGTGATCACTTCGTCAAAAATCAGCAGGATGCCGTGCTTGTTGCAGATATCACGCATACGCTGCAGATAACCGACGGGCGGGAGGACGACGCCGGCCGAGCCGGCTATGGGTTCGATGATTACGGCAGCGATGGTGCTGGCATCATGCAACTGCACCGCGCGCTCGAGGTCCTCGGCCAGTTCAACGCCATGCTCAGGCAATCCGCGATTGAATGCGTTGCGGCTGATGTCCAACGTGTGGCGGATATGGTCCACACCGGGCAACTGGGTTGCGAACCACTTGCGATTGTTGACCAAGCCGCCGACCGAGATGCCTCCGAAACCGACACCGTGGTAACCCTTCTCGCGACCTATAAAGCGAGTGCGCGTGCCCTCGCCGCGGACACGGTGATAAGCGAGTGCAATCTTCAGCGCTGTGTCGACCGACTCCGAACCAGAGTTGGTAAAAAAGACATGCTTGAGCGGATCGGGTGCAATCTCGGCGAGACGCTGCGCTAGCACAAACGGCAATGGATGGCCCATCTGGAAAGTCGGCGCAAAATCAAGCGTGCGGATCTGCTGGCTTACCGCTTCAATGATGCGCTCACGACTGTGCCCTGCGTTGCAGCACCAGAGCCCGCCAGTACCATCCAGAATTTCGCGGCCGTCCACCGTCTTGTAATGCATGCCCGCGGCACTCGCCAGCATGCGGGCGTGCTGTTTGAATTGACGGTTCGCGGTGAACGGCATCCAGAACGCGTCCATGTGCTCGGGCGCTGTCGTCGCTTGTTGCTGGTAGTGCTTAGCAAATTCTAGCTTGCCAAAATCTTGATCGGCATCGACATGCGCCGAAGGGGAATCGGATTTGCTCATTGAGCGCTCACTGCTTTGAATGGCGGGCACGCTATCAGTGTTGAAAAAACTTTACAAGAATGCCCTTTTTGTGCGCAAAATTGACCTGGAATCGAGCAAGTGTTTAATATTCGGCAACACGCTGGCCTTGTAGAGGGCTTCAAGGTCGGTCGCCTATGAGGCGGCAGTCGACAAACGGGTGCACGAAGAATTCGATCACGGTGTCACGCGCAATCGGGCCTGTCATCGGCCCCACTGAGGTTCTCAATGGATATCGGCATCCGCTTGCAAACAGTGCGCAAAAGCAAGGCCTTGAGTCAGCGCGAGCTGGCCAAACGCGTCGGCGTCACCAACAGCACCATCTCGCTGATCGAGCAGAACAAAGTGAGCCCGTCGATCAGCTCGCTAAAAAAGGTGCTCGACGGCATTCCCATTTCACTGGCGGATTTCTTCACGCTTGATCTACCCGCCAGGGAAGACGACAGCCCCTTTTTTGCCCCTGCGCAACAGCCTGACCTCGGCACAAACGGCATTCACTATTTTCTGGTGGGCAAGGGCCTGCCCAATCGTCAAATGTGCATCCTGCGCGAGGTCATGCCGCCCGGCAGCGATACTGGCGATACCATGCTGTCGCACGATGGCGAGGAAGGCGGGGTTGTGATCAGCGGCCAAGTCGAGATCACCATTGGCGAGCATGTGCGAGTTTTGGGTGCAGGTTCGGCCTACTACTTTGAAAGCCGCCAGCGGCACCGCTTTCGAAACATCGGCGACTCCGAAGCCATCCTGGTCAGCGCCAGCACACCGCCCACTTTTTGATCTGCCGACTGCGTGCGCCGTGTGCTGCGCAGATGTTTTGATTTACCCAAGAGGATTGCACAATGAAACCCGCGAAGTCCCGCGCCGACTGGCATGCGATGGCCGCTGCACTCTCGATTCGCTCGCAGGCATTCATCGACGGGCGCTACCGGGATGCACTCTCAGGCAAGACCTTTGAATGCATCAGTCCAATCGATGGCGCAGTCCTTGGGCGCGTCGCCGAATGCGGTGGCGAAGACATCGATCTCGCTGTGAAAGCTGCGCGCAAAGCGTTTGAGAGTGGCGTGTGGTCAGATGCCAAACCCACACATCGCAAGCGGGTCCTTATTCGTTTCGCTCAACTATTGCACGAACACGCCGAGGAGCTTGCGCTGTTGGAGTCGCTGGATATGGGCAAACCGGTGGGCGATGCGCTGAGCGTCGATGTCGCGGCCAGCGTACGCTGCATGAGCTGGACCGGCGAAGCGATCGACAAGGTGTATGGCGAAATCGCTGCAACCGGCCCCGACGAGCTTGGTTTGATCACACGTGAGCCGCTGGGTGTAGTTGGCGTAATCGTGCCATGGAATTTTCCTCTGCTGATGGCCACTTGGAAGCTGGCGCCGGCACTGGCCTGCGGCAATTCCGTGGTGCTCAAGCCCTCCGAGAAATCACCGCTCAGTGCGATACGGATCGCCGAGCTGGCGATCGAGGCGGGTGTTCCATGTGGCGTATTCAACGTCGTGCCCGGGTTTGGAAAGGGCGCCGGCGAGCCGCTTGCGCTGCACATGGATGTGGATGGTCTGGTGTTCACCGGATCGACCGCAGTCGGCAAATACCTGCTCGAGTGCGCCGGTCGCTCGAACATGAAGCGCGCCTACGTGGAGTGCGGAGGCAAGAGTCCAAATCTGGTGTTCGCTGATGCGCCCAATTTAAAGTCAGCTGCAGCAGCCGCTGCGGGAGGTATTTTTTACAACCAGGGAGAAGTCTGCACGGCGGCCTCGCGCCTGCTGGTGGAGCGATCGATCAAAGATGAGTTCGTGGCGATGGTGGTCGAGGCCTCGCGCGACATGCAACCCGCGCATCCATTCGAACCTGGCGCTGCCATGGGCGCCATGGTCGATCAACTGCACATGCAGCGAGTGCTGGATTACGTGGACAAGGGCAAGGCGCAAGGAGCTGAACTCCGGCTCGGTGGCAATCGGACGATGGCGGCTAGTGGGGGCTTTTATATCGAGCCGACTATCTTCGATCGTGTCCAACACGACATGACTATTTCGCGAGAAGAGATCTTTGGTCCGGTGCTTTCAGTCATCGCCTTTGACAGCGAAGAAGAAGCGTTACGCATTGCCAACGACTCGCAGTACGGACTGGCCGCGGGGCTGTGGACGCGAGACCTTAGCCGCGCTCATCGTGTGGCGCGCAAGCTGCGCGCTGGTAGTGTTTGGGTCAACTACTGGGACGGCGGCGATATGACAGCGCCCTTTGGTGGCTACAAACAGTCGGGCAACGGACGCGACAAGTCCCTGCACGCGTTCGAGAAGTATTCCGAAGTGAAGGCTACTTGGATCAATCTGGCGCCTTGAATGGACGATAGATGTTGGCAAAATGTTTGTGATGAACGAACGCTCTGTATATCACTCTGTACTAGATGGTCCGCCGGCGCAGTGGTTTCGTGACGGAGCCCTTAATCACACGACTTCGGCGCATCAACGCCCGCCGGTGAGCGAGCGTTCGGCTCAGGGCAAACGCTGGCCTGCATCCGGCGGGGCATAAGTCGGCAACACCACAGACACGATGTCGAGAACACTGGGGTCGTTACCCGTGCCCTGAACTTCCCATTGAATTTCGGGGCCCATGCAACTATCACAAACCCACACGGCGGTAATGTTTACCTGCGCCAGTTTTCGTGCCAAACCACCATTGGCAATCACTCGATCAACACGGTTCACGCGATAGGGATAGAGCATGTCAGTAGTGATCAATGCCCTCCCCGTTTTGCTGGTCACGCGCCACGTCTGAGGCGACGCAACCTTGGCGCTCGCTTGATGATGCGGGTAATGCGTCGGGTCGCCTGCTTCTATTGACGTGGGAGGCCACAATGCTTGCACCCCCTGTCTAGGCGTTTGGGTCCATCGCCCAGCTCGTTGGAGCCCGAACTGAACTTCCAGCGCTGGCGGCAATCCGAGCCAGTGTTGTGCGCCTGCTGTGCCCGGTCCGGCGAGTGCGGCGGGAGCGTGATCTGGACAGCGCAGCTCCCCTGCCACGTCCAGCGCGGAATCGTATAGCACAGCAAGGTACCCGTGTAGAACCACGGCATTGTCTGCATTGCAAAGTTCGCGTCCTATCCGGTCCAGTTGCCAGGCGGGGAGAAGCGCGGCATCGACCGTTCGAACGGTCTTTGCATTCTGCACGTTTGCCAGTCGGGCTACATTGATTTGTGCATGGCCTGCGTTTGCACTCGCCACCAGGATTGCGCCGCCGGCCAGCGCAGGCACAATTGCCAGTGCAGCCAAGACACGCGGTGCCGGTAGTGAACTGAGGCCCAGAGCCAATAGACCCGCAGCGAACGGCAGCAGCACGAGGCTCATATAGAACGGCGTGTAGTCGCGTAACCATGCCAACAGCATGCACACCAG
>Ga0163150_10000778_pt1:55000-57439 | contig 57439 bp, 42 predicted proteins | sample OliLakLV19P2IB_FD_148628 | JGI IMG/M metagenome (GOLD analysis project Ga0163150, IMG submission 148628) | Freshwater microbial mat bacterial communities from Lake Vanda, McMurdo Dry Valleys, Antarctica - Oligotrophic Lake LV.19.P2.IB | ecosystem: Environmental > Aquatic >...
CTCTCCCATTCTACTCAAGCTCTTTACTTAAACTGGTGGAGCCAGTCGGGATCGAACCGACGACCCCCTGCTTGCAAAGGCGCGTCCTCTCCCATTCTACTCAAGCTCTTTACTTAAACTGGTGGAGCCAGTCGGGATCGAACCGACGACCCCCTGCTTGCAAAGGCGCGTCCTCTCCCATTCTACTCAAGCTCTTTACTTAAACTGGTGGAGCCAGTCGGGATCGAACCGACGACCCCCTGCTTGCAAAGCAGGTGCTCTCCCAGCTGAGCTATGGCCCCAATGGGTTTCGTAACTTTCGTGGCTGACTAGGCGCGGTTTGCCGAAGTTGGCTATAAGCCAATGAGCCAATCCGCAACGACGTCAGACGCGAAAGTGGTGGGTCTAGGAGGACTCGAACCTCCGACCTCACCCTTATCAGGGGTGCGCTCTAACCACCTGAGCTACAGACCCGGTCGTGATTGTCTTCTTATTCTTTCATCAAGCCCCGTCGCCGAGACCCAACAAAAAAGAATCCGCTCTTGCCCGTGGCCATGCACACCCGCGCTTTCGCACGCGCGCGCAGCTCAGGCTCGCTATCTTTGGATTTTTACAGGTGTCTTGTGTGGGTGCCTGGCAGAGTCCTGCCAGTTCTCTAAAGGAGGTGATCCAGCCGCACCTTCCGATACGGCTACCTTGTTACGACTTCACCCCAGTCATCGGCCACACCGTGGCAAGCGCCCCCCTTGCGGTTAAGCTACCTGCTTCTGGTGCAACAAACTCCCATGGTGTGACGGGCGGTGTGTACAAGGCCCGGGAACGTATTCACCGCGACAATGCTGATTCGCGATTACTAGCGATTCCGACTTCATGGAGTCGAGTTGCAGACTCCAATCCGGACTGAGATCGGCTTTCTGGGATTGGCTCCACCTCGCGGTATTGCAACCCTCTGTACCGACCATTGTAGTACGTGTGTAGCCCTGGCCGTAAGGGCCATGATGACTTGACGTCATCCCCACCTTCCTCCGGTTTGTCACCGGCAGTCTCCTTAGAGTTCCCGCCATTACGCGCTGGCAACTAAGGACAAGGGTTGCGCTCGTTGCGGGACTTAACCCAACATCTCACGACACGAGCTGACGACAGCCATGCAGCACCTGTGTTCTGATTCCCGAAGGCACTCCCGCATCTCTGCAGGATTCCAGACATGTCAAGGCCAGGTAAGGTTCTTCGCGTTGCATCGAATTAAACCACATACTCCACCGCTTGTGCGGGCCCCCGTCAATTCCTTTGAGTTTCACGCTTGCGCGCATACTCCCCAGGCGGTCGACTTAACGCGTTAGCTTCGATACTGAGCACCAAAGTGTGCCCAACATCCAGTCGACATCGTTTAGGGCGTGGACTACCAGGGTATCTAATCCTGTTTGCTCCCCACGCTTTCGTGCCTCAACGTCAGTGCTGGTCCAGAGAGCCGCCTTCGCCACGGATGTTCCTCCCGATCTCTACGCATTTCACCGCTACACCGGGAATTCCGCTCTCCTCTACCGCACTCTAGCCTATCAGTTTCGGATGCCATTCCCAGGTTGAGCCCGGGGCTTTCACATCCGACTTAACAGGCCGTCTACGCACGCTTTACGCCCAGTAATTCCGATTAACGCTTGCACCCTTCGTATTACCGCGGCTGCTGGCACGAAGTTAGCCGGTGCTTATTCACCCGGTACCGTCAGCACGACAGAGTATTAATCCATCGCTTTTCGTTCCGGACAAAAGTGCTTTACAACCCGAAGGCCTTCTTCACACACGCGGCATTGCTGGATCAGGCTTGCGCCCATTGTCCAATATTCCCCACTGCTGCCTCCCGTAGGAGTCTGGACCGTGTCTCAGTTCCAGTGTGGCTGATCATCCTCTCAGACCAGCTACGGATCGTCGCCTTGGTAGGCCTTTACCCCACCAACAAGCTAATCCGGCGTCGGCTCATCCAATCGCGCGAGGCCCTTGCAGGTCCCCCGCTTTCACCTCTCGGTCGTATGCGGTATTAGCTAACCTTTCGGCTAGTTATCCCCCACAACTGGGCAGATTCCGACGCATTCCTCACCCGTCCGCCACTCGCCACCCACAGTATTGCTACTGCTGTGCTGCCGTTCGACTTGCATGTGTTAGGCATGCCGCCAGCGTTCAATCTGAGCCAGGATCAAACTCTTCAGTTAAATCAAAGCTGAAAAGCGAACCAAGTCAGTTCACTAGCATAAAACTATTGTTCTTTACTTGTGCTTGCTTGGACGCCGTATTTCTTGATGTGCCCGAAGACACATCTAGGCAGGGGTTGCCCCTACCAGGCGCCCACACAAGTCACCTGTGCACGCTGTCAAAGATCCTGCACCACCCAGAACATTTCGTTCCAGGCCCGAGACCCTTTGGCCTCAGCGAGCCGCGCACTATACATGACTTTTTCGGACCGTCAAC
>Ga0163150_10000779_pt1 | contig 57414 bp, 64 predicted proteins | sample OliLakLV19P2IB_FD_148628 | JGI IMG/M metagenome (GOLD analysis project Ga0163150, IMG submission 148628) | Freshwater microbial mat bacterial communities from Lake Vanda, McMurdo Dry Valleys, Antarctica - Oligotrophic Lake LV.19.P2.IB | ecosystem: Environmental > Aquatic > Freshwater > Lake >...
CACCCCCGCCAAATCAGAAATGCAAGGAGTGTTTTTTCTTTCGGGGTTGCTGGCGTACTCGCCAGTGCGTGGGGCTTTCTCCGAGCGTACAGGGCAGTTTCAAGTCACCACGCACGCGGAGCGTGCGACATCATTTGTTTTGGAAATAGGTGCGAGCTTGGTACAATAGACACACATTACCAGTATCGCAACTCCCTAAAGGGAGTTATGGGGTTTGCTGTTCGATGCTGAAAAAAGTCTACACTTTTTTAGCGTCTGAAGAATCCCAAAAAGAGCCTGACTCTAGACTCTAAAAGATAAACGCTATAATCTATACGTATGCTTTACACTCGAAAAGGAGACTCCGGAACGACAAAAACCTTCAGCATGAAGTCTGGGGTCCGTATTTCGAAAAGCTCCTGCACGACCGAGGCTTTGGGGGCAATGGACGAGATAAATTCCTTTTTGGGGCTTTGTAAGGTAAAAGCTAACGAAAAGAAATTTTCCATGTTCCGTGTGGGAACTTCAGGTCTATATTTTAGGGACTTAGTCCATCAAATTCAGCAAAGCCTCTTTATTATACAGGCCGAGCTTGCAGGCGCTCCTAAAACGATTCCCGAAATAAAAGTAAAAAATATGGAAACACTGGTGGATGCCATAGAAAGTGAAATGCCGCCTATAAAATCATTTTTCATTTCAGGTGGAACAGAACTCGGAGCGATGTTTGACGTAGCGAGGACAATGGCAAGGCGAGCGGAGAGGAGGGTGGTTCAAGCCGTTGAAAAAAAGGAAGTAACAATAAGCGAACATACAAAGTCGTATTTAAATCGTTTGTCGAGTCTGCTCTATGCTCTTGCCAGACTAAGTAACTACAGAGCGGGAATCAAAGAAGAACCGCCGACGTATGAATGAGAACAGGGATTTCTGAAACTCTGCCGAGTCCGCATTAGTTCCGTTCAAAGTAGGTTCGAGCAAAGTGTATGATTACAGCACAAACACAAACCCCGCGCCTTCTTCAAAGGAGATATGGGGCTTGCCGTTCGATGCTTCTTTTTATTTTTATGCACACGTTGCGTATTGCGCGAGAATTCAAAGTGCTATTATGAAAAAATAATTAGTAACAAACACGGAGGGATGCGCCAATTGCAAAAACAAAAACGAAACGTACAACCAACACTCCCCGAGTCGTATCTCCTCTGCTCTGAATGCGACGGCACGTGGGTTGATAGTCGCCACGGCTCATGCGCACACTGCCCCATCGATACCACGAGTCAAGATTTTCATCTCTGCCTCTCATGTGCATTGCACGAAAAGCGCTGTCAGCATTGTGGACAGGAAATCACTGTCAAAATCACCAACTGCTAGCGCACCGCCAGGAGAAGGAGATTCTCCAATACCGCAGTAACAACTAATGGCCCCATCCCTCCAGGAACTGGCGTACAAAGGCCAGCTTTTTTCTGCACGGACATTGTGTCCACATCACCGACATAGACATCACCTTTTTTCCCGAAGCCATAGTCAATCACGGTCGCGCCTTCCTTAATCCACTCATCAGTGATAAGCCCTGGCACACCCGTTGCCGTAATGACAATGTCTGCCAAGCGAGTTTTTTCTTTGGGATGCTCGGTCTCAATATCAATCACATCAACGAGTGCATCTTGTGACGTGAGCCAATGCGCGACCGGCTTTCCGACAAGATTTCCTGCTCCTACCATTGCACATCGTACGCCTTTGACCGAAATACCGTGCGCATCAATCACATACCGCAAAGCACGCACCGCGGGCGGGAGGAGCGCATCATCCGCATTTGCATAAAAAGCGTCTTCGCTTGCTGGCGACAGCACATCCACATCTTTCATCGTTGGGATGAGTTTCATGAGTGCGGTGCTATCCCAACCGCTCGGAAGTGGCAGCTCAACAAAAATTCCCTGCACTGCATCGTCGCTCGCTAAAAATTTAAGCAATTGTCGCGCTTCATCCTCTTTGGTAGCATCAAAAAAATAACTAGAGAATTGTACGCCGATGGACTGCGCGGCTTTTTGCTTTATGCGCACAAATGATTTGAGGCCCTCATTATCGCCGACGCATATCGCCGTCAGTTGGAGTGGCGAGGCCATCGCTAATACTTGCACGCTAAGACCCGAGAGTATCTCGTCGGCAATTGCTCGTCCGTTGATGAGTGTAGCTGGCATGCCGACCCATCTTACAATAGAGCCATAATCTTGTCAGCTCTCACCGCTCCCTGACGAAGGATGCGCGGGATACGACCGGATAGATCAACAACGGTTGATGGTAACGAATCAGGCAAGAAACCTACATCAATAATAATATCAGGTTGCGGTGCAGATTGTGAAAAATCCAACGCAATACTGGCGGCATCATGCGTGGGCTCTTTTCCACTTCGATTTGCTGACGTACCCGCAATAGGGTATCCAAAATGACGCAACAAGGATTGTATGAAGGGATAATCTGGAGCACGGATACCCACTGACTGCCCTCCTCCGCACATGATGGCGGGAACAATCGGACGCTTGGGCAATACAAAAGTTACTTTGCCAGGCCAGAAATGTGCAATGACTTGTTCTTGTTGCGGAGTGATATAGGCAAGTTCACGCGCCCACGAAATATCTCGCACGAGCATAGGAAGCGCATTAACGTGACTGCGGTGCTTAATATCAAAGATGCGTCCAACCGCTGGTGCATTGAGCGCGTTACAACCCAAGCCATAGAGTGTATCGGTTGGAATCACGGCGGTACCTCCGCGACGCAATACCGCCACTACGCGTTCCAGCGTGGGTATGTAGTCTCCTGCAAGATCAATCTTGAGCGTCTGCATCGGGATGCACGGCTTTTTATAGCAACAAGGAGCCGTGTGGCCCCTTGTTGTCAGTGTTCATTACTTGGTCTCTACCTTTTTCTTCTTTGGTTTCCAGCTCTCCATCTTTGGACGGTCCCACACTTTGTGGTTGACCATGAGATTATTCACGGTAGGGCTAATCTGCGCACCGTTCTTCATGTATTTCTCCACGGACTCCAGATTCACTTTAAATGCTTTTGCGTGAGGATCATAGGTGCCTAAAAGCTCAAGGTATTTGCCCTGGGGTTTCTTGGTGTGCTCCATCACCGCAATGCGGAAATGGGCTTGCTTCTTTTTTCCAATTCTCTGCAGTCGAATCTTCAACATAGTCCATTATCCTACACCATATCGACGAAAAGCGCAAGCCCGCCAGAATTTTGCAAAGCAAAACTCAGTCGGGCGCAAGTGCATTGCCAAAATACGATTCTCATGGTACTATTTTTTGTCCTTTGAAAGGAGTCTTATGACTCAAATTGAACGCTTCGCAAGCAACGAACAGCTGAGCATCTGTGTGGAATACCATCCCATGGATATCGAATGGACAGCAAGCTTTCGTACTGACCGCGATGCTCACCCACTCTCAATCCATGAAAGTGGCCTCCCCTCTCTGGCTATTGGCTCAAGCGCACTCCTGGCTCTTCTGGATTTGGTGTGCATGTGTCGTGGCAAAAAACTTAGCTATGGTAGAGGGCTCATCAACGTTCCTGATGACCTTGCGCTCTAACCCAAAACCGCCTCGCGTAGCGAGGTGGTTTTTTCCTGCCATTGGTATCCGTCCAATGGCGCCCTCGAGCCAGCAGGCGCCATTATTTTTATATTTTATCTCCCCGCCCAACCCTTATTTTTGAGCGCATCTTCTGCGGCCACCTGCTGGGCATCTTGCTTAGACTCACCCTGCCCCTCGCCGACGAGTTCACGCCCCAAATACACACCAATCTTAAATTGTCGTGCGTGGTCAGGCCCCCACTCCTCCATGACGCGATAGGTTGGCGTCACGCTAATACGATCTTGCGCCTCTTCCTGAAGTAGTGACTTGGGGTCGCGATAAAGTTTCTTGGAAATAATTTCGGGAAGGTGCGCGAGCACAAACTGCCCAATAAATACCTTGCACGGCTCCAGACCGCCATCGAGATACATCGCGCCGATGAGTGCCTCAATGGCATTGGCCAAAATATACTGGCGTGCACGGCCCACATCGCGCGCCTCTCCACGCGACAAGAGCATGTGGGGGTTTAAATCAAATTCACTGGTAATACTCGAAAGCATATTTGCATTCACCAATGCGGCACGCCAATTGGTCATCTCCCCTTCCTGCGTGGAGGGATAGTGCTCATAGAGATATTCGGTGACCACCAGTTCGAGTACTGCGTCGCCCAAAAACTCCAGACGTTCATTGTGTCCAGTTGGCCAATCAGGATGCTCGTTAAGATACGAGCGGTGCGTGAGTGCTTGCCCTAAAAGTTGAGGGTCCTTGAACCGATATCCGATGCGCTCTTGGAATTGCGCAAGTTCTTTGCTCGACATACGCGTTCACGAGCCACACAGCGCGTAGGGCGGCGAGCCACCATGCGTGCTCTACGGCCCGAGTTTTAAAGTTATTCTTTCTTCTCCTCTTCGTTCGGCTTTCGCGCGGGTGCATCATCTTTTCCGGGTTCACCCATTTCTTTGTAGATGGTCCCTAGTACTCCATTGATAAATCGGCCACTAGACTCTCCCCCAAATGATTTTGCCAGTTCGATAGATTCGTTGATGGCAACCTTCGGTGGCACGGCCTGGCGATCTCCCCACATGAGCTCGTAGAGCCCCAAGCGCAACACATTGCGGTCCACCATGGCAATTTGATCAATGGGCCACTGCGGAGCGGCGCGCTCAATGATACGGTCAATCTCTTCAATATGCTCAAGCGTTCCTTTTACCAAATGCACAATAAATTCTGGCTCATCAATACCATCGCCAAACTCCTTGATGGTGTGTTCGAGGATGGCAGGTAAAAACTCTTCACTGCGTCCTTTAAAATCCCACTCATAGAGGGCTTGCATCGCGACAGAACGTGCCAGGTGACGAGATGCCATTGTGAGAAATTGGGATGAACTTGCTTACAGTACGATTACTTTTTGGCTCGCGCTTTCGTTTTCTCTGCTTTCTTCATCTGCTTGGCTATCACATTCACTACCTCGCGTCCTTTGTAGTATCCGCAATATTTGCAGACCATATGTGATTGTATCATCTTCTTGCACTGGCTACATGCGCGTAGTGTCTGCTTCTTGAGGGCTAAATGACTGCGACGGCGCAGCTGCTTGCCCTTTGCCATATGATGTCTTGGAACTCCCATGTCGGTGATGTATTAGATGTATACGAGGTTGAGTTTCATGGTACCACAGTCACGCCCGTTGGGCAATGGTATGGAAAATATGGCGCTCTTCTCTCGAATTCGTTACAGTGGAGTTTATACCATGTCATTCGTCCATCTTCATACCCACAGCCACTACTCTCTTCTGGACGGACTCTCAAAGATTGACGCACTGGTTGCGCGCGCAAAAAAGCACGGCATGGACGCTATGGCACTTACCGATCATGGGGTGCTCTATGGTGCGATTGAGTTTTACAAAAAAGCTACCAAAGCAGGCATCAAGCCCATCATCGGATGCGAGATATATATCACCGATGGTTCGCGCCATGAAAAACGCCCGGGCATCGATACCGACAAACGCGCACACCTTATCTTGCTGGCAACAAACGAAATCGGCTATCGCAACCTCGTAAAACTAGTCACCACGGCACATCTGGAGGGTTTCTACTATAAACCACGCATCGATAAGGCAATACTTCGTGAACATCATGAGGGTTTGATTGCGCTCTCATCCTGCTTGGGTGGAGAAATCTCTCAAGCACTCATGAAGGGTGCTGACGAAACCGCAAAAAAGTTAGCACGTGAGTACATCGACATCATGGGCGGAAAAGAAAACTACTTCATTGAGCTCCAGATGCATGCCAACATGCCCGAGCAAAACAAGACAACACCAAAACTCGTTGCGCTTGCACGCGAACTCGGCATCGGGCTCGTCGCCACCCAAGATTCACACTACTGCGCCCCCGAAGATGCTCAAGCACACGATATTCTCCTCGCCGTCCAAACGGGTAACACCATTCATGATGAAAAACGGTTCTCAATGAGCCAAGATGATTTTTCGTTTTGCTCGGAAGCAGATATGGAGACAAAATTCGCTCCCCTGCCCGAAGACGTTCGCATAGAAGCATTCGCGAACACTGTCACCATCGCGGATCGTTGCAATCTCACGATAGAACTCGGTGTTATGCATCTTCCAGACTTCCCTCTACCAGATGGATACACCGACCCCTCCGTGTACCTTACTGTCCTTGCGCGCCAAGGACTTACGCGACGCTACGGAACAACCATCGAACCGCAGGTGACCGAACGCCTCGAGTATGAGCTTGGCGTCATTGGACAATCGGGATTTGCGGGATACTTTCTTATCGTCCAAGATTTTGTGAACTGGGCAAAGAGTCGCGGCATCTTTGTTGGACCAGGTCGCGGTTCAGCCGCGGGCTCACTGGTCTCCTATCTGCTCAATATCACCAACGTCGACCCACTCAAGTACAACTTGCTCTTTGAACGCTTCCTCAACCCTGCCCGTATCAGCCAACCTGATATCGACTTGGATTTCGCTGATGCACGGCGTGGAGAAGTGCTTGCCTATGTGGCCGAAAAATACGGGCACGATCATGTCGCCCAAGTCATCACATTCGGAACTATGGCCGCTCGCGGGAGCATCCGTGATGCAGGACGCGCATTGGGATACTCATACGATTTCTGCGACCGAGTCGCTAAGCTTATTCCTAATGGCGTCATTCCCGATTATCCTGGCAAGCGCGCGGGAAAACCGTACTTGGCTCACTGCATTGAAGCCAATGATGAAGTAAAGCAACTCTACCATTCTGATGCGCAAGCAAAATCGCTCATCGATGCGGCCTGCAAACTCGAAGGAGTAGTACGCCATGCTTCCACTCATGCGTGCGCTGTAGTGATTACTCCCAAACCGCTCACCGAGTATGTCCCCCTCCAGCAAGGCACTCACGAGGGCGATATTATCTCGCAGTATGAAATGCATGCCATCGAAGACTTGGGACTGTTAAAAATGGATTTCTTGGGACTCGCTAACCTCACCATCATCGAAGACACCTTGCGCATGGTAAAAGAGAATCATGGTCATGAAATTAATATCGACACCATTGCTCTGGATGATGCAAAGACCTTCAAGCTCCTGCGCACCGCAAAAACAACCGGTGTCTTCCAACTCGAATCATCGGGGATGAAGCGCTACCTCAAAGAGCTCAAACCAACCGGTATTGAAGATATCATCGCCATGGTTGCACTGTATCGCCCCGGACCTATGGACCTTATCCCCGACTACGTTGAACGCAAACATGGCCGTCAACGCGTGGAATATCTGCACGCATCGCTCGAACCAATCCTCAAAAACACCTACGGCGTCATGGTATACCAAGAACAGCTCATGGCCGCGGTGCGCGCGCTGGCAGGATTTTCTCTTGCTGAAGCAGATGTCATGCGTAAAGCAGTGGGAAAGAAAATTAAATCGCTCATGGATGAGCAGGAGGGTAAATTCAAAGAGGGTTGCGCAGCCACGGGCACGCCAGAAGTGGTTGCGAATCGATTCTGGGAGCTTGTCGAACCATTTAACCGCTATGCCTTCAATCGCAGTCACGCCGCCTGTTACGCCATGGTCGCCTATCAGACCGCATACCTCAAAGCAAATTACCCGTCGGAATTTATGGCATCGTTCATGAATTCTGAAACCGGCGACATCGAACGTATCGCCTATCTGGTCGATGAAGCCCGCCAAATGGAGATTCAAGTCCTGCCACCCGATATCAATGAGAGTGCAGAGCGATTCACGGTCGTTCAGAATACTGAAAAACCAACATTGAGATTTGGACTTACCGCTGTGAAAAATATTGGAGTCAATATCGTCAGCGCCATTATCACCGAACGCAAAACGGGAGGATTGTTCCCTGACATCGAGAACCTCATCACGCGAATCCAACACAAAGATTTATCGCGCAAATCACTGGAGACACTCGCAAAATGTGGAGCTCTCGATCAGTTTGGCGAACGAAATACAATCCTCGCCAACATCGACACGCTTCTCATACATGCACGAGAAAAACAAAAGCATTCAACGATGGGGCAGGTGTCTCTCTTCGGTGACGCGCTCGAGGTTGAGCTTCCACCCGTAAAGCTCCACCCCGCCGAGCCATCATCAAAAGCAGAGCGGCTCCGTTGGGAAAAAGAACTTATCGGACTCTACGTGAGCGATCATCCATTAAGTGAATATCAAGCACGACTTATGCTCGAGAAACCAACTGCAATTCGAGACCTTAAGCCACTGCCGGGACAAGTAGTGCGTATCGCTGGACTTGTCGTATCAAATCACAAAATCATCACAAAGACTGGAAAGTCGATGCTGTTTTCCATGATTGAGGACCTCACCAGTAAAATCGAAGTAGTTGTCTTCCCTTCGGTACTGGAAAAAACACCCAACGCCTGGGCACCCAATACGGTGGTAGTACTTTCTGGGAAAATAGACAATCGTGATGGCACGATGAAGTTCCTCTGTGACACCGCAAAGCCCATCGCTATCGTTGCATAACGACTTTATGTTCTGCTCTAGTTCTGCTAGAGTAATCTGATATGTCACAGAATATTGAACACATTCGCCACTCTCTCGCGCACCTTTTAGCTGCAGCGGTACTCAAGCTCTACCCCGATGCCAAGCGCACTATCGGACCCGCCATTGATACTGGCTTTTACTACGATTTCGAATTCTCATCCCCTATTTCCGACGAAGACCTTCCCAGAATCGAAAAAGAAATGAAAAAGCTCCTGCCCACATGGTCGAGTTTTTTGCACAAGGAAGTCAGCCCCGTCGAAGCTCGCCAGGCATTCAGCAACAACCCCTACAAACTCGAACTCATTGACGAAATCGTAGCAAAAAACGAAAAAATTACTCTGTACACTTCCGGAGACTTCACCGACCTGTGTCGTGGCGGACACGTTGAGAATCCATCAGATATTGAACTCGCATCATTCAAACTCGACAAACTCGCAGGCGCCTACTGGCGCGGAGACGAAACGAAGCCAATGCTTACGCGCATCTACGGTCTGGCCTTTGCAACCGAAGAAGAATTAACCGCGTATCAAGCAATGCGCGAAGAAGCAAAGAAGCGTGACCACCGCATTCTGGGCAAACAGTTAGGATTATTTATGATTTCCGATGACGTCGGTCCTGGTCTTCCCCTCTTTTTCCCCAAAGGTGCAATCTTACGACGCACTATCGAGAATTTTATCACCGAACTCCAAGAGCGACGCGGATACGAACCCATCTGGATTCCGCACATCACCAAAGGCAAGCTCTACGAGCGCTCGGGTCACCTGGATAAATACGATGCGATGTACCCACCTATGCATCTCAAGGATGAGGCAGACTACTACCTCAAGCCCATGAACTGTCCGCACTTCATGATGCTCTACGCCGAGGTCCCCCACTCCTACCGCGATCTCCCGGTTCGCTATGTGTGTACCACAACAAATTATCGCTACGAAAAATCAGGTGAGCTTGCGGGACTCACTCGTGTTCGCGCACTCACGCAAGACGATTGCCATGTCTTCATGCGCCCCGATCAAGTAGAAAGCGAAATAGGACTTATGCTCGATATGATTGATGAAGTGTACACGGCGTTTGGATTTAAAGATTTCTCTGTACGCATCTCCACGCGCGATCCAAAGAATACCGCAAAATATATCGGGAACGCTGACGTGTGGGAACAATCTGAATCTGCACTCTCACGACTCATCGAAAAACGTGGATGGAAACATGAGCTGGGTGTTGGCGAAGCCGCGTTCTATGGCCCGAAACTCGATTTTATCTTCAAAGATGTTCTGGGTCGCCCCTGGCAGCTTTCCACCATACAACTAGATATGAATCTTCCCGAGCGCTTTGAACTTGAATATACGGGAGATGATGGTGCCAAGCACCGCCCCGTGGTCGTGCACCGAGCAATTTTGGGCTCCACAGAGCGATTTATGGGTATCCTTATTGAGCACTACGCGGGTGCATTCCCGTTGTGGCTGGCGCCGGTACAAGTTTCGGTGCTTCCCATCAGCGAAAAGCACGTGGAACATGCAACGCACATCGTATCCCAACTCCGTGGGGCAGGTATGCGTGTGGAACTCAACGGTGACAACGACACCATCGGCAAGAAAATCCGAGCATCTGAAACCATGAAAGTCCCCTACGCAATCATCTTGGGCGACAAAGATATCGCCGCGGGAGTCGTCTCAATCCGCAAGCGTGGTGGAGAAGATCTTGGACAGATGAAGCTTGAAGACTTCGCGATGCGTATCACCAAAGAAGTAACGCAGAAGGTCTAGCACCCGCTCACACGAAAAAGCGACCTCCACAGAGGAGGTCGCTGACCGTCTACTTTCGGAATGCGCTGACACGCCGAACGATGTCTCGGGTGCCGATGGTCAGAAACGTAATCGCACCAGCAACCACCAGAATCTTACCCCACCACGGCAGCCAGAGGTAGACGATACCGATGGTATAGGTCTTTACGGCGTTGGCGGCCAAAAAGACGACGAACCCGCCGGGTACTGGGAAGATACGCTGGACGAAGATAGCGAACGGCCACCCCGAGGGCATCAGACCGAAGAACAACATCATCGGGTACGTCACTAGAATGTGCGTCCCCCGGATGAGCGCGACAGCATTATCGCGTAGCTCACGGTTTGTGCCTCCGCCGTCGACGTGCAGTCGAGTATGCTCGACAAACCAGTCAAACTTCTCGGCGATGAACTCTTTGATCTGCTCTCCCAGATACTGCTGTGTGAATGCGGCCCGGACCCGCTGGACACGCTCGGAGTGGTTCACGTTGCGTACCACCCACTTTGCGTACCAGTTCCAATATGTCGGCTCCACAGACGCGGCAATCGCCGCCAACCAGAACAGGGGCCAACCCGGCGACACTCCTAACGAGACCGCAGCGGGCATGAGCACAAAATCAACGTTGAGCAGAAAGAACGTGATGGCCAAGATTGTCGGCCATCGTTGCCATAATGGTCGCATCTAACCTCCTTGTACCTTGTATTGAAACGAACTCTAAGGTATATTAGACCACGATTTGTCTTGAAAATCAATCACCCTACCGCTCTCGCCCCTTACCTTATGCACTCTGTCCTCCGGTCCTCCTTCCGCCCAGGTCAGTCGGCGGAAGGAGGACCGGAGGCAATAGAGGTGTAGGAGAGAACGAGCGATGCTATTTTCTGTAAATCTGAATGAATAAACCAAGAATCATTGTGGTCGGCGGGCCTACTGCATCAGGAAAATCTGATATCGCAATTGCGTTGGCGCGAAAACTTAATGGCGAAATTATTTCCGCCGATTCTCGCCAAGTGTATCGCGGTATGGATATCGGAACTGGCAAGGTCCCTAGAGACAAAGTCCTAAGTAAAAATGTCGAATATCGAAGTACAAAAAAACTTCGTCATTCATCATTTGAAAATTCATACTTTTCTAGCAACATACGCCACTGGCTCCTCGATGTCGCCTCCCCCACGCGCCAGTACACGGTTGCCCACTTCCAGCGCGACGCGCGCAAGGCAATCAAAGACATCCTCAAACGCGGCAAACTCCCCATCATCTGCGGTGGTACCGGTTTTTGGATTGATGCGCTTGTGTACAATCTTGCCATCCCAAAAGTAAAGCCGAATCGAGTTCTGCGCGCAAAACTTCAGAAACTCTCCGCCGATGAACTCTTTGCGCGCCTCAAAAAACTCGACCCTGTCCGCGCAAAGGCCATTGACCGCCACAATCCCGTCCGCCTTATCCGCGCACTCGAGATTGTGATGTCCACGGGCAAGCCCGTACCACCAAAAACAAATAGCTCGCCGTATGGATTGCTCTATCTTGGCGTCACCCGCCCCCAAGCAGAACTTCACGCACGTATCAAAAAACGCCTTATTGCTCGTCTGCGCGCAGGGATGGTCGCCGAAGTAAAAAAACTCCACACCTCTGGCGTCTCTTGGAAACGTCTTGAATCCTTCGGTCTCGAATACCGCTGGGTCGCCAAGTATCTTCAGGCTCATCGTCTTCATCCCTCCGAAAAGGTTAAACCTTTTCGCGACGAGCTTCTGCGCGATATCATCGCCTACTCAAAACGCCAGCTCACCTGGTGGAAGCGGAATAAAGAGATTCGCTGGATTCAAAACCTAAACGAGGCTATGATCCTCGTTTAGTCGGACTAATATATAATTAGTATTGTTTAGGAGAATCCCAATTCTCATCTAATCTCGCTCGCTCTCCTCGCACGTCACCGGTTGCAACTTGCCCAGAAACAATCAAATCAGTAAGTGCCTTGATTACTTCTCTATACTTAGTATCTATAATTTTTGCTTCGTTGTTAGATATTTGGTTATCATCGACTTCAAACTGCATTGGCTCAGTTGTCTGATTAATCACTTTAATAAATCGGTGATTAACGATAAATGAGAGCGTATGATCTTCCGAGTAATTAGCCGTATCAAGTACTTCATTAAGTACTCTATCCGAAATTTCATTGCTTCTGGCTGACTTCCTTAGGTTTTCTAATAGTTTCTCACGAGACCAGCTAGAATGACTCTCCGCTTTCGTCATCTGCTCTTCCGCTGAAACATCGCGTCGACCCTCTTCCGTCATTTTTCTTATAAATTTGGGTATTTCCATACCCCCACTCTACCCCCCCCTCAAGTTATGCAACTCTGATATCCACAGGGCGTAGGTGAGGGGTTGACATGATATATCTGTTGTATATACTTCCGATATATGAAAACTATCATCAACATCAAAGCAGATATCGACGTCAAAAAGAAAGCACAGCAAACTGCGGCGGCGTTAGGCCTTCCCTTGAGTACGCTTATCAATGCGTATTTGAAGCAGTTAATTCAGACGGGTGAAGCACACTTCTCCCTATCTCCCGCCATGACGCCCGCACTGGAGGCGCTCATCTCTCAAGCAGAGCGCGATATGGCAGTCCACAAAAATATTTCTCCTGCCTTCACCTCTGGCGCAGAAATGGACAAGTATCTGGACGCAAAATGAACATCGTTGTTCATGCTCATTTCAAGAAACAGTACCAGACGCTTCGTCGAAATCAGAAAAATAAATTTAAGGAGCGACGCGATATCTTCTTGCGCGACCCCTTCCACCCTCTGTTGAACAACCACCCGCTTCGTGGCAAATACAACGGATACCGGAGCATCAACATCGGGGGCGATCTTCGCGTCGTCTATCGGGTAATTGCCAAAGACACGGCATACTTTGTCGCCATCGGCCCGCATCGAATCCTCTACCGAGAATAAAATCGACATCACTTCCAACACAGAGGTCGGACCTCCGTACGGAGGTCCGACCTCTGTAAGCAGATGCGCGACGAGCTTCTGCGCGATATCATCGCCTACTCAAAACGCCAGCTCACCTGGTGGAAACGAAATAAAGATGTTCAGTGGATTCCTAATATGATTGAAGCTGACCAACTTGCTAAAATATTTATAAAATAGTAGGGTTTCCACATTAGGAGGCAATAATGCCTGATGCAGTAGTGGTACATTACCAACCAAAAACAATTCGCTATCGATTTCGTGACCCAGAAGTTGCCGTAAGAAATGCGATCTATGAACTCCGAGGAAGGCGGATGCGACTCCACCGTCTTCGAGACAAAATATTATCTATTGCAATCGATAATATAGGATATAACACCTGGTCGGTCCAGCACCTTCTGGACTGGACTATAGCCCAAGGGATTGTCGAGCTAACCCGTTAGTCAACCCGCCTCGGCGGGTTTTCTTTTACTTTAGCTTCTCACGGAGCATCTCTTCAGCTAGTTGTGGATTTGCTTTGCCTTTGGAGAGTGCCATTACTTTGCCGACGAGTGCTTTGAGAGCGGGTGCTTTGCCTGCTTTAAAATCAGCGACGATTTTTGCCGATTGTGCGATGGCGTCCTCGACATACAAATTGAGCGAGACTGAATCAGAAACCTGTGCGAGATCTTTTTCACGAATGATATCTTCGGGGTCCTCACCCGTCTCCCACATCGCCTGCAGGAGTGTTTGTGCCGCCGAGCTCCCGACCTGACCCGACACAACGCGCACCACAAAATCTGCAAACGCTGCGGGAGTAATTTTGGTGTCATGAGGCAGGGCGGATGCGGCAAACAGCTTGGGTTGCAACTGCGTGATAAGCCAGTTGGCTACAGTCTTTGCTAATTTCCCATAATCAGCGGCTTCTCCAGACAGAGGATTGTCTTCACTCTTGAGTTCGGAGACAACCTCTTCAAAATAATCGCCTAGTTCTTTGAAAACCACTAAAATTTCAACATCCGCTTGTGGGAGTCCGTACTCCTCGGCAAACCGAACGCGACGCGCGGCAGGTAGCTCCGGTAGTGATGCGCGAATCGCCTCAATTTCTTCGTCGGTCAGCACAATGGGCGGAAGGTCAGGTTCGGGGAAATAGCGATAATCAGCACTTCCCTCTTTGATACGCTGACTCACGGTCTTTTGGTGTACATCGTCCCACCCACGCGTTTCTTGCACCAGTGTACCGCCGCTTTCAATGGTTTCAATTTGGCGTTTCACTTCATAGTCAGCGGATTTGGCCGCGGCAGAAATCGAATTGATATTTTTTACCTCAACCTTGGTACCGTATTCTTTTTGCCCTTTGGGTCGCACCGACAAATTCACCTCGACGCGCATCTGCCCTTTCTCCATGTCGGCGTCCGATGCTTCCAGGTAGCGCAAAATAAGCTGAAGTTCCGTGGCAAAACGCCTGACATCTTCGGCTTCCGACAAATCGGGATGCGTCACCAGCTCCATAAGTGGAACCCCCGCACGATTGTAGTCTACGAGCGAATAATCCTCACCCGGCATGCCTGCCTCGCCGGTAGGCGGGTGCATGAGCTTACCCGCATCTTCTTCGAGGTGAATGCGCTCAATACGAATTGTTTTGCCATGTATATGGAGTTTGCCCTCACGACAAAACGGCACCTGAAATTGCGAAATCTGATACCCTTTGGGCAAATCTGGGTAAAAATAGTTTTTGCGTTCAAAAAATGAGTGCTTTTCAATTGAGCATCCCAACGCCAACCCAACCGCGATAATCTTCTCGATAGCGGCTCGATTGATGACTGGCAACGTGCCGGGGTGGCCCATACAAATCGGACAGACATTGGTATTAGGCGTCTTCTCGAGCGCGTCGTTGCGAGAATCACAAAACATCTTTGTTTTTGTGTTCAACTCCACGTGAATCTCAAGTCCGATTGTGGTCAGGTACTCTGGCATCGTATGCTCTACTGTAGCACGATTTTTGCCGAAAAAAAACGGGAGGATATGCTCCCGTACTCATGGTAAAAAATCGGTATACGCCAGAATCTCACCGAAGACTGCGTCGGGTTCCTTGGCATCCGTGGAAATCCGATGAATATTCCAATGAGGAAGAACGCTGGCAAACCCATCGTATGCCGCAATGACTCTGCGATGAAATGATTCCGTCTCAAGTTCGAAACGATCCAAGCGTTTCCCATCTGCTTGCTGGCGCAGACAGCTGGTCTCGTGGGTGCACGTGAGCAAAAATGTCCTATCAGGCACAAGTCCGCCGGTAGCAAGATCGAGTGCAGAGAGACATTGCGCCATCGGAAGTCCTCGTCCAGCGATTTGGTAGGCCATCGTAGAAAGCGAGTAGCGCTCCAACACTACGATGCAGTTTTCTGCGAGCTTTGGTCGCACAACATTCTCAAGCACCTGCGCGCGTGAAGCAAGAAAGAGAAACAGCTCTGCCAGCGGTACCAACAATCCCTTATGGTCAGGATTTAAGAGTAATCCACGAATGGATTCCGCGATACGATCACCCCCTGGTTCACGAACATACACCGCATTAAATCCCTGCCGTACAAGATACTCAACAAGGCGCTTTGAATTTGAGGTCTTACCTGCAGATTCAGGCCCTTCAATAACAATGAACATACTCACCTCCTTAAAGAACTGGACTCCAAGCATACCAAACAAAAACCGCCATACAAGAGGGCGGTTTTTGAGGTTGTCGATATCTTACTTATTTAATCTCGATTCCCATCGAACGTGCGGTACCGGCAATGATTTCCATCGCGGCTTCGACATTGTTGGCGTTCAGATCCTGGAGCTTCTGCTCGGCAATCGTCTTGAGCTGTGCGCGAGTGACAGAACCAACCTTTTTCTTGTTTGGCTCGCCACTTCCCTTCTCCAAGCCAGCTGCCACACGTAAAAGATACGCGGCGGGAGGTGTCTTGAGAACGAATTCGAAGGTTCGGTCTTCAAAAATCGTGATTTCAACAGGAGTTGTCTGACCAACTTTGTCCTTGGTTGCCTCGTTAAACTGCAACACAAACTGTTGGAGGTTAATTCCGTGGGGTCCGAGTGCGGTACCAACTGGTGGCGCTGGGGTTGCGCGACCCCCTTCGACCTGCAGTTTTACGATTGTTTTTACTTTCTTTGCCATATAATTTCAGAAATATTTAATTTTATAAATTTCAAATTAAGATTTTCTAGATTTTCTTCATTTGAAGGAAATCCAGCTCGATAGGCGTCTCACGACCAAAAATAGTCACCAGCACCTTCACTCGACCCTTCTCTGCATCAACCTCGGAAACCTTCCCGTCGAAATCTTTGAATGGCCCGTCAGAAATCTTCACACGCTCACCGACCACAACATCAACTTTGTATTTTGGCTCCTCAACGCCCATACGCGCCAATAAGCCATCAATTTCTGAACGTGCCAGTGGAGTCGGTGTCGTACCAGCTCCGATGAATCCAGTAACACTGGGCGTATTGCGGACAACATACCAAGAGTCGTCAGAAACAATCATCTCAACAAGCACATATCCAGGATAAATCTTGTCTTCGACAACTTCGCGCTTACCACCTTTTACGCGAATCTTCTTCTCTTTGGGAACCAATACAGAAAAAATCTTGTCCTCAAAACCAAGTGACTCTATACGCTGTAAGAGGTTGCGCGCAACGCTATCCTCGTAGCCCGAGTAGGTGTGGATGGCATACCACTCGCGCTGGCCTGTAGTGACTTGTTTTGACATGTCGTGAGATTGAAATGTTACTTAATCACAAGGCTCAAAATCTTTGAAAAAAGCGTATCTAAACCTCCAAGATAGATGGCAACGAAAAGACTTAAACCCAATACAACGACTGTATAGGCAATGAGTTGCTGACGAGATGGCCAGCTCACTTTACCAAGCTCGACGCGTACCTCGCGTAAGAATGTAACTACGGTGTTCATTGGAATAGTATAACTCAAAATCGTCTAAACCCTGCGGGTTACGATTCTGCCTGATTCCAATTCGTCTCTACGAATTGGAATCAAAGACGCCCAGAGCAGGCGTTCTGCACAGACTACCAGAATGATTGCTTCATGTCAATAAACCCGCGCAAACGCTAGAAATCGATGTTTTCGACCGACCGAGCATGAGTTTGGATAAACTTCTTTCGAGGCGCTACGTCAGCACCCATCAACACATCAAAGACACGGTCTGTCTCCTGTGCGTCTTCACTCGTCACTTTCAGTAAAATGCGATTGGCTGGATTCATGGTGGTATCCCAGAGCTGTTCAGCATTCATTTCTCCAAGACCCTTGTAGCGCTGGATGGTAAGCCCGGCAATTTTTACTACCCCATCATCTGACTGTTCTGGTTGGGTTTCAGATGGTTGCTGGATTGTCGCGTCAGCGGCATCTACTGATTCGGCCTCAAAATCTCCAAAATTCTGCTTGGCTGTTTCAGCTTTCTTTGCTTTCTTCTCGATTGAGTCAAGACCAGCAAGCTTTGCGTACTGTGCGACAATCTTGTCTTTCTCTTCATCGCTATATACATACTGGACATTGCCACCCTTGGCGATGCGGTACAATGGCGGCTGTGCGATATAAATGTGGCCAGCATCAATAAGTTGCGGGAAATGACGGTAGAAAAGAGTGAGCAATAGCGTACGGATATGTGCGCCATCAACATCCGCATCAGTCATGATGACAATCTTGTGGTAACGAAGCTTTGCAATATCAAATTCATCGGCAATAGCGGTTCCCAGAGCAATGATAAGTGAACGAACGGATTCGGAACCGAGCATTTTATCAATGCGTGCACGCTCAACGTTAAGGATTTTCCCACGTAACGGGAGAATTGCCTGGAAGTTTCTATCTCGTCCCTGTTTTGCGGTGCCACCTGCTGAATCTCCCTCCACAATGAACAGTTCTGTTTCTTCTGCGGAGCGACTGGAACAATCAGCGAGCTTTCCTGGCAGTGAGAAGCCATCCATAGCACCTTTGCGAAGCACTGTATCGCGAGCAGCTTTTGCGGCAACACGTGCTTTGGCAGCCAGGATTACCGTATCCATAATCGAACGAGCATCGGTTGGATTTCGATCCAACCAATCAGCAAGCTCTGTGTTCATAATGGTTTCAACAGCTGCTCGAGCTTCGGGGGTACCCAATTTTGCCTTCGTTTGACCCTCAAACTGGGGCTCACGTAACTTTACTGCCAAAATAGCGACTAATCCCTCGCGAACATCATCCCCGGTCAGGTTGTCATCTTTTTCCTTGAGATAGCCGTTTTTGCGTGCATAGTCGTTGAGTGAGCGCGTGATAGAGGTCTTAAATCCCGTCATGTGGGTGCCACCTTCAACAGTGTGAATGTTATTGGCAAAACTGATTTCTTTTGGTGAAAGATCGTCTACATATTGGAGCGCGACCTCAACATCAATCCCCTCGTATTCTTTGTGCGCGTAAAAAATTGCTTTGTGCTTGGGCTCGATACCGTGGTTTAAGAAACTCACATAGGAAACTAATCCGCCTTCGAAATGAAATGTATGCCCTGGGTATTGTGGTTCTTTCGCGCTAACCGGTTTCACTCCAACGCGCGCGTCAATAATATCAATAGTAATCCCAGCGGTCAGATATGCCTGTTGACGCAAGTGCGCAAGAATCGTTTCCCATTTGTAACCGCGCTCTTTAAAAATCTCGTCATCCGGTTTAAAGGTAATAATTGTACCGTGCTTTTTTGAGTCGCCAACTTTTTTGACAGGTTTTAGGGCTTTCCCTCGAACATATTCCTGCACGTAGACCCCTCCATCACGATGCACTTCTGCTTTTACATACGATGACAATGCATTCACCACGGATGCGCCGACACCGTGAAGACCTCCAGAAACTTTGTAGGCATCCCCGCCAAATTTTCCACCAGCATGAAGTGTGGTCATGATGGTTTCTAGAGCAGACACGCCTGACTGCTTGTGTTTCTCTACGGGAATACCGCGACCATTATCTTCGACGGATACTACTTCATCTGGAAGGAGCGTGACGATGATATGATCAGCGTGACCACCCATTGCTTCGTCGAGCGAGTTATCAAAAATTTCCCAAATAAGGTGGTGAAGCCCATCAATACCGGTACCACCAATGTACATTCCTGGGCGCTTACGAACGGGCTCAAGCCCCTCAAGAACATAGATGTCCGCAGCGGTATAAGATGTCTTTTTTTGTTCCTTCATAGGTGGCATAATGTCTAATAAGAATACGCTTTTGGTTCAAAAAATCAAGCACTTAAAAACCTATATTCATGGCCAAAAATAAGCGTTTTCCAGTAGCTAGAGATGGCATGGGATGGTTCTAAAATGGTGACCAGAACGGATACTTGACAATGTTATTAATTAGTGCTAATATTAATCCATAGCCTTAGGAGGGCTACGCAATGGGACAAAGCAAGACAGTCATCAGACATTCGTTCGCGCAAGGGCTCTCGATGGTAACTGGCATCCCGGTACCGGAGCGGATCCCCGAACCAACCATTACCACCCCCGCGGCGGAGAGTAACTTCCGAGCACGCGTTGAGATGCTGGACTTAAATGCCTTCCGAGAAGAAGTCCGAAAGGAGCTGTCGCGGAACCCCAGTATGCGGGATGAAGTAATCCTGCTCGCATCCCGATTCGGTGAGCATTCGGGATATGCGAAACTTCTGGCGATTCTGCAGGGCGTCAAAGAAGCGCTGGACGCACCAGAATTCGACTTCTCCAACCCAGTTCGGCTGAAGAGTTGGGTGAACGGGTTTTTCAATCGCAAAACCGTCGTGTCCCAATAAGCTAAACCCTAGGGGCCACCGACCCCAAGCCCACCTCGCACAGGTGGGCCTTTTTTGTATCACTAGCGAATTCGAGCACCGAGCTTTTCTTGAAGCGCTTTGCGAATCTCTGCTTCGACACCGTCCGCATCTTTATCGGTCAGTGTTCGCTCATCGGAACGAAGCAGGACATGAAACGCGACACTCTTGCCGTAGTTTGGTTTATCTCCTTCTTCTTCGATTTTCTCTTTTCCCGTTGGCACAAAAATATCAAACACATCAACGTCTTGGATGAAACCTTTCGAATCAGCATCTTGAACAGTCTGAATAATCGAATCAATCTTTGTATCTGCCTGTACGAGCACCGCTATGTCGCGAGTAACTCCTGGATATTTTGGTAATGGCTCAAACTCACGCTCCTGTTGTGCGCGAGCGACAAGTCCCCGTAAATCTAATTCAGCAATCGCAGCGGAACCTTTGAGTTTAAAGGCTTCAGCAATCCTTCCGTACATCGAACCAATAAATCCGAGAATATTGTCATTGCCATCACGAATGAGCGCGCGACGCCCAGGCAGTGTAGCGTTCACCGCTCCACCGTCCCACGAAAATGGTTCGGCATCATCAAAATATGCATCAGTAATCCCCAGACGCTCCAGCATGAGACTGACTGCGCCCTTAAGTTCATAAAATAACTCCCTTGATGCACTGTGGTGCGCCACAATGAGGCCAAGACGATTGTGTTCTTTCCCTTCACCGATGGAAGAGAAAACGTGTCCTGTTTCAAAAAGTTGCACTGAATCGCTATAGCGAAGATTATCTCGCGCGTTGATAATCAACCGAGGCACCAGTGACGTCCTCAACCATCGGTACTCAGGTGATTGTGGCTGTGCGAGTTCACGAAGTCCATCAAGCTTCAGGATGGATTTCATCTCGTCGGAAAGAAACGCATAATTAAAAACCTCGCTATACCCCACTCCCACAAGAAGACGTCCAATCGCTCCGCGTTCGCGCATGAACGCGTATTCATCCCACACGACCGCCTCATCTTCACGTACCCATGAGTGGACACCGTACACGGGAAGGAGTGGCGCCACCGAAGGAATGGAATCAAATCCAAAAACACGACCTATTTCTTCGATCAAATCTTCCTGGCCTACCACATCAGAGCGACGGGTAGGAACGACGACGCTCAAATTATTTTTGTCTGTCTCCACCTCAAATCCAAGCGATTGGAGTATTGAGCGCATCTGTGATTCTTGAAGATTCACTCCCAAAAGCGAGCGTGCATACGCTGGGTCAAGTGAAATTGTTCGCTCGCCAATTGGACTTGGATACACATCAACAATTCCCGAATCAGCTTGCCCTCCAGCGACTTGATGGAGGAGTTGTGCTGCACGCATCAATGCAGGTGCGGTAAGATTGGGGTCCACGCCATACCCGAAACGAATGGACGCATCCGTCCGAAGCCCAAGGGCACGACTGGTAGCGCGAACGGACTGGGCGCTGAAATTTGCCGATTCCAAAAATACTTCAGTAGTTGCATCGCTAATACCCGTTCCTACTCCACCTTTAATGCCTGCAAGCGCGACAGGAGTTTCTCCGTCAGTGATTACCAACATTGTTTCATCAAGCACATATTTTGTACGCGCCTCATCCAATGCGGTGAGTGTTTCACCGACTTTCGCTCTGCGAACGTCAATACGGTCTAATAGCGCAAGATCGAATGCATGCATAGGTTGTCCAAGCTCAAGCATCACATAGTTTGTCACATCTACTACATTATTGATGCTCTGCTGACCACACTGCGCCAGTCGCTGGGCAAGCCATTTGGGTGATGGGCCTACTGTTATACCTCGCACTACCAAACCGCTATACCGCAAACATGCCTCTGCATCATGAATGTTAATTTCTTTAGCAGGTGTCTCACTCACGCGCCACTCATAGGTTGGCACTGCGAATCGCGAACCGGTAAGGGCGGAAAGTTCGCGCGCTACACCCAGATGCGAAAGTGCATCGGGGCGATTCGGTAGAATGTCGATATCGAGTACACCTTGGACATCTGACACAACGGCTTCAAATGCTTTCGACGACAACAGCACCGCAGCATCTTCGATGCTCAATGTGGTGCCCGATAATTCTCGTATCCAATCAAATGAAAATTTCATAGTGCTAAAACTGCTTTAAAAACCGTAAATCACTCCCCTGAAACAATCGAATATCATCAATCTTATATTTGAGCATCGCTATACGCTCGAGCGCCATACCAAACGCAAACCCTTGCATCTCTCCGCGCACATAGCCAACATTCTCAAACACGTTTTGATGAACCATCCCCGCACCCGCTACTTCAATCCAGCGTCCTTTTAATTTCCCAGAACTCCCCTGAATATACACTTCGACACCGGGCTCTACGAACGGAAAGAAACTCGCATTAAATCGAATCTTTATATGTTCATCACGGAAAAATCGCTGATAGAAATGCTCCATCACTCCTTTGAGGTTCGCCAGCGAAGGAGCAGACTCGCCTTTGCGAGCAACCATAAGCCCTTCAATCTGATGGAATTGGAATTCGTGCGTCCCGTCCGTTGCCTCATTGCGATACACCCGTCCAGGCACAATAATACGATACGGTGGCTGATGCGCCTGCATAAACCGAACTTGCATAGGACTGGTATGCGTGCGCATCACATACTGCATGCCTTTTAACCAAAATGTATCTTGCATACCTCGTGCCGGGTGATCTGCAGGAGTATTAAGCGCATCAAAATTCGTCCATTCCGTTTCAACCTCTGGCCCTTCCACTATGCGAAATCCCATCGAAGCAAAAATAGCGTTGCTGTCCTCCTGCGCTTGCGTGAGTGGGTGGATGTGTCCATGACGTGGCCTACCAGCTGGAGCTGTCACGTCGAGCTTTTCAAGAGCAGAGTAGGCCACATCGTCCAGACGCTCTTTGAGTTGCGAGAAAGCTGATTCCAGTTCTTGGCGAACGTTATTGGCAAGTTGCCCTAACTCGCGGCGCTGGTCTTCAGTTTTATCTTTGAGAGTTCGCAAAAATTGCGAAAGTTCCGAGCTACGTCCCAAATGGCGTACGCGAGCAATTTCAAGCTCCGCAAGTGAACGGAGATTTTCGAGATCTTTTTGCGCTACTTCTTGGATTTTTTTGAGCGTATCAGTCATGCGATAGTGAACTACCCAGTCCTCGGTAAAGAAAGCCCACTCCTGCTAGTGTAGCCAAAACAACACCTATCAGCAATCGCTGTGAAAGTCTTCCGTGCTGATTGGCAAACAGCAACGCCAGAGTAGCACTTGAAACCAGTAAAGACACCCATATTGCCCGAGCCAAAGTGCATTGAATCAACAAAAGTAGCGTTGCCAGTAAACTCCACGTCGCGATGAATAATGCTGTCCAAAGCAGACCTACCAGTGCGGGGCTAGCATCATCAGGCGTTGAAACAAACACGACAACGGCGAGCGCGGCCAGCGCAATACAGGTACTTAATGCCGTTACAATCACCGGGTGAATTCGCATGTGCAAAGTATACCAGAATTTAAAAACTCTTTCCTTTTTGCTAGAAATGAGCTATAGTAGTGCCTGCCTTTCGGCACATAAACCTGCATATTGCCTTGGGGACGTAGCTCAATTGGTTAGAGCGCTTCCCTGTCACGGAAGAGGTCGCGGGTTCGAGTCCCGTCGTCCCCGCCAAGGAAATACGAAGCGTCCCGAAAGGGACGTTTTGTATTTCTAGTCCAGCAACGAGTGCCACCAAATGCGGAGAATTTTGCGAGTACCATCATACGTATAGTGATGCTCTTCGGGCATGAGCGTGCTATTGGAACCATTGGAAACTGCGCGGTCATTGCCAAGATAGAAACCCATGTGTAAATGCATATCGCCATACACAGGAATTTCTGTGCCCTTCCGCGCCTCCCAGGTAATAATTGCGCCTTCGCGCACATCATCAATCTGATACCAGCCACTGTCTTTCATGTCTTTTTCCACAGCAGGAATATTAGCATGGGTAAACTGAATCCAGCGAGGTTTTTTTAGAAATTCCAGTGTGGAATTTTGGAGGTACAACACCGACGAGACTACCGTCCCGCAAGCCAATGAACCACCATTCAGGGCATCACGTTCTGCCCCATCAATGGTAATGAAAAAATTTTGGAACACGTGGTTCTCCCCTTTAGCCATGTTTCTGATCATAGCTAAATAGTTTTTCTTGAAGAGAATTATAACAACAGGAAGCATAGAGCAAGTGTACACGAAGTTTCGCCAAAGAAAAACGACCCCTCGTCAGGGTCGTTGTGGTACGCGAGCACTACATTGAATAGCGATTGTTTTTATATCGCTCGAATCACTCACTACTCCGGGTTCATACTCGGTATCTTCTCGAAGTATTGTGCCCGAAATTCGCTCATAGAGCATGCGAAGTTCAATTCGCTCCCAAGAAGTGAAAGTGCTTACACCGCTCCCAAGATCTTCTCGCATGAGCGCAAGAACTCCTACGGGAGCATGCCCAAGTCCCACTATATGACCAATTTCATGCAAGAGCACCGTTTCAAACCACTCCTTAAATTGCACGTATGCAATCGAAGGGAACACGATAGATGCTTCTTGAATTGCACCGCTTCGAGTAAACCCAACGTACGCGACTCCGATAATATTCGGATTTGTGGTAAATGCACGATCTTTTGCATCAAACCGAATTGGTACGAAAGCATCGGCGGAGTAGTCATTCACCGTGAAGTGAATTGCGTCTTGAGCATTGTTTACAGTCTGCGTCACTCGCTCCATACGTTCACGGATGTCGGGTTGGTTCATCTCCGCAGGTAGCACGAGACTTATTCGTTGAACAGAGCGCCCCCAGCGAATCGTCATCCCATTTTGGTGTACCAGCGCTCGAGTATACGAGAGTGGCAAGTCCGCATCATTCGGCCACAGAATTACCCGTGCATAACCACTCGACACCAGCGTGAGAAATCCTGGCGCTTGAATTCGTAATCCATCAGCTATGCGTGTTACCACTGCATTGGGGACGCTCTGATACGTACGGCCCGACAAGACACTCACCTGTTCGATGGGGACACTCGGACCAAATGGATTTTCAGTAGGGCCAGCTCCAGTCCCACACGATACTACGAATACACACGCAAAAGCTCCGAGTATCTTATGCACTCGTCACCTCCTTAAAAAAGAACAACAGCGCTACTGTGCGCTATTTTCTTATTGCTGTCAAATTTCGAATCGTTGCTTGAGCTCGTCCTTGAGCGATGCAATCGCCACACGTGTTTGCCCTTTTGTATCACGGTCGCGCACGGTAACGGTATCATCTTCGAGCGTTTGAAAATCTACCGTAATACACGCGGGTGTGCCAATCTCATCCTGTGCCAAATAGCGCTTGCCAATATTGCCTCGATCATCCCACGCAACCGTAAAGTCTTGTCGCAACGCATCGCAGACTGCGCGTGCCTTTGCAACCAGCTCGGGCTTGTTTTTCAACAGTGGGAACACGGCAACTTTAAAGGGTGCCAACCGTGGCTTGAGCTTAAGTACCACGCGCCTCTGATCACCCTCCCCCTCTTCGGAATACGCCTCCAAGAGCACCATGAGCACGAGCCGAGTGAGCCCGAAGGTCGGCTCGATAACGTGCGGAATGAATTTTTCTTGCGTATCTGGGTCCGTATAGCGAAGGTCGGTACCACTTTTCTCCATGTGATTACGCAAGTCGTAATCTGTCCGGTATGCAAGACCGAACATCTCCTTCCAACCAAACGGCGTTTTATATTCTATATCTGCTGTGCGTTTTGAGTAATGAGAAAGTTCATCTTTTTCATGCTCACGTACACGCGTGTGCGATAGGTCAAAACCCATTTCTTCCAACCAAGCCATTTGCTCACCAAGCCAGTATTCAAAGGTCGCCTGCCAATCCGCTTCGCGGATAAAGTATTCAAACTCCATGAGATCAAACTCAAGAGTTCGGAAGATAAAATTACCTGGAGTAATCTCATTTCGGAATGCCTTACCTATTGACGCAATACCGAACGGCAAACGATTGCGCGTTGTATCTAAAACATTCTTCAAGTTTACAAACATCGCCTGTGCAATCTCACCTCGCAGATACACTCTGCTCTTATCCCCTTCCACGGTACCGATAGATGTCTGAAAAAGTAGATTGAACTGCTTAGCTTCGGTAAATTCAGTGCCACCGCAATTGGGACACTTTCCCTCCACCTGGTCAGCACGCCAGCGGTTGTGACATTTCTTACATTCCACAAGCGGATCAGAAAAACTTCCCACATGCCCCGATGCCTCCCAGACCTTGGGATTCATAATAATGGCGGCATCGAGTCCGACCATATCACCACGCGACTGAACAAAACGACGCCACCACCAGTCACGAATGTTGTTTTTGAGCTCCACACCCAGCGGCCCATAGTCCCAGCTGTTCGCCAGTCCGCCGTAAATCTCCGATCCGGGATACACAAAGCCCCGGCGTTTTGCCAGCGAAATAATCTTTTCCATTAAATCTGGTTCTTGTGCCATAGCTCACGTATCCTAGCGTATTCCTTTATCTCAATCCAGTCTCTAGACTCTAAAAGGATCCCGAACATCTTTTATTGCACTCGCCCCTGGCCAGAATGGCCCTCCACACTATCGGTGGTAAGATCGCGAGCAGTAGATTGAACTACTTGACCCGTAAATCCGTCGGTTCCGTTCAGCACAGATCCCGAAATGAGCTTGGGGCTGGAGCCCTGCTGATTACTGGCGGGAGTAATTGCAATTTGAAACATCGCCTCATATCGCGGAGCGCCGCTCCCCGTTCCGTATGGTACCGTGCCAACGTTCCAGGTAACTGTTTTATTTTTTGTATCAAACATGGGAGCGGTGCCATTGAGTGTCGATGCATTGCCCTTAAAAGTGACCCCAGGAGGAAGACTTGCGGTCACCACGCCATTGCGTACATCATTGCCCGGATTGGTAAGCTGCCAGCGCACCGTAAAGACCGTTTCTGAACCGATAATTGGAGGGTAGGGACCACTTCCATAGGGTGCGTCGTACAGTAATGCCTGCGCGAGTGATGGTTGTGAACCAATTTTGGTAATAACACTATCAAGTGCAAAGATTTCTTCACTATCAATTCCTGCAGGAATATTGGACGTACTCAATCGAGCAGTCGCTTTCACATAAAAACTTTGTGTCCCGCCGATTTCCACACCTGATAACCCGGGCTTGAGTGGAATAGAAAATTCTAATCTCCCCGTACGGCCAGGTGGTAATACAGAAAAATCTGGAACACCGGCAGAATCATATGAAAGGGTTCGCGTTGCGTCATTATAAAAACCCTGTGCCGTCTGGAGCCGAGAAACGTCATACATATCCCCTTCAAGTTTTACGCCCAACGAAACTCCCAACAGCGTATAGCGTGAATTATTGGTATAGGTAATTGCGTAACGAAGTGTGTCGCCGGGAAATGCAACGTAATCACGGCCCGTCAGAGGTGAAATAGTCACCGAAACGAGTGGACTCGAAATAACGGTAAATGCTTCTGTTCGTACATAATCGACATACTTCCCATTGAAATTGCGCTGGAGCACTGCCGTTACTGTTTTGGTTTCTCGCTCATTGCCCGAAAGAATACCGTTGATAGTGACGCGCTTTCCTTGATTGATATCAAGAACAGGAATCATCCATGTCCCATTGCCCGTTGATGCATCGGGACGTGTTGATTGAATTACCAATCCATCGGGATACGTAAGAACTAATTTCAAATCAGTCAGATCAACCACCGAATCATTTCGAAAATCTACAATGTACTGCAACGTCTGCCCGGTAACCGTTGTAGGAGGTGCAACCAATGTCAGGGTGACGGGAAGCGATGTAATCGTTGTTGATGCAGTGACTTCTTTTTCGAATGAGGAGCGCAAAGTGCCCGCATTAAAAATGAGATTCAAGCGAGCAGTCCGAATAACTCCCTTATCCCCTACAACAAAAACCTTAAGCTCATGCGATTCTGTTTGCCCTGGATTGAGTGTATCTACGGTAAACCCATCACTGTCAGGGGTAATCGGATCGCCATCTTTGATGACAATTGAACCGGCAGGATAAAAAAGACGAAACCGCAAATTCGAGAGCGCAAGCTTCGTGTTGTTTTTATAGGTCATCTTGTAGGTAACCTCATCTCCCGAGGTAACCGAGATGGGTGCCTCAAGCGTGAGTACGATATCTTTTTCAGAAAATGAATTTCCGCCCCACCACAATGCGGCCACAGTTATACCAAAAAGTCCTACAGCAACCAAAACGAGCATCTGCAATAACTTGTTTGTTTTTCGTGCCATTCCTTGGGGATTCTTAGGAAATTCCTCTGGTAGACTCACCGGTTGCTGTGGCGCCCGCACTGGCGGTGGAGTCGCTGGCTGCGAAGGCGTAATAAGTGGCGAAATTTCAAAATCTACAGGCATAATAGCGCATTCTATCACGAAGATGACATCGCGGCCACATCGTAGAGAAGATCGATAGAAGAGAGTCTCCGCTGTGCGAGAACCTCAAATTGCTCGTCGAGTGCAGTGCGCGCCCATAATGATGAGAGTTGATGGGTATCGCCAATCCCATACCCGAGAGCTCGGAGGAGTTTTTGCTGTCCTACGCGATATACCTCAAGAATATGTTGCGAGTTGGTATCATCTAATCCATCGAGAATCTCAATAAGGCAACTCCAGAGTGTTTCATCGGGTTGCGTATCGAAAACAACGGCATCAATAGTCTGAAGAAAAACCTGAACAGCAGCCCACATCTTGAGATGTTGCTTCGCAGAACTCAAGGAACGCACGGATTGCGCACTGGTCATAATAGGACCGCCCCGTCCATCAACGAGTTCACATTGAATATGGCTAGCTTCATCGATAGCGAGTGCTTGTCGACTGTGTTGGCGAAGCGAGCCTTTCGCGATAGCGGTTATCTTCCCCAGCTCACGACTGTAGAGCACGACCATTTGATCGTGCTCACGAATCGGACGCTTTCGAATGACTATGGCTTCAATATGCACGTCGAAAATTATTCAATTTCACCGCCCGCCTGTTGCCAATCGGCAAGACCACCAATGTTAATCACTTCTGGAAATCCATGCTCAATGAGAATATCTTTTGCCTCTTCTGCTCGTTCCCCACTAGCACAATACACATACACCTTAGATTCGACTGGAATGTCCGGGATATCATCCGCACGCAAACGTGCAAGTGGCCAATGTATCGCACCCTCGGCGCGCACATCATTGTACTCATCTTCTCCACGCACGTCCAAAAGAATGGCGGCAGCGGCAGCAACTTCGTGTACGGCTTGCTGTACTTCTTGTGGATCGCTCATACGTACATAATTATTATCGATTACTAAATGCTTTTCCCGGTCGCCACGGCGTACCCAATATCGGAAGAAGCCAACGATCTATACCATAGTATCCCGCGACTTTCCATGCCATCACCAAACCAAGCGCCAGAACGCCAATCACAGGATTGCTACTCACCGTGCCAGCGAGTAGAAAGTTCAAATTCATAAATGCACCAAAGAATGCCGCAATTCCTGTGAACACTCCCAGTATCAAACCAAGACCTACAAAAAATTCACCGTACGCGACAACGCTTCCCCACGTTTCTGCATTGGGAAGCACTACATATTGGAGAAACCACGCATACCATGATTGCACATCGGGATGAGGCCCAGAAACTTTCGCGAGAGCTCCTTGAATAAAGCCGGACAATGCAGTCCCTGCTTTTTCTCCTACCCATGCCACATTATTGATTTTACCCCACCCAGAGTCCAACCACGCCCATCCGACATACAGCCGAACCAGCAACCAGAACAGTGCCATTCTCGTATTACCAAATAGGTACGATACAACTGGCGGATCCGAGAATGTTGAATATGAGTTTTGTATCATGCGTTCAGTATACGCCCGTATCAGAGGAAGTCCGAGTCAACCTGTGGACGACGCGAGCAAGTTGGCAAATTTCTCTTTTACCTTCTGAAGCTTTGGATTAATTACAATCTGACAATATGACTGTTCTTTGTGATTCTCATAGTATTTCTCGTGATAATCCTCCGCAGGCCAAAACTTTGTGAGTGACTCAATGCGTGTTACTACTGGCGCTCCTTGTTCTTCCGATGTATTAAGCACTCGAATAAATTCTTCTGCGCTTATTTTCTGTTCGGGTGTCGTGAAAAAAATAACTGAACGATACTGTGGGCCAATGTCATTGCCCTGTCGGTTCACGGTCGTTGGGTCATGGGTCGCGAAAAACACATTCAATAAGTCAGGATACGAAATCAGTGAGGGATTATACTCAAACCGTATCACTTCAGCATGCCCCGATGTGCCAGCTGATACTTGATCATAGGTAGGATGGTCGACATGGCCACCGGCATACCCTGGACTAACAGAGTGGACGCCACGGAGTATCGAAAATACTGCTTCGGTGCACCAGAAGCATCCACCACCGAACACGGCTACTTCAAAACGACTCTGTGGCATTGTTCTTTTCTCATAGTATCGAAACTATGTTTGAACACAAGCGCTTTACGTAGAAAGTATAATATTGTATTACTTGAACATCACTCTTTAAAAAAGGTCTCTCGAAAGGAGGTTCCATGTTTATCGAACTAGAAGCGTTTACTGGAATCAATCTGAGCAATAATCTCGAATTCTTAATTCTTCAACGAAAAGACTCGGAAAAACGATTTGCGCTCCTCGTTGAACACGATGTTATCTGTGAGATTTCCGCAGATAAACACAAGACGCCCGGCCCACGCCCTACCGCTCATCAAGCATGGGGAGATACGATACTCTCGTGCGGTGTAATACTCGAAAAATTCACGATTCACCAGCTCGATAAAGATCAGAGTCTGCAGTGCTCCCTAGATCTGAAATACGGAGAGCGAGTGTGGTCGGTTGCGTGCCACCCCATTGATGGCATTATCGTGGCACTCCGACTTGGTTCACCAATTTTGTGCGAAGAAGATACGTTCGAAAAACTTTTCCAACTTTTCTCACTCGATTCTCCAGACGGCTCGGAGGAATCAGATGAGGTGAAGAAAAAGCTCCGAATCTTTGAAGCAACTCACCAAGACATCCCGAAAGCATAAGATTCTCCCCTGCTACAAGCGGGGGTTTATTTTTCTCTTCTTCAAACACGAATACCAATCCACAGAGGTTTTCCTGGAGCGAGGTCGAAATTTTTCTCAATCGTGAGTGTGCTATCATCGGGCTTTTCAATGAATGAAGAAAGGCCCGTGTCTTTGCGTATCATAGCGTCATGGGTGCGAAGCGCCATCACAACATCCGCATCTGGACTTGACCACTGACACGCCACGCGATCAGCAACCTGACAGCCTGCCTCTTTGCGCATGTCTTGAATGGCACGCATCACCTCACGTGCAAATCCTTCTGCGCGAAGCTCGGTTCCAATATGCATATCGAGGGCAACATCAGCACCCATTTCGTATTTCACCGCTTTTACATTGAGCTCATCGAGAATCAGTTGCTCTAAATCCGGCTCAAGCGGTACGCCAGGAATAGTGATAGATGCGAGTGGCTGACGAACTCTAATTTGCTCATTTTTCCGTATCGCCAAACCAGCGCTAATACTTGAGCGCACGCGAGCCATGTGTTCGTACAGCTCTATCTTCACCGCGGAAGCATCAAACTTCGGCCAGTCAGCGAGATGTACGGATAGAGAATCACCTTCTGTTCTCATTTTTTGCCATAATTCTTCTGCGGTAAACGGAACGAACGGTGCCAGTAAAAGCGCGAGTGATTTGAGGATATGACGAAGCAGTGGCAACGCATCGTCGCGCTTGCGACTGCGACGCAACCACCACTGACTAAAATCTTCCACAACAAATTTCTCGAGCTCGCGCGATGCCTCGGTGAGTTCATAGCGCTCCAGTCGCTCGGTAGTTCCTGCGGTGACTTCTGATAATCGAGAAAGAATCCACGTATCCAGCAGATTGGTAGCATGAGGCTGTTCCGAAGACTGATGCTCCACACGATAGAGCTCGTAGAAGCGCACGCAATTTTGGAGCGTCATAATAAACCCCGTCAAACGCTCACGCACATCTTTCATGGAGAAGTTCTTTGAATCTCCAGGTGAATTGATGGTGTAAAAATACCAGCGTGCCGCATCCACCCCGACGGTATCCATAACATCATCGGGCTTCACCACATTCCCCTTCGACTTGGACATCTTAAACCCTTTTTCATCAAGCACATGTCCATTGGAAAGTACCGTGCGATACGGAGCACCCTTGCCGAGTAATGTACTGACCGCCAAGAGCGTATAGAACCAGCCACGCGTTTGATCTACACCCTCGGCGATAAAATCTGCGGGAAAATTCTGCTGGGCAAGTTTGTCATTCTCAAACGGCCAGTGCCATTGCGCATACGGCATAGAACCCGAATCAAACCACACGTCACACAGTTCCGGAATGCGGCGCATCGGCGCAGTGGAACCTTTTGTCTTGAGAATAATATCGTCAACGTAGGGACGATGCATATCCAAGTTTCCCCCTTCATCGCGTGGAAGATTACGCATCGTCAATTGTTCAATCTGCGCAAGTCCAACAAAATCATCTCCGCGGCGATTTTTTTCAGCAATAGATTGCTCCGTACTCCAACCCGCAGCAACGTCGTGAAGCATCCAGAGTGAGTACTCGTGACTAACCACCAGAACATCCTTATTGGAATACTGCGTATTGAAATCCTTCAGCGCACTCCACATGCGAGCCTTTAAGTCGACAAGCGACTCCCCACTAGGTGGTCTCTGGGTAAATTTATCTTCATAGCGAGGATAGAGCTCATGATACTTTCCATCATGGCAACCCGTCAGTGAGGGGCCCAGCTGAATCTCGCGAAGACGCTCATCAAAGATAATTTTCTTTATTCCCAGTTCACGCGCCATGATTTCAGCGGTTTCTTTTGTTCTTTGAATAGGAGAGGCAATAATGGCGGTAATCTTTCTACGATTCTTCTTGAGTTGGTCTTTAAGTTGTACAGCGGCGGCAGTGACTTGCTGCTGACCACTGGGCGTCAGTGGGGACGCTTTCTGCCCCGAATCAATAACACGTGCAACGTTCATCACCGATTCCCCATGACGCATGGTCCAGAGTCGCGCGGGTTTGTCTGCACGGTAGGTATCAAGTTCGTCGAGCGAGCGAATCACGAGAGACTTCTTGCCATCTTTGGTGCGCCAAATGGGCAACGGTGTTCCCCAATAACGCTCACGCGAGAATGCCCAATCTTTTCCCTCACGAATCCATTGACCAAATCTCCCCTCTTTGAGGTGCGCAGGCACCCAGTTGACGGTTTGATTATTTGCTAAGAGTTGCTTATTGACTGCACTCACGCGAATAAACCAGCTATCTTTTGCGTAGTACAACAATGGCGTATCGCATCGCCAACAAAATGGATACTCGTGTTCGTAGGGAACCGATTTGAGCAGATTGCCCCGCTCGGTAAGATAATCAATAATCATCGCCTCGGTGGTGGACGATTTCACATACTTACCGTTGAACGCTTCGGAAACGCCAAAGAATTTTCCATGCTCGTCTACCGTATGGTGCTTCACGAGTTTGAGTTTGGTTCCTAGCTGATAATCATCTTCGCCGTACATCACCGCCGTATGCACTACGCCCGTACCGTCAGAGGTAGAAACAAAATCTGCCTCGTATACTTTATATGAAGCGGGTTTCTTGAGACTGCGCACCGCAAACAGTGGTGCGTAGCTGGTGCCAACCAATTCTGAACCAGAAAATTCTCGATCAATTGCCAGCGGAGCACCGAGGACTGCACTGGCTAAATCTTCTGCTAGCACAAAATACTCCTCGGAGCCCACGTGATGCGCGAGCACATAGCGAATATCTTTGCCAACAGCCAACGCGACGTTACCCGGCAGTGTCCACGGGGTCGTCGTCCATGCAAGAATCGAAGTGTTCTTAGGAAATTTGAGTTTTGATTTAGTAACCCGAAATTTCAAATACACCGAATTATCGGTGACCGTCTTATACCCCTGGGCAACTTCGTGACTCGACAGTGGCGTCCCACAACGCGTGCAAAAGGGCACGACCCGGTGCGCCTGATACAGTAAGTCTTTATCCCAAATCGTCGCAATAATATTCCAGAGCGACTCGATGTAGGGATTCTCGTAGGTGACGTAGGGATGTTTGAGGTCTACCCAGTAACCAATACGCTTGGTGAATCGTTCCCACTCTTCGCGATACTTCCACACCGACTCACGACACTTGCGATTAAATGCGGCAACGCCATAGGTTTCAATATCTTTCTTACTCTTAAAGCCAAGTTCTTTTTCCACGGCAATCTCTACGGGTAACCCGTGCGTGTCCCATCCCCCTTTACGCAGAACATATCGCCCCCGCATCGCCTGAAAACGACAAAAGAGGTCCTTAAACGCACGCGAGACGAAATGGTGAATGCCGGGACTGCCATTTGCGGTTGGCGGACCTTCATAAAACACAAACGGCTTACCACCTTTTCGTTGGTCCACGCTTTTCTGGAAGACGTCATTATCTTCCCAGAACTTGAGCACGCTCTCTTCGCGTTCCTTAAAATCCAACATAGTCTGTTCATACTACGAAAAAACGCCCAGTTTTTCAAGACGTTTTGCAAAAAGAAAAACTACCCTAAGGTGTGGCTATGGGAGTTGACGATGGAACAATAACCTCACCACCGGTACCTACCAAAAACTTTGCGGGCCAGCGACGATACCAGCTGGTAAAGGTTTGCGCCTTGGAGGTGCCATCTTTGTAGGTGATGGTGTAGGTCGCAACCGCAGAGCCACCTGGATGCGGAAATTCAACTTGCTTCGTTACCCCAACCGCAAGCGTTGGCTCATTGATATATTCTGGAGCGCCCGCAGGAGTCTGCGTAAGCGTGTGCGGACCATCAATAGCAGCCGTCCGCCCATCTTTGGTACCATAGAGCTCAAAGGTAACCTTGTCGCCCGCAACATATCCAATGATGAGTACCGGGGTTGCAGTGTCGTTGAGGAATTTAAAATCAGGATTTGGTTGATAGATTGTTGCATCGAGTCCCGGCCCAATTACATGACCATCGCCATCTTTTTCGTAATATGAAACACGATAACTGTGATTACGCCTAGCCGTCACTGGCAGTCCAGAATTCATAACCGAACGAAAGAGTGTAGTAGAAACCTGACACAATCCCCCACCAAATTCTGGTATTGTCCTATCTCCTTTGATAACAAGCTCGGGAAGATACCCCGTCGTATTATCAATCGTACCTAAGGTATCGAGCGTAGAAAACTCTGCTCCCACAGGAATGATAATCCCTGTAAGAAACTTCACTCCATTTTTGATATTGGCGATTCGATTACGCGGGCTCCCCGTAAAAGGTGTTGTTGCTTTTCCGATGAGTTCAGTGATGCCCGCGCTATTATCTAATCCAGTTATTGCACTATTGGTTGATTTGAGTGGTACCACAAAAGTATCTGCCATGACTTTTGCAGTTGCACGGGAATGCAGTGTGTCTTGAATGAGTTGCACTAATTTCTCTTCCTGCACAGCGCGCCCAACTTTCGGTGGAGTAAATCCAGTCACCCGACCCGCGTCGGTGGTGATATGCGCCGGCACGGGAGAAATATTAAGTGCGTCGGCAATTGTCGTGACATACACACTTATCTTTTTAACATCCAGACCAGCTATCAGTTGATTATCCAGATAGTCCGATGTAATCCATGAAGCAATCCGCTCTCGAGAAATAAAATACTGAAGGTCTTCGTAGGACAATAGTAACGGACGTGCGAGTATATTTTGAGCGTTCACCACAGCACGCTCTGCGAGCGCTCTATCAGCTCGAGGAGGATCATCGTACATCGCAAGTATGATGGGTGAAGCATCAAATGCTCGCAATGCGCTGGCAACTTTTTGTACTGCTTCGGATTGATTAATAACGCGACCATTTGATGTATCCGTCGCAAGTGTAACTCGCGTCCCTACAACTCCAATGCGAACATCGTTGCGTGGCTTATCGACAAGTTCGGCTACATCACCAACCTGGGATATAAGCGCTTTTTCGTCATATGCAATCGGAACCTCCAGAGCGGTAGAGCGCCACAATGAAGTCACCCGATCACGAAACTGCGTGAATGCTGAACCCGTGTGACCGATACGGAACGCATCATCAATTGCTCGCGTGAGATCAAGATTAAATCCAATAGTTTCAGTCTGAATTGGCTCTACGGTCCCCTCAATAGACAATTGAATACCTCTGGACTCAAACTCGCGAACACCATCTTCGATTTTTTGTGCGGCACCTTCGCGAGTAAAACCTCCAACCGAGATGGTACCAATGAAGACACGAGAAACGATGCGGTCGCGAAAATACCAAGCGTAAGTCACCGAAGTGGTCATGAATACTCCAATAACAATCGCTCCAATCACTGCGGCTTTCGATGTCACCAATTTTCGCAGAAAAGGTATCATGGAGTTAAATCATCTGAAGTTCGGAGAGCGCCGCCTCGTAATACCCTACCGCCTGACGCGCTTCAGTATAGCGCAAAAAATAATCAACTTCGTGCGCGAGACGATTGCGAATTTTGTGCGCCCACCAAATGCCATCGAGTGATAGGAGTGTTCCAGGCTGAATGTTGCTCAAACGGTCCCCAAAGGTAGCACCAGGATACCCTGCTTTTGCGAGCGCATCATCCACCAATTTATCCGCCTCCATCACTGCAACCTTCCACTGCGATTCTTGTGTGGAGTCCAAATGCGCTAGGAGTTTGTTCCATCGTTCGCGGAGAACTCCTGTCTGCACCACTCCAGTGACCTGCTCTGGTTGCTTGAACGATTGCGCGGGCGCAAGTGACTTGAGAGCGTTTTTTTGTTTTTTCGTAAAAAGGATAACCCCCACCAAGATGATAGAAAGAAGGAGCGCAAGCCGTGAAAGAATCATCTTCACATCAGCGACATCTATATTCGTGTTCACGGAATCAAACAATCCCGCCAAAGATATAGTTTTTGGTTGGAGATAACTCGCGCGATAAAGTGAATGCACCGCCGTCTGAATTATTGTAGGAATTTCTTCGTACATTATTGCGATGATATAAGTGCTTGTTCAACGTGCCACGCAACGTTCAAAATCTTTGCCTCTTCAAATACATTTGCGATAAGTTGGAGTCCTACTGGTAATCCAGATTCTGCCCCCAGACCGCAGGGCACCGACAATGCCGGAATACCTGCAAGATTCACGGGTACGGTATAGATATCGGAAAGATACATCGCGAGTGGATCATCGGACTTCTCTCCTATCTTAAACGCAACCGTTGGCGCTGTTGGGCCTGCAATGACATCCACTTTTTCGAACGCAGTATCAAAATCCCGCTTAATGAGTGCTCGAACTTTCTGCGCCTTCATATAATAGGCATCGAAATACCCGGCCGAGAGCGCATAGGTACCCAGCATGATGCGTCGCGTTGGCTCGGCGCCAAATCCTTCCGCGCGACTCTTGGTATACACCTCAAAGAGCGAATCAGCGGATTTCGTTTGGTGGCCATAGCGAATGCCATCGTAACGCGAAAGATTCGCTGCACATTCCGACGGTTGGATGATGTAGTACACGGCCAAAGCATACTTACTATGGGGAAGCGAAATAGGAACAAGCGTCGCTCCACGTTTTTCGAGGTGTGCGATTGCTTGCTCGACGCGCTCACGAACTTCAACAGAGAGGCCTTCGCCGAAATATTCCTTCGGAATACCAACGCGGAGCCCAGTAATATCTTTCTCAAGCGTTTCTGAATATGCAGGAACATCGCGAGGAACCGTCGTGAGATCAAATTGGTCCTGCCCTGCGATGGCTTCAAGTACGTGCGCTCCGTCACGCACGGTTTTGGTAAAGGTACCAATCTGATCGAGCGAGGACGCGAGCGCCATGAGACCGTGCCGAGACACACGACCATAGGTTGGCTTAATCCCCACGACACCGCACAGCGCGGCAGGTTGACGAATTGAACCTCCCGTATCAGACCCAAGCGAGAATACGCACAAATCCCCTGCAACCGCTGCCGCAGACCCTGCAGAGCTTCCACCTGGCACACGCGAACTGTCCCATGGATTTCGAACGACACCGTAGGCACTGTTCTCGCCCGATGAACCCATGGCAAATTCATCCATGTTTGTTTTACCCAAAAGTTGTGCTCCCGATGCATCGAGTTTCCGGTATACCGTTGAATCATACGCGCTCACATACTTCTCCAAAATCTTCGAGCCACCCGTCGCCACCGTACCAGCGACGAGCATATTATCTTTGAGCGCATACGGGATGCCCGTGAGCACAGAGCTGTCGAGTTCTCTTTTTTTGTATGCAAACGATGTAGGACGATACGCATTGAGCTCGTCATTGTACTGTGCGATGCGCGACCTGTAATGCTCAAATAAACGCTCTGGTGTTAGCGTCCCCTTTGCGAATGCCTCGCGCGCTGATGAGATAGTAAATCCAAGGTCTTTCATTTCGCTTTAATAGATTTCACCCTCACCATGCGTGATTGTGTAGCGGGCGCCTGTCCAACCAAACGGTCTAGAAGTATATCATCAACTACAAAATCTCCGCGATGCTCGTCTGGACGCGTGCGATTCTGCAGACCAGTGACCTGATAGAGTGGCTCAACGCCTGATGTGTCTACTTCTTCGAGGAGCGCAATGTAATCTAAAACACTCGCAAGATCGCGCTTCAAGCGCTCTCGCATTTCAGCGGAGAGCTCAATGCGCGCCAATTTTGCAATGGCATCTACTTCTGTATCGGTAAGCATATACGGCCATCGTAGCACGGAAATTGACCGACATACATAGATTTCACAAGTAAATCCCCGAGGGTAGCTCGGGGAAATGGAAGCGGTGGATAGGGATTTCAGCCCACCGATACAGGGTTTTCAGGCCCTGCGCGTTATTCTTCGCCACACCGCCGTTCTCTAGCTTACCAAATCGCTCCATTTTTACTACTCACCGCTCCTGCCTGCCGGCAGGCCCACACGCATCTCTCGTTCTCCCCTACACCCCCCGCTTCCATCCTCTCTCCTACCCCTAGCACCTCTCTCTGTCAGTTCGCATAGAGTACTGCAGTCTGTCCGCATCACAGCCTAGCATCCGAATCCCTGCCCGCCTCGACTTGCGTCTAGGCAAGGCAGGCGGGTCCGCAGTCGACCCTCACTTATATAAGTGAGGGTCTTTATGCTCCGGTCATGCGCCTGCCGGCAGGCAGGGATGCTCGGCGATGCGGACGACGACTGCGATTATATATGTGCGAACCCGCATACTATACAGAGAGAGGTGCTAGGCGTACTCGACGGATGTCGGAGGGAAAACAGAGAAGACTAGCTTAGCAATTTGAGAAAACCCTCCTCATCAAGAACGGCTACGCCGAATTTTTGTGCTTTCTCTCGCTTAGAACCAGGACTGTCCCCCGCTACAAGATACGATGTCTTTTTTGAGACGGACTCACTCACGGTACCGCCACGAGAACGAATCTTTTCTTTTGCTTCATCACGACTCATGCCCGAAAGTGTACCGGTAACCACAAATGTCTTCCCGCTCAATGGTCCAGACGTAACTCCCTGTTCGGATTGAATCTCAAAACCCGCCGAAAGAAATTTATCTAATAGTTTTTGGTTAAACGACAATGAGAACCAATGGATAATACTCTGCGATACAACGGGGCCAATATCCGCGACTGCTTTGAGTTCTTCTGGTGATGCATCACGCAAACGCTTGAGTGTACCGAAATGTGTTGCAAGCGCTCGTGCCGTCTGTTCTCCAACATGCTCAATACCCAATCCATAGATAAAACGATGCAACGGCGCGGAGCGTCGCGCTCGAATTGCCTCTACCACATTCATACTCGACACAGAACCAAATCTATCAAGATTCTCAAGAGCTGATGCTTCCAACGAGTACAGGTCGGCAGAGTCCTTGATTAAACCAGCATCCATGAGTGAGTCAATTATTTTTGGTCCCACGCCATCGATATTGAGTGCGTGGCGACTGGCAAAGTGATATACCGCCTCGCGACGCTTCGAGGGGCACTCGATATTCACACAGCGAAATGCAACCTGCCCCTCACTCTGCACCACTGGCTCATCGCACACCGGACAGTGCTTGGGCATCTTGAATGTTTTCTCTTTTCCCGTCCGCAATTCTGGCAACACGCGAATAATATCTGGAATCACATCCCCTGCGCGACCCACAATCACGGTATCTCCAATCTTTACTCCCAGACGTGCAATCTCATCCATATTATGAAGTGTGGCGCGCGATACAGTTGTGCCTCCGATATTCACTGGTCGAAGCACCGCTACGGGTGTAAGCACTCCCGTACGGCCAACCTGAACAATAATATCTTCGATGATGGTTTGCGCGTGTCGCGGTGCAAATTTGAACGCTACCGCGCCTCGAGGAGCTTTACCAATGACGCCCGCGGTGCGATACGTGTCATTGTCATCAATTGATATAACCGTGCCATCAAATTCGTAATCGAGAGTATCACGATTCTTCTCCCACTGATGATAAAACTCCATGACACCAGTGATGGTAGACACGGCGTGACCATGCGGATTGACGGGAATACCTAACGAGCGAAGCATTTCGTATTCAGTCGTGTGCGTGACAACAGCATCGCCATAGGCTCCATCACTGCCCACAATTGAATATCCGTAAAACGAAAGTTTGCGACCTGCGGTAATTGCGGAGTCGAGTTGGCGTATGGTACCAGCGGCGAGATTGCGTGGATTGGCATATTTTTTCTCATCCGACTTTTCGAGCTGTGCATTAATACGTTCAAATTCGCTCTTTTTCAAAAAAACCTCCCCACGCACTAAAAGTGTGCCGGGCGCTTTCTGCGTATCTGTGCGTAAGCGTAGTGGCACCGCATCAACCGTTTTAATATTTTGAGTAACATCTTCTCCAATGCTTCCGTCGCCTCGAGTTGATGCCTGAACAAGCAAACCGTTTTCGTAGCGAAGCTCAATGGCGAGCCCATCCATTTTTAAATCGCAATAAAAGGCACCAGTGTACGAATGCCCGAGATAATTCTCCAATCGCTCGAGCCACGCACGAAATTCTTCTTCGGAGAACACATCATTGAGCGAAATCATCCGCCCAGGATGCTGAACTTTCGAGAAGCCCTCCAACGGCTCCCCCGCTACACGCTGGGTCGGTGAGTCTGGCGTTACTAGCTCTGGATGCTGTATCTCCAAGTCAAACAGCTCCTTTTTAAGGGAGTCGAGCGCATCATCGGAAATCTCACTCTTGTCGAGAACGTGATACTGGTAGCGATATCGATTAATGAGTTCGCGGAGCTTTGCGATTCGTCCTGTAGCTTTTGCCTTTTCCATACCCAAATCATAGCGCATTATGAGCCGATTTCTAGCTCTCTCAACGGCTCATCGGGTGAGCCGTTCGCACAGAGTCATACCCTGGTCTCACCCCTCGCTACAGGAGTCATACCGTCCTGGCATGCCCTACGAGAGCGCAAAACGAAGATGCACTCTCTGCTGGGTATGCCAACGGACGGCATCTATATGCGCGAGTCGCTTCACTAGGGTTCGCTCGGGCATGACTCTGCGCTCACTCTCACTAGACGAGCCGAACTCCCCACACCTCAATACAAACATAGCAATAGGTATCCTTGCCATTTGATTAATAAATTGGCTTCCGACCCCCCGACGAAAGCCGGACGATCCTTATCGTGAGCCTGCCTGCTGGTAGGCAGGCTCACGAGGCCCCTTCAGAGAATTACTGTGTGATTTCCAGAGCGCGACTTACTCCACGGTACGTTCCAATCACACGAATAGTAAATACACCGGAAACACCGATGGCCGAGCAATCTGCGGTTACATCGGTCACATCATCAAGCGTGATGGTATAGGTAGCACCATTAGACATAACAAGTGCTGGAGTTACTTGTATACCAGTACGTGCTTCGTATAAACATCTTTCTGCGGCGCTATCAGCGGCATAAATTGCAATCGTAGAATCTTGTACAGCTCGTGCACGTTTGAGCTTTCCGATAAATAATCCCGTGAGCGAGACACCAACAGCAAGCATCACCGCCATCGTTACCATGGTGTAAATAATAATAGAACCGCGTTGTGAGACCTGTATTTGCATAGTCTAGTTTGAGAGATCAGCGGTAAACTCACGCAACACTACCGTCGTTTGCAATGAAATCAATACTACCGAATCACCTTTTCCAGAACTTGCCTGGATAGATATTGGTATCGTCACCCGAACTTGCTTGTCGTCCAAACCAACTCCAGCAACGCAAAACTTAAACTTTGTTACGTTTACGTTTTCAGAAGTAATCGCTCCAGCAAAGCCACCATTAACGCTTCGCGTAATAACACCCAGGTTCGGATTATAATCGTACGTTACTATGCCATTCACGGGATGCTCTACTGTAATCGTGTTCGTTCCACTGTCCACCCCGGTGCAATCAGTATTTTCAGAAATAATAGTGCTTACCCGAATCTCACGAGCAATAGATTCTAAAACAAACAACGCATTTTCTTCAATCGCTTGATACCCCACAGCTCTGCGCTGAATATCCAGAGCGCTCGCAAATAACTGGGTGACACCAATCATCACAAAGGCAAAGAGCGTTGATGCAATCGCCAGCTCAATAAGAGTGAATCCTGCGTTGTTTTTGTTGTGCTTCATTGCGCCCAATCAAATAAGTAATATTCCAATTTCATGGTCATAGGAATAGAGCGATTCATCCAACTCACTTCACTCACAACTTTCATGTGCGATGGTGGAATTTGAGTAATGGTAATCTTTCTACTAAAAATGCTTGCAGTACCTGTAGTGTATTGATACAGACCAGTTGCAGAATCAAATAATAGTGGCGTACTCGGTAACAAGGCGGTATTCAGGGTATCGCTATTGTACTGGACAACGCATCCTGCATCGCACCCATCAAGTCCTTGCGAAAATGAAACCCCCTGAAACCAGTTGGCATCACGCAGTGCACGTACCACTTCTACCCCCTCTTGCGCGAGGTTGGCTCCTATGAGTGAATTCTTGATGCGCTCGGTGAGGCGAAGAGAATCACTGGCCAACATAAACACGGGAACGAGAGCCGTCGAAAGCAACACCATCGCCACGAGTACTTCGACGAGCGTAAACCCTCGCTCGCGTTGAGGATTATTGAATTGTGATGAGTCCAGATGTTGTGGCATGGATTATTCTGCAATCATCCGATGGACAAAGAGCACCTACAAGTCCGATACCGATGTCAATAGAAATCCCTGCCTGCTGGTCGGCACTACCGCACGCAACTGCGGGACTATTGAGACAGATATAGGTAGTTGGATCTGGTGGTTGAAAAAAGATATCAGGCGCAGGCGGTGCACCCTCGACTTGTATAACCTCGACTTGTGCATTGGAAAATACAACGGCTCTCACAATTTCGTCGGTGCTGGCGTTATATTCGCGCTGATGCAGAGCGTCGCTTGAGCAGTCGAGAGTACTGGCATCAGGTCCCGCATAAATAGAAAAACCATTGCTTTCGAAATGCACACCGTACCCACACCGATATGTGTCATTAAATTTTGCACTAGCTAACGCAAGTGATTGCGCTTCGCGTATTCCATCCATTACTTGGAGTCGCCACTGATTTAAATCAACTCGTGACTGCGCAAATTTACCGATAAGCAAGCCAGTCATGATAAGAATGATGGTGATGACCACTAACATCTCAACAAGCGTGAAACCCTTCGTATATTTCATTTCAAAACAGGAATAAATAATCCGCTCAAAAACGCAACGGGGCCAGGAGTAAGAATCGCTATAATCGCCGCAGCGGTCCAGAAAGAACCAAATGGAAGCGCGGTGTGCATAGTTGCGCGACGGCGCGCAATCATCACCACTCCCACAAGTGCGCCCGACCAAATAGCAAGAAGCGTTACGCCTACAGCCATCGGGTATCCAAAGAGAAGTCCAATGGCGATAGCGAGCTTTACGTCACCAAATCCAAGCCAACGCCCTTTGGAAATAATATACAAAAGCCCAAGAAGCGCGGCCAGAAGCACGCCCGTAGCAAGTGCATTCACCAGCAAGTCAGCGCGCATGCTTATCAGACGTAGCAACACAATACCCCCGAGCGTCCCCACGATTACATCAGGGAGCACCTGATGTCGAAAATCAAAAAAGAAAAGCGCGACCAGAAGTATAAGCACCACATAGTCCACCGCAAACCATCCCGAAGGAGCACCGTAGAGATATGCGTACAATCCAAGCACTGTTGCCATAACGATTTCGAGAGCAGGATAGAGCTTGGAAATTGATTGTCTGCAGTAGCGACACTTTCCACCAACCAGAATCCAACTCACGAGAGGTATCAAATCGTACCACGCCAGCACGTGAGAACACTGCGGACACTGCGAGCGCCCCGCCAACGCTCCACGCCACGCTGGCCATCGCTCGATAAGCACGCTCAAAAAACTTCCGAGAACGAGCCCAGCGAGAATCGCAACGACGACAATCATGTGTCTAGTATAGCAGAACCCCGACATTTTGTCGGGGTTCTTACGTGCCTATATCGGGAGAACTCTTACTTCGTTCCCTGGTCGTACTGACAATTTGCTACAGTCGTTTTGCAGGCGGCTTCATCGTCAACAATATCAGTCCCCGCGACGGTCCATCCAGCGACGGCAATATCTGCATCACTGCCGAGGGCAGTAGCAAATCCTTCGAGGTAAGCAGCGATACGGAACCGAGATAATTTCGAGTTCACAGTATCATATGAATATTCGTAAACAACACCTGTCAACGGATCTTTGGGAACCTTCAGTATATATTTCCCTAGTAAAGCATCCGAGATTGCTATAGGGTAATTACCACCTTCGTCTTCAAAATACTGCTCAACCGCACTGCGAATCTGGTTGATGTCCGAGATGCGCTTTACGTCACGAGCTTTTGCGCGCGCCGTACCTAACTGCAAGAGCACTAACGTTGCCAATACACCGATGATCGCAATGACCACCAGCAACTCAACGAGCGTGAACCCACGCTCCCCTTTTCTAAACTTGGACATCAAACTGTGAATATAATTCATGCGAGATTCATTACTAATACTCCCCTATCATACTACCCCCGACATCGAGCACAATACGATGTTATCAACACTACTGCGCTCCCGACAAAGAGTACATAGGCAAGAGGATGCTGGAGACCAAGACGGCGACCCCCAAACCAAGGATAACCACCAATACCGGCTCAATGAGTGAGGTAATACTATCGAGTCTATTTTCTGACTCCGTGCGATAAAACTTGCTCACGTGTTCAAGCATATAATCCATTTTTCCCGTTCGTTCACCAATAGCAATCATAGATGCCATCATTGATGGAATCTGTTCTTTATATTTTCGGAACACACTAGAAATATTGCCCCCTCCCCGCACCTCCTCTTCTGCGTGCAACAAAATATCGCGATACTCTTGGTGGTCCACGATTTCAGCGGTGATACGCAAGGCGTCCAGAATTGCGATGTCTGATTTAATAAGCGTTGAGAGATTTTCGGCGATACGCGCCAGATACACCGATTTGAGAATCACTCCCAACCCTGGCATACGCACTTTGGTTCTATCCCACCACATACTCCCGTCAGGCGTACGCAACCACTGCCACACACCGACCACGATGATGACAATATACATGGTCACCGCAATGATGTAGCTATTGACGAAATCGGTAACCAAAATAAGAATACGTGTGGTAATGGGAAGCTCGACATTACCTGCCTCTTTAAATATCACCAACAGTTGCGGGAGCACAAACAGCATCATCACCAACGTAACCACAAACATTGCAAACACAACGAACACAGGATACGCCAGCGCATTGCGTAGTTTGCTCATAATCGCCTGACTACGCTCGAGATAATCGGCAAGATAGAGGAGAGATTCTTGCAATCGTCCTGAAGCTTCGCCAGAATGCAAAAGTTTTACGAAAAAATTGGAAAACAGCTTGGGATGCTTTGCAAACGCTACGGAAAGCTGGGTCCCACCCTCAATATCGGCGGCAATTTCCGAAACAATAATAGAAAAGGCGACGTTATCGGTCTGAAGTGCCAACGTACGCATACCTTCGGCCAGTGGTACATCTGCCTCAATGAGCGTCGAAAGTTGGCGGGTAAAAATAACAACATCCTTGATTTTCGGTTTATTAAAATAGACGGAGAGGTCAGCGGAAAACAAACTCTTCTCCGACTTCTTTAGTTCAATCACTATAAACCCCCTGCCCTGCAGTTCGGTAACTGCTTCATTCTCATCGGCGGCCTCGATGAGTCCCAGGGTAATCTTGCCATCCTGCGATTTGACCTGATAATCAAATTTCATAGTTGTACCATGGGCACTACTGGTGCGGGTTGTAGTTCCTCCTCTTCTTCGGGTGCTCCCAACGCAACTTCAAGTAATTCTTGGAGCGAACAGGTACCATCGAGTACTTTCATGATACCGTCTTGAAACATGCTTATCATTCCTTGTCGTTTTGCCTCCATGCGCAATGCGGATTCGGATAAATCTCCGAGGATAATTTTCTCGAGTTCATCGGTCATCTTAAGCATTTCATACATACCAATGCGCCCCTTAAATGCCTTACCACCACACTCTTTGCAGGGATTTTTCTTATTGGGGCGATACACTTCGTAGGTTTCTTTTTTGTAGGTGGTGACAAGTTCAGGGGGCATATCTTGCAGTGCTTCGGAAATTATTTTGTTTTCCGCCTCCGATGCTTTGTCTTTTATTTTGCAGGTCTGGCACAATCGGCGCAATAAACGCTGGGCTACCGCAAGATTGAGCACGGGCGGTAAGAGATAGCGCTCAACACCCATATCCACCAAGCGAGGAATGACACCCAATGCATCGTTGGTGTGGAGCGTCGAGAGCACGATGTGCCCAGTCAGTGCCGCCTGTACCGCAAGACTCGCAGTCTCTCTGTCGCGGATTTCACCCACCATAATCACATCGGGGTCTTGGCGCAAAATAGAACGTAAACCATTCGCGAAGGTATAGCCAATTTCTTCGTGTGCCTGTGATTGATTTACTCCTTCGATGAAGTATTCGATAGGATCCTCAAGAGTCACGATGTTCACTTCATCAGTGTTCATTTGCTTAAGCATACCTGCGATGGTTGTAGATTTTCCTGAACCAGTGGGTCCTGTTATTAGAATAATACCGTACGGTTTTCCGATTGCCTCCTGGAGAAGCTCATTACTCCGCCCCGTGATACCCAATCCTGCTAAATCAATTCGGTTTGAAAGTGGGTCGAGAATACGCATCACCACCTTCTCGCCCGACTTGGTGGGAAAGGTACTGACGCGAAAATCATATTTGACCTTGGCTTGAATAATACTAAAACGGCCGTCTTGCGGGACACGCGTTTCATCGATTTTGAGCTTGGAGAGAATCTTAATACGCGTCACGATTGCCGCTTGGAGCGATTTTGGAATCTTCAGAACAGTTTGGAGGATACCATCAATACGAAAACGCGCGCGCGTATACTCATCGAATGGTTCAATGTGAATATCCGAAGCACGACTCTCAATACCAGAGACCAGCATCGCCGACACCACTTTGGTAACGGGACTTTCGGCGGTAATTTTACTCAAATCAATCTCTGGCTCTTCACGTTGGAGGCCTTTGCCCGCCTCTTCGGCAATTGATTGAAGCGCTTTGCCGACTTCACCGGTAAGGGACTTAAACTTTTTGAGCGTATTGGTGAAATCCTTGTATGAAATAACATATTTTTCGAGCTTGAGTCCCTTATCAGACGAAATAAATTTTAATGCTTCCAGTGCATTAATATCTTCGGGGTCTAGTAATCCCGTCTTAAGTACCCCTCCCACGATGGCAAACGGCACCACCCGATAGAACCCCGCAACATCCTCGCTAATTTCTTTGAATGCATTTGGATCTGGCTCCACTTTTTCCAAATCCACCATCGGCATACGGTAGAGATCACTCTTAAACTTTGTCAGATCAGCATCCGATATTCTTTTTGACTCAATCAACAACGAACCAATATCTTTTTGATCTTTAGTTGCAGTTGCAATAAGCGCATCCGCATCCTCTTGCGAGAGGATGCTGGTACGCACTAATTCATTCATAAGTGTTTGGGGAATTTTTCCAGGCATCGAAAGATTTACTCAAATAAATTAGTAGTACTTCCCTGTGTTGACTCAATGACGCTTGCCCCAAAAATGCGCAACGATTGAAAGATTTGCGATTTCACAAGCGAATCGTCCACACGGGCAGTTCGAAGGCCCTGAAGTTGCGCCGTCCGATAGCGCTGTTCCAGTTGCAATACATTTGCCGAGAGGTCAGCACTGCCTGCATAGAGAAATCCTAAGATAAGACCCGCAATCATAATGAGGTAGAGGAGGATTTTATTTTCTTGAATAATAGGCATCGTTTATTTACTAAAATAAGTAGTCGCCTGTATCTTAAACCTAATTCCCTTGTCATCTTTACCCAGCCCTATATCAAGTGTAGTAACATTAAAAATGCGAACGTATGACTCGAGGTTCTGTAAAAACGCTTTCAAAGAAATATAGGAACCCGTCCCTTCCATGATTATATTCAACTTGCCATAGGATTGTGCGATGTCTTTACTCCCCTCTGAAACAGTACCAACTTGGATTGTCGTGATTTGGATTCCAGAACTTTCGGAAATTGTTTGCACAGCAGAGACAAGTTCGGCAGTATTTTTCTTTAAGGGAACAAGCTCAAAAAAGTTCTTTCCGGCGGGACTGTTCTGAAGTTTTTGATATTTTTCAAACTCCTTCTTGTAGCTATCAAGGATATTCGTCCGTGCCTCGAGCACCTGTTGATGTTCGGCAAGTGATGCCTGAAGCGCATTTTTTTCAGCCCATGAATTAAACACCGCTGGCCAGATAAAGAAGAGTGCGATCGCTACTGAAAATGCTCCGAAAATATTTTTTGCTGTCATTTCTTTGGTATTGGAGTTTCCGCCGCCTTCATAAGTAGTATTTTGAGATCAATAGTAAGGTCTCCAGAAAACTCAACTATTCCCTTGGAGGTCGTCTCAATTTTACTAATGCTAAAATCACTAATACCAGTACCTTTCGCATACGCTGCTAATTGGCGAGCTACTGTGGCATAGGAATCCGCTTTGGCCTTAAAACTGATTGTACCTTTGGCGACTTGCCCAAGAAACGTAATATATTTTACATTTGATTGGTTCATCTGTTCGATATAGGAAAGGGCTTGCGACCAATAGAGCTTGCTGTTTACCAACTCGCTCAAAATCTGTGATTGCTTGGCGGCATCAATCAATGTTTTCTCCTGGTCGCGATTTCGTGCATTATCTTGGATGACAATTTGCGCGCGTATCGTATCTATTTTTTCTCGCAAGTTCGCTTTAAACGTTGCCAATGTTGCGCTGGCGACAAGAACGAAGAGCGCAATCACCACGGCAAAGTAAAAAAACGTATTTCCTGACGTATACGTACTCAACGTCGGACGACGTTCGTAATCTGGCAGTAGTTGTACCCCTCCTTTATATGGCATTGTGCAGTACTAAAAGTATATCACGACTCGCGCATAGCAGCTCCCACAGCTATCGATATAGTATTACTCAATGTTTGGGTAAGTGGTCCGAGCTCCTGCGGATAGATGAGCCGTGCAAACACATTGCCGATAAACACATCGCGTGAAATGCGATCTTTCACATATTGCGATAAACCCGGCGTGTTAGCCAAACCACCAATGAGCACGATACGGCTAATCGTTTGTCCTTTGGATTGCTCGTAGGATTCGATAGTTTTTTTGGTCTCAAACACCATCATATCTACGAGCGGCATCATGGCCATGCGTACTTTATTTTCAGGGTTTTCAATCAGACCATATTTGCGCTTCATCACTTCTGCTTGGTCTTCACTAATTCCCAGCGACGTTGCGATTGCTTTGGTCATCTCATATCCCCCGATTTCGTAGTTGTGGCCAAGTCGTTCATACCCTTTACTCACAATCACAATCGTAGAACTGCGTCCGCCGATATTCACAATCGCGGTGAGTGAGAGGTCGTTGCCTAAGAGCGCCCGCACAAGACTTGAGTTTTCCAGCTCAAGTGCGAGTAAATCGATACCTGCCGTTTTCATGATGCGCTGGTAGCGCGCCGTCTCGTCTTTGGGCACTGCCGCCAAGAAAACCTCCACCATCACACTGGCTCCTGCGGGCACCACTCCCTTGGGGAGACTCTCTGGTCCCCCATTGCCCACAACGCCGATGATGGACCAGTCGAGCACCACTTGATCGAGCGGTACCGGAATATATTTACGTGCTTCAAATGGAATCGTTTTTGCCAGTTCTTCTTCAGAGACGTAGGGCATCTCCACCACCATCGCAAAGGTCGAAAAAGATGAAACCGACGCGACACCCTGGCGACTCTTCATACCCGAGGTAGTAAGAATTTGCTTAATGGCACCCGCAATCTCCCCATCGGAGAGATCCATGATTGATTTTGGCGTATCAGCAACACCCCCTTTCGAATGAAATTCGTAGATGCCGTAGTTCTCGAGTTTCCAGTGTCCCTTGTCTTCGCTTAATTCAACTATCTTGATAACCGACGTTCCAATATCAATACCCAATCTACTCTTAGACTGAAAGACGCCAAGAAATCGGAAGAGGTTGAAGGCCATAGATAAATGAAGTATACCATAAGCCAGCCTCGCCGAGTCTAGACGGGCCACACCTTCCATGGACACCCTTCGTCGTATAATCGCCTCTCTGGCTGAACTGCTCTGGCCCGCGCGCTGTGCGGGATGTGGTCGCGTGGGTAGTTTTGCCTGCGATGCGTGCCTCCAAGGGCTCTGTCCTGCACGCATACATCAGGGCTTGCTGGCGCAGAATACAAACCTCAATCGCCTCATCCCTGCGACACCACTCACCAAAACTGCAGAAGCATTCGTGTATGCGCTCAAGTATCGTGGAGTGCAAGCACTCGCACCACTGCTCGCTAACCGCATGTGCGACATTCTCGCACTCCGCCGTGACACGGTGGGCGTGTTTGGCGCAAATCCCCTGATTATTCCGGTCCCCCTCCACACCTCGCGTCTCAAAGAGCGTGGCTTCAATCAAGCCGAGCTCCTCGCCCGTCGCATCGCCACCACTACCATGATGCCCATTGACATAACTTCGCTCATCCGCACCCGCGCAACTGGCCAACAGGCAAAGCAATCCGGTCGCGCACAACGTCGCGATAATATGGAAGGCGCATTTGCGGTGATACATCAAACAGACATCACCAACCGCGATATCATCCTCATCGATGATGTGTGCACCACGGGTGCAACGCTCAACGATTGCGCCCGCGCTCTCCATGACGGCGGAGCGCGGTCAGTAAGCGCGATTGTATTTGCACACGGATAGATCTATAACTTGGCGGTGGCGATGCTCGGAAGTTTGAACCAATAAAACGGCTTAACTTCAGGACGGTTGATAAAATTGTACGTGATTTGCGCCGAATCTACAAAGAGAAGCTTGACTTGTTCGATATCACTACTTTTGCTCAAAAACAGTATTAACTACTCGCTCCACTTCTTTATCCGAGAGCTTTGAGTTTGCAAGATGAGTTGATACGCCAGTAGAGGCGATGAGAGTAGCACGACGAAGTTCCGCCAGACGCTCTAGAGATATAACAGAATGCTTTTTAATAAGTTTAAGATTTTTCATTAATTTCAGATGGATTAAATTCCATTTCTATATGAGTATCAGTTGTACCTGTATCTTTAAAACCAAGTTTACGGTAAAGATGTTGCGCCTGATTTTCCTTGAGAACCTGCAATTTTATTGGAATATTTTTTGCCTTTGCTTCTTCAATCACTTTCGACAACATCTTGCTACCAATTCCTTTTCCTTGAAATTCTGGTAAAAGAACAAGTTCGTGTGCAAATATATGATCGGGAAAATACTCAATATAGCAGTAGCCGACTTCTGATCCTCCACTCATCAGAATTTGATGAGTTTCTGGTTTCCATGATTTTGCAAAGAAGTCATCTTGCATCTTCTCATCAAAATTACCGAACTGACGCACGATTACATCGTGATAAGCTCTATGATGCGTTTTCCGAGCAAATTCGATATCAGCCTCGATTGCCATGCGTTTTGTAACTTTAGCTTCCATATTCTCGATTGTTTTCTTTGGCGTTTCTTCCATATGAGTTCGAATCCCTTTTGGGTTAAAAATGTTTTTTAACAAATGCTCTACCGGAACCAGATTTCAAATATTTCTCAAATCCAAATGCTTTGTATTTATCTTCGGTTGAAAAGTAAAATTCTAATGCCACTGGTAAACGATCTGCCGTTGCTGGTACATGACCTTTTTGATGTCGCCCCAATCTATCTTCCAGATTATCTGTACAACCAACATAATAACCGTCTTTGCATTTTAAACTGTATACGTAATACATATTTTATCTTCCCGCTTGCGTGGCCCATAGCCACTTCAGCGTGGCAGAGACCCGCCTTCGCTCGTCTTCTGGCGGACTGCGTCACGCCGAAGCCGAGCTACTGCGAGGCGAAGGCGGAGACGGGAGGATTCGAACCTCCGAGGGGCGTTAACCCCTGCCTCTTTAGCAAAGAGGTACATTAGACCACTCTGACACGTCTCCAATGCTGTATTATACTGCGGACTTTTTGCATTCTACCACGTTTTTACTCTCTTTTCAAGAAACTCTTACTTCCCACAGAGGTCGGACCTCTGTGTTTTTGCGGTCCGACCTCGGAAAAAAGCTAGACACCACGCTCGAGACTTGCAGCGAACGTAAAAGCGTTAAAATAGCTATGCCACGATTCAGGAGTGGAGTGGTATTCGTTGTCGAAAAAAAAGAAATCGGCAACACAATCTCGCAAGCGCCATAATTCAAAAAGGTGACTCCGAGTGTGATTTCTCACATCATCAATCGAAAGGTCAAGGAGCTCAATTGCACGTTCAGCGGCACGGCGACTCGTTTCCGGATTTTGTGTTTGCCACTTGAGAGCTCGGAGAACCTCACTGCCAATATTGGCCATCTGAAAAAAGAACGAAAAAGTTTGCCATCGTCCCGCCGCGAGTTCCTTGTGTTGGTGATTCATACTATGATGTATTTCTTCAATACTTGGATGATTTTCTCTCGGATGACCGGATCATCCACGCCACGAGTTCGATTATTTAAGTTGGGTTTAAGATTAACCATTGAATCAAACTCGAGCCAGTCATTTCCTGTGCCATCGGGGTATATGTTTACGCCCCATAGATTTTTATTCGTGGATCCCTGGGTAACCAAAAGCTCGGCAAGATCAACGTGCAATTCTGCGTCAAGAGCCACCACTTCACGCTCAACATCAACGACCGCTTTTACAAGATTGCCGAACATCCGAGTGGCAATCTCACGAAGTTCATCACGATGTATTGATGTGTCTAATATCTGCAATGTAATTAAACGGTATCATTTCTCTCTCGGTGATACAACCAAATATAAAATAACCTACACAACACAGAGGTCCGACCTCTGTGTTTTTTGCATTCATCCAGAAGCTTGGTATACTTATTTCATGCAACCTGAACCCTCGACATTTCAACCGATAAGCGACACGCCTAAGCCAAGCACGCCATCGCCTCTCTCTTCCGGAGGTCCGACCTCTGTATCCTCAAAAGGTGGGCGGAAAAAGAAAATAATCGCGCTTCTTGTGCTCGTCGTGAGCGTTGGTATTTTGGTGAGTCTCAGTCGTCGTGGTGCACTTCTGTCTCCCACGGATGATTCTGTGCGCACCAGTACAACGCCTTTCACCGAAGTCCCTGCGGTATTCTCGCAATCCGGGACGGTCACTGCAGTGAGCGCAACCAAGCTCACCATCCGCTACGTGACCGGAGCAACGACCACGACCATCACCTTCCCTCTCTCTCCTACCACACCTGTGTTCACCATTAAGAAAACTACCGAAAATGAAAGTGTTATCTTATCAGAAAGTCCTGCACAACTCACTGATATAAAGGTAGGCGAAATGGTGGCGGTGCAGATTCCCTCACGAACCCTTGAAGCCCTCGCACTCTTAAAAGTCCAGATTTTCCCAAAATAGCGCCAGCTATGTTCTCATGTATCTCGTACCACGGCCACGCCCGACTCGCCTGACCTTGCCATATTCAACCAAACTCCTAAGCGCTTGACGCACTGTTCCTAGTGCGATGCCGGTTGCTTTTACAATATCTCCCGGAGCCGCCTGTGGAACGCTTGAGATATACTTCCATACTTCATATTGCTTGGGAGATAGTATGTCCTCAATCTTTTCGTCTTCGAGATACGAAAGAGCTTTCGATGCTTGCTCTTTCATAACTGACAAAAAGAAGTTGAGCCAGGGTGAAATAGTGTCGTGATCCGTTTTGAAAGTCTCCTGCGATTTGCGGAGAGCAATATAGTATTCATCCTTGCGACGCTCGATAATCTGCTCATGCGAGACATACTGAACGAACTGGTAGCCGAATCGGAGTAGCAAAAGGTTTGTAAGTACACGGGAGAGACGTCCATTGCCGTCTTCAAATGGGTGAATCTTCAAAAATTCAACAATGAAATTTGCGATGACGAGCAAAGGATGGAATCGGCTCTTCTCAAATGCATCAATCGTCCAATCAACAAGCTCCTGCATTTCCTTTCCAGTGAGAAATGCCGGTGTGGTCTCAAATATAATCTTTGCGACTTTGCCATCCGAGCCCAGTACGCCGACAGTGTTCTCTTTCTTTTTGTAACCTCCACGATGAGTGTCGTCCTTGCTTGAGTATTTGAGAAGCTGATTATGGAGTGATGTGATCACGCTCTCTCGAAGCGGTAGAATCTGGAAACTATCGAATACGTTTTGGAGCACCTCAAGATAGCCCTGTACTTCCTGTGAGTCACGGTCAGCAAACTTTGAGACTGCAAGTCCCTGCATAATCTTCTCAACCTCTTCGTCGTTGAGTTTTCCTCCCTCGATACGAGTGGATGCACCGGCAGAAGTGATGAGGGTCGACTTGCGGAGGTTGGTGATTGCCTGCGGAGTCATTCGCAAACCCGATTTGAACTCACCCCGAATCCCATCGATCTCAGCCAAAAGAGCCACGATGTGTGGGTCGAGATTTCTTATGCGATGGTCAAATTTGTTGATATTGTCGTTCATTAACGAAGAAATTAACTCTTAACCTTAACGTTATAGTACATATGACCGATTATAACGGATTATAACCGTAAATGCAAGTGCCTGTAGCCGTCCAGTACAGACACTTGACGTTATAATGGTTCGGTGATATACTTGTTATCTAAGGTCGTTCACAATTTCATAGCCAAAGGAGGCTATCATGTCATCGAAAAAGCAACTTCCGAAATCGTTCGTACCGCTGTGTCTCGTCGTCGCCACGCTCCTCGTTCTCTACGGATGCGGTGGCAAGGGACCCGCCGGTCCATCACCCCCGCCCCCCGTGGGAGTGAGCGCACTAACCTTTACGAGCCACGCGACCGACGCCCCCGTCTCGGGTGCCAGTGTCACCGTAGCTGGTGTCGCCTACACCACCGATGGGAGTGGCACCATCAACCTCAATTCTCCCGCCTCTGCCGGTGCCACCATCGATACGAGCGTCGCAGGTTTCATCGACCGTGCCACAGTTGTGCGGACGGATACGACTCTTTCACTGGTTCAGCTGGACGGATTCGACCTCTCTTTCTATCAACAACTGGTGTATACCATCAGTGGTGGAAGTTCGAGGCTGACGAGACCGAATCCGGGACCAATCTACATCCAACTTCCAGCGGATTTGAGGAATGATGCTGGAGTGCTCAACGCTTTCGTTGAGGCGGCACAGATGGCGACGGATGTAACAGGCGGGAACATGCAAATCCAGATTAATGATGCCCCACCCTCGGGTTCGGTAGTCATTACCGCCATCATCAATCCAACGATTGGGAGTGGTGGACAGGCCGTTATCACAAGAACGGGAAGTCTAGTGACGGGAGCTCGCCTTGAGTTCATAAACCGGCTCAATGCCACTCTCCCATCTCTCGTCGCTCACGAGATTGGTCATTTCCTTGGATTCGGTCATGTTGACGACCCATCAGCTCTGATGTACCCGTTCGTTGGCCATGGTATCGGAAAACCATTCAATGCGGGCGAAAAGAGCGTCTACAATGCCATGCTTCAACGCCTGCCTGGCACCGTCTACCCCGACAATGACCGCAACGCCAGCGCATCGTCGATGGGTACGCAGGAAATCGTCTTTCGCTGCGACCTGCGCTAGTTCCGACGTCAGTCGGTTCAGACCCCAACAATGCATCGTTGGGGTCTTCTTTTATCATAATGCCAACCTTATCCACTCACATTACCCAAAAAACACGCTATACTACGGTCATGACTCCTCGGCAGGTACAAATCCTTCTCATCACGCTTGCGATTGCAATCGCTCTTGTTGCAGTATCGTGGTTTGAGAAAAAACAGCAACCAGTCGCAATACCGCCCACAAAAAAGACCGTTATTGAATCCCAAATCCTGCTTAAAAGCTTAGCGACAGTGGAATTTAGTAAAGCTCTATCAACCAAAGACATTACCCTATCAGAGCTCCCCATTGAATTGCAAGTATTGATACCTGCTGGGGTTACAGCCGTCGCGACTCAACAAGTATTCGAAGAAGGCTCTAAAGCAGGATTCACTATTGTCTATACTACTGCCAGCGACGTGTACGACGCTATGACGATAGTCTCCAAAAAATTCAAAACCTATAATTTTATTATACTACAGGGTCGAAGAATTGATTTTGTTGGTCTTATTGAAGCCGAATCTTCAAAATTCCGCGTGCAGGCCATTATTTCTCAACTGGACGACTCTTATTCCCGAGTAGTATTCAGAATCACTCCCCAATGAAAACCAAACGAATTCTCATGGGAGTAATGATTTTCAGTGCTATGATATTTTTTGGCACCGAAATTGCAAAAGCCGATTCAACGCTTTGCAATTCACGACAAACATGTCCGACCTCAACTTGTGAAAGCGGTGGCACATTTGTGTGCGATTGCGGCGCAGACACAGCGTCATGCGGATTCACCGGTGGAGATGTTCCATTGTGTCTTTCTCAATACGGCCTTTCCTGTAACCGCGCTGAAACGTGTGTATGTACAGCAGCGCCACCACCAGGAGGCGGTACATGCACCGACGGTATTCAGAATCAAACCGAAACGGACGTGGATTGCGGCGGAGTATGCGGTGCCACCTGCGCTAATGGCCAGACATGTGGAAGTGGGGCTGATTGTGCGAGTGGCTACTGCTCGGGT
>Ga0163150_10000780_pt1 | contig 57368 bp, 42 predicted proteins | sample OliLakLV19P2IB_FD_148628 | JGI IMG/M metagenome (GOLD analysis project Ga0163150, IMG submission 148628) | Freshwater microbial mat bacterial communities from Lake Vanda, McMurdo Dry Valleys, Antarctica - Oligotrophic Lake LV.19.P2.IB | ecosystem: Environmental > Aquatic > Freshwater > Lake >...
GTCGGCCACCGTCTGGCCAATCCGCCTCAGGATCTCGTCGCTGAACTCTTGCCCGCCCACTCGCACGCAGGCAATCTACGGTTACCACCCCCTCGGTGTCCAGAAAAAAGATGTGGGACGCGATTAGCTTACGAAGGGGGACCACAGGGGGTCTCAGGCATTCTCGACATACCCTGCCGCAAAGAAACTCGGCATCCCCTGGCCAAGTGGGATAAAGCGTCTATCCTTGCCCGAGAAATGTGCAAACTCAAACAAGCGGCTGGCAGCCGCTGCCACTTTCTCGCACCCTTAATGCTCGCTCTTGAATAGGCTTCTATCCTGTCGGGGCACCCGGAAGCCTTCGGTAAACTCTAAGGGGCTTTTCGAAAGGACCGGTCGCTTCAAACACTTTTTCGAATTGTCCTTCGAGATCTTGCCTGTTGACTGGAAATTTCCAGACTCCATCCCCTTCCTGCTCCACAATCCAACCCACAAACAGCGACGGTTGGGCAAGCGCAGATCCCCAGGCGGTGGTTTCGCTAATAAGGTGAATCAGCCGAATTTGTGCCTGTTGAGGAATGATTCCGTGCTGGCCGAGGTCGATCAAAATGGGTTGTCCGTCATGGTGGGTTCGAAAAAAGGCCGCCGCTTGATAGTCAGTTTGCTTCCTTTCAAATCCATTCACGTAGGCCTCGTGGACGAAGGCGACCCCAGGGATCCCGTGTATCACCTGCCAAATTCCGGAGGTCAACAAGGCCGCAAGAATCGCACCGACCCCGCATTTCGCCCCTGTCACACCGGCAAGCCAGCTGAGCCTTCCAACCCGTCTTACCGTGTGAACCAGCGTGTTCACGATTCCCGGCAGAAAGAGGCAGAGGCCAGGAATAAAGAGCGCCACATAGCGAACATTGAGGACGCCGTAGGGAGGAAGACTGGGCACGTAAATAATTCCGTTGCCACGCACCATGTTGACAATGTAGAAGGCCGGCGGAAGGACGAAACCAAGAATTCCCGGCCAGAGCGCGGGATTCTTCCAACCCCGCCACCAGAGAACGGTGAAGAACCCCAGCCCGCCTGCAATCAACAGCAAGTCTCCGGCGCCCAGCCGCGCCGCCTCGACGTAGTAGGCCACTGCCTTCAGCGCGTCTCCCTGCGGCGGATACTGCTGCAGTCCAGATTCCTCAACGATGCGGCCAATGTTGCGCTGCGTAGCATACTCTCCCCTCAGAAACGCGAGCGGGTCGTTGAACGCCACTTGGTTATAGACAAGCCAGCCTGCAATGCCTGACGTCGCGATGATTGAATATACCGTGATCGCGAGTGCCGACTGACGTACTGACCTCTGAGCGCAAAAAGCCACCGTCAGAACCAGGACACCTCCCAGCGGAGCGAGAAGCCAGCCGTCATACCGGGTTAAGGATGCCAGCAGCACACACCCGCCGCAGGCCACGGCAGACGCAACCGAAACCTGCTCGGCAAACTTGACCAGAGCAAGCAGCGCAGCCAGAAACAGGGCGATATAGAGCATCTCGCCGAGCGGCGTAGATTGCAGATATAGGATGTTGGGATTTAAGGCGAAGGCGGCGGCCGAAAGAACTCCGGCCCATTCGCTGCCGTGCATCAAGCGGCTGAGCTCAAACAGGCAGTAACAGGCCGCGCAGAAAGCCAGCGCAGAGATGATGCTGCCCGCCAGTCCTGTGCTCCATAGAAAGTCACTCTGCACCCACGGCAGCAGCAGGAGATGCTGCAGGGGCAGCCAAACGGTGCCAAGGTGGCTGTAGTGAGGAACGGGATGGTCGAACACACGGCGGGCGATATTGAGCCGGGCCACTCCGTCATAATGCAAGTTCAGAATTCCAGCCCCATAGCTGTAGAACACAGCCGCCAAACTCACCAGGACGGTGGGTATGAAAAGAGATTGGAAAGGGAAACTCCGCTGAGAGCTCAAAGATTCGGCGGAAAACTATCGGGCACACGGCAGGGATGGCCTAGATGAACAGTTCTTCATCCTGATGAACAGCGTCAACCGGGTTCTTCCGCCCGGCAAACAAGAAATGCAGCCCCCCGGAAACGCCTCGGATGAGAGCCGAGACCTCGCGAATGGGCGCAAGGACATTTTGCTGGACGACGGCGGAAGTAGCTTCCATCTTTTCGATGGCGTCGGTAACCACTTCGTCGGCGCGGGCGATCTGGTCGCGGGCGCGGTCGGTGGTGTCTTCGATCACGGCATTAACGCGCTCGACCTGATACCGAACCGTTTCTGAGATACCGGCAAAATTTTCTGCCGCGGTGTGGAGATTCTGAAGGACCTGTTTGGCATCACCGAGCACGCCTCTGAACTCGGCCAGTGCTGGATCGATCTTCTGGTCCATCTCGAAGCGCAACCGTTCGACGCTGAACGCCAGCTTCTTGATCGAAACAAAGATCCCGCCAAGCACGCACACCTGCACGACGATGGCAACTGTGGTCAACCCGATGAAAATGACGACCAGATTCTCCACTCCGTTCTCCAATCGATGAATCGGGGATGCCGCCCAGCGGGGTAAGGAAACTGCTTGCTTTTTTCCAAAAAGAAGCAGCGAAGAAAAACAGCTCCTGAAGCTACTCCGCACCCATCTGCGTTTTTGCTTTCTCGTCACGATAGGCTTGCTTGCCCGCTTCGATCGCGGCAGAGATCTGCTCCTTCTGGGCCGACACCACTTCTTTTCCTCTATCGACGTAGGTCGTCACCCGATCACCCACATTCCGGCTGGCTGACAGTACGCGGTCTTTGCTTTCAGAAGCCCGTTGGGCAATGATTTCCCGAGTTTCGCGACCGGTACGTGGTGCAAAGAGCAGCGCCACCACGGCGCCAATTCCCCCACCCACCAGAAAATATGCTAATTTTGAGAGCCTGTCACTTCCATCACTCATGCGCTTTACCTCCTTGAGAATTCAATTTCGAACGTAAATCGTAACATAACGAGTCCCAGCATCACAAACGACATTCAAAGACCCACTGTTCCTCAAGCGAGGGATCGCTTGCAGTATTCGAGCGATTCGCGCACGCCCTCCATGGCTGGCTGGTCTTTAATCTCATGTTCAATGTTGGCAGGGATGCGATACTTCTTCGTCTTCAAAAGCTGCAGCACTTCTTTGATGGGTGTGCCGCCGGTTCCGAACCTCACGGTGGGTGATTGTGGCCCCAGCCCTTTCTGCCTGTCTTTGATGTGCAGCGTGACAATACGCGCATGATGCTTGTCGAGATATTCCACCGGATCGAAACCCGCTGCCACAAAATGGCCAATGTCGAGGTTGATACAAATGAAAGGGGAAGCGCCTTCCATTGCCTGAGCAAACTCCTTGGGCCCGTCAAATTCGTCCGGCCTGCCTCCTTGCGCGTGGTTGTGCATGCCGACGCGCACCTTGAATTTCTTGGCATAAGCGTCGATCCTTTTCGCGATGCTTGGGTTGGAGGAGGCTGTGATGACGCGGGTCCCAAGGGCTGTCGCCATGTGGAATCCACGCTCGATTTCCTCGTCTGCCATGTCTTTCTTGAAGCTGTAGTTGTAGGCGCTGAGCTGGATTCCGGCCTTGTTGAGCTTCTGCCCAGCCTCCTTGTACATCGACAGCGGTGTCTCCAAACGCCACTTGCGCAATGCCTGCCGATCGAGATTCTGGGGCTCCAAATGCCCCTGCCACAACTCACAGCTGTTGATGCCGACCTCGACCATGGCAGCGATGGCTTTGTCCAAAGGCCGATCGCGAAAGCTGTAGGTCTGAACTCCAAGCTGAACACCTTCCACCACCGAACTCGGTGCCCTTTGCGCCCCAACGACCTTGTTCGAAACCGCGATAGCTCCGGCAGCCAGGGCAATCCTGGAACTGAATTCCCTTCTGGATATCCGCTCGATCATCACGCCTCCATTAAATGATGCCTCATTTCAAACCCTTCGCACTGTATCAATGTGAACAGCATTTTTCAATTTCTGCTATGGCCTCGGTCTGATCACCGTTCGTTTGAGTTGGAGCCGCTGAGGATATCATTTTGACGAAGACCATGATTTCTACGCGCCCCCACGGCGGCGGGAGTATAATCTAGGTGTTCGAGTTCTTGACTGATGCACTCAGCTCCTCTCCCGCACCGGTCGGCAAGCGCCTGCACGTCGTCATTGTTGCACTGAAGTTTCTAACTACAAACCAGCCTATGCGCAGAAGGAGGGAGATGTCTATGGTTTGCCCTCGCTCCAGTTCCCCTCAAATTCATTTTCCCGCAACACATGGCAGCTCTTCTCGATCGCTTTCCCCCCGGCAAAGTGGCTCTGCAGACGACCCGTTGATTCCAATCGGGCGCGGCAGCATCCTTAGGCTTTGCAACAAGGAGGCTTTATGACGAAACGAGATGGATTGAGCATCGATCTCAGAACCGTGGTGATCCTGCTGATCCTCGTGAACGTGCCACTCTGGGCGTTGGCCTTTTTCACCGTTGGCCAGGTAGAAACTTCGGTTGAAGCCAAGATCGCTGATGATTTTCGAGCGATCACCCGGAAGAACGCGCAAACCATGAACTACGCGATCAATCATCTGGTGGCGGAAGTCGCAACCCTGGCCATCAGCCCGTCGGTCAAGGAGATTGTACGGAAACAGAACGCTTCCTATTCCGGCACGCCGGAGCTCATTCACAAGCGGATCAGCGAGATTGACAAGGTCTGGTTGACGCCCCAATCCAAAGCCTACGCCGAGCCGGTTCTTTCAAACACGGCTTCCCAATTCCTGCGCCAGTTTGCCGGACTGCATTCCAGCGTCAAGCGCATCACGGTAACCGACCGCATGGGTGCCGTCGCCGCCGCCAACGTCAAGACAGTCGACTATGACCAGGCCGACGAAGCCTGGTGGCGCGAAACTTTCAAGGATGGGGTTACCGGCAGCGTCGTGATCGAGGATGTAACGGCTGATTTGATTACCAAGGCCAATTCGCTTCACATCGCTGTGCCCATAGTGGAAGAGGGTCAGGACGTTGTCATCGGCACCATTGGCGCCATCGTCGACATCAGGGACCTGTTTCCTCTGGTCACGGGAGTCAAAATTGGCAGCACGGGCGAGACCTTGCTCATCAAGGATGACGGCACCATCATTGCTGGAGAGGATCTGGATTCGAAGGCATCAAGGCAACTGGCTTACATCGATGACATCCGCGACGCCATGCATTCGCAAACCAAGCCAGACTTCATTACTGCGACCGCTCCTGGAGGAATCAAGAAATCAGTCGCTTTTTTCGACACCGGGCTGTCTGCTGCCTATCCTGCCTTAAAGTGGCTCACGGTCGTCGAGCAGGACTATAGCGAGACTCACGCCGTGGTGGACACGCTCATTCGAAAGCTGCTGTTCGCGGTGCTTGGGGTGCTGGTGTGCATCACCGGGCTGGCTCTCTACTTGTCCACTCACCGGCGGCTGCATTTCACGGACATTAGCGGAAGCGAGACTGAGGAAGGCAAAACCAGGGCCGCCGGAAGCCGCAGGGCTTAAGATGCTCCCTGTGAGCGCGGACGTCTCGTCCGCATCGCGTCCAAACTGGGCAGGGACGGACCGTAGCCGAGGATGTACGGAGGCGGATTCCGCCTCGATACCTCGGCGGCTACCCGAAACGATTCGAAAGCCCGAAACGCCAGCGAGGGACCGACCGCACACTGTCGCTTGCGCTCCGGGCTTTCAATCGCTGGCTTCGTGGCGGCGAATTCACGAGTACCCAGGCCACCTATCCTTCAATTACCACCAGCAGGTCCTTCGCATCGACGCGCTGGCCGGGTTCAACGAATAGCTGACTGACACGGCCTGACATGGGTGCGTAAATGGTACTCTGCATCTTCATGGCCTCGAGCATCAAGAGCTTCTCCCCGCGACTCACCTTGTGATTGAGCTGGACGAACACGTTGGTGATCACACCCGGTGAAGGCGGCCCGACATGTCCGGGCTCACTGGGATTCACTTTCGGATGAGCCGGCGCCGCAACCCGCAACGATTTATCGCGAACCACGATTTCCCGAGGTTGCCCGTTAAGTTCGAAAAAGACAGTGCGTTGTCCATCAGGGTGTGGCTCGCCGACAGTGAGAAACTTCACCACCAGAGTTTTTCCTGGTTCGATCTCGATGGTGATCTCCTCTCCGGATCGCATGCCGTAGAAGAACTGCGGGGTCGGCAAAACGCTCACATCGCTGAAGGCGTGCCGGAACTTCATGTATTTGAGAAAGACTTCGGGATAGAGCAAATAGCTCAACACATCGTCGTGCTGAACTGACCGCCCCACCTTCTTCTCCAGCGTGCGATGTGTCTCCTCGAAATCGGCTGCGGGCAGATCGCTCCCCGGCCGCGCCTTTCGAGGTTCCGCGCCTCGCAGAATGATCCTCTGCAGTTTGCGCGGCCATCCTCCCGGCGGCGTCCCCAGCGATCCGCTGAACATATCCACCACGGAGTTCGGAACCGCCAAATCGTGGTCTTCTTCCAGCTCGAGCAGTTCCGCTGGCTTCGTTCCCTTAGCCATCAGGAACAGCGTCATGTCGCCGACGACCTTGCTGGAAGGTGTCACCTTCACGATATCGCCAAACAACAAGTTCACTTCCGCGTAGGTCTTTTCCACTTCGGCCCAACGGTGTCCCAAGCCCATCGCTGCTGCCTGTTCCCGAAGGTTCGTATACTGGCCGCCGGGAATCTCGTGCTGGTAAACCTTGGCGTCTCCTGCGCCCGGGCCGCCGTCGAAAGGCAAGTAATAACTGCGTACCTGCTCCCAATAGTCCGAACACTCATTGAGCGCGGCCGGATCGAGTTGCGTATCGCGCGGTGTATGCCGAAGGGCTTCCACCAGCGAATTCAGGTTCGGCTGGCTGGTTTGTCCGCTCATTGAAGAAACCGCCGCATCGGCAACATCGACACCGGCTTCGGCGGCTTTCAGAATCGACGCCGCGTTCACGCCGCTGGTGTCGTGAGTGTGGAAATGAATGGGAATGCCGATTTCGTCCCGCAAAGCCTTCACCAACTGGAAAGCCGCGTAAGGTTTGCAAAGCCCCGCCATGTCTTTGATGCCCAGAAAATGGGCGCCGAGCTTTTCCAGTTGCTTGGCCATCTTGACGTAATACTGGATGGAATACTTCGGGCGGTCGGGATTGAGAATGTCTCCCGTATAGCAGATGGCCGGCTCGCAGACCGCTTGCGTCTCGAGCGCCGCGTCAATCGCCACCCGCATGTTTTCGACGGAGTTGAGGGAATCGAAAATGCGGAAGATGTCGATGCCCTGGCGCGCCGACTCCTTGACGAACCCCGCCACAACATTGTCAGGATAACTGGTGTAGCCCACCGCATTGGAAGCCCGCAGCAGCATCTGAAGACAGATGTTCGGCACCAGCTCGCGGAGCTGGCGCAGCCGCTGCCAGGGATCTTCCACGAGAAAACGCATGGACGTGTCGAACGTGGCGCCACCCCACATCTCGAGGCTGAAGATCCCCGGCAGCCGGTGCGACACAGCTTCAGCCACTCGCAGAATGTCGATGGACCGTACTCGCGTCGCCAGCAACGACTGATGGGCGTCGCGAAACGTCGTGTCGGTTACGAGCAGCCGTTTCTGTTTGCGCGTCCACTCGGCAAACTTCTTCGGGCCCATCTCCAGCAGCATCTGACGGGTGCCAGGCGCGGGCGGCACCCCCTTGGTGAAGGGTACTTCGGGCAGGATGACCGGCTCAGCGTCGCCGGACTTGATCGTGGCTCCATAGCCTTCGGGCCGCTTCTTGCCGGCCACTTCGGGGTTGCCGTTGATGATCACATCTCCCAGGTAGTTCAGCAGACGGGTGGCACGGTCGCGCCGGCGGATGAAGCGAAATAGTTCCGGAGTTTCGTCCAGGAAGGTGGTCGTGGTCTGCCCGCTCTGGAACGTTGGGTGCTTCACCACGTTTTCCAGGAAAGGGATGTTGGTCTTCACGCCGCGAATGCGAAACTCCCGCAGGGCGCGGTCCATGCGCTGGCAGGCTTCGGGCAGATTGTTCCCCCAAGCCGTCACCTTCACCAGCAAGGAATCGTAGTAGGGCGTCAACACCGCTCCGCCGTAGGCTGTGCCGCCGTCCAGCCGGATGCCGAAGCCTGCGGGTGAGCGGTAGGTGGTAATCTTGCCGTAGTCGGGCGAGAAGCTGTTCTCCGGGTCTTCCGTCGTAATGCGGCATTGCAGGGCCGCCCCATGAAGCGGCAGTGCGTTCTGCTGCGGAAGCGCCAAAGGCGCTTCGTGCAATTTGTGTCCCTGCGCTACCAGGATTTGCGACCGCACCAGATCGACCCCGGTCACCATCTCGGTGACGGTGTGCTCCACCTGAATACGCGGGTTCACTTCGATGAAAAACCATTTTTCGGAGTCGGCATCTACGAGAAACTCCACCGTTCCCGCGTTGTGATAGCCTGCGGTGCGAGCCAGCTGCACGGCGGCATCACACAACTCTTTCCGGACTTTGGCTGAAATGCCAACGGCCGGGGCCACCTCGACAATCTTCTGGTGGCGGCGCTGCACCGAACAGTCCCGCTCATACAGATGCATCACGTTGCCATGCCGGTCGGCCAGAATCTGGACTTCGATGTGCCGCGCACGCTCGATGTACTTCTCCAGAAATACGGCCCCATCACCAAAGGCGCCTTCGGCTTCGCGACGCGCCTCGTCCAGCCGGGCCTCCAACTCGCCAGCCGAACGGACGATGCGCATGCCTCGACCACCCCCGCCAAACGAGGCTTTCGCAATGAGTGGAAAGCCGATGGATTGAGCGGCTTTCTTCGCCGCTTCAAGGCCCCGCACCGCTTTCTCTGTCCCCGGCACAACCCGCACGCCCGCCTTCTCCGCGAGGTGGCGGGCCGCAACCTTGTCACCCAGCAACTCGAGCAGTTCCGGTTCCGGCCCGATGAATGTGATTCCGGCACTCTGGCAGGCGCGGGAGAAGGCGGGGTTCTCAGAAAGAAACCCATAGCCCGGATGGATCGCATCCACCTGCTTTTCCTGGGCCAGCGCGACAATGCCGTCAATGTCCAAGTAGGCCTGAATGGGGCCTTTGCCCTTGCCGATTAAGTAGGCTTCATCCGCTTTGAATCGATGCAAGCCGAGGCGGTCTTCTTCCGAATAGATCGCGACCGTTCGCAAGCCCAGCTCCGAAGCAGCACGCATGATACGGATAGCGATTTCACTTCGGTTGGCAGCCAGTAGTTTTTTCATGTGGAAACGGAAACTGCGAGTGAAAGACGAGAGGGATCAACGTGGATCCGATGCAGCTGGCGTTCAGCTCAGGCGGGACATTCTACACACAGGCCCTTCTAAGGCAAAGAGGAGAATCGAACTCACTACCCAACCGTCAGGTCTTGTGAGCCGTGGGTTTGCCTGACCTTTGTCTTCCGAGGGGGGACCACAGGGTAGTGCTGGGTCATGACCCTCTTGCCGCAAAAACCGCGGCGTCTCCTTATCTTGATTTTTTTCGCAGCTGCCCTTGTCAAAGGAGCCAAAGAAATCGCCGCCGCGTTGTGCCCAAAGTCTGCGTTTTATTGCTTCAGAACCGTGATGGTGAACTCTGTCTTGGGTACCGTCGAGTTCAGCGGATAAGAAAGTACACCTCTCGCCTGACTGAGAGGAGCCCGCGTGTCACGTGCTTCCGGGTCGAAAGGATAGGAAGGGAAATTGATCTTGCTGCCAGCGGGCAGGTTGATGCGCCAGCCTTCGAATTCGACCCAGCCGCCCGCATCCTCAGCGCGAATCTCGATCGATCTGTCACTGAGGGACAAAACACCACCCGCTGCGGTTTTGCACGTGTTCCCCGCTTTCAAATGGAGCAGCAACTGGCCCGTCGCTGTACTTGCAGGATCGAGCAAGGCAGCCTTGATCTTCAGCTCCGTTTTTGACTCGGGTGAGACTTCCAACGAGGCTTTCTTGTCCTCGTAGGTCAGCACCAGGAGGTTCTCCCGAACCTCACCGCCACTCGGTATGTAGGCAAGGCGACCCGAGCGCGGGAATATAAAATTACTCCACTCACTCTGCCCTTTTGAGTTTCCACCGCCGATGATGAGCCCCACGCCTTCGTGCCAAATGCTGACAAAATTCTGCCGATCCAGCCCCCATCGGTTCCGTGTGGTTGGAGCCGTGAACCCACTCAGAGCGTAGAACCAGGGAGCTTTGCGACGGACTGCGGCTTTGCTGCCAGAGTTCAGATTGTAGGACTTCTTTTCGATTGGCAGCTTAGCCTCATCGCCTTCATGATAGTAACGCAGGTTGCGCAACAGGCTGCTGTTGAGCGGGAGCACGGTTCCGCGCCGCGTCAGTTGCGCGACCAGAAACTTGGCGAAACGGCGGCCTTCTTCAAGCTGGCTAAAAACGAAGTGAGCGTCGGCCGGCGGTTCCCGAGAATACCGGGCGCGTCCATCCAGCGTTTCAACCAGGGAGCCGTCGGGATAGACATACTTGATCTGAAACTCCAAGCCGCGTTCCAGGTAAGGGACTACCGCAAGATCTCCCGAGTGTTCGTAGTACAGGCCGAGGACTTGCAGATACTCGATCTGCTGCGAGGGTGACGGCCCGCCAAACTCCGGCCAGAAGAAGGAAGCGGGATCCAGCGTTTCCAGGGCCGCGTGAATCATGCGCTGCCCATTTTGTTGCCACTCTTTGCGCTCGAAGATCTGTCCGGCACGGAAGACATTCAACCCATCCCAGATGCTCAGACTGTTGACCTCAAAATTGCCCCAGCCCCAAACCACCTCGTCATTGCGAAAGATGCCACTGAACAAACGCGGATTCCTCTTTCCCAAAATCTGCTGATGTGTGCCTTCAACCATCAGGGAGAGGCCCTTCTCCCAGCGGCTTCTCCGGTCTGCCTCCAGCCGGTCTTGCAAGAGAGCATAAGTTTCAAGCCAGGCCGTCAGCAGTTTGTGAGGGTAGATGCGGCCCCAGCTGGAACCATCACGCTTCAAAAACTCCAGGGTGCCATCCTCGTACTGCGAGTCACGGAGCGCATCGCCGCCTTTTAGGGCCGCGTTGATGAGCTGCGCGTCTCCCGTGTAGGGCGTTGCGGGCTCCTTCGTTGTTGCCAGATAGGCCAGCGGGTAAATCACTTCCTGATAATCGGGAATCCAGCCGGCCAGTGCAAACCGGCCGGTCTCTTCGACAAACGACTTCATGACGGCGGGAACACCCTTGACCAACTGGTCAAGGTAGTAGGCTTTGGGGGAAACCTTGTCGAGATTGATTTCATCCTTGGCAGCCGCTGCCAGACCCTCGTTCAATGCAAGCACAAGAATGATGAACCGAACCAGCTTGAGAGAGAGAGGAATCGGAAAGCCAGATGCTGAGCAATTGAGGCGGGCCAACGCAGCAACAGAAAACGGGTGCATAAACAGATCCTCATTCCTTGCAACTGGCAGACATCCCTGATGCTGAAGAAGCCGTGTCATTCTACTCGCAGCCGTTTTTGGGCGTCAATTTGTATGTCTCGTCGAGAACCTCCTTTTTGTAGCCGCCGAGGTAACGAGGCGGACTTCACGACCGGTCCGCCTCTTTACCTCGGCGGCTACAAGTGAGGGCCTGGGCGAAACTGTAGTGCAGACCGCGCGTTTGGCGGTCTGCGGCTTCTGCCGGCGTTCCACCGAACTGAACTAGCGAGACCTGCCACAAAACGATTGGCATCGCAGGGGAAAGGAATTGCAGAATAACTAGTCTCGGGAATTCCTCTAGAGTAACATTCAACTTGACTTACACTATTGCCGGGCACTCGCCGCCTTGCTGGCCAGAAGACGCACACCCGATGCACAGGGTTCTTCTGCTGTGTTCCAATTTCCCATCATGGGAGAGACGCTCGTGCCGACTCTGCGGCACCTCCAAAGAATGCAAATATCTTACTCGTCCCCGTCCCAGTCGTCCTAGTCGTCGGCTTTTCGATTACGATTACGAGGGCGACGACGAAGACGTTTTTCAGGAAAAACATGAAAACCGAAACTCTCTACAAATCATTGCGGTTGCCTAATCAGCCCGACACGAAACTAGTGTTGCTGGTGTTGGACGGGATTGGTGACATCGCGACCTCCGAAACCAGGTTTCTCACTCCTCTGGAAGCGGCGAAGACGCCGAACCTCGACGCATTGGCGAAAGCTTCAAGCATGGGCCGCATGACGCCGGTTGCGCCCGGCGTCACACCCGGCAGTGGACCCGGACATCTCGGGCTGTTCGGTTACGACCCGCTGGAATACGAAGTGGGGCGAGGCGTCATCGAGGCACTGGGCTTGGGCATCGAACTCAAGTCGGGCGATGTGGCGGCGCGGGCAAACTTTGCCACGCTCGACGCCAAAGGCATCGTCACCGACCGGCGAGCCGGTCGCATTGCAACCGAATTGAACGAAGCCCTCTGCGCGAAGTTGCAGAAAATCAAAAAAGTTGGTGACGCCGAGGTGATCATCCGACCCGGGAAGTCCCACCGTTTTGTCGTGGTCTTCCGAGGCAAGGGATTGGAAGGACCTTTGACCGACTCGGATCCGCATCATGAAGGCGCACCCCTCAAGAAAGTTGAAGCGGCTGTAAAATCTTCAAAAGCCAAGGAAGCTGCAGCTATCGTCAATGAGTTCTATGCCAAAGCGCTTCCGTTGATTGAAAAGGAACACCCCGCCAACGGATTCCTCCTGCGCGGGATTGCCCATCTGCCTAAGATTCCCACGTTCGAAGAACGATTCGGACTGAAGGCTGGCGCCATTGCGGTTTATCCCATGTACAAGGGCTTGGCGCAGCTGATCGGAATGCAGAAACTTGAGGGGACCAACACAACGCAGGAGGAGTTCGAGAAGTACCTGGCGGAATACGACAACTACAATTACTTCTTTATCCACGTCAAGGGAACCGACATGGCTGGCGAGGATGGAAACTTCGATCAGAAGGTGGCAGTCATTGAGGAGGTTGATCGAGCCTTGCCCGTGTTGCTGCAGAAGAAACCCCTGGTGCTGGCCATTACCGGCGACCACTCCACGCCGGTTCCGATGAAAGCCCATAGCTGGCATCCACAACCGGTGATGATTCACGGTCCCATCAGCGGTAGCGACAAGCTGGATCGCTTCACTGAAACCAACGCGAATCGGGGATCGCTGGGGATCTTCAGGAGTCGCAACCTGATTCGCTACATGATGGCGAATGCGAGGTTGTTCGACAAATTCGGCGCGTGAAGAACCCGTGATGCGTGACACGTGAAGCATGGCATGGAGTGTCTCTCGACACGCTTCACGTTTCACACCTCACGCTTCCAGCAGTTGCTTTACCTGCCTGGCCACGGCTTCCCCGAGTTTCCGGTGTTCATCAGCCTCGAAGTGGATGCCGTCCACATCGCTGGAGACAATGACCTCGGCAGCGTCGAGGAACGCGGCTCCCGCCTCCTGCGCAAACTTTCTGCAGATCTGGCCCAGCGTCTTGGACTTCTCTTCGGCGCCACGAAAGATCTCCGGGAAGTTCGTCGATCCCACGGCTGTCAGCTTGCCCACTGGAGGCGGTGCCATGAGAAGAACCGGGGGAGCGCCTCCTGAGCACGAACACGCAGACTGCTTCACCAGACACAACAAGGTCGCGACGTTCGCGCCAATATCAAACGCAGACATGCCAAAACGATGTTTGAGGTCGTTGGTCCCCAGCATCAGAATCACCAGATCCAGCGGAGCATGCGAGTCCAGACAAGGCATCAAGTAGTCCTTTCCATTCTTGAAAGGCTTGGTCGGATCATCCAGCACCGTCGTCCGGCTGTTGAGTCCCTCCTCAATCACAATAAAATCTCCACCGAGAGTGCGCTGCAAGACTCCGGTCCAGCGCTGATGCCGCGCGTACCGCGTGGCCGAGCCCGGAATGTAGCCCCAGGTATTGGAATCTCCGTAACAAAGGATGGTTTTCATTCTAACTCCGACAGAGAAAGATAGGGTGAGCTGCTTTTGAGCGCACCACTATACCGGAAGTCAATCGTGCGCCAAAGGACGACGGCGCTTACAGCACGGCACGAAAACTCCATGAAAATCCCCTCCTTGGATGGTTGGTGCGTAGCGCCAGGGTGAGTCCGTTCCCTACTCCACAACCCACCCGAGGTCCTGACGGCCCTTGCCTCTCCCGAGAGAGGCGAATCGTTCGACTTTTCATCCAACGTGGCGCGGCCCAGCGGGCTGCTCGGGAGATTCCAATCCGGGGGCAACGATGATGCAGGTGGCACGGAGAGCGTGTCTTTCACGATAGCTGCAGGACCCACCCAGGTTAGGGAGACCCGTTTGAGGATGAAGTACTGACGAGCGGCCCTCTTCGTTGACTGGGAGTTCTTCGTGGGCTACTTCTTCAACTGAATGTTGAAAGTTTCCAAAGTCGCCGCAATGGCCCGCTGGAGCTGAGCCATCGCAATGTTGTGGTCGGCCAGGGCGCGCATTTCCCGGCTGCGGGCTTCTGAAAGCTGGTTTTGGCGGGTGAGGACAAAGAAGTTGGTGGTTTCGCCGACGCGGAAGCGGCGCTCCTCGCTGTCGAGCTGAGCCTGGCTGGCGGTTCGCCCGGCTCGGGCTGACTCCACCCGTTTCTCGGCTGTCACAACCGCTTGCAAAGCGTTGCGCACGTCGGCTTCAACCAACTGCTCAACGCGCTGGCGCAAGGTTTGCAACTGCCGGCCGGCAGCCAGGGTCCGGGCCAGATTCGCTTGCGCTGTGCGATTGCGGACCGGAAAGTTCAACTTGACCCCCACTTGGAACGTGCGGAAGTCTTGCTTCAAGAGATTACTCAGTGAGGAGCCATAACTGCCCACCAGCTTCGAAGGCAGACTGCCCTGGGGAAGTGGCTGGAGCACAGGAAGCCCGGCCAACCGGGAAAGGTCGTTGAGCCGATTCAGAAAGAGTTCGTTCTGGGCTGTGAAGGGATTGCTCTGATCGAGGAGCGCTCCCGCGAGTCCCGTACTCAAATAGCCGGCCAACAGATCGACCTCCGGCTTCACCTGATCCCGGCTGAACGCTGCGTCGATGGCATTGAGCTCGCTCTGCAGGCTGAGTTGTTCGAGCTCGGGCCTCGACGCCAGGGCTTTCTGAACTGCATCTCCAAGCCCGAGTTGGGAAGGCTTCAGGTCAGCCTTGTCGGTGGGTTTGAAACTCTCAGCCCAAAGCGTATCCTTCCGATCCGGCAACACGAGCTGCTTGAGGACGTTCTGGGCACGATTGACGTTCTCCATCGCCACGAGGGCATCGCCTTCACGGCGTTCCAGTTCAGCTTCGGCCTCGACAATCTGCACCTCTGCCAGCGTGCCTGCCGCCGCCAGGCGTTTGTTGATCTCGAGCTGGTTCAGTGCCCACTGCGCCGTTTCCTGCTTCACCGCCAGATCGCTGTAGACGTATGCCAGGTCCCAATACGACTGGACCACCGCAGTCACGGTTTCGATGACCTTCAAGCGAAACTGGGCATCGCTCAAGGAGACTTGTTTCTTGGCGATTTGAATCTCGCGCCGGGGTGCGTCGATCTTCAGATTGCGGAACAGGGGCTGGGTGAAATTGAATCCAAGAGCCGTATTGAATTGCGGATTGAGGTTGGTGAAAACGTTGTTGGTCGTGTCGCGGCTGTTGTCGAAAAACAAAGACAAATTGCCGCCGCTGCGCAAAAGCTGCTGGAGCGAGGTGTTCCAGGCGAAACTGTCGATCGCCACCGCACCACCGGGTCCGCCGCCCAGGATGCTAGCCACGGGCAGCGTTCGCGACGTGTAATTTGGTCCGAAACTGAAGATGGGATCGTAACGGCCTTGCGCGCCGGTCACACCCAGAAGCGACGCCTCGATGTTGATGCGTTCCACTTCGAGGTCGCGATTGTTCCTTAAGGCCAGTTCAACAGCTTCCTGCAGCGAAAGCAGTTTCTCTTTCGAGGTGTCCACTCCCACCAGTTCGAAGGGAATCTGGTGGCTGGAAGGATGCTGCTGGGCGAACGCCGGCTGGACTGATACGGACAGTACAACGAATGCGATCAGCTTTGAGTAGAGGTTCATGTCAGTGGATTGAAGTGCCGTTGTTTGAATTGACAGTTACAGGCTTACCAGGATCTGAGGGCGTAACCTAGTGCCACTTGGCGGTGGTGAAGGTCACAGGTCGGTCAAGTTTTGGATGCCGGAACAACCGCCATGAACTCCGAGGACGCAAAGAAGCGAACCAAGTGGCCATCAAGCCCAGTGGAAATTCCACTCCTCTTAACGACGTGGCTTGGTCCTCCCCTTTTCTTGGCGTTCTTGGCGCCCTTGGCGGTTGTTCCATCTTGCTGGGGTCACCGCTTGAAAGTTCATTGCTCATCCAAACAGCGATGAGACCGCACCGGCCAACCGCCGGCGAAAACGTCCCGCAATGGCTTCCGAGGTTGTCGCCAACCGGCCCCACAACGGCGAAGTGGCGAGATCATCAAACAGCGAATAGGCCACCGGGATGGCGAGCAGTGTCAACAGCAGGCAGAGCATCTGGCCGCCAATCACGATAATTGCCACGGAGCGCCGCACGCCCGAACCGACGCCCGTACCCACAGCCATCGGCAACATGCCGGCCACCAGCGCGAACGTCGTCATCAAAATGGGCCGCAGCCTGTCACGGCAAGCCTGGATGATCGCGTCGTAGCGTGGCAGGCCTTCGTGCCGCAAGTTGTTCATGTGATCGATCTGCAGAATCGAGTTCTTTTTGACGACTCCAAACAACATCAAAATGCCGAGCGATGAAAACACATTCAGCGTCTGGCCAAAAGCCAGCAGCGAGAGCAACGCGAACGGAATGGCCATCGGCAGGCTCAGCAAAATCGTGATGGGATGTAGAAAGCTTTCGAACTGAGCTGCCAGAATCATGTACATGAAGGTGAACGAAAGCACAAAAGCCACCACGAACGCAGATCCGGCGCGTCCCAGTTCACGGCTCCGTCCCAGCAGCCCCGTCCGGTAGGCTGGGCCCATGTCCAGTTTCTGTACCTCAGGCTCCAACCGCGCCAGCACTTCGCTCAGCGACTGTCCCTTATCAATATTCCCGCTGATTGTCACCTGCCGCTGCCGGCTGTGCCGCTGAATCTGCGCCGGCCCCACGCCTTCATCCAGCGTCACCACGCTGCTCAGCTGCACGTTGCCGCCGCGTCCCGAAGGAATGTAAAGCCGAGCTACGGCGTTGGCACTGCGCCGGTTTTCGGCCGCCACCCGCAGGCGCACTTCATAACGGTCGTCGCCCTCCTGGAACGAAGACACTTCCTCGCCGGCGACCATCGTTCGCAAGCTCGATGCAATGTCTTGAACGCTGATGCCAAGGTCGGCCGCCTTGGCCCGGTTAATGTGCACCCGTAGCTCCGGCTTCCCCACTTCCAGCGAACTGTCGACGTCGACGACTCCCGGAATCTGCTTCACCACCTGTCGAATCTTTTCCGAATACTCGGTCAGCTTCTGCAGGTCGGGTCCGCGCAACGTGTACAACAAGTCAGCGTTGGCGACGCCACCGCCAGAGATCGCCGCAGGATACTGGACCGCGACCCTCAGATCGTTGCTGTATCTCGCCATGAGCCGGCGTGCTTGCTGCATGATTTCCTGCTGGGTTTCCTTGCGTTCGTGCAAAGGAACCAACTGCAGGAACAGAGTGATGAAGTTCACCCGCTGCTGGCTGTCGGCACCGACAGTCGACAGAACAAAGCCGACCCCGGGTAACGATTTCAGCTCGCCTTCAAGCTGAGTCACCAGGGCGCTACTTCCCTGCAGCGACGTGCCTTCAGGCGCTCGCACGTTGACTTCGAATTGACTCTGGTCGTCCTGTGGAATGAAGTCCTTTCCTGTGAGCATGAACATCGGAATGATCGCCACGATTGTCCCGATAGAAATGAGCGACAGGGCAAGCCGGTGCTTCATCGACCAGACCAGCATGGCTATGTAGCTCCGGTCAAACCAGCTGTAGAAGCGGCTGCTCTTGGCTGACTTCTTGTGTTCGGCCGTTTCAGATTTCGCCTTAAGGAAGCGGGCGCATAGCATTGGGGTGAGCGTGAAACTCACCAACAGCGAAATCAGGATGGAAAAGGCTGAGGTGAAGCCAAAGCTGCTCATGAACCGGCCCACGATGCCGCCCATGAACGCGACCGGCAGGAAGATAATCACGAGCGACATCGTGGTGGCCATGACGGCCAGACCGATATCGGCGGTGGCTTCCTTGGCCGCACGCATCGGTTCGACGCCTTTTTCTTCAATGAAGCGAAAGATGTTCTCCAACACCACAACCGCATCGTCAATCACAATGCCCACGCACAGCGTCAGCGCCAACATGGTCATGTTGTTCAACGTAAAGCCCATCACCCACATGAGCGTGTACGTGGAGATGATCGACGTTGGAATGGCAATGGCCGCGATGAGTGTCGCGCGCCAGTTGCCGATGAAGAGCAGGACAACCAGCGCAGCAAAGAAGCCGCCCAGCACCAGGTGCTCCTGAACGGATTCAAACGAGCCGCGGATATAAACGGATTGGTCGCGCACGATGCGAATCTGCAGGCCGGGCGGCAGCAACGGCTGAATCTCTGCCAGCCGCACTTTAACGGCTTCTACTACGGCCAGGGTGTTGGTGCCCGACTGCTTGCGTACCTCCAAGACAACCGCTTCCTTGCCATCCACCCGGGCCAGGGAGCGCGGCTCTTCAATGCCGTCTTCCACCGTTCCGACGTCGGCGACGTGCACTGGTGATCCGTTAACAACCTTCAAGACTATCTCGTTGAAGTCCTCGACCTTCTTCACGCGGCCCAGGGTTCGCAATGTCAGTTCCTGGATGCCCGCATCCACCCGGCCCCCTGGGATCTCGATGTTTTGTGCCGCCAGCGACCGCCGTACTTCGTCGATGGTCAGGCCATAGGACATGAGCTTTTCTGGATTCAGCAAAACCTGAATCTCGCGCTTGCGGTCGCCAATGAAACGAACCTGCCCGACGCCGTTGAGCGATTCAATCTGCTGTTTGATTTGCTTGTCGGAAATTTCGGTGATTTCGCGCGCCGGGCTGTTTCCTGAAACCGCAATCGACACGACTGGCTGCGCGTCGGGATCGATCTTCTCAATGACGGGCGGGTCAATCTCTCGCGGAAGATTCCCAAGAATACGGCCCACGCGGTCTCGCACATCCTGTGCAGCTTCGTCTCCATCGCGTTCCAAGATGAACGTGACGAAAACCTGCGAGATGCCTTCACTCGAAACCGAGCGCAGCTCGTCAATCCCGCTGATGGTGTTGACCGCTTCTTCAACCTTTTTGGTGACCTCGGTTTCGATTTCCTCCGGTGCCGCTCCGGGCAGAACCGTCGTGACAGTCACCGTGGGGAAGTCAACTTTTGGAAAAAGGTCCACGCCGAGTCTCGTGTAGCAGAAGCCGCCCACCACGACCAAAGCCATGATGAGCATGGTGGCGAAGACCGGGCGCCGGATGCAGATTTCAGCTAACTTTTGCATTACGACTCCTTCCCTTTCACCGGCACTCCATTACTCAACTTGCCCAGGTTCTCGACCGCCACTCGTTCTCCCGCTTTGGCCCCTTCCAAAATCTCAACGTAACCACCCTCGCGCAGGCCAGTCTTCACCACACGCTCCACAGCACGGTTACCCTCGACGACAAACAACTTGGTGAGTCCGGCAAATGCCAGTAACGAATTTGAAGGCACCATAAGGGCCGGCGATTCCTTAGCCACCAAAAGCCGCACGGAGGCAAAAAGCCCGGGCTTTAACTCACCGTCTGCGTTCGGGACCGTAGCTTCCAACGTCAGCGTGCGGGTTTTCTCATCCAGTGAAGGGCTGATGCGGCTGATAACGCCAGAAAATGTCTTGCCCGGATACGCATCCACGAACAATGTCACTGTTTGTTTCAGATGGACGGAGGCAACAGCCACCTCGGGAACGACGGCTTGCAACCGCAACGGATTGGACCGCACCAACGTGACGATCTGCGCTTCCGCACGGATGTACTCGCCGCGGGTAACGTGTCGCGCACTGATGGCGCCGTCCATGGGTGCCACAATAATTGTGTCTTGAAGTTGTTTGCGAGCCAGTTGCAGCTCGGCTGTGCGCTGATCGACCAGCGCTGTCTGGTTATGAAAGCTGTCTTGGGACGCCTGGTAACGAGCTTCGGCACTCCGATGCTGGATCTCAGCCTCATCGAAACGTTCTTGCGAGACGTCACCGTTCTTGATGAGGGTTTTGGCACGCTCATAGCGCAAACGGGCCTCATCCAGCGCAGCCTTCGCCTGCCGCACTTCGGAATTCTGCGCAGCTTCCAGGCTGGTGCTGCCGTTGCGCATGCCCACGCGAGCACGCGCCTGGTCCAGAGCCGCCTGTGCCTGGTCCACACGCAACTGCGCCTCACGCTGGGCCAACCTCGCCAAAAGCTGCCCGCGACGGACCACACTACCCAGATCTACCGGCAACTCTTCGATAATACCCTTCACTTCACTGCTGACCACGACCTCTTGATCCGCCTTGAGCGATCCGACCACTTCGACATAACGCGCCACTGGACGTTCTTCGACCAAAGCAGTCTTCACCGCCAACGGTTGCGCCTGGACCGCATCGGCTCGCACGGTTTCGTCTTTGTGCTTCGAACAGCCGGACAGGCCGAGCGCCAACCCGAAAAGCATCAGAGAAAGCAACACTCCGTTTTCAAAGCCGAGTTGCTTGGACCGGCGCCATGTCCAGTCTGCGGCAGTCGAGGTTGCAGGGCGCGGAGCCATGGCTGCTGCTAAAACAACTTTGCGTTGCCCGGCACGAGAAGCCGCAGACCCGCTCAAAACACGGGTCTGCGCTACAGAAGCCACCTCAGACTGCCACGGACAACATTTTCCCGAGGATTCAAATTCATGAATCACGAAGGCACCTATCGTTTCTTAGAAGAGGTAATCCGAACGCCCTGCAAAAAGATCCTGGAAAATTCGCGCGCCATCTCCCGATTGCTTTTGCGCAGGAATGGATCGCCGTAGATCAACGTAATCAGCGAATGATGACTGACCATGCCCAGGAAGCCGCGCACCAGTACCACAGCATCTGCTTTGCGGAACGCACCTTCGCGAGCGCGCTGACGAATGTAGGCAGTCAGCAATTCGTAAACTGGGCGCACCTGGCTTTCCATGAACAGTTGCGAAAGTTTGTGCCCCTCCAAACTACTGAACAAGAGCAGTCGAAGTAGAGCCGGCTCTTCCCGGTGGGTCTCCAAAATGCGGAAAGCGAGCGACTCGAAGAGCGCCGCGTCGTCCCGCTTGTCCATGGCCTGACTCAGTTCCGCAAAGAACTGCTCACAATGGCCTTGGATGATGAAATCAATGATGGCGGCGTAAAGGTCTTCCTTGGTCGCAAAGTGGCGGAAAATAATGGCTTCGCTCACTCCTGCAGCCCGGGAGATTTCGCGCGTGGTCGTCCCTTCAAAGCCTTTGGCCGAGAACAGAGCCATGGCCACTTCAATGATCTGTCGTCGCCGGTCCGCGGCCGGCAGTTTACGGGTTATCGTCTTTGAGCGTGTTTCCAGCATCCGGGCCTTACCATCCTTCGTGAGCAGACAAAGCGAGCTTCCGCTCAATGTATGTAAGTAATTACTAACATATTGAACCAAAGTCAATCAAAAAACTTGCTAGTGGGGGTGCCACAAATGTAAGCGCACAGTCAAAAGGGGAAATTCGGACAGTCAGAAAGCCAAATTGCGCTACTTCCGAGAGCGTATCGACCGTAGGTTTGCGCTAAAAGTAGGAAAGGGAACTAGCGAGGTAACCAGGGCGGCGGCAATACTCTTAAGAACCCTTAGAAAGAGCTTTACAAGGCAGGTTTAGGCGACTCGCCGCGCGCGGCGTCATCTTCAACGGGAAACAGCTTGTGGGTGTCTTCTTGAGTGTAGAGCTTGATCCATAGAGCAAACCCCTTATGCTGCAATCTGTACACGCCCCGCGCTCCTTCTTTTGAGAGAATGATATGCCGGTCGCGAAGGGCTTTGATCGCATTTGACAGCGTGCCATCATCACCTTTAAAGCCGGCTCGTATCTCTTCCTTCGAAATCCAGCTATCGCGCCTGCTCGACATCACTCTAAGAACCTGTCGATAGGAGTCCTGCTGGATTTTGTTGTAAAAGTCGTCTCGGTAATACCTGTCGCGATGAGTTCAAGAGCTGAACGTTTGACGGTTGTACTACCTAAAGCTCCCTCCGTCGCGTCACGCATGTCGATCAAATCGTCGGAGTCACGCGCAAATGCGGAGTAGCCAAACTGTTGTATGAAGTGTGGATATCCTTCTGAAATAGAGACTAGAAAGAACCGGGCATCGTCTGCGATCTTAGTCTGAAAGCCGTTCTTTTCGTTCGCCTCTTCCAGGCACAAATCGATCACCCGGGTGGCCTCGTCGTCAGACAATCTGCGGAGTTGGATTTCGTCAAATATACGAAGGGAGGACGGATGGCTTTCTCGCAGAACATCTCGAAGATCTTGAAGTCCTGCAAGGCCAATCATCAGCCGATCACAGCCCGCTTTTCCAGCCTTTCGGTTAGAGACTTCAACAGGGCACCTAGATGCAGTTGTTTCGAAGCGCTGTCGGCCTCGTCAATACAGAGCAAGACACCGTCATATCGGGCACCAAAGATGCCCGGATCAGAGCCCGACTCACAAACTCTCTCCAGCGTGCTAGAAAGTGAATATGCAAGTTCGTCGAGCACGTCTTCCGCCTCCTGAGAGGGGGGCGCCCCGTCGCGTAAACTTATTCCGGCTGCCTCAACTCGAAGAAAAGCTTTCCAAGTGTTTGCAAGGAAATTGCGCGCAGGTTCGCTCTTGCCAAGTTCGTGTCGAAGAGACCGTTCGATCTTTCGAGCAAGGGCTATAGGGGTTGATCCTTTTTCGATATCGAGGTCGAGAACCAGAAACTTGAACTTGTGACCCAGCACCTCAATGTCTCCCTTGGCCAACCAACGTAAATAGTTGAGGAGCGAGGTCTTGCCGATACCACGTTCTCCGGTTAACATGAAATGCTTCGGCTGACCGGCCCTGGTCTGGACAAGTGATTGTTCAAGTGCCGTGATCTCATCGAGGCGCCCAGCGAACATGCCCGGCGCAACAGGAGAGTTCGGACGGAATGGATTGACTCGTGTGGTTGGAGTCATAGACGCACCAGGCGCGAAATCTCCATGCTTGTTGGACCTCCGGCTAAGATTATCGATCTGCACCCTAAACCGCAACGGCTCTTTTTTTGGACTTCAGTCTCGAACTAAGTTCCTGAAGGATTGAGAGCATTTCATCGAACTTCTGGCTCAACATCGCGTGCTGAAGGTCGAGCACTGCGGACAGAGCAGCAACCAGGTCAACCTGATGCTCGTCTAGTCCGGTGTCTTTGAGAATCGTCAACAAGGCCTGATGATGACGCTTCACTACTAATGTCCTGCAAGGGCGAAGGTCCGCAGCACTCCACTCTACGGATACAGCAGATACTTCTGCCGTATCAGCAAAAACCTATCCACTTCTTCCCGCCCCGCTTCGACGATCCGTGCCACCGAATCGCCTCGTCGGATTCCTTGTTCCACAGCCTCAGAGCCAGTCATGCCCACTAGTTTCTCCAACTGAAAACGTCCGGGATACAGGCGGGCAATCGCGCGGGCCATCTCCAAACCTGCCATGACGGAGCGCAACCGATTTCGGTCCGTCAGCTCGACGCGCACTCCATGGCAGAGTTTGTCGTGATAGTGATCGTCGGTGGGCGTGAAGTGGGCGGGAAAGAACTTCACTCCCGGGAGCTTGCGGCCTCGGAGCGTCCGTGCCAGTCGACTGGCATTGATCCACGGCGCGCCGAAAAGCTCAAACGGAGTGTCGGTGCCCCGACCGACAGACAGATTGGTGGATTCAAGCAGACCCACAGCCGTATAGAGTGTTGCCTGGCGCAGATTGCGGATGTTGGGTGACGGATTCACCCAAGATAGGTCTGTTTCGTCGAGCCACAAGGAGCGCTGCCAACCCTCCAGCCTGACGACTTCCAGCTTGGCACCAATCTGGTTTTCCTCGTTGAAGAGCATCGCCAGCTCGCCGACGGTCATGCCGTGCCGAACCGGCAACGGGAAGTAACCGGTGAAGCTCAAGCGATGCGATTCCAGAATCGGCCCTTCGACCTGAACGCCGTTAATGGGGTTGGGCCGGTCGAGCACGATGAACCGAATGCCAGTCTTGGCCGCTTCTTCCATCGCATATCCCATGGTGGAGATATACGTGTAAAACCGTGCCCCGATATCTTGAATGTCGAAGACCAGAGCGTCGAGCCCTTCCAGCATTTCCGGCGTGGGCCGTCTCGTCTGCCCATACAGGCTGTGCACGGTCAGGCCGGTGTTCGGGTCCACAAACGACGCCACTTTGCGATCCACGTCGCCATAGAGTCCGTGTTCGGGGCTGAAGAGCCCCTCCAAGCGGACACCCGGCGCTTCGCGGAAGAGGTCCACCGTACTCTTGCCTGCGCGATTTCGTCCCGTGTGATTCGTGATCAAACCGACCCGCAGTCCGTTCAACCGCGAAAAGTTTTCAGCCTCCAATACGTCGATGCCAGTAAGAACTTTCCTGCCAGTGTCCTCCGCGCGGAGGTTCAAAGAGGTGACCAAGAAAACCAGAACAATGCACAGATAATTCAAGGCCCCGCTCCTTTGTCCAGTTTTAGTAATCGGATTTTTTGGGAACTTCAAACTTAGGTGAACCAAAATCTATTCGGCTTCTCGACAGACCGAGAGTAACTTTGTTTGAACCGCTAAGAGCGCCAAGAACGCAAAGGGGAATCCGTGCTGTGACTTGGAATCTGAGCGCCTCAAATCACGGATCCTATACATCCAAGTTGGCCGACCGAGCTGTTCGGAAGGCTTCATCAGGCAAGCTCTTGGCGCTCTTTGCGGTTCGCTTCCTGCTTTGGATCTCGGCGGTGCGAGATCGCTCGCTACGGGACTTGCCACGTCTGTTGAAGTATTCTCAACAACCCGAGCCTGTGTCAAAAATTGACAGGCTCAGAGCGGTCGATTATAAACGGATCCAGCCTGATTCCTGGACGAAAGAGGAAGCGAATGACCTCATTAACCCGACTTTGCAGTTTCGTTCTTGCGTGTGCCCTCCTTTCAGTCACGGCCTCCGCACAGAAGCGACCCTTTCATTTCGACGAGATGATGAAAGTGAAGCGCGTCGCTGACCCGCAATTGTCTCCCGATGGGAAATGGGTGGCCTTCACCGTGGCCACCTACGAAGTCGAAAAAAACAGCCGCAACAGCGATATCTGGCTTGTCCCTTCGGAGGGCGGCGATCCCCGGCAAATGACGCGCAGCCCAGAGGCAGACGAGCGTGCGCGTTGGGCGCCCGACAGCAAACGCTTCGTATTTGCCTCCACGCGTTCGGGGATCTCACAGATTTGGATCCTCGCGATTGATGCCGGCGAAGCAGTCCTTGTAGACACCAAGGGTGTGGAGGCTTCGGGCGTTGTGTGGTCGCCGGATGGCAGGACTCTGGCTTTCGTTTCGGACGTCTACCCGGACTGCCCCGACCTGGCATGCAATCAGAAAAGAGACAAGGAGCGAGAAACCGATCCAGTGAAGGCGCGTCTGCTCGACAAGCTGATGTTCCGGCATTGGAACGCCTGGAAAGATGACAAGCGCAGCCATCTGTTTGTGGTGCCAGCGGAAGGGGGAACGCCGAAGGATCTGACGCCGGGCGACGCCGATGCGCCACCTTTCTCGCTGGGCGGTCCGGACGACTATGCCTTCTCGCCAGACGGAAAAGAACTTTGCTTCGTGCGTAACGATGACCGGAACGAAGCCGTCAGCACCAACAGCGACTTGTTTGAGGTCCCGGTAGACGGCAAGAGTGGCGCCAAGAAGCTGACCCTGAACCCGGCAGCCGACAATTCCCCTATTTATTCTCCGGATGGAAAATTCATTGCTTTCCGCGCACAGGCCCGGGCTGGCTTTGAATCGGATTGCTGGCGATTGATGCTTTACGACCGCACCTCGTCGACAACCAGAAGCCTGACTGACGGTTTTGACCGCCACGTTGAGAGCTTTCAATGGACAACCGATTCCAGGGCGCTGTTCCTCATCGCCGGTGATGAAGCACGCCAGCCCGTGTTTACAGTTGATTTGAACGGGGGCCCGGTGCGCAAGGTGTTGGATTCCCACACCAACGATGACCTTCAGCTATCGCCCGATGGCAAGAGATTGGTCTTTTCGCATCAGAACCTGTCGACTCCGGCGGAGATCTTCAGCGCGTCGGCCGACGGCAGCCAGCTAAAGGCTCTGACTGCAATGAACCGGGAGCTGCTTTCGCAGGTGGATCTGCGGCAACCCGAATCGCTGTGGTTCACCGGCGCTGCAGGTTCGAGAGTTCAGACATGGATTCTGAAGCCTCCTAACTTTGATCCAGCCAGGAAGTATCCCTTGCTTCTCGCTATCCACGGCGGCCCGCAAGGTGTCTGGGGCGACGCCATGAGCTACCGCTGGAACGGCCAGGTGTTTGCGGCTCAAGGCTATGTGGTGATGATGCCGAATCCAAGGGGCAGCACCACCTTTGGGCAGTTGTTCGTTGACGACATTCGCGACGACTGGGGTGGCAAGGTCTACGAAGATCTGATGAAGGGCGTGGACTATGCGCTGACTTTGGGCTACGTCGATCCGAACCGCATGGCTGCGGCCGGCGGATCCTTTGGCGGATACATGGCTAGCTGGATGGCAGGCCATACCGATCGATTCAAATGCCTCATCTCGCATGCGGGTGTTTTCAACCTGACAAGCGAGTATGGTGTCACTGAAGAGCTATGGTTTCCCGAATGGGAATTCAAAGGAACGCCCTGGACAAACCATGAAGCCTTTGAAAAGTGGTCGCCTCACCGCTTCGCCAGGAATTTCAAGACGCCCATGCTCGTGATCCACGGCGAGCTGGACTACCGGGTGCCCATTGGCGAAGGGTTTCAGCTTTTCACGTACTTGCAGCGCTTGGGCGTGCCTTCGAAAATGCTCTACTTTCCGGATGAAGGTCACTGGGTACTGAAGCCAGCCAACAGCCAGTTGTGGTACAAGACATTTTTCGAGTGGCTGGGCAAGTACTTGCGGTGAGGCGAGTGAGTTGTGCTGACACTGGAGTAGCAGCCGCAGGAACGTTCGATGAAGAAATTCCCCCTTAGAAAAGGCAATAATATACTTGACTGACAGGTTATTTCCTGCTATTTTCAATGCATGAAAACACTACAAGAAGCCATCATCCACTTCAGCAAGTTTGACAACTGTCAGGCATTGATGTGCAAAATTCGCTGGCCAGATGGAGTAGTGCGCTGCCCGAAATGTGGCTCTGACCAGGTTAAGTATTTGGAGAACGCCAAACTTTGGAAGTGCTTTCAGAAGCACGCCAAGCAAAAGTTCTCTCTCAAAATCGGAACTATCTTTGAAGACTCGCCGATTGGCTTGGACAAGTGGTTTTCCGCTCTTTGGATGGTTGGAAACTGCAAGAACGGGATCAGTTCCCACGAGGTTGGCCGCGCTTTGGGCGTCACCCAGAAGACCGCATGGTTCATGGTTCACAGAATTCGGCTTGCGATGCAGGACGGTTCCTTCGTCAAGATGGGTGGCAAAGGTGGAGCTGTTGAAGTTGACGAAACCTACATCGGTGGGAAGGCTCGCAACATGCACAGAGATCGTAGAGAACGTATGATTCACGGTCGCGGCACTGCTGGCAAGGTTGCTGTTTTGGGCCTTCTGGAAAGGCATCACGAGAAAGGAAGCACTGTCAAATTGAACACCATTCCCAATACCAGCCGCAAAGACATCCAACCTTTGATCCGCAAGCACGTCGAAGCCGGAACCGATGTTTACACCGATTCGCATAGCGGATACGAGGGGCTGGGTGGCGACTACTTCCATGAATTCGTGAATCATGCTGAATGCTACGCTCGCGGGAAGGTTCACATCAACGGGCTTGAGAATTTCTGGAGCCTCTTGAAGCGCGGTCTTCGTGGAACCTACATTAGCGTTGAGCCGTTTCACTTGTTTCGATACCTTGACGAGCAAGCCTTTCGCTACAACCACCGCGTCGATATGGACGATGCCGACCGATTCAGGGCGCTTTTGAAGAGAGTCATCGGAAAGCGAGTGACCTATCAGAAGCTCACTGGCAAGGAGGGAGAAACGCCCGTCTTTTAACGTAAACCGCTTGAAGCGCGGTCGGCGGAAGGCTTGACGGTCTTGGGTTTCGGCCCAGTCTTGGGTTTGTTCCGACGCGCTTTCTTGTATTCCTTCATACGCGTCTGAAGTTCTGAGTGCGAAACGGAGAGAACTTGTTTCAGCAGATCCTTGAAGGCGCGGAATTCTGGCGACGTTGGGTCTTTCGTTTTCATCCTTCATATTATACAGCCAAGTCGCTTTCATGTCCTGGTCCTTGGGTAACGAATTTTTTTACGCAGAAGCCCCGGTTGTTGTTTGGCGTGGACGCCACCACACTTTGATGAATTGTCGTGGAATGAAAGCGCAGGTATATTTCCAAATGTTTCCCCCATCCACCGTAACCGTATGTCCTTCTATTCTTCTAGCCTCAAATTCAAAGGTCGGATGAATTGGCCCCTTGCGAACTTGGAAACCTCCCACAGTCGGCGCAGAGAAAATGACAACCTCTGAGTAGTTTTTCGGCATTTTTTTACGCAATTTCCAAGTTACCGAGCAAGGTTGGTACTCAAAGCCCATGCGCAGTTCATAAGGGTCAAGATTAATTGGATCACCTTTAACATCACGGCTGCGACTCTCCTCTCCGGTGGTCGTCCGTTTAGACAATTCTTCCGCTGAAAGGTGATAAGCCACATCCCCATGAATGCAGTCTAAAGAGAGAAATTGGGGTTCATGAAAGTGCTCGTCTCCCAACTTAGGGGTGTATTCCTCTGTCGTTTTACCGTAGTTGTATGTCTTGTATTCGCGTTCAATAGTAACCAAGACTAGTTCCGGGTTGTCTGGGTCGGGTTGAATATCAAATGTTACAGAACTGTCCTGATGAACAATTGAAGTGTGGTGGACAATGTTACCAATCACGCCCTGCAAATCCTTCGGGAGCCCCATTCCAACTAGTTTTTCAGACAATTGCAGAGAAGTGTGCTCAATAAGTGCCCCACTAAAGAACAGCTCTATAGTCAACCCAATGACTATGCCCACAGCAATAGCGTCCAACAGCATATGAAAAAAAGCATGCGCCCACCACGTGTCTTGATAGATCACACGTAGAAGGACCGCGAGTACAAGGAAGAGTAAGGGAATGCGCACAACTTTCCATATCTTCTCGGGTGTCCAGTCTTTCCACATCACGGCAGAGTCCTCCTTAAGAGGTAGAGCTTGAGCCCCCCCCATTACTGGGAAGGCAAAATCTCGGCTTGCGATGTGGGTAATAGTGTTACTCTCACGCATACGTTTCAAGTTTTATTGAGGTGGAAGGAAGCAGTTAGCGCTGAGTTTTTATTTCCACCGGACTCAATACTGAAGGAGTCCGCTCTGGCCACCATTGTCTGCCCGTGCTCTTCTCTACTAATCTTTCAACAGACCAACCTGCTCCATTTTTTACAAGAAAGGCGATGAAAACATTGGTGCGGAGTTCCTCTTTGTTCCATTCCTCTTCATTCCATAAAACTTTTCCGTAGGGCGTCAGCTTCTGACCAAGTTTGAAGGTTATAACTTTGTAGAGACGCCATCCCCTCAAGTCCGTCCCAATATCGAGTACCTCTTTAACCACGCCTTTATGACTGGAAATGTCAAAACGCAGCGACATTATGCCCTGTTCGAGTTTAGCGTCGGAATCCAAAGCCAGTTTTGTTAACTCCAAGGCCATCGAATATTGAGTTAGAGAGTTGCTTCTCTTTTCAATGCTTGTTTTGACATCTAAGAACCCATCTGCGTAAAACGTAGCGATTTTTTCATTCTTGTTGATGAACTTGATCATCGCCACCTTCTCGCTATCGTCATAAACTTCGTTCATTCGCCTAAAGTAGTTCTTTGCCGCATCGGATTTATCAACTGCCGGATTTGAGGCTCTAGACCGAAATTCGCTCAGAATGGAGAAGACCTCCTCTTTTGAAACACTCACAGTGTTTACAAACTCGAAATCTTCAGTGTGGGGGTCCCCTTTTGGAAGCTTTCTTGACGCATTGATAGTGTTGGCTGCGTCTCGTGCTGAGATTAGAAATACGTGTGCAAAAAACAAAGGTATTGAAACGAAAGCTAAGGCAATAACGACAACCACAGTGAATCTTAACCGGCGGCTCCGAATGCCAACCAAAGAGTTTGCGTTTCGTAACATATCTTTTCTATGCCCGAAACCCGCCGAGGCCGTGATGCAAGCGCCTACCACTAGAAGCGCCCATCCCCACTGGATCTGTATTGAACTGACCATAAGACCGGTCAAACTTTGCAGCAGGCCGTCTGAATCAGTCGAAACGTCGGACTGAAGTTTTGAGTAGAGTTGTGTCAGATTCAGCAGGGTATAAACTAAGATTAAAAGAGCAGATGTTCCCGTTATCCGTAGCCACCAAAATTTCTTCTTTAGCGTAAGAATGAGGGATGCAAGAGCTATGCATACTACGAGAACCCCATCTCCTTCACCGTTTCTAAAATAATTCACATTCCCGACGATTGGCAGGCTCACAATCGGGCAGAACACCCCGAAGAAAAGCAGTGTGGAGCCGACTGCTCCCAGTGCAAATGACGTTTCCAATTTCTTAGTTGAAGGTGATTTGGTGAAGGCCGCACCACATTGTAAACAAAACTTGGCTTCCTCGGCGTTACCAGAACCACACTGAGTGCAGAACATGAGTTTAGATTCCCCCTTATGTGGATAACTTAAACTTGGGTTAGCCGAGTCGCTAGTTTACTCATAAGTCTTTGTACATGATCCAGCACTTGGTCAACATCTTTTGGTCCGTAGTCGGTTCGAGCGTGCATGACATGGTTGCGCCAAGCTCCCCGCAGAGCGTCAATCTCTTGCCAAGAACTATTGTAAAACTCTTGGGCTTCTTGTTTGGCCTGACTTGGGCCGCCCATAGATTTCAGTCGATCTTCAATTTTTTCGGGAAGGCCGTTTAATATAGGTTCCCATTGGGCGTATTCAATCGGGATGTATCGAGGCTGTCCTGATTTTCTGTGGGTTTTTACTTCTTCAAACCCTAGATCGTCACATAAGGCTCTCAAGCCACATTCAACCACCCGCATCAGATGGAAAACTGTTGCCGTACTGAAATCCATGATTATGCAATCGGTCGCGTCTTCTATGTCTTTCTTGGCGTCAGGAAATGCTGTTAGAACTTTGTCAGAAAATAGCAGCTTCTTTTTGGTTGCGTAGTCCAGACGGTTTTCTGGAATGACTGCAAACAGGTGCGGAATAAGGTCGCGTTCCAACGCTTCCAGGATGTTGCGTATTTCGTTCTGGGCGGTTTCGTAACTGAGTAGGGGGGACTTCCTGTCTTTGAAGAAAAATCGTGAGTAGTCTATCTTCCCCTTTGTCTGTGGAAGGACTAAGTAGCCACACAACAGGGAGTCCATGTTGTTGACCAAATCGTTTACTTCGTCAAAGTCTTTGTTGCTTAACCGACCTTGAGATTTTAGGAAGAGCGTGCCGAGGCGGTGCAGGTCATCAATTACCGCGTGGAGATACTTGGTTTGGAAGAGTTCCATAATGTCCAGAAGGTCGAGGATTCGTTTCTCGCTATGATCTTCGGAACACTTGGGCGCGTCATCTAAAATTTGTTGTAAACGAAACAAAATAGCCCCCTTTGGAGGCAATAATATACTGTCAGTCAAGTATATTATTGCCTTAGAAAAGGGGGCGGCGCGAAGGTGAAGTCTTGAGAAGATTTCACGGGGTCGCGAAGCGCCAGGGCGTTGTCGGTTCGGCTTTGCTAGTTCCACCAGGACAAAACCCCCTGAAGCTGTGAAAAAAATCAATGGTAGGGACGCGCTGCTGCGCGTCCGCGACGCTAAACCCAACTCGGACGCGGAGCACCGCGTCCCTACCGGATCGGGTCTATACGCCCAACCGAAGTTTTTCACAGCTCCCCCTTTGTTAAGGGGGAATTCAGAGGAATTGCCACAGTCAGGTTGCCGAGTGGTAGGATACACAAACCTGAACTGCACTGGAGCCCACAGAATTGGAACGCGGAAGTTGCAGATCAAAAGTTACTTGGATTAGTGAAATGAATCGGGACCTCAAACGCCGCCGCAAGCCCCAAGCCAGGTTCGGGCTTTGCATCCAGAACGAAGGCTGCGAGGATTTTGAAGTTCGGAAGATCTACCGCGTTCTGCGTGACAGGCTCTGCTTCCGAAGACGATCTGCTTCGAATCATGGATGAATTGGGAGACGATTATCTGTATCCAGCCGCATGCTTCGTGGCCATTGAGCTCCCGAGCGAAGTCCAGAAGGCTCTGCTGTTGGCATCCTGATCTTCCCGATGAATAGCCGCATAAGGCTCGAAGGGGCAAGGGAAGAGGGTGGCGCCACTTGAGAGACGATGCGCTGAGGCAGGGCTTTCTTCGCTTCGCAAGACAACCCCTGGGCGGCTGCGCGACCGCTGTCGCTAGGCCGCCCCCCCTTTCACTCAAGGGGAATTTTTTCACAGCTGCAATGAGAATGTCTGTATCGGTCGTGTCGCTCCCAGCGGCATGAATTGCTCTTTTCTATCTCTCTCATGCCCAACCCACGCTTATCCCTCACGCAGGTCAGTTCACCGCTTTCGATTCCTCGCATTGTCGAAGAACTGAAGCTGTCGCGCGGACTCCAGCAATGCATTACGCACGTCGAGCACTTTCCTGCTCAGGATGCCAGGTATGCAGGATTTCCGGAAGGTCTCGATCCGCTCGTCATCGAAGTGTTCAAGAAACGGGGCGTTGAGCGGCTCTACACGCACCAAGCCGAAGCGGTTCAGAAAACGCTGGCCGGACGTAATGTTGTGGTTGTCACGCCCACGGCCTCGGGCAAGACGCTCTGCTACAACATTCCAGTGTTGAACACCGTCCTGACGCATCCGGATGCGCGCGCGTTGTATTTGTTTCCGACGAAGGCCCTGGCGCAAGACCAGATGGAAGAGCTTTACCAGCTCATCCAGCTCACGGGGCGAGATCTCAAGACCTTTACTTATGACGGTGACACACCCCAGGACGCACGCCGGGCGATCCGTGCGCAGGGGCATGTGGTGGTCAGCAATCCCGACATGCTGCACGCCGGCATCCTGCCGCACCACACCAAGTGGGTGCAGCTTTTCGAGAACCTGAAATTCGTCGTCATCGACGAGCTGCACAGTTACCGGGGGGTCTTCGGCAGCCACCTCACAAACGTGCTGCGTCGTCTGAAGCGGATCTGCGCCTTCTACGGGTCGAAGCCGCAGTTCATCTGCTGCTCTGCAACCATTGCAAATCCCAAAGAACTGGCAACAAAGCTTCTGGAAGAGGACGTCGAGCTGGTGGATGACAACGGCGCGCCGCGAGGCGAGAAGTATTTCGTCTTCTACAATCCGCCCGTCGTGAATCAACAGTTGGGCATTCGCCGGTCGTACGTCAACGAAACCCGTTCCGTGGCGTTGAGCTTCCTGAAGAGAGGACTGCAGACGTTGGTATTTGCCAATAGCCGGCTGGTCACCGAGATCCTCGTCACTTATCTCAAAGATGCCTTGGAAAGAAATGTCCTGTCGCGCGACCTGGTGCGCGGATACCGGGGTGGATACTTGCCTCTGGAGCGTCGTGAGGTGGAGAAGGGTCTGCGCGAGGGCAAGATTCTTGGCGTGGTAGCAACCAGTGCACTTGAACTCGGCGTGGATATTGGCAGTCTGGAAGTCTGCGTCATGGCTGGCTACTCGGGAAGCATCGCTTCCACCTGGCAGCGGGCGGGCCGCGCCGGGCGCCGCAGCGGCGTTTCGGCGGCCGTGCTGGTGGCCAGCAGCGCGCCCCTGGATCAGTTTATCGTCGAGCATCCCGAGTATTTCTTCGGTCAGTCTCCAGAGCATGGGCTGATCAATCCCGACAACTTGGAGATCTTGCTGAACCATGTGAAATGCGCCGTGTTCGAGTTGCCGTTCACTGACGGCGAGAAGTTCGGTGGCGTCGAAACGCGCGACATTCTGAAGTTTCTCGAAGAGAACGGTTTCGTTCACGCCGCCGGGGGGCAGTGGCACTGGACCAGCGAAGCTTACCCGGCCGATGTGGTCAGCCTGAGATCGGTTAGCTCAGACAACTTTGTGGTGCTCGATGTGACAGGAGAGCCAAAGATCATCAGCAAGGTGGACTTCCCCAGCGCTCTCACCACGGTGCATGAGAAAGCGATCTACATTCACGAAGGGCAGCAGTATTTCGTTGAGAAGCTCGACTACAAGGAGCGGCGGGCGCACGTCAAACAGGTGGACTTGGACTACTTCACCGACGCCATTTCCTACACCCAGGTACGCATTCTGGATACGTTCGAATCGCAGCCGACTCCTCTCAAGCCCCCCCTTGACAAGGGTGGATCACAGGGGGGCGCATTCAAGAATCACGGAGAGATTCACCTGACGACGCAAGTGGTAGGCTTCAAGAAGATCAAGTTTTACACACTGGAGAATGTAGGCGCGGGCGATCTGGAGTTGCCCGAGCAGGAGATGCATACGACGTCTTATTGGCTCACATTGCCCAAGGCACTCATGGATTCGTTGCCCTATCTGCCGTCGGTCCGGTTGAACGGCGTCCGCGGCCTGGCCCAGGCCATGCGGCAGATGGCTGCGCTCTTCCTGATGTGCGACCCGCGCGATATTCAAGTCACTATCGAAGAGAATCTGGTGGGCGAGACATGGGCTCCAGCAGTCAAGCCGGCGGTTCAGAGGGGTCGAGAGATTCCCAGCCAGATCTTTGAACCGAACATCTTTATCTACGACAACTATCCCAGCGGCATCGGACTCAGCCAGCCTCTGTATGACATGCACGACCGTGTGCTCCAGGAAACAGCCAGGCTCATTCGAAGCTGTCCGTGCCAGGAAGGGTGCCCCAGTTGTGTGGGCCCACGCGGCGAAACGGGCGATCTGGGCAAGCAAGTGGCGCTGGAGATTCTAGGTGCAATCTTGTAGGGAGGACAAACCGAAGACATTTGAACCGCGAAGGCGAGCGCGAGCTGGAATCCAGTCCTCCTTTTGGCGGCAGCGACGATCTGGATTCCCGCGTTCGCGGGAATGACCCACGAACTCATAAGGTTCGCAGTTTGGATTCTTATTGCGTCTTGCGGTCGCCTCATGTTCCCGTCATTCCGGCCAAGCGAAGCGCGAGCCGGAATCCAGTGGCTCCTTTGAAGGCAGCGACGGTTTGGAGTCCCGCATTCGCGGGAATGACATCGTCGGGATTCGAGACTCGCCCAATTTCATGACTCTCTCCCAGAAACTGGCGCAGCAGCAACTGCTCAGGACTCGAAACGAGGCCCGCTTCAGCTCGCTGCCGGTTGCAACTGTCGACGAATCTGCGTCCAGCCTGCCCCTGAGCGATCCTTCCACAATTCAATCCGGCCTGGAAAAACTCCGTCGCAAAATCCGAAAAGACCAGCCCGATCAGGAACAGTCCAGCGGCAGTGTGTCCGACCGGCGGGACGACACTTTTGATGGCGGTCTCGAAGGCAACGGAAACGGCGCATTCCTGCGCCGCGTCTCCCATTCCCCGTTCGGGTTCGATGATCAGCAGGAAGCCTTGTGGATCAGCCGTCTCATTCAACTTCTGTGTGCACAGAAGCAGGTAGCTGATCCTCGATCCATCATTTTCCTGGATACAGAAACTACCGGACTATCTGGCGGGACGGGAACCGTCGCCTTTCTGGTCGGAGTGGGACGTTGGTCCAGTTCTGGGTTTACCGTTGAGCAATATCTGATGCGCGACTACCACGAAGAGCGGGCCATGCTGCTGGGGCTGCAGGAGAGTCTCGCCGGCACCCAGGCGTTGGTTACGTTCAATGGGAAGGCCTTCGATATTCCACTGCTGCAGTCGCGCTTTGTGCTCACGCGCCAGCGATGGCCGCTGGCTGGGGTGTTGCATTTGGATCTGCTCCATCCGGCGCGGCGGCTGTGGAAGCTGCGTTTGGGGAAATGCTGCCTTGCTAACTTGGAGAGCCAGTTGTTCGGAATCGAGCGGGAAGGGGACATTCCGGGGCATCTGATTCCGCAGGCCTACTTTCGCTACGTCCGCACGCGCAACCCGCAAGGCATCGGCAGCATTCTTAGCCATAACCGCCAGGATATCGAAACGCTAGTGCGCCTGGCGCTTCGGATGGGCGAGATGTTTTCGGGCCAGGCGAGCGAGGAACTGGCGCCTGTGGATCTCTTCAGTGCAGGGAGATACGCGCACGCCCTGGGAGAACGAGAACTGGCAGTACGCTGGAATGAAGACGCACTGCTGCGCGGCTTGCCCGAGGACCATGCGGTGGAGGCCAAGAAAGCGAAGGCGGCCCGGCTGAAGGAACAAAAGAAGTATTCTGAAGCGGCCGAACTTTGGCGGGACCTGAGCGAACATTCAGAAGCTTTTCTCGAAGATGTCCACGAGGAGCTCGCGATCTACTATGAGCACCGAAAAGGCGATTTGGAAGGAGCGCTCAGCCTGAGCGAACGCGCCCTCGCGCAGTTGCAAGGCCGGACCGTTCTGAAGAAGTGGGAACACCGGCGAGCCCGGGTCGCCATGAAGCTCGCGCGACGCAAGCCCGTCGAGGCAGGCTTGCTCTTCCACAGCCAGAGCTGATGGCGGGTAAAGTGACTGCAGCATCCTGCTTTGGCGGCAACGACTTGTATTTCCCGCAAAGACGGTCTGGATTCCCGCGTTCGCGGGAATGACGCCATTCCTCACTGGTAGCTCTGCACTCACCGCGCCTTCCAACTCAAACAGTTCAGCAAAACCTGCCGCAGCTGCGGGACTTCGAAGTCGCGCCCAAAATGGCCGGGTTGCATATAGAACACCCAGCCCTTGCCTGACCGCATCACCCACCCACCGGTGTCCTGCATATAGAAGGCGCCGCCAATCGGATCCTTGCACTTCATCCCAAACAACAACGTCCGTTGGTGTCCCGGGAGAAATCGCTGGTTCAGGTAAGCTTCGGTGTTCGGCACGACAAATGAAGAAAGCTTCTGCTCGGCGGCTTGCGGCTGCGGCTCGCTGCGCACATAGCTGGTGGTACCCGCGTAGCTCACGCGCTGAGTGGTAATTGGATGGCCCGGCGCCAGATTGACCATCTCAAACTCAACTCCGTTGAGAACGGCCCAAGGATACTCGGGTGCGTTCTTTGGCAGAATCTCCATCCCCACAAACTCCATCCAATAGGGACTCTTGTTCTTCGCTGACGCAATCCCGTGATGCAGGATGACCAGTCGGCCACCTTCACGTGTGAAGGAAATCAACCGCTTTCCAACTGCTTCCTCCAACACCCCATGCACGTACATCAGAATGGCCGCCGGTTTCTGGGCACCCGCTGACGCAAACTCCTTCTGTTCGAAGAGGGTCACCTGGTGGCTGCCGCTCTCAAGCACTCTCTTCAGTGCCTGCATCGGAACCGGCTCGTCGCCGACTACATGGAGGTCGGCACTTCGGGCGTTGCCGGATATCGAGAGCCAGAAAAGCGCAAACCCTGCGATGAATTTCATCTCTTGGTCCTCTCAATGCTCGCGCTGCGGCAAACGAATCGTTCTCTTTTCCGCGTCGGAGTGCTGCCGGTAAAGGATGGCGACGTTACCCACAAGACCGGCCAGCTCACTCTTTGTCCGGGTAGCAATCTCGCGAGACAGCTCTTCCCTCTGCTGCTTGAGATCGACGAACTTTACTTTGATCAGCTCATGGGCGTCCAATGCTTGGCTCACGGTTGTGATCAAATTTTCGATGAGTCCCTGTTTCCCCACCTGTACCACGGGCTTCAAATGGTGAGCCAACCCCCTGAGATGTTTTCTGTCTGAGCCTTTCAACATACTTCCATTATCCTCCTGAATAGGACAACCCCTGAGCTGCTCGGTCACTCTTCGAACTGTCGTGGCTGGTGATTGTACCACTGACACTGAATCGTGTTTAAGTTGTAGCCAGTCGCCTTAGGAATAAGAGGGCGTGCCTTGAGTTCACGCGCAGTTCATTGCAGGAACACGGAATGTTTACAACGAACGCTTAGCCTGGGGGCCACAGCTCTACTGCCTCGCGGTCCAGAGAACCCTTGTTTGACGGCAGAGTCGTGTGACACGGGCTTTGGGCCGCGGGAGTTGATCGCTGAACACCGGAAGGATTTCACCGTGAAGGAGACACTCATGCATGGCCTGGCTCGCCGGCAAGAACTCAACCCCCAACCGAACTCCTGCAGTCCTAGAAAGAAGGCGATCCTACTTGTGGAACCCGATTGGGATCTGCGCCTCATGCTCAACATGTTGTTGACGGAAGACGGGTGCACTGTGGACGCATGTGGAAACCTTGCCGACGCGCTAAGTGCCGTGGCGGAGAAGGACTTCGATTTCGTGATTACAGCCCAAGTAACGCCGGGCATCGACGGGCTCTTGCTTCTGGACGCCCTCAGGGAGAGAGGGTCGATGATTCCATCTGTCGTAATCTCTTCCCACTATGAGAAGGAGCCCTACCTCCTGGCCATGAATCTGGGTGCCCTCGACTACTTCATCAAGCCGCTTGACTACGGCGCCCTCCAAAGGCTGATTCATAGCCGCACCTAGGCTAGTAGCCAGCAAGATTGATAAACCGCCAAGGGCGCCAAGAACGCCAAGAAAAAGGGCACGACCAAGCCACCTCGTCAAGTGGAGTGGAATTTCCGCTGGGCTTGATGGCCACTTGGCTCCCTTCTTTGCGTCCTTGACGGTTGTTCCTGCATCACAAACTGGACCGAACTGTGAACTTCACTGCCGCCAAGTGGTATTAGGGCGTTTGTATTGGATCAAGGAAGACGGGGCGATTCTTGGTATTGGTTCAAGCCTTTTCGATAATGATGTCGGTGGGAAGCGTGTTGGCCACGTTCGCGGCCGGTTTCACGCCCAACCGATAGGCGGCATCTTGAGCAGCCATCTGAGCAGCTACTTCAGAAACGAAGGGAGTTTCCTTCACGGAAAACCAGGCACCATTGGCATCCGTGAGCACAGCGCTGTTCACTCTGACATATCCTTGGTATCCGTCATTGACTCGCCGGACGGTCCAAATGATCTTGGGCATTGGTCTAAACCTCTTCCGGCAGAAATTGCTATCGGCTGTTGAGTTCAAAAATCTATCGAATATTGTTATGCTGCGGAGCCGTCCAACGCTGCAAAAGGCTCCCTGGAAGCGCGCTTGAAATTGTGAGGAACCATGAAGATTGATGCTCATCACCACCTGTGGGATTTGAAGAAACGGGACTACGCCTGGATGTCGAGTAACTTGAAACCGATCTACCGGAACTTTCTGGTAGAAGACCTTGTCCAGACAGCTGCTCCGCACAAGATCATCGGCACGGTGGTGGTCCAGGCGCATCAAAGCGTGGAGGAAACCCGCTGGTTGTTGGAACTGGCGGCGAAGTCCAATCTGATTATGGGCGTCGTGGGTTGGGTGGACTTGAAAGATCCACAACTCGGGAAGACGCTCGCGGAATTGAGGAAGCACAAGAAGTTCAAAGGCGTTCGTCACATCATCCAAGACGAACCCGACGTCAACTGGATGCTGCAAACGGAAGTAATGCGCGGGTTGCGCACGTTGCATGATGCCGGACTGACTTACGATTTGCTGATCAAGCCGCATCAATTGGACGCCGCTCTCCGGCTGATTGACCATCTCCCGGCTATGCCGATCATCCTCGACCACATTGCCAAACCCTACATTAAAGAGGGCAAACGGGAACCTTGGGCCACCCAAATGCGGCAACTGGCAAAGTCGCCCCACCTGTATTGCAAGATCTCCGGACTCATCACCGAAGCGGATCATGCCAAATGGAAGACCGGCGACTTCACCTTTTACCTCGAACACGTGGTCGATGTTTTTGGCTGGGACCGGCTCTGCTGGGGCAGCGACTGGCCCGTTTGCCTGCTCGCCGGCAACTATGGGCAAGTTCTGGAACTTCCGGAAAAAGTTCTGAGGCCCAGCGCTACTGAAAAACAGTGGACTCAATTCATGGGACTGAACGCACAGCGGTTCTATCGATTGAGTTAGATGACACAGGGTCTCAGAGTCTCCGGACGGCGCCAGCCTCTCCTCATATCTGTGCAGCGCTGTGTAACTGCCAAACCCAACTCGTGTCACGGCTGTCAGGTTCCCCATTCTGGGGCCTGTTCGCCCTGTCCGCGTAGGCTCTCCCCGTTGCGAGTTTGATTCTTGAACCTCGATAAGAGAGCCGCCTCATCCCCTAAGAATCAATCCTTCTAGCGATTGGAAATCTTCAACCTCTGAGCCGAATGGATCCCTCGTTGCTCTGGGGAATTGCCGCCACTTGGCGGTCTTCGCTTAGGACGGAATTTCCACACCAGCCCTCGCTAATCCCGTACAGTGTTCTTGCCGAGACATTTAAGTGAGATTTGAGCCACAAGAGCTGAGTGTGTCGCGGATGGCAAAAAGGAAGATCAAGCTGGCGGTTGTTTTTGGTACGCGACCGGAGGCAATCAAGCTGGCGCCGGTCTTACAGCAACTCTCGAGCGACCCCCAGTTCCAGCCGGTGAGCATCGTGACAGCACAGCACCGCCAGATGCTCGACCAGGTTTTGGATGTTTTTCACATTCGCCCGAAGCACGATTTGGGCATCATGACGCCAAATCAGACACTGGCCGGCATCGTGTCGCAGTCGGTGGAGAGGCTTGATCAGCTCTTTAAGAAGATTCAGCCCAATGGAGTGCTGGTTCAAGGAGACACAGCGACGACGTTCGTGGCTTCATTGGCCGCATTCTACAACCAGATTCCGGTCGGACATGTTGAAGCCGGACTCCGAACTGGGGACCGCAACGAACCCTTTCCAGAGGAAATGAACCGGAGGCTAACGTCAGCCTTGGCGGAATGGCACTTTCCGCCCACGACAGCAGCCCGCGGAAACCTCCTGGCTGAAGGCGTAAATCCGGCAAGCATCTTTGTAACGGGAAACACTGTGATTGATGCTTTCCATTTGGCGCTCAAGGCGCGAAGAAACGGTCAGACTCCTATCGGGCCGAAGGAGCTGGCGGGGAAACGGCTGATCTTGGTGACGATGCATCGGCGTGAAAACCAGGGCGCACCGATGAAATCCATCTGCCTCGGGCTGCGGGACATCGTGAGGCGCTTTGCCGACGTTGCGATTGTGTTTCCTGTTCACCTAAGCCCGGGGGTGCGGAACGTCGTGATGCCGCTGCTTTCCGGTGTCGAACGCTTCTGGCTTACGGAGCCGTTGGACTATCTGGACACGGCTCAAATGATTCAGCGCTCAACACTCGTGATCACTGATTCGGGTGGCATACAGGAGGAAGCGCCTTCACTGGGGAAACCCGTTCTCGTCCTGCGGAACAAGACCGAGCGCCCAGAAGGGGTGCAGGCGGGAACAGCGCGACTGGTGGGAACCAGCCGCACCACACTTGTGAACGAGGCGACCCGTTTGCTTTCTGATTCACGTCTCTATGCAACGATGGCGAACGCCGTCAATCCCTATGGCGATGGCAAAGCCGCACAACGGATCTGCGAGTGCCTGTTGTATGTGTTTGGCAGGCGGCGCACGCGACCTATGCCTTTCGCACTTCGTTCCAGATAAAGAGTCAATGAACCACAGAGACACAGAGACACAAAGAATGCTTACGAGACTGGTTCGGTACCCAGGACATTTTCTGTGCCTCTGTGTCTCTGTGGTTGGCCTTTTCCTGTTACTGAATCCCAATGGCTTTGCCCAGGGCACTCCGTCAGCACGCAGAGCGCTCATCCTCTACGACGGTCCGTCCACCGGCTATAGCGATGGCCTGATCAGTGCCCGCAGCATTGCCAACTTGCTAGGGCATTTTTCAGCCGGCTTTGACATCCAGCCCGTGGGTGACTATCAAAGGGGCCGGGTTGAGAACTATGCCTGGATCTTCTTTGCCGGAAACTTCGAGAAAACCCGCTTGCCCAAGGTTTTTCTCGACGATCTTGCAGCCACGAACAAAACCATCTGTTGGCTGAACCGGCATGTGAACCAGCTGACAGCGAATCCCCAGTTCAGTCAGAAAGCCGGTTTCAGGTTCATCGACTTCCTGGACAACGAAGAGTTTGATGGGGTGCTGTACAACGGCATCACGTTGCGCAAAACCGACACCGATCTGAACCTGATTCGCATCGAAAATAAAGCGCTCTGTCGGCTCTGGGCGCAAACGCGCAGCTCTGCCGGGTTGCTGCCCTACATCGTGCAAAGCGGCAACTTCTGGTACGTGGCCGATTCCCCGTTCTCGTTTGTGGAAGAGGGCGACCGCTACCTCGCCTTCTGCGATCTGCTGCATGAGATTCTGGGAGTCCCGCATCGCGTCGAACGCAAAGCGTTGGTTCGCATCGAGGACGTTTCGATCGACGATGACCCGATCGAGCTTCGCCGCGTCGCCGATTATCTCAGCGCACAGAACGTCCCTTTTCAGATTGCGCTGATCCCGATCTTCAAGGATCCGTCCAAAGGCATTGAGCTTTACCTCTCTGACAGGCCGCAGTTTGTCGAGACCATCAGATACATGACCGCTCGCGGCGGCAGTGTGGTGTTGCACGGCGTCACGCATCAGTTTCGCGGCACCAGCGCCGACGACTTTGAGTTCTGGGACGACCTGCAAGACAAGCCGCTCAGCTTCGAGACCGAAGACTGGGTGCGGAAGAGAATCGAGCTCGGCATGAACGAGTGTTTCAAGAACGGCATTTACCCCGTTGCCTGGGAATCGCCGCACTATGGAAGCTCGTTCCTCGCGCAGCGGGTCTTCAAGGAGTTCTTCAGTCACGTCAATGAACGGCGCATGGTGCTTGAGAAGCTGGGGACGCAGCAATATTTCCCCTATCTGTTGACCGACATTCACGGGCAAAAGGTTATCCCGGAGAACCTGGGATACGTGAGCATCGAGGCTCCTAACCCGCAGCGACTCGTCGCAGACGCGCAGAAAATGCTGGCAGTTCGCGATGGCATGCCCTCGTTCTTCTTTCACAGCTTTCTCAGCCTGAAGCATTTGAAAACCATCGTGGAAGGAGTGAAGCGACAGGGGTATCAGTTTGTTTCTCTCAAATCGTTTGGATGCCAGGCTGTCACGCGCAACCGGGCCGTGACCACGCTCTCGGGTCCCATCCGTCTGAACCTTGACCAGGAATACCTGCGAAGTGCCACACTCGACCGCCGTGAGCAGCTGATGGTGGAGGACATTTCCCAAGCGCCTCTTTCAGGCTTGGCCGAAAGGAAGGCCACCGTGGGTTCCGGCCAGATGGTCATTTATGAAGGGCTGCTCGAAAAACCAGAAATCAGGCAAGCAGTCAGTTGGTTTGACCAATGGCGCGCCAAGCTAAGCCGGCTTGGATTCTCGACCGAAGACCTTCCAAAGCAGACTGAGCTGGCCGGAGATGCCACTTTGGTGTGGGTGGAGGGCAGCCGCTCAACGCTCCCGGATGGGAGTGGGGCAGGAGCAGGCTTTAGCCGGACGAAGGTACCACATGGCTTTGCAGCGCAAAGAGAGGCGCAGTTAGCGTCCGAGGAATCGAACGACCAGCAAAGTTTTCGCTCCGCGTTAACCGCCTTCGGAATTCCATTTCGCCTTTTGCCTGTTAACCAGGTGGGCACGCCAGCAAGCCGGTTGTCGAAGGTGGTCTTTGTTCCCTTCGCCAGTGCGAAACGCCTGTCGGGCTCGGCGCGAGAAGCTTTGCTGCAGCATGTGCAGACCGGAGGCAAACTGGTTTTGGACGGAGAGACGGAGTTGGCCAGCCAGTTTGGAATCCGCTTCGAGGGCCGGCGATTGCCGGCAAAACGGATTCAAGATCTCAACTTTCCCGACATTCCTGTGGAGTGGAAGCGTGCCGCCGACTTTCCGAGGTTTGCAGCTCCCAAGGGCGCCAAGCCGCTGTTTGTAGAGCTTGAAAGTCAAGCCGTGATGGCTGTCCAGGGCCAACGCGGCGAGGGCAGCTACATCTTTCTTGGCCCGCTCTTTGATCCGCATTCGACCCTCGGCATCAGCCGCTTTCCTTCGCTGTTCCAAACCCTGCGGGCCTCTTTCGCCTTGCAGTCGCTGGCCCGCCGCCCGCAATTGGAGGTGTATTTCGACCCCGGCCTCCGGGCCGGCATTTCGATAGAACGCCTGGTGCGCTCCTGGCGCAGCTTCGGTGTGAAGGTGGTTTATGCAGCCGCGTGGGCCGCAGACTACCGAAAATGGGATTTCAACTATCCGTACTTCATCGATCTGTGCCACAAGAACGGCATTCTTGTCTACGCGTGGTTTGAGTTGCCGCAGGTGAACGAGAAGTTTTGGGACGCACATCCGGAATGGCGCGAGAAAACCGCAACCGGCGCCAGTAGCTATGGAAGCTGGCGTCTGCTGATGAACCTTCAGAACCTTGACTGTCGCCGGGCCGCTATGAACGAAGTGCTCAACGTGCTCGGTGAATTTGCCTGGGATGGCGTCAACATCGCGGAACTCAACTACGATACGGACCACGGCCCCCTCAACCCGGCTAAATATGTTCCGATGAACGATGATGTGCGCCGCGATTTTGCGGCAGCCCGCGGATTTGACCCGCGCTTGCTGTTCGAGGCCGCGTCACCCTACTTCTGGCAGAGAAACCCGAAAGCGTTCGAGCAATTCAACCAGTTCCGTTCGGAGATCGTCACTGCCTGGCATCGCGAGGTTCTGGAAACGCTCACGCCACTCTGCCAGCGCAACCAGTGGGAACTTGTTGTCACAATGCTCGACAGCCTCCATAGCACGACACTCACACGGGACACCGGAGTGAACTCAGAACGTATCCTGGAATTGATGGACAAGTACCCGTTCACACTGCAAGTCGAAGACCCGGCCGAGTTCTGGAGCCAGACCCCGGACCGTTACGCAACGTTTGTGAACACCTATCTCAAGCGTGTTCCAGACCGCGGACGGCTGATCTTTGACCTGAACATCATTCCCAGCCGGAGCATGGCCCAGTCGCTGCTTCCTACAAACGCGCAAACCGGCCTGGAGTTCGCTCAAATGCTGCATCACGCGTCGCAAGCGTCCGGACGTGTCGCTGTCTACGCCGAGTCGACGCTGTTACCGCAGGACTTTGAAGTCATGGAATCGGTGCTGGCACACGGCGCCCAAGTTTCGGTCGAGCCCGGGCGACTCTGGGTTGAGACGCCTCGTACGGTGCTGGTGCGGGTGGATCCCGGAAAGATCTATCGATTGGATGGCCAGCCCTGGCCGTTTCGCGAGTTCCGGCAGCTCATGGTGCCTGCCGGCAAACACGAGGTCGTGGAAGAGCAGACGAAACAGTGGATTGACTGGAGCCAGCTTACGCTGACGTTGAAGAGCCTACAGGGCGAACTATTGGAGGGAAGCGTTACGCCAAGAGGTCTGCAGTTTCGATACGCCGCCTCGACGCGCGCGGTGGCACTGCTGAGCAAGCAACCCTACCAGGTCTGGCTGGACGGCCGTGAGTTTGCAACGAAGCCTGGGTTCTACCAGGGGGACTGGTCCGTCAACCTCCCTCCCGGAAATCACCAGGTTGAGATTTTCGCCAACAGTCCGGCTTATTTCTTGCTCGACCTCGCCAGCCTGTTCTCTTCTTCGCTGATCGTGCTGTTTGGCTTTGGCATCGGCGGCAGTCTGGCTTTGCTGTACGTCACCGTTCTGCTGCGCCGCTGGCTGCGCAACCGCTGGCTGTGGGCCGTGCGCTGGCGCGCCGCCGCGGCGAGAAACTCCAAATGAAACGGTACGGCTTTGCCGATAGTCTGGAATGGCAACGCGTGCTTGTTGATCGAGACGGAGACCCCTCGCCGCGACCCCCTCGCCGCAGAAAACGCGGCGGTCCCCCTTATTCGCTGGCGCAAGGGGGACAGTCTAAGAGGATTGGTCCGCCGAGCCGGGGGCTTCAGTACCAATTTCATACAGGATGTTTTCCTCATGCTTCGTTGTTTAAGACAAGGTCAGTTTAAGGTTGCCGGTGTTTTAAGCCTGACGGCTTTTCTCGCGTCGGCGTTTTTGCCTTCAACACTCATCGCCCAGGAGGAACCTCTGCCCGTGCCGGGGCGGGTGGCCACGCTGGCCTTCTTTCTGGATTCAACGGACACACTGGAACCGGGGACGGTTTGGTTCACGAATGTTTTCACCTATCGCAAGGCGCCGGGTGGAAAGGAAATTGATGTCCCCGCATTCGGTGTGAGCTTTGGGCTGGCCCGTCGTGTGCAGGTAGATTTTTCCATTCCCTATTTTCGTACCCAGTACGGATCCGACTTCCGAATGAACGGGATTGGAGACAAGTTTCTTTCCGCCAAGATCCGTGTGCGCGATGCCGATTCCGGGGGGCTGGGGCTCGCCTTTGAGCCGGTCCTGGAGATTCTTGGCAAGGGATCCCTGGCAGCGGGTGAACTTGGCCCCAAGAAATACAACCTGGCGTTGCCGGTGATCGTGCAGAAAAACTTCTCCCGCTTCAACCTCTACAGTGAGGCTGGCTACATCACCCGCGGCGCGGTATTTGCCGGCCTGGGTGGCGATGCCCCGATTTTCAGGCGGCTGGGCGGCGGCGCCAACGTGCTTTACTCCCGTGCTACTCGTTTCAACGACCTGAGCCGCGAGTTTGGTTTGCTGCGCAGCCGGGTGGACGGGAATCTAGGTTTGTATTACACGTTCCATCCCCGCTTTAGTGTTTTCGCCAGTGCAGGCAAGACGTTGGGCCGCATGGATGCGATCGCCACGAGCTACATCCTCAACCTGGGATTGAACTTCAATTTCAATGTTCGAGACCTGCATCGCCGGAGGGAAGAATAGTGCCTGTTCCGATCGCGTCTCGACGTTTCATCCGCTGGGTGTTTCTGTGGCTGGTCGGGTTTTATTTTTCCACCCCTGCGTTCGCCGCTGCCTTGACCTACGTCGTAAACAACGGTGCGGGCAGTGTCATGGCTTTCGATACACAGACGAACTCGGCAGTGGCAACGATTCCGGTTGGTACCGGCCCCACTGAGATCTATTTCGCACCGAGCAACCGGTTGGCTTACGTCACCAACGAGGCCTCCAATACGATCTCAGTAATCGATCTCACGGCACAAAATGTTCGCGCTACGATTCCGGTTGGTACCTCGCCGGTGGCGATGCTGCTGTCATCCAACGGGCGCTACGGTTACGTGGTCAATGCCGGATCGAATGACCTTACCGTAATCGACACCGCTGACAACACAGTACTGTCCACAGTTCCACTCGGCACGACACCTGTGAGCATCAACATCTCGAACAATGGACTGTATCTGTATGTCGCCAACCAGGACGGAAGCACCGTCACTGTTGTCAGCACTGCGGATCTCTCCGTTCTGGCCACGATTCCTGTGGGATCCTCTCCAAACCAGGTGGGCTTGACTCCGGACAACCGCCAGGCCTGGAGCATCAACACGGGCTCAGGCAACGTCACAGTCATCGACACCGAAACGCTTTCGGTGCTCCGCACCATCGACGTGGGCAGTAGTCCCGCAGGCTTGGTGTTCTCCATCGACGGCCAGTTTGCCTACGTGACCAATCGCGCCTCGAATACGGTTTTGCAGATCAACGTTGCGCAGGGCAACGTGACGCGAACCTTCACCGTGGGTCCGGGTCCGGTGGGCATTGCCTTGAGCGGCGATGGCCGCTATGCCTACGTGTCCAACTCGGGGTCGAATACTGTCACGGTGTTTGACACGACGAACCCCAACAATAGCGATAACGTGACGGTTGGACAGGCGCCGTTCAGCATTCAGTTTGATCCCAATGAGAACTTTGTCTATGTCACCAACCTGAACTCCGGTTCGGTGTCGGTGATCAACACCAATACCGATACGGTTGTAAAGACGACGCCCGTCGGCGCCAGTCCCGTGCAGATGGCTTTCCTGAACGCGCCCACCATTTTGGCCGTGAGCCAGGACAGTGGGCGATCGACCGGCGGCACCAGTCTGCAAATTGTGGGCCGGGGCTTTGTTGAAGGGGTGGCAGTCGATTTCGGCGGCAGCGCAGTCACTGTAGATGCCTTCAGTCCCTTCGTTCTGCGCGTGACCACGGGCAATCACAGCCCGGGAACGGTCAGCGTGAATGTCGTCAACCCAGACCAGTCGTCAGACTCTTTGGCGCAGGCCTTCTCGTACCAGCCAGGATCGCCGGTGTATCAAGTGGTCTTCCCTGCCAGCCTGGATTCGGCAGCCTATCGGACAAACCTGGGACTGAACAACCTCTCAGGCAGCAGTGCCACAGCCACAGTTTCTCTGTTGGGCTCGGCCGGAAATGTGCTCGGGACTCAAACCTATTCGCTTCCGGTTAAGGGACTAAATCAGATCGCAAACATCAACCGGGACCTGGGCGGTGCCGGCGCCAGCGGTGCGCTCGTCGTGAGTTCCAGCCAGCCTGTCTCCGGTTTTGCTTCGATCATCGACAACGTGTCCCAGGACGGCAGCATTGAAGTCGCCACGCGCAACGGAGACACACGTCTGCTCATTCCGTCTGCGACGAACTTTGGTGCGTTCCGCTCGAACCTGGTCATCAAGAATCTTTCCAGCTTCGCAGCCAGCGTCGATCTGACTGCCCGAGACACGACCGGCGGCGTCATCGCAAGCCGCCACGCTCTGGCAATTCCTGCCGGCGGCAGCTTAGCCAACGACGACATCCTGACGTTTCTCGGCGTCAGTGAAAGGTTCGGCCCTCTGGAGATCCAATCGACCAACGGAGCCTCGGTGGTGGCCAACTCGCGCGTCTTCAGTAACAACCCAGTGGGTGGCACGAACGGCGGCTTCCTGGAAGGGCAAAGCACGAGCCAGGCAGCAACCTCGCTGTTTGTGCCGTTTGTGATCGATACCTCTGAGTTTCGAACCAATCTCGGACTCAACAACACGAGCAGTTCCCCGGCTCGCGTCACCGTTCTGTTCATCAATAAGATGGGAACTTTGCAGGCAAGCGGAACAACCTCAGTGGCTGCCGGAGGGATGACGCAGATCAACGCCATCCTGCGAAAACTGCTGAACAATCCGTCGAAGTTTGATCTGGTGGCTGTTCCAGATCCCGGAGTTCCAGCCAATCAGGAAGGCTATCTGCAGATCATCTCCTCGCAGCCCCTGATTGTCTGGGCGTCACAAATTGATAATGCAACAAACGACCCAAGTCTTGAATCAGGCCTGCGTCTGGGTTTTGCAAAGCTCTGGCTTTCGTCTTCCACCAATGTAGGCCTCTTTCGCTCGACCCTTGCACTTCTGAATACGCAGGCGGTCGAGGCCAGCGTCGAGATTATCTCAAGAGCCACCAGTGGCGGCATACAAGGGTCGCGTTCGCTGATTCTGCCGCCCAATGCCCTCTTTTCCGAGAACGATATATTGAGCAGCCTCAATCTGTCCGGAGCATTTGGTCCTCTCGAAATCAACGTGACCAATGGAATCCCCGTGATTGCCATTTCGCGCGTTTACAGCAACAACGGCACGAGTGCGTTTTTCGAAAGCCGGCCAGTGGATTGAGAAGGGTCGAGAGGAAAGGGTCAAGGGTCAAGGCAAAAACCGGTCTTACTTGACCCTTTCGCCTTGACCCTTGACCCGCTAAGCGAATGTACCACAGCCTCTTCATCAACTACCTCTTCGTTATCAGCGTCATTCTCATCTGGTTCATGCTGGGCTATCAGTTGCTGCTTTTTCTGCTCGGCTTTTACTACAGCCGGAAGTCAGCGCAGGAAAAGGTGCGGCTGGCCCGGTCGGATCCGCGGTTGCCGAGCATTTCTATTCTGATTCCGGCCCACAACGAAGCCTTGGTCATCCAGAAGACGCTGGACGCCATCCTGTCGTCCGACTACCCCGCCGGTCAGCTTGAGGTGCTGGTGGTGAACGATGGCAGCGCCGATAGCACGGCGAGCATCGTCCAGCGGATCGCGAACCAGGACGAACGCGTGCGCTTGATCAATATTCCCCCCGGGCAAGGAGGAAAAGGGAAATCGGCGGCGCTCAATGCAGCGTTTCGGCTGGCGCGGCATGACGTGCTCGGGATTTACGATGCCGACAACCAGCCGGAACCCCAGGCCCTGCGTTTTCTGGCACAGCAACTCGTCAGCGATTCCAGTCTGGGAGCGGTCATCGGAAAGTTCCGGGCCATCAACAAGAATGAAAATCTGCTCCTGCGGTTCCTCAACATCGAGTCACTCAGCTTTCAGTGGATTGTTCAGGCTGGCCGCTGGATGCTGCTCAAGGTCTGCACACTGCCCGGCACCAACTTTCTCATTCACAAACACATTCTTGAGAAGTTGGGCGGCTGGGACGAGCAGGCACTCACCGAGGACGCCGAGCTAACCATTCGACTCTACGCCGCCGGGTACAAGGTGAAGTTCATTCCCTATGCCGTGACCTGGGAACAGGAACCGCGCACGCTGAAGACCTGGCTGCGACAGCGCACGCGGTGGGTGCGCGGAAACAACTATGTGCTTCGCAAGTTCGCTTGGCAGCTCTTCCGGTTCAAGCCCCGTCTGATCGGGTTTGAGCTACTCTATTCCATCGCCCTCTACTACGTTTTCTTTTTTGCCATACTTCTGTCCGACCTGCTCTTCCTGCTGTGCATCCTGGACCTCATTTTCATCCCCGTGCTGGGCCCCTACAACCAAGTGTGGATTGTGGCGGTCCTTCTCTTTGAAATGGAGATCCTCCTCGCACTCTCCCGTGAGAAGGGTGAAGACACGCCACTCAACATCGTGCTCACCTTCTTCATGTACTTCACATATTGCCAACTCTGGGTAGTCGTGGTGCTGAAGGGGTTCTACGACGACTTCATCATGAAGCGGGAAATGAAGTGGACAAAAACGGAACGTTTCGTCGTAAAGTGAAGCTTCTCCTGGTTTTACTCCTTGCTCAGACATCCGAGCAGGCCAGCAGCGGAGCTCGCAACTGTCAAACAGCCCCGGCAACTTCCTGAAGCTGAGGAAGAATTGCGCTGATCGTTCTCGCGGGAGGGCGAGGCTTCCGCCGAGCCTTTCTAGATCACGGGCTTGCGGCTGCGCGGCTCGGCAGGAGCCTCGCCCTCCCGAATTTTTTCACAGCTCCCGCCGTACCGGGGGAGAGAGTGTCGGTGGTTAGTCGAAGCTGACTGTTGTTACAACCACTCCTTCGAGACACGAATCTCCCTGCCGCGTCACCCTGCCCGAGTCCTGGTTGATTGCTGAAAAGGATGAACAGAATCCCACAGAAGAGAATGCTAGAGTAAGGAGGCTGAGCCTCACGCAGTTCGGGCGCAGCCGCCCTTGCGAGAGGTAGGAATGACCGCAACAGAATTTCTAATCTTGAAGGTTTTGCGGCGATGGATACCGCGAGCCCTTTCTGGGTCGTGGACACTGGCTCTTGTGTTCATGCGCACCGGGGCAGCGCAGATCATGGAGGGCGAGTTGCGCGTCACGGTTCGCGATCCGTCCGGGCGTCCAGTCGCCGCCCGTGTCAAGCTGGCAAGCCGAAACCCACAATTCAGAACTGAAGCGCAAGCGGACTCTATGGGCCGCGTCCGCCTGCTGCGACTGCCACCTGGTGTCTACCATCTCGCTGTGAAGAGTGAAGGATTCGAGGAGTTTGTCGACACGATTGAAATCAGGTCCGCGGTACCCCAGCAGAAAGAAATCATGCTAAATCTCGCGGCCGTCGCGACGGAGATCACGGTACGAGCGACTGCTCCATTGCTGGACCCTTCACAGCCAGGGCAAGTGATGCAGCGTGGTCGTGAACAACTGCAGGAGACTCTCGGAACAACACTGGGTCGAAGCATGGTCGACGTCATCACCACCATGCCTGGCTGGTTGCTTGAAGCGAACGCGGTCCTACACCCTCGGGGCTCAGAGTACGACACCCAGTACGTGATTGATGGCATGCCCCTCTATGACAATCGGTCGATTGCTTTTGCCCCGGCATTCGAAAACAGTGAGTTTGAAGCGGTCAACGTCATGACGGCAGGCATCCCTCCAGAATATGGGCGGCGCTTGGGCGGTGTTATTGCACTTGACACGCGGCGGGTCGACCACCCGGGGCACGCGTCGGAGGTTGACTTTCAGGCGGGAAGCTTCGGCACCTACATGGGCTCGCTGAATCATCAATACCGCGCGGATCGCACGGCTGTGTCATTCGGAGTTCACGCCGGCCATACGAATCGATATCTGGATCCGCCATCCCTTGAGAATTTCACCAACAAGGCCAGCGCCAGCGGTTTCAACGCGCGGCTCGATCGGGATCTCAGCGACCGAGACCGGCTGACCTTTTATCTCCGCCAGAACCACACCGGCTTCCTGGTCCCGAATGATCTGGCACAACAGGCGGCGGGCCAGCGTCAGGATCGCTCTTCCGCGGAAACAGCCGGCCAGGTTCATTACCAGCACACCTTCTCGTCGCATGCACTGGCATCAGTTCGCGGGATGGTTCGAGATTTGACGGCCAAGCTGTGGAGTAACACGCTATCCACACCTGTTTATGTGGAGCAGAATCGGGGCTTTCGGGAAGGAGCACTCGTCGGCAACTTCACGATCGAAAGCGAACATCACACCCTGAAGTTTGGCGGCGATCTCCGCGTCAACAACATTCGGGAAAGCTTTCGCTTTGCCGAACCGGATGAACTCCCGGAATTCGACCTCGACTTCAACGACCGGCGGCGTAGCACCGAAACATCTGCCTTCATCCAGGATCATATTCGGCTCGGAAAATTCGCGGCCATGGTTGGGCTCAGGCTGGATCACTACAAGTTTCTGACTAAGGACACGGCCATCAGCCCACGCGCCGCGTTGAGCTACTACGTGCCCGGCGCCGACCTTCTTCTGCGAGCCAGCTATGATCGGATCTTCCAGCCTCCGCCGATGGAAAGCCTTCTGCTCAGTAGCGCCGCTGCTGGGCTGGACCTCGATAATGTCGAGGGCGCTCTGGTCGTGCCAGCCAACCGGGCCAACTTCTTTGAAGTTGGGTTGCGCAAGCCCTTGGGAGGTCAGCTGCGAGCAGATGTAAGTCACTATTGGCGGACGTTCCGCAATTTCATCGACGACGATGTCTTTGTCAACACAGGTCTCTCTTTCCCCATTGCATTCGATACGGCGCGCGTTCAAGGAACAGAGATCCGGCTGGAGATGCCTCACTGGGGGAACGTTTCGTCCTTCGTCAGCTATTCCAACATGACAGGGCAGGCTTCCTCGCCCGTTACCGGCGGACTCTTCATTCACGGACGAGAAGCCGGGGAGTTGCGGGAGGTGGTTCGGCGCTTTCCCATCAGCCAGGATCAGCGCAATACCCTGGCGGCTCAAGTCCGCATTGAGCCCCATCGCCGATTCTCGTTGATGACAGGAATCCGCTATGGAAGCGGCCTGCCCGTGGAATTGGAGGATGAGGATAACGATGATGACGAACCGGGGGCCGATGATGAGATTCACGCTCAGCCAATCTCACCGGCGATCCTCGATAAGGTGGACTTCGAGCGCGGTCGCGTCCGGCAAAACTTCAGCCTGGACTTCGCCGCTGGGCTGCGGTTGTGGGAACGAGATGCCCAATCGGTGTCAGTGCAGTTCGACGTACGAAATGCTACGGACCGGGTGAACCTCATTAACTTTACCGGGTTATTCTCGGGAACTGCGCTCGCGCCGGGACGCCAGATCACGTTCCAGATCAAGACCCGCTTTTGACTTCTAGGAAGTTAAGTACTCTGTTTCATAAATACAGCCACGTTTTCCGGCGTCCCGGGACTGTGGGTATAGTTCTCAACCTGGTAGCCGCTGTTGTTGGCGGCGAATTGCTCAGGTTCCCTGCAGGTCGATGCTCGGAGGAGGCTCCCACATTCAATGCTTTTCGACTATGTGAATGTGAAGCGGGAAATGACGTGGGCGAAAACCGAGAGGTCCATTGTAGAATAACAGTTGTTTGGAGCGCGTGTGCGGACTCGGGACGACGAGGGGGTTGTTCCAGCCGAACAGCACCGTCCTGAGCGCGGGCCCGCAGAGCCACTGTGGGTCATTCCCGCGAAAGAACGTCACCCGGGTGAAAATCTGGGCGGGAATCCATGGCGTCTTTGCAAGAAATGCAAGTCGATGCCGTCAAAGCGGGTTGGATTCCGGCTCGTGCTGCGCTTGGCCGGAATGACGGAGAGCGAAGAATTAGCGTGAGTTCCATGACTCATTCCGGAGAGACGCCGCTCGGCGCCCGCTCTCGAACTGCTGATTCAGTCATCCAATGAACCTTATGCGTAGACACCCTGTAGTTGCCCTGCTTATCCTGGGTTTGGCTTTTGCCTTGGCTCCAACCGCCCACGCGACTCCCGATTTCATCCCCACAGCCAGCCCTTATCATGCTTACATCGATGCCAAGATCATTTTTTCTCTGGAGATTACCGCCAGGAAGGAGATCTTTCTTGACGTCATTAACATGGGCGACACGCGGCGTTGCCTTTCGATTGAGAACATCAGCTTCCGCACCGAGGAGGGTCTCGTCTTGAGGCCAGACTCCTTTCTGTACGATGGCCCGAAGTCCAAAACCGACGGAGGCGACAAAGCCTGCACGCGCCAGCGGACGCGGCGCAAGTGGGAGCTGGGATACAGCTTCGCTTTCCCCCAGAAGGTGCGCAAGGTGGTGTTCTTGATGGGCAGCCAGGCATTCCGGCTGCAACCGGTGAGCGCCTCGGAATTTGAGGATTTTTCCCGAAAAGTTAATCAGCTCAACCTAGAGGTGGCCAGCGAATACTTGAAGATCTTCGATATGCGGGTGAAGTTTGGCACCAACATCTACGGCTCCTCGGTGCGTTATCGAAAAGTCAATGTCTCGCCCACCAGCGACGGCACACGCGGGCCGGTGACGCTGTTGAGCAGCTTCCCAAAGCAAACCGAAAAAGCCTTCAAGAAAAAACGAGGCGGCGAAGTCGAGGTCACCGTCAAGCTGGACGCCAAAGGCGAAGTGACCGAAGCCAAAGACGAAAACCAGTTGGAGTTCGGTCTGACCGAGCGAGCTGTCTACGAGGTGAAGAACTGGTGGGATTTTGCGCCAGGCTTTGAGAACGGGACGCCGGTTCCATCAACGCACACCACGAAGGTGGTCTATCGCATCGAGGAAGAAGAAGAGGATTGAGTCGTTACCCAGATCACAATCGTCCTCGTCGTCGAGGGATTTGGCGATTGCGAGGACTAGCGGGCCTCAGAACCCCTGACTTCTAACCAGGGCCGCATTCTAAAGTCAGATCGGCAGTTTCTCCCGAATCTCCATCCGCTTTTCGCCTTTCTCAATTCGAATCGCATCCACTTCGGCATCGTGCTCCAGAACAATGAGCCAGTTCTCATCGCACGCCTGGCTCAGATACCGCCGCTTTTCTTCCAGCGTCGTCAGCGGATAAAGGTCGTAACCCATGATGTAGGGTAGCGGCACATGCGCTGCTGTGGGCATTAGATCGCTGCAATAGAAGAGCGTGGTCGCCGAGTCCTGAATCTTCACCATTTGCAATCCCACGGTGTGTCCGTTGGAAAGCAGCAAGTGCAGCCTCGGAAACAGCTCGCATTCACCCGGCAGAATCTTCAGCCGGCCGCTCTCTTTCAGCGGTTCCAAATTCTCTCTCAGAAAACTGGCGCGGTCTTTCTCCGACGGGCTGAGCGCCCACTTCCAGTGGCTGTCCTGAACATAGTGGGTCGCGTTCGGGAACGTCAGTTGCAGCGCTTCGCCAGCCCGCTCAGTCGTGCCTCCCACGTGATCGAAGTGGCAGTGCGTCAGAATCACATCCGTGATGTCCCCAGGCTGCAAACGACGCTCTTGCAGCGACTGCTTTAACGTGAAGCGCCGATAGTCAAGCGCGTAGATTTCCTGCAGCTTCGGAGGAAATTTGTGGCCGGCGCCGGTATCGACCAGAATCTTGCGATCCTCGTACAGAATCAGCAGTACCTTCATCGACATCTCGATGCGGTTCTTCTCGTCACTCGCTTTCGACTGGCTCCACAACGTCTTGGGCACCACTCCAAACATGGCGCCGCCGTCCAGCCAAAAGCGGCCTGTTTCGAGCAAGCAAATTGAATAGGGACCAATTCTAATCATCCTGTTGTGGACTGCAGAACATTCGTAACGACACTCCCACGAAAAACCCCTCCTGGGAGGGGGTGAAGGCTTGAGAAGCCTTCACCGTTAGCGCCGGCGTGGGTCCCGCCCGGACCCCCTGCTGCGAAATGTGCGGCATCCCGCTTGCCAAGGGGGACAAAGCTGAGTAGTGCCATTTTCGTCTTCGACGGTACCGCCCGGCGGCAAGGGCGGCTCTTCAGACTGAGCCCTCCCTTTGCGCCAAGGCGGGAGGGTGCGAGCGCACCGTGGAGCGCTCTCGGAAGGGGTTCGATCCCTACATCCAGAACTGGGTTCGGGAGATGATTCCCTCAGGGGTCGCTCAGCTTTTAGAGCTTTCGCGGGGTTGATCTTCCCATCGGACCCGTTGAGCAAACGCCTCGTCTGCAGACCGAAACCGGAAGACACCGCGTGGAAGTTTTCTCTTTGGCGCAAACCACGACACCATCCACAGAATCGCTCTCAAAGAACGACTATGCCGGGGCGTGCCCGGTTCGACCCAAGGGGGTGTTTCAATGTCTTTAAGCGAACGGAACCTCTGAATCGGCACTCTAGTCCTCCAATCCAAACCGGTCTCGAAGCTGCTGGGCGTCGATCCGGTCCTTCCAGCGCACGGTTGCCTTTTTCATCCGATAGAGCATCGCAGGCGTGGCAACGCGAACAGGAATTCCGTCGAAGAGTTGCTCTTGAAATTGCATTTCCTCATAAGCAAATGCTTCTCCGAGCCGGGCTAGAATGTCGATACCAAACGACTCATCGGGAGTATTGTAACGAACCGCAGGATAGTCGCCGGCCAGGTCTTCGTAGGAAATCTCATCGATGGCCGGGTCATCCGGAAACGCGACGCAAAGCGGCCCGTAACCGCACAATATTGTCCCGGTCTGGGCGCACGAAGAAATCCAGATCCTCGGTAGCCCGGACCAAGCCGTGGGCCATCATGGCCACCGCGCCGATCAAAACATAGTCCACGCGCTCGTCAACTAAGGCTCGCAGGACCTCGGGAATTTTTTCGAGACTCATCGATCGTCCTTTCCACGGCATTCTATCACCAGTAATGCGTTAGTTACGGGGGGAGTTTGGAGAGCGGCAGCAAGCTAAGCTTGCTGCCGCTTTCTGGAGATTGGACATTTGTGAAGCGGCAGGAGGCCGCTTCTTCGTGCGCCTGAAAGCGCATTTGGTCAGAGAGGTGGAAGTCCTCTTCAGGCACGCCCTCTCCGGCCTGTAACCGACTGCAACTGCATCCGTGCGTGAGGCGGGGTGGGGAGCAGCAGGAGGTGAACGA